>OMJG01001282.1_pt1 | contig 15010 bp, 14 predicted proteins | sample 1646431 | NCBI WGS metagenome assembly OMJG01 (sample SAMN03771674, study PRJEB25209) | food metagenome | isolation source: Cotija cheese | place: Mexico:Jalisco,Michoacan | collected 2011-12-12
ATCAGTTTGGGACATCATTTATACCTCGCTTTGATTTGGTTTTATCGCTTTAATCATAGCATATGAGGACAAATGATGTCCTTTTTTGTACAAAAATAGTGCTGATGATTTTACCATCAACACTAAAAAGTGTAGACCCATTATTTTTAATAATTCATTTCATCAGTACCACTTGATAAAGAACCAATTTTTAAAACTTACAAAATTGCTTGCTTTCTTCTTATTATTCATTATTTCTTTCTGATCGTATATTTGCGCTTAGAAGATTGATCACGATCATATCTTTTCCGTGCGCGATCCTTGTGGCTGTATCGATTACTGTTGCTACCACCCTTGCGACCATGCTGCTGACGGCCATTATATTTACCGCCGCCGCGACCGCCACGATGATAACCGCCAGACGAACGACGGCCCTTCTTATGTGGTAAAGGACGTTCTGGAGTGATCTTAACGGGCACATTTTGTGCATCGTCTTTAGTAAGATCATTCAATAAAGCCGCTGCGATCTGTTTAGCATCATATTTTTCTAAAAGCTGTTCGGCCTGATCTTCATACTTAACAGAATCAGGATCATCGATCAACTCTTGAACATCATCAAATGCTGAAGAAACCTGGCCAATAAATGCTTCTTTTTCTGTTGGTGGTTTCAACGGCAGCATCCGTTTTTTAGTTAAATGCTCAATAACACGCAAATAATCCATTTCATTTGGGGTCACGAATGTTACAGAAACACCATGATGCCCTGCACGACCTGTCCGGCCGATCCGGTGAACATAGCTTTCAGGATCTTGTGGGATATCATAATTATAGACATGTGTAACTCCGGAAATATCCAAGCCTCGAGCAGCCACATCAGTAGCTACTAAAATGTCCAATTTACCAGCCTTGAACTTATTCATAATAGTCATCCGTCGTTGCTGTGTGAGGTCACCATGAATCCCTGCAGCATTATAACCGCGTGCCTCAAGTCCTTTGGACAACTCATCGACCCGTCGCTTAGTCCGGCCAAAAATAATCGTTAATTCAGGTGCCTGGACATCGATGATCCTTGTCATCGTATCAAACTTTTCAAATTCACGTGCTTTAACATAGTATTGATCAACTAAGTCAGTTGTTAATTCCTTAGACTTGATCTTGACAACACTTGGATCTGTCATAAACTTCTCGCCGATCTTTAAGATCTGCTTAGGAATTGTGGCAGAGAACAACAAGGTTTGTCTTTCCTTAGGAACTGAAGAAATAATAGATTCAATATCTTCTAAAAATCCCATGTCTAACATTTCATCAGCCTCATCCAAAACTAAGGATCGAACATGACTTAAATCAACCGTCTTGCGCCGAATATGATCCAATAAACGTCCGGGTGTTCCGACCAAGATCTGTGGAGCATTCTTTAAGTTCTGGATCTGTCGTCTGATATCAGCACCACCATAGACGACCTGCACTTTACCATGCTTATCCTTACTCAAACGGAATAATTCTTCTTGAGTTTGGATAGCTAATTCACGAGTTGGCGAAATAATTACTGCTTGAATCTGACGTTTTGATGTATCAATATTTTGAATGATCGGCAAACCAAAGGCCGCAGTTTTACCTGTCCCTGTTTGAGCTTGTCCAATAACGTCTTTTCTTTTTAAAACCAGCGGAATGGTTTCCTCCTGAATCGGTGTAGCTTCCTCAAAACCGCTGCGTTTGATTGCTTTTAATATATCAGCATCCAAACCTAATTCACTAAATTTCAAATAACATTTCCTCCTAAACTGCACTTATACAGTTGTTCATGATTTGTCTGAAAAAACAAATCTACTCCACAATACAGCCAGTTGGAATTGTCCTTCTTCTGTCTTGCAAAGTTTTTCTCTCTAAAACACATAACCATAAAATACTAGCACTTTTGAATACAAAAATCAATCTCTAATCAACATTGCCAAAACTTTTTCTAAAGCTATCCCATGACTGCCCTTCAGCATGACCAAGTCATTTGGAGACAACTCTGCGTCCAGATCGTTAAACAATCGTTCTTTTTCATCAACTTTGTAATGATGGACCTGATCGTTAGAAAATTTAGTCCGCAAGGCGTCTGCCAAGCTACCCATTAAATCTCCACACAAATAAACACTGGCAATTTTTTGCGGATCAATGGCTTGTGCTAGCCCGGCGTGCATAGCAGCACCCTGATCGCCTAATTCAAGCATGTCACCTAAAACCACGATCCTTTTGCCAGAAGTTGTGACCTGACTAAAGGCCTCGAGCACTTTTCTAGCAGCTGTTGGGTTTGAATTATAAACATCACTCAAAATTTTTTCGCCTTTTTTACCAGTGACCCACTCAGCACGATTTTTTGTGATCTCGAAATTTTTCAGTGCTTGACTCATATTGTCAGCTGAGATCTGAAAAATTTTACCGACACTGATCGCAGCTAAGGCGTTGTTAACATTGTATGTTCCGATCATCGGGATATTAAACGGTGTCTCAGGATAAGCAGCAACTTTAAAAGAAGTTGAGTTCTCATGACCTTCAATGTCAGTTGCCACGATATCATTGCTCTCATTATTGCCAAATGTCAGTTGCGGCATCGTTTTATCTTTAGCACGTTCTAATAACAACGGCTCATCGCCATTATAAATAAAATAGCCGTCCTCTTTTAAGCCATTGAGGATCTCCATTTTAGCATCGGCGATTTTAGCTCTGGTACCAAAAAATTCAATATGTGCCTCACCGATCATTGTGATCACGGCAACATCAGGAGAAACTAAACGACTCAAACAATCCAGCTGACCAAAATGATCCATCCCAAGTTCAACCACAAGAACTTCGGTATTTGGTTCCATCGTCAAGCAAGTCATTGGCACACCAATTTCATTATTAAAGTTTTCCGGCGTTTTCTTGACATGAAATTGAGTACTTAAAATCCCAGCGACCATATCTTTGGTCGTTGTTTTCCCGTTGCTGCCAGTGATGGCTACGACACGTGGATTGATTTTTTGTAAGTAATAAGAACCTAATTTTTGCAAGGCTTTTAATGAATCTTCAACCTGCAAAAACGGCAGTTCAGTCGGCGTGTTTGGATGATCTTCTTGCCATAAGGTAGCAACTGCCCCATTGTCTTTGGCAGACTCAACATATTGATGACCATCTTTTTCATCTATCAATGGCACAAACAAAGCCCCTGCAGAAATTTTACGAGAATCAAAGCTGACACTTGTTACCGTAATATCATCCCAACCATTTTGTGGTTCAATATCCAGTGCTTGTGCAATTTCAGCTAATTGCATTTTCATAATATTTTTTCTTCCCTTCAAATCATCGTGATCTTCAGTCACCACGACACTTTACCAATCGCAATTGTATCACAATTTTTACAAGTAATGAAACAATGTTGGTCAAGTGAGGCCTGCAACCACTGATTTATGGGCGTCTGATCATTATCTTGTAAAAAAAACCTGAGTAAAAGATAACTTTCACCCAGGTCTGAATACGGTGCTTATTGAATAATAAACAGAACTAAAACACTCCACAATGTTTTAGCCCAGACACACTGCTTCCTGCAGTAAAACGTGCCCCGTTTCGATCAAACCGCTAGGCGCCGCAGCGCAACAATTAAATTGTCCGGCTATATCTCGACTCATCGCATACATACACTTTACTCGTTTTCTTTATTCTTTTCAAGTTAAATTATACTAATCGATCATTTTATCCATTCTGTGATGCTTGATCCCTGCCTCAAGGAAAACCGCTCCTTGAACCTTAAAGCCTAATTTAAGATAAAAGGTTTGTGCCTGATCCTGTGCACCTAAAGTTAACAGTCCGATCCCCTTTTTTCTGGCATTGTCTTCAATTTCAATTATGATCCGACTGCCCAGTCCTCGTTTACGAACACTTTTTTTCACTGCAACTCGCTGAATATGCCACGTTTTTGGAGTTTCCTCAAAAACTCGGGCAGTTACGAGCGGCTCATTGTTTGAATAACCGACAAAATACAGTGGTCCACTTTCACCATCGATCTCATCAGCTTCGGCAACATTTTGTTCCTTAACGAAAACCTCTTGTCTGAGTTTTAGCGCATCATGATAAACTGAGCTGTCAAGATCAATTGTTTGTTTAAATATCAGCATCAAATCACCTCTTGTCTTTTAAAAATAAAAACAAAGTTAGCTTATGTTAATATCTTACCAGATTTACTTTGCTCTATTCTAACAAAAACTTCACACTTGCCTGACCATAACGACCCAACTTACTAATGCGTAAATTTAAAAATACCCTTAAAAAATAGTTTTTCTTTAAATGCTTTTGCATTAAACGAAAACTTTCACAACTAGGTTTAAAAAATTTGAAACTGACCGAAAAAAAACTATAATGAAGGTGAAGTAAAAAACTTCAACTTATAGAAATTGAAAAGAGGCGAAGAAACGTGGCTAAAAAGTTAAGCAAAGAAGAACGCAAAGCTATGGCCCGTAAGGCGATGGAAGATCGCGCAAAACGTCCGAATGAGTCCAAGGGCTCCGGCTTCGCTAAATTAGATGAAGATGCTAAAAAACTTCATTAATTAGACTTAAAAATTTCTATATTCTTTTGTGCCTAAGTGCACAAAAAAGGCCGACTTCAAAGCCGGCCTTTTTTTAGTTATTTTTAGTTGTCAAAACATCTTGAAAAACTTTGAGAGTCGCTGGATCTTGATAGATATCAAAATAGACTTCGTCAAAAACCCCCAAAAATTCGCTTCGCGCTAATACATCACGAAATAACTCAGCCGTAAGTTTTGGATCATTTTGAAAAGTCCCGCATCCAAAAGCCCCTAAGATCAGATTATGCACTCTTTCATTTTTGAAAGCACGTAATGTCCGCAAGATCTTATCAAAAAGATCGATCTCAACATGCTGTTTGCTGACGGGTAAACCTGCCTTTTTCATGGCAGCCACATTGGGCGCAGAGATCGAAACAACATCAGGATACTTATAATTGTTAGCCAGTCCTTCTTCTCGTTCGTCGCGTAAAACCTTGACGTGATGAGAATATATCAATGCGCGGCTATAATAAAATCCATTATCATTCCTTTTATTTTCTGCATAATACGTTTGTTTAAATTTCAACAATTCAGGATATAAAAATGAATTGCGGCAAAGAGTCTGCTCTTGAGCATTAAGGCCATCTTGAAACCGGCCTCCTGGCTCAACCGGATCAGCAAAATTCATCACACCTAATGAGCGTTGATCGGTAAAACGTGCGATCCGATATAATATATTTTCAGCACGAACTTTTATTTCTGGAGGTTTAGTACCCAAAGAGCCAGATTCATCTTGCCGGTTTATAATCAACATCGAGTCCTGTTTCAAATTATTCATTTCAATTTGATATAGGTTCATCGCTTTATGTCCTAATGATTTACGATATTTGAGTAAATCTTTTTGTGCATTAGCAGTTTCAGCTATTTCTTCTGCCATACTGAATGTGTCAACCCCCCATATTGCTGGACCTCAGTCAAGGAAACGTTGGGTGCTTTTAAATCTGTATCAAAGAGAGGCTTGCCTCCTCCTAATTGTACTGGGACCGTTGTTAAACGGATCTCATCAACGCTATTTACACTTGTCAATTGATTAATGATCGATGGTCCGCCAGCGATCCAAATATTACATTTTAGCTGAGCTTGCACCTTTTTTAAGGCCAATGGTAAATCCCCTTTGATTCGAATTACACCGGAGAGTGCTTCCATGTTTTGGCGAGAAGCTACTATTAGTTTTTGCCCCCGTTTTAATAAGGACTCAACTTCTTTTGGATATTGTTCATATGTTTTTCGCCCTAATAAAACTGCACCACAGTCTGACGGGTAGATTAACTCGGTCCCTGCCGGAATGAATTCTTGATAATATTGCTGTAATAATGAAATACTGCCGTTGATCGCACACACGTATCCATCTACACTTACCATTATCGACAGTATTATCTTCTTCTTTGCCATTATGATCTTCCCCATATTATGTAATATTCTCCAAAGCAACTCTAATTTTACACTAGATAAAAGAAAAAAAATAGTGACGAATCTTAAATCAGCCTTGAGCAAAAAAATGAAACGTTTATTGCAAAAAAAGAAATGCCAGCCGCAGCCGCATTTCCTAAATTTATTATTCAATTATTTTTCACGCGAAACTACTCGACATTCAAGATCCACAAGAACACTAAGAATACAAAGAACATCGCGTACATCAAAGCAGGAACTTCCTTTCCCCGCTTAGCAGCGATCATTGTGATCGGATAAGCAATGAAACCTAATGCCAAGCCATCTGCAATACTATAAGTCATAGGCATTCCGGCAATTATCAAAAATGCAGGAATAGCGATCTCAAGGTGTTGCCAGTCAATTTTAGCCATGTTTTGAGCCATCAAAACCCCAACAATAATCAAAGCCGGTGCTGTCACTTGAGAAGTAACTACTCCAAGTAATGGAGAAAAAAACATGCCAACAATAAATAACAAACCTGTTACAACGGCAGTCAAACCAGAACGGCCGCCAACTGCAATACCTGCAGAGGATTCGACATATGCTCCAACCGGTGAGGTCCCAAATAATGAGCCAGCTAACATGGCTGTTGAATCGGAGATCAGCGCCTTACCAACACGAGGCATTTTATTATTTTTCATAAAACCGCCCTGTTGTGCTAACCCAACTAAAGTACCGGCAGTATCAAAGAATGTCACCAACAAGAATGTCAAAACAACAACTACTAATTGTAAGGAATTAATGTCACCAACATGTTTGATGGCCACTAAAAAGGTGGGCGACATGCTGGGGATACCAGCAACAAATGAATGTGGCATTGGGATGAAACCTGTTGCGATCCCAAAAATCGAAGAAAGGAGCATTCCAACAAAGATAGCTCCTGGTACATTCAATACCATCAAAATCACGGTTACCAACAAACCAAAAATCGTGACCCAGGTAGTTCCTGAAAGAGAACCTAAGGTAACTAAGGTTGACTTGTCAGCACCAACGATCCCGCCGCCTTGCAAACCAATAAAAGCAATAAAAAGTCCAATACCTGATGAGATCGCATACTTTAAATCAGCAGGGATCGAATCGATAATTTTTTCACGTAATTTAAAAACTGTGATCAAGATGAATAGCAAAGCAGCAATAAACACTCCTGCCAGAGATGTTTGCCACGGAACCTTCATACCGATACAAACCGAATAAGCAAAAAAAGCATTGATCCCTAAACTTGGAGCAGTCGCGATCGGATACTTTGCTAAAACGCCCATTAGCACACATCCTAAAGCACTAGCTAAAGCCGTAGCGGTAAAGACCGCTCCTTTATCCATGCCGGCATCACCTAAAATAGATGGATTAACAAATAATATGTATGCCATAGAAATAAATGTGGTAAAGCCAGCAAGTACTTCTCTTTTGATGGTTGAATTTAGTTTATCGATACCAAAAAATGAAGTAATAGAATTTTTCATTTTGAAACTCCTCGTCTTTTTAAATATATAGCAAAAATTCGCAAAGTTATCTTCTCAATGTAAATAGCCTCATCCCTTAACTGAATGAAAAGCAGAGTCATTGAGCGAAGACTTTTAAAAATGTGAAAGCTTCGTTCTTTTTTGCGTAAACACGAACATTAATAAACTTAATGTCTTAACAAACAATTTATACTATACATCACTCGCAAATAAATGTAAATAAGCATTAATACAAAAGTAAATGTTCGTGTTTATAGTCCCTAGAAATCTGCAAAAATTGCCAAAAAATGATAATCTATTATGGTAAAAGAATACTAAATTGAAAGGTTGACTACTATGAACCGAAAGTCAGTCGGAATCAGACAAATGGTTGAATTTGTGTTACGCGGCGGAGATCTAGATCCGGCTTCCACGGGTTCACAAAATACTGCTTTGGAAGGTGCGCGGATCCACCGCAAATTACAAAAAGAGTGGGAAAAAACAACTAAAAAAGAAGTCTACCTTAAAACTGAATTTGAAGCAGCTCAAGAAAAATGGCTGCTTCATGGTCGTGCCGATGCACTACACCTGAAAGACGATAAATATGATGAAGTTCGTGAGATCAAAACTTCTGCTCTGAAATTTGAAGACCTAAGTCAAAACACCCTGACCCTTTATTTTGGGCAAGCCAAAGTTTACGCCTATCTTTTGATGGAACAAAATGACCTAGAACAGTTGAAGTTGTCACTCTATTATTTTCAGACAACTACCGAAAAATTAACTATTAAAACTATTGATTACACTAAAGACGAGGCAACAGAGTTTTTTGAGAACTTATTGAAGGAATTTACTTGGTGGATCGAATTTAAAGCAGAATTACGATCAAAGAGAAATATTTCTTGTCAAAAATTATCCTTCCCGTTTCCGCAGTACCGGCAAAATCAACATGAACTTTCTGCTGCTGTTTACAAAACAATTTATTCGCATAAGCGGCTTTTTGTGGAGGCACCAACAGGTACTGGCAAAACCATTTCAACCTTATTTCCAACAATTAAAGCATTAGGCGAGAAGCGGGCTGAGCGGATCTTTTATTTTACCGCTAAACAAAGTACTCGGCGTGTGGCTGAAGAAACATGTGCCTTACTGGGAGATAATGGTTTGTACATGCACTCGATCACCCTGACGGCTAAAGATAAGATCACTTTTGCAGAAGAACAAGATATTGCAGATACTGAAAACCCCTATTTTTTAGGGTACTATGATCGTATCAAACCCGCCATGAAAGACATTTTAACCAATGAAACACTGCTTACCAGAGAGGTGATCGAAAAATACGCTGCTAAACACACCGTTGATCCTTTCGAGTTTTCCTTAGATGTCAGTTTATTTTGTGATACCATCATTTGTGATTACAACTATTTATTTGATCCGCTGGTTTATTTGCAGCGCTTCTTTCCAGAAAAAGATCCTGGAAATATTTTTTTAATAGATGAAGCGCATAATTTAGTCCAAAGAGCACGTCTCATGTACACCAAAGAAATTTCATCCACTCAATTGGATAAACTAATAGAAACTTATTCACCCCAGACAAAAAAAGCTTCTCGGCTGCTTGATAAAATGAAACAGTTGCGTGAACAATTTCAAATATTGAAAGAACCTATGCGTAATTATCGTCAAGATTCGTTGATAGTTGAGGAAGAATTTGAAGGCTTTAAAAATAAATTGCAGCATTTCACAGACTTCATAAATGATTGGTTGCAAGAGCATCCTGAGGATGAATCACGACAAGAGGTCCTTGATTACTTTTTCCAATGCCATAGCTATTTAAAAATCAGTGAATTTTACGGACCAGAATTTAGAACTAAACTAACATACGAACAAGATCAAGATGAACTGCGCCTTAAAATATTCTGTATAGACCCCAGCGAACTTATTGATCAGCAACTGCAGTTAGGCGGCGGCAGCATTCTTTTCTCTGCTACATTATCGCCGCTCGGTTATTATCAAGAAATACTCGGTGGAAAGGACAGTAGTTTAGCTTATCGGCTTCCCTCGCCCTTTTCTCCCGCCAATTTGGCTATTCTTGTTCCTGAATATATTCAAACAACTTACAAAAAACGAGCTGAAAATCAAGCCAACATTTTGCAAGCACTAAAAATGATGACTTCGGCCAAGAAAGGTAATTATCTCGTCTTTTTGCCTTCATATTCTTATTTAACGACGATCGTAACAGCCTTTTGTCAAGAATATCCTGAACAAAAAGTCGCCGTTCAAAAAAATGAAATGGACGCTAAAAAACGCGAGCAGTTTTTAGAAAACTTCCAAAGCGATCTTGTTGAGCCCATTCTCGGTTTTGCAGTACTAGGAGGTATTTTTAGTGAAGGGATCGATCTGAAAGGAGACCGGTTAAGTGGAGTGGCGATTATTAGCGTGGGGCTTCCTCCTAATGATCCAGAATTAGATACTCTTAAAGAATACTATTCACATCAAGGTAAAGACGGCTTTCAATATGCTTATCAATTGCCGGGTATCAATAACGTTTTCCAAGCAGCCGGTCGTGTTATCCGCGACGAGCAAGACCATGGGGTCGTCATGCTGATCGACGCTAGATTCAATCAGCGTCGCTACACGAGTTTTTATCCACCGCATTGGCAAAATTATCATGCTGTATACAGCAGCACAGAATTAAAAACAACTTTAGCTAATTTTTGGAAGCATAAATAAAAAACTCATTGGGACTTCTGATAGCGTAGATCATCCAGCTATCAGCAAGCTCCCAATGAGTTTTTAAATACAATTTATTCCTGTTCACTTGTGCTCTTGTGGAAAAAGAAATTTTTTAAAGAACCGGGATCTTTCTTGAACTTGAAATATAAATACAAGCAAAAAATCAGTGCTCCGATGACGTCAGCAATCAAATCAGTCATTGTGTCCATAAGTGCCGCGCGCCCAACTTTGGGCTGTCCGTGCGCCATATATCTCTGCAAATTCATACCAAAACTGTCACACGTAAATTCATAAAATTCCCATAGGACCCCGCAAAAGGCTGAAAAGCAAAAAGCATACAAAGTTACAAAAGTCCGCGAAACCTTAGCTTGAACTTCAGGGGTCAACAAAAAACCAAATATAGCTAAGCCTAAGCAAACTTCCAAGCTGGAGCTGACCAAATGCAACATTTTGTCCCACAAAGGTAGTCTATAAAAGTGACGCAACGTTCCCAAATAAATTGAACCGAAAAGAAAAACTACATAAAGTATAAATAATTGCTGGGGCAATTCGATATTAAGTCTTTTAGCGATCCAGACTGGTAGATAACCAATCAAGATCCCGGCTATGATCTCAACAACTGTTAAAAAGTAGTCACCCTTCGCGCTGGAAGTCAACAAGTCTTTAAAACTAAATATCAGCGCGATCACCATCAAAATTTCATACACTCCAAGAAAAACCGTACTAACAGAAAAGCTGTCTTGTTTTTTTACCATATTCTCTCACACCACCCATTATTTAACTATTACCAATCAATCATAGCCTGATTTTCGATTAAACTAAAGCAATATGCCATTAGCATCACGGAAATATTTTAATTATATAGTCAAGATTTAAGGCACAAAAAAACACTTGACTCATCATGAACCAAGTGAAAACTTGAATAAAATATTATTCTTGTGTGAAACCATATTTCTTGTTGAAACGATCGATACGACCATCGACTTGGTTGAACTTTTGACGTCCTGTGTAGAAAGGATGTGAATCACTAGAAATTTCAACACGGATCAATGGGTATGTTTCACCTTCAAATTCAACTGTTTCATCAGAGTTTTTTGTTGAACCAGAAACAAACTTATAGCCTGTTGCTGAGTCCATGAAAACAACTTGATGATAATCTGGATGAATTCCTTTTCTCATTATCAATACTCTCCTTTGCCCTGAGTCATTTGCTGAGACAGAGTTGATATTTATATTGTACATATTATTACAACAACTAACATAGTAACATGAAAGAACGTGTCACGCAATCGTTTATTATCAAAACTAAAGTTTAGTTATTTTAAGCCTCGCTTAGCGACGATTATTCTTTTTTCTCTGTGTTAGTTCCCATTTAGCAGCTTGATCATAGAATTCTTGATTATCTTTAGTTTTTCGAAGCATACTTAAAACTTGTGGCGTATCATTTTCAGGTTCACCACTCAATACCTTGCGTAGTTTCCAAATATTGTTCAAAACTTCAGCAGGCAATAACAGCTCTTCTTTTCTTGTACTTGATCGTTTAATATCAACAGCCGGAAAAATACGGCGCTGAGCCAATCCCCGATCCAACTGAAGCTCTTGGTTCCCTGTTCCTTTGAATTCTTCAAAAATAAAATCATCCATGCGACTGCCAGTATCAACTAAAGCAGTGGCTAAAATAGTCAAACTTCCGCCTTCTTCAATATTTCTCGCAGCACCAAAAAATCTTTTAGGCTTAAATAAAGCCGCTGGATCGATCCCGCCTGAAAGTGTTCTTCCACTCGGCGGCTCAACCAAGTTATATGAACGTGTTAGTCGTGTTAAGGAATCAAGTAAGATCACAACATCTTCTTTTTCTTCAACCAACCGTTCAGCTCTTTGTAAAACTAACTCAGCCACTCGAACATGATTTTCAGGTTTCTGATCAAAAGTCGAATACACGACTTCACCATCGATCGTACGCTCCATCTCAGTCACTTCTTCAGGACGTTCGTCTATCAACAACATGATCAACTTTGTTTTCGGATAGTTTTTTGAAATGCCCCGTGCTATTTGAGCCAGTAGATTTGTTTTCCCAGTTTTGGGCGGTGCAACTATTAACCCTCTTTGACCAAAACCGATCGGGGCAAAAGCATCGATCACACGTGTTGCTAGCTGAGCGCCGCTAGTTTCCAAGTGCATTTGTTTATTAGGGAACAATGGCGTCAGCGCTGGAAAATGAGGCCTTGTTTTAGCTCCCTCAGGATCCTTGCCGTTAACAGAATCAACATGCATCATGCCGTAATAACGCTCATTTGTTTTAGGTGCACGTACTTTGCCCGCAACAAGATCTCCGCTTCGTAAACCAAAACGTCTGATCTGTGAAGCAGATACATAAATATCTTCTTGTGAATGCCCATAATTAATTGGACGTAAAAATCCATATCCTTCCTCATGTGAAACAACATCAAGGACCCCATTCATATAATAAAAGCCCTCTTCTTTAGCCTGGGCTCGTATTATAGCTACAGATAACTCTTTTTTATTCATCTGACTATAGTAAGGGATCTTCAATTGACGAGCAAAATTGTAAATTTCTTTTAAGGTCTTACCCTCTAAATCAGCCAAAGTTAAATTTTCTGGCATTTTTTGCGCTCCTTCATTCTATTGTTTCTACTGAGTCTGGCATTGTCACAACTTTTAATTCAACATGCAAGCCGCGGAATTTATCTACTATTCTGTCATAACCCCGTAAAATATTATCTGCTTTTAATATAGTCGTCGTCCCCTCAGACATCATTGCCAGTCCCACCAAAGATACACCGGCTCGGATCTCATCAGCTTCCACTGTAGTACCAACTAGTTTTTCTGATGGCCCGACAGTTATGACACCTTCTTCACTCTTGATATTACCACCCATACGGTTCATTTCAGGGATATGTTTGATCCGCTTCGGATAAAGAGTGTCAACGATCGTTGATTTGCCCCGTGCTTTCATAAGCAATGGTGTTATCGGTTGCTGCAGATCTGTGGCAAAACCGGGAAACGGCGAAGTTTTAATTGAAATTGGTGCCAATTGGTCATTTCCAGGAATATAGACACTGTCTTCATCGATCTCTAAAGTAACACCCATTTCCTGCAATTTTGCAAGAAAGGGATCTAAATGCTCCGTAATTACATTTTTAACTAAGACCCCTTGACCATTTGCCGCAGCAAATGCGATATAAGTACCAGCTTCGATACGATCGGGAATTATGGTATGCGTGTTGCGTGCTCGCAAATGATCCACGCCTTCGACACGAATCTCATTTGTACCTGCACCACGAATATGGGCACCCATATTATTTAAGAAAGTTGCCAAATCAATGATCTCCGGTTCGCGAGCAACATTTTCCATGATAGTTGTCCCTTTTGCTTTGACAGCGGCCAACAAAACATTGATAGTTGCTCCAACTGAAACCAAGTCAAAGAAAATCCTTGCTCCGTGCAAGCCTTCGGGTTTTGTTGTGATCTCAACTGAATTTTTTTTCTTTTTTACCTGTGCGCCCAAAGCTTCAAAGCCTTTAATATGCTGGTCGATCGGTCTGGGGCCAATGTTGTCTCCCCCAGGAAAGCCAACTTCAGCATGACCAAATTTACCCAATAAAGCACCCATGAAATAATATGAAGCACGCAAACTTCTAATAGCGTCACCAGGCAAAGGATTCGGTTCGATCCTTGTCGGGTCAATTTTCAAGATCCCATGGCCAAAATGTGAATCAACATTCATCGATTTTAAAATCACCATTAAATTATGAACATCTAAAATATCTGGAACAGAATCAAATGTTACTGGAGTATCAGCTAAAATCGCTGCCGGTATCAATGCAACAGTACTATTCTTAGCACCGCCGATCGTGACCTCTCCGACCATTTTCTGTCCGCCTTTTACGATCATTTTTTTCATTTTATAAGTCCTCACCAAAATAAAAACAATTATTAGTCTAATATCATCAAAAAGCACGCTTATTCACCAAATGGTTTCAGCGTACAGAGACACAAAAATGCGCCTTATTTCATAATACAAGATACTAATAATTGTTTCAATTGATTTTGACAAGTTCTCTTAAATTTTGTAAAAAAATATTTCTTACACTTAGGCACGAACTGAATTTGTCCGCATAAATCTTTCTAGAGCAGTTTCTTCTTCCTGGGTAGGCGCAGCTCCTGTCATAGATTTAAAACCGTGGATCTTTTCAACAGTAAAATGACTTGCTAAAGCAAACTCAGCATCAGTCATATGATGCTTTTCCTGATAATCAATAATTTTCAAAGCGATGTTATCGAATCCTTCAGATTTTTGCATTTCAATCATCCTTCCTGATCAGTTAGACCTTTATCACTCCGAGCATATCATAAATAGTTTAATTTGCTCAAATATTACTCCTATTGAGGATAGTGTCAACTTTGTGTGGGTAAATTTTTAAAGGGCCTGTTCCTCTGCTTTTTGTAATTGCTCTATTTATTTTTAGTCCAATGCTGTGCTTGAATTGAGCGTCTTTGAACTACCAGCCAACTTGCAGACCATGTTGCCACAAACTCCGATGTCCTCGCAAATGCCCACTGAACGCAGCTTGTGCTTGTTCATAATACTTATTTTTAATGTTTTTTCTGACATTCAAACGCCGGTCGAACTGGCTGATTTTTTCTTGCTTGAGCGCTTTTAGCTGTTCTGCTTGTAAGAAATTGGTGATATTGCCGCCATTCAGCTGAAAGATCCGTGTTCGGGCGACACTTTGCGCACCCACTAAACTCCAACCTTGCGGACGTGAGCTTAAGCGCCGGGACAGATAATGACTGATATGGCCCTCAGCCGAACAGCCATGATAAT
>OMJG01001287.1_pt1 | contig 14955 bp, 13 predicted proteins | sample 1646431 | NCBI WGS metagenome assembly OMJG01 (sample SAMN03771674, study PRJEB25209) | food metagenome | isolation source: Cotija cheese | place: Mexico:Jalisco,Michoacan | collected 2011-12-12
CGCGGTCGAGACCGGACCGGACATGACCGGACCGGACACCACCCCCACGAGCACCGCCACCGAGCAGGCCGAGCGTGGCCCGTCGATTGCTGGGGTCCCGGTGCGGTTGCTGCGCTGGAAGACCCGCCCGGTGCTGGATCAGGTCGAGGATCAGGTCATCGAGGAGATGATCCGGATCGTCATGGCCCGGTACAACGCCGTGCGGTCGCCGCTGGGGCTGATGATCACCGCGGTGCGCAACGATGACGGGCAGGACCTCATCGAGGAAGCCACCGCCCGGGTCGCCGCGGCCTCGGAGGCACCTTGGGGGCCTGCCTGGATGAGCCCGAGCGCGGTGGACCGGGAGTGGTCCGAGATGCTCCAGCAGACCCGGGACCGGGAGGCCGCGGAGGCGGCCCGTCCCCGGTCCTGCCCGACGCACAACGTCGATTTCGTGGGTCCGGAGTGCCCGTCTTGCCGGGCAGACCGCCTGGCAGGGGCCCACCCGGCCGGCCCGGAGCCTGCGACCCCTCACACCCCCGGTGGTGGGGTTGATGGGGCCGAGTTGCGGCGTCGCCTGCGGGCCCAGCGGGCCGCCCGGGTCGGGGGTGATCGCTGATGGGTGCGAGCACTCAGACCTGGACCGGCGAGATGCTGGCGGCCCTGGACGCGACCCGCCCGATCATCGCCTCCGTGCTACGCCCGGCAGGCCGGACGGACGAGGTGGGGGACGTGCTCTCCGAAACCTGGATCGCCGCCGAGAAGTCCCTGCCAGCGTTCGACCCGGACCGGGGCCCGTTCGGGGCGTGGATCGCCACGATCGCACGGCGGCAGGCGCTGCGCCTGATCCGCCGGGACGTGGCCGCGGCCCGGCTCCAGGAGTCCGTGGAGCACGCCGCGGCCTCCGGGATCACGACCGTCTTCGACGTGGCTCACGAGGGGTTCGCGGATGAGCTGGTGGAGCGTCTGGCGGACTGGGAGCAGACCGTGCGGATCTTGTCGATCACCCGGGCGGTGATGGTCCACCCGGAGCTGGTGGACCGGACGCTGACGCTGCTGATCGCTCATCACGGGTGCGTGGAGACCGCGGCGGCCGCCTTGGGTGTGAAGGCCGGGGCGCTGCGGGAGACGCACCGGCGCGTGGTGGACGTGGTGCACGTGGTGGAGAAGGCCCTGGAGGGTCATGAGTCCCGGTGCCGCCTGGGGCTGGCCGGTCAGCCGGTCACCCTCGGGGAGCTGCTGCGGTTGCTGCCGAGTCGGTGGGAGGGGCAGGCGGGCCTGCTCCAGCTGGTCGCCACGGTCCCGCTGGGGCAGCTGACCCCGGCCCACGTGGCCCAAGCAACCGGGTGGTCGGTGTCCACGGCCCGGCAGCGCCTGGCCCAGACCCGTGACCTGCTGCAGGTGGGTCTGGTTGTCCTCGAGTCCGGTGGGCTCGGGCTGGACGGGGACCCTGCTGGGGGTGAGCACCGGTGAAGAAGGGAGGGCTGCTCCTGGGGGTCCTGGTGCTACTCGCGCCGCTGATCCTGCTCATGCCGATCCTTGTCGCCACGGGCGGGGACGACGACATCCCGAAGGTCGAGTCCGCCGCGTGCACGGACACCGTGGCCACCGGAGACGGGGACACGGTGAACGTGCCGGCGGAGTACAAGGACGACGTGAAGAAGGCCGCGAAGACGGCAGGTCTGCCGGAGTCCATCGTGGCCGCGCAGATCAAGCAGGAATCCAACTGGGACCCGAAGGCCGGTTCGCCTGCGGGAGCGCAGGGGATCGCCCAGTTCATGCCGGATACGTGGGCCCGCTACGGGGAAGGCGGGGACATCCTGAATCCGCATGATGCCCTGGCGGCCTACGGGCGGTACATGAAGGCCTTGAAGGACGAGGTCAAGGACATCGCCGGGGATGACGCGAACCAGCTGGTGAAACTGACCTTGGCCGCGTACAACGCGGGCCCTGGTGCCGTGCAGGCGGCCAAGGGCGTGCCCCCGTTCGCGGAGACGGAGAACTACGTCAAGATCATCACCGGCGGCGCTCAGGTGAAGTACTCCGAGGGCTGTAAGGCCCCGAACGGGGCGAAGGCCTGGGACGGGGACCTGGGGGACGGGGAGTGGACTACTCCGTGCCCGGGGTGCCAAAAGGCCAGCGGGTACGAGTCCCGCGGGATCAACGGCGTGGACGCGGCCAACGGCAACTTCCACTACGGGGTGGACTTGGCGACCCCGGGTGCCGGTTACGGCGACGGGGTGGAGATCATCACCCCCACGGACATGAAGGTCGTCGGGTTCTACCGCCCGGATGGGTGCGTGTTCGCGGTGGCGACCGAGGGCCCGGCGTTCGGGTTCGGGTTCTGCCACATGAACCGGATCGACGTCTCCGATGGGCAGCAGCTCAAACGCGGGGACGTGGTGGGGATCGAAGGCAACAAGGGGGACAGCGTGGGCAGCTTGTTCATCACGCACCTGCACTTCGAGCTCTACAAGCCGGGCGCGGACATGAACGCCTGGTACCAGCACAAGGACAACATCGACCCTGAGCCGGTCCTGAAAGAGAAGGGAGCGTGGCCGTGATGGCCCAGTTCACCATGAAGATGCGCAGGTCCACTCTCGGGTTCGCGCTGGGGGTGGTGCTGATCCTGATGCTTGGGACCGCCTTCGCGTGGGTCGCGGTATCCAGGAACGATGACGCACCCGCGGGGGCCGGCAGCTCCCCGTCTGCCACGCAGACCGCGGCGCAGGCGACTGCGACGGAGGCTGCCGGGGAGTGTATGCGCCCGGACATGGCTGACCGTACCGATGCCCAGTCGGTGGCGAAGACGTTTGCGGGGATCGCCTACTGCTGGGACGCCGAGCAGGACAAGACGCCGGTGGATGCGGTGATGCGCGCCCGGGACCTGATGGCCCCTGAGCTGGTGTCCGCTTACGAGTCGGCCCAGCTGCGCAACCCGTACCAGGCGCAGTGGAGTGCCGCGCAGAAGATCCAGGGTCGCACGGTGCCCGAGGTGGCCATGACCGGCACGGACGCTGGGCACCAGCACGGCGCCGACGGGGATCACCCGGAGCAGGCCGAGGACACCGCGGAGGAGGCCGTCAGCGTGTCCTGGCAGTGGGAGGGCACCGACGGGCAAACCGCTCCGGGTGGTTCGACCCAGTTGCTGGTCACGTTGAAGAAGACCGGCAACGACTGGGAGGTCACCGGGTACCGGCCGACCTCCATCGAAGACGGCACCTGGTGAGAACACCGGCACCCGGGGGCGAATCGTCTGCCCGGGTGCCGGTGTTCGGCCGCTGACTGATGTTCAGCGGGGGAAATGAACAAGACAAGGAAGAGAGCCCAAACCGGATGAAGGAACAGCACCCCGTGAACCGTGGCGGACCGAGATGCAGCCTCTGCCAGCGACTTCGCGGACCAGACGAGGTGATGACCCCAGTGACGGACCCAGACGGAGCCCAAGCCAGTCTCTGCGAATCGTGCATGAGATCGGTCCATGAGATCCAGCAGGTCCGTGGGGGCAGCGAATGGGATGCCTTGGCGGTGCTGATGACCCGAATCCAGCGGGCACTGTTGACCGATGACCCTGGGCGGGGACGACGGAGAGGGAGAGCATGAGGATCGTTGATCTGCACCTGGCGCAGCACGAGGTGCGTGCTGTGGCCGGTGACGGGACGGCCGTCACCCACCGGGTGTCCGTCGGTGCCTCCCCGGAGCAGCTGAACGCCGCGGGCCTGGAGGCTGTCCAGTCTCTGCTGGGTGAGGACGCCCAGGAGGTGCTGGTGAGGGTCCACGCCAACGGCGCCCAGTTCATCATGCGCGCCGACGGTGGTGTCCTGGTGCCGGCACCGGAGTTCGAGCAGGAGATCGCCGGTGATGCCGAGGAAGACGCGGAGGACGCTCCCCAGGAGGAAGCCTCCACCTCGCAGGAGCCGGAGGAGACGACCCAGGAGACGGCCCAGCCGGAGGCCCCGGAAGCACCAATGCTCCCCGCTGAGCAGGACCAGGTGAGCACTGAGCCTGTGGCCGTTGCCCCGGCTGATCCCAGGGCGGACGAGGCTGCGCCGGAGCCGCAGGCTGAGGACGATACGTCTCCGGCTGGTGAACAGCCGGCGACGAAGGACCGGGGCGGCAACCGCCGCCGGGTGGTTCTGTTCGCTGCTGGTGGGGCCCTGGTGCTGCTGGTGGTCTTGGTCCTGGCGGTCAGCCTGCTGGTGAGCCGCTTGGGCACCGGGACGAGTGGTGACGACCAGCAGGACCAGTCCAGCGCGGCACCGACGGCCTTGGCTCAGGAGGCCCCGGTGGGGTGGACGAGCACGGTGGCGTGGTCTGTGAGTGCGAATCAGGCCGGGGCTGTGGCTGGTGACGGGAAGATCACCTACGGCGACGGGAACGAGGTCGTGACTGTGGATGAGGACTTCCAGGAGGTCTCCCGCACGGACCTGGGAACTCGGGTGGCGAGCATCGAGGAAGCCCCCGGGCTGGGGGATGAGGTGATCACCGCCCGCGGGTCCGGAGGCCAGGTGTGGGTCGGGACCGCCGGGGATCAGCTGCACCAGATCGAGGCCCCAAAGGGCGCGGCCGAACCGACGTGGTTCTCCGGCATCCCGGTCTACTCCACCGCCTCGGCTACCTACGTCCCGGATGCCTCGGGGAAGCTGACCCGGTACGCCACCGCGGACGGAAAGCCGGTGGCTGTGGTCAGCGGCCGTCTGTGGTTCATCTCCACCACCAAGGACGAGACCCCCAAGGCGTGGGTGATCAGCTCTGACGATGAGAAGGCCCCCGAACCGGTGAAGCTGCCGACTCCTGCCGGGGACGCGAAGTACACCGGGCAGGTGACCGGGGTGGGGGAGCACGCCGGATTGGTGTTCACCTCCGGGAAGGACTCCCTGGTGGAGGTCCTCAAGCTCGGGGATGACGGGAAGGTCAGTGACGCCCGCGCAGTGAAGACCACCGAGGGAGAGACCACCGCGGACGCCGCCCATGACCTGCTGCTCAGCGGCGGAACCCTGATCGACGTCTCGGATTCCAAGGCCATGAGCGTGGGGAAGAACGGGGAGCTGGCTGCCGGAGCGTTCTGGGCGACCGGAGCGGATGCGAAGCGAGTCACCGCAGACGGCGACGTGCAGGCCTGGCCGGCAGGGAAGAACCCGGACCCGGTGATCCCGGCGGCCGTGGACTCGCAGGGCCGGGCTCTGGTGATCGTCCCGGAAGACGACGGGAAGGACTCCCGCCTCTATGTCCTGGAGAAGGAGGACAAGTCATGATGACCGACACGAAGAAGGCCACCACGAGTACGAACCCATTCGAGATCCCGACCCCACCGGAGCCTGTACCCGCCCCGGAGCAGGCACAGCACGGCCCGCTGATCATCGGGGCTTCCCCGGTCAGTGGAGCCAGCACGTGGGCTGAGCTGCTGGAGCTGGAGGAAGGTGACGACGCGAACCCCAGCACGGACCGGGTGGTCCTGCTGGTGGCCCGCACCACGGAAACCTCCCTGGCCGCGGCCCTGGAGCTGATCGGCCGATGGCAGGACGGCGGCCCGGTGATCGCGGGCATCCTGGTCGTTCCTGACGCCCCGGGGCATCCTGCCCGGGTCGTGCAGCACCGGATGCGGGTCCTGTCCGGGGCTCACCCGGTGATCCCGGTGCCGTGGGTGCCTGGCCTGCGAGGCGTGCACCTGAGTGAAGACCTGACGAACAGCAAGCCCGTCGCCAAAGCGGTCCAGAAGATCACCGCGGCGATCAGCGCGCGAACCGTCGCAACCCTCTAACAACCCCCTGAGAAGAGAGAAGGAAGCATCATGAACAAGCACCTGAACACCACCACCCGCCCCGCCACCGGCATGAAGAAGCACCTGCGGGCGGCAGCCAACGCGGCCGGTGTGGCCGTACTGTCCCTGCTGACCCTGGCCGGCCCGGCTCACGCTGAGGCGAAGCCTGCCCCGAAGGAGTTCTGCGACGGTCTGGACACCGCCACTGCCTGGACGACCGGCATCGCCGCTGTCCTGGCGGTCATCGGGCTGGTCATGATCGGCATCACCCTGTTCTTCCAGAACCAGAACGGCAGCTTCGAGTCCGGCCCGTGGAAGAAGCTGGGCTACTGGCTGGGTGGTGCGGTCCTGATCTCCGGGGCCGCGTCCCTGGCCAGCATCTTCATCCAGAACTCGCTGAACTGCGCCGGCTGACGCTCAGATTCCCCTCATTCATCACGTGACCTGAAAGGCGGATCATCATGGCACAACGATCCCGTGTCCAACGGATGTTCCTGAACCGCAACATGGGATTCATCTTCATGGGGATCTTCTGCCTCATGCTGGTGATCCTGCTCGTCTATGCGCTGGTGAACCGCACCAGCAGCACCGGCGAGCAGGCCCAGGGGAACCCGGCCCAGGAACAGACCAGCACGACCGAAGACTGCGATGTCCCCGAGGATGCTTCCACAATGCAGAATCCGGTGACGCCGTCGGATGTGCGGTGGATCCTCAACGACAAGAACATCCGGTATGCCGTCTCGGACACGGTGGGGCCGGTGCGTCACGCTGCGGCTGATGACCAGGTGGGTCACTGCTTCGCCCGCACCCCGATGGGCGCGGTCATGGCCATCTCCTACACCCTGGGGATGATGGAGGACAGCAATAAGCCGGACTCCGCGGTGGGGACCCTGATGGAAAACCCCAGTGACATCACCGAGGAGCGCAACAGCAGCGAGGACTCCGAAGACGACAACACCAGCATGGAAGTCGTCGGGTACGACATCAAGAACTTCACCCCGAACAAAGCCACCGTGGGCCTGGTGAACCAGGTGATCCCCGCCGGTGGAGTTCAGGGCGTGTACATGGAGATGACGTGCCAGCTGGTCTGGAAGGACGGGGACTGGAAGCTGCCGAAGAACGGCTGCCCCCGGTCCGGGATCTCCCAGGTCTCCGAGGGCGACTTCCACTTCTTCAAGCAGGACTGATGATGTTCAACATGGTACTGGCGGCCTGGGCGATTCCCGGCTGGGTCAAGGACGGCGCGAAGAAGGTCCTGGAGATCCCCGGGAAGGTCGCGGACTCCGTGGTCATGGAGTTCGTGAAGTCCATGTACAACGGCGTCATCAACATGATGCAGCAGTTCATGACCTCCTTCCTGGACATCACCCCAGGGGTGGACCTGAACGGTGACGCCATGACGTGGATGACCACAGCCACGGGACCGATCACCTTCGTTCTGACCACGATCGGCCTGACGATCGCCGGCATCCGGGCCATGTACCACGCCCGTGGGCAGGACATCCGCGTCGCCTTGGAAGGCCTGGGACGTCTGGTGTTCGTGGTCACGGCCGGGAACGTGCTGATGTCGGTGATGATCCCGGCAACGGATGTCGGTGCGAAGTGGATCGTGTCCCTGGCGGATGCGGACTTCAACAAGTACAACATGCCCAACGCCGGGACCTTGGTCTCGTCACTGGGCGGCAGCCTGTTCCTGTTCAGCGCCTTGTCGGGGTTGATTCTGTTCATCCAGTGGGGACTGATGATCATCCGCGCGGTCATGCTGCCCCTGCTGGTGGCGTTCTGGCCGGTGGCCGAGGCATCGAACCTGATGCAGGGGGAGGTGAAGTTCTCGAAGCTGACTCGGTGGATCATCGCGTTCCTCGCGTTCAAGCCGGTGGTGGCGACGATCTACGGGTTCTCGTTCATCCTCATGCAGGGATCTGACGGGGTGGCTGGTGCCCTCTCCGGCATGGCGACCATCGCGATCTCCATCATGGCGATGCCGGCGATCCTGGCGCTGGTGATGCCTCAGGCAGGTGGGGCCGGGGCCTCGATGGGCGGTAAGGAGACCATGACTGCTGTGGGGATGGCGGCTGGGGCGGCCGCGATGTTGCTCACCGGCGGGGCCGCGGGTGCTGCTGGTGCCGGAGCTGGGGCGGCCGGTGGCGGAGGTGCCGCCGCTGGAGGCGGTGGAGCGGCCGGTGCCGGAGCTGCTGGTGGTGGTTCGGCTGGTGGTGGGGCCTCTGGTGCTGGCGGTAGCTTCACCGGTTCCAGTCCGGGTGCGGATCAGGCCACCGATGTGGGGTCCGGTCCGACCCTGGATCAGACCGGCTGGGACAGCTCCAGCGCCGAAGGTGGGTCTGCCGGTGCTGGTCCCGCGGAGGGGGACACCCAGCAGATGCCGACCCTGGACGGGCAGGACAGCCCGGACGCGGCAGGAGCCCCGCAGACCGCTGGCACAGGTGGTTCCGCGGTCGGGTCTGGATCAGCGGGAAGCTCCGGGACGGGCCAGGAGCCCGGTGTTTCGGACACGCAAGGCCCTTCCTCACCGCTGGGATCTCCGGAGGAGCAGGGCACGAGTCCGGCGGGTTCGGCAGGTGGTGAGACCGCGGCAGATGCGTCGCTGGATGGCGGCGGGTCAGGGTCTGCAGAAGCTCCGACTGGCGGGTCTGAGTCCGGGTCTGGCGGGTCGCACATGCCGGATGTGCTGCGCATCGCGGAGCAGGCCGCGCACCGCCGCCCGGACGTGGAGGAGATGTTCTTGGACGAGAAGAGGTTGGACTCATGAGCACGCAACCGCAGTATGGGGCCCCGATCCAGACGGGCCCGGTGAAGGTCTTCGGGTGGATGCCCTTGAAGGTTATGGGCACAGGGGTCATTGCGATCACCTTGGGGATGTTCGCGATGCTCGCGGGTTCGCCTCTGTTGGGTCTAGGGCTGGTGCTGGTCGTGTTCAGTGTCCTGCTGGTGGGGTTCGTGCCGTTCGGGGCGCAGGACCGCACGGTGGTTCAGCGGCTGGTGGCCCGGTTCCAGCACGCGCAGCGAGTCGCCCGCGCAGAGACCACGTTCATCAGCTCCCACATGGCGAACCTGCCACAGAAGGAGCAGCAGTGCCTGCCGGGGTTCCTGAAAGAGATCGTCCCGGTGAAGACGCAGGACGGGACAGGATCGGACGTGGAGATCCTGCATCACCAGGCCGTGGGCATGGGCACGGTGACCCTGGCGTGCGCGCCTGTGGGCGGGGCAAGTCTGCCGCAGGGGCAGCTGAACGCCAACGTCAACGGGTTCGCGTCTTGGCTGGGGACCCTGTCCAAGGACAACGGCCTGGTGGGTGCTTCGATCGTGGTGGACTCCATGCGCTCCTCCGCGCAGCCGATGGCTGATGGGATCATGGAGACCCTCGCTCCGAACGCCCCGGAGGTGTCCAAGAAGATCCTGCGCGAGGCCACCGGGATGCTCCCGGCCAGGGTCTCCCGGGTCCGCACCTACGCGACTCTGGGCTGGAAGCTGTCTGCCCTGGATGATGACCGGGAAGGGGCTCTGGCGGAGATCACCGCGAAGCTGCCCGGGCACGTCTCGGCCTTGTCCGCGGCCGGCTCCGGGAAGGCCTACGCGATGGCAGACGCGCACTACGGCGACCTCATGTACGCGGCCTACAACCCGGCCCGGGAAGCGGAGATCGAGCAGGAGCTGTATGACGGCGTCCGGGCCCTGCGGCACTTCAACGGGTCCGGGCCGGAGTACATCAACGCCAACCACAAGCGGGTGGTCCTGCATGACGGGGTGGCATCGATGACCGCGATGCTGTCCATCCCGGACCCCCAGAAGATCACGGCACGCACCTACCGGTCCCTGTTCGAGCCGTCTAAGCACTTCCTGCGCAAGCGCGTGGCCCTGTTCTACCGGCCTGTCCCGGATTCTCGGCAGCGGGCCAGGATCGACCAAGCTCAGCGCGGGTTCTCCATGCAGTGGAGCTCGAAGAAGCGCAACACCGCCTTCGACGCGAAGGAAGGCGATGTGGTGAACACGGCGATGAAGAAGATGACCAACGGCGCCAAGCTCCAGGAGTGGTGCCTGATGGTCACGGTCACGTTCGAGGCGAACCGGAAGGCCCAGCGGGCGGCGGAGAACGAGCTGAAGGCGATCATGTCCGGGATGAAGTGGACCTTCGCTGACTACGTCCCGGAGGCGGCTTTCCACCAGACCCTGCCCCTGGGGATCTTCCCCTGGGTGTACGCGTCCAACCCGATGAAGTGGATGTCCGTGAAGGATGATCCCACCTTCGCGGAGGAAGAGGAGGACGGGGATGTTTAAGCGCAAGGACACCGTCATGGGCCCGGCGAAGAAGCAGAAGGGCCCGGCGATCATCCCCCCGGCACGTCAGGTCCGCCGCGGGTTCAAGGGCCGGTACGGCGGGGCCTGGGGCGGGGTGGCTACTCCCCGGATGTGGATGGAGACCAACCAGGATCACGCCGGGATGTACCCGTTCATCGCCGGAACGAACCGGCCGCGCCGCGGCGCGCCGATCGGCTATGACCTGGGGACCGGGTCCGCGGTGGCGATGGATCACCTGAGCCTGTTCCGGGCCCGAGCAATCACGGCCCCGGCGGCGATGATGTTCGGCCTGAACGGGTTCGGGAAGTCCTCGATCTCCGCGCTGGTCGCCGGGGCGGTGAACGCCTGCGGCACCCCGTTGGCGATCTTCGACCCGATCAAGGGCGAGTACACCGAGCTGGCCGAGGCGATGGGCGCTGACGTGTTCCAGTTGGGCCCGAAGAACGGCCGGCAGAAGGTCAACCCGATGGACCCTGGCCCGCTGGCGGCGGCGGGAGCGAAGATCGGCGGGCAAGCCGGGCAGGACATGCAGGCCGACGGGATCAAGAACGTCGTGGCCAACGTCTCCGCGCTGCTGAGGATCAACCGCGGCCGGGATAAGCCGGTCTCCGACTCGGAACGGACGATGGTGCGCCTGGCCGTCCAGGAGGTCATGAGCAAGAACGCCCGGCCCGGTCTGGGGGATCTGCTGGCGTTCTTCGACCAGCCGAGTGAACGTGCCGTCTATGCGGCCGGGCTGCGCAGTGATGAGTCGGAGCAGTTCAAGGAGACCTACCGGCCCCTGTTCCAGTCGATCTCCGCGCTGGTCTACGGGGAGCTGTCCGAGATCTTCGACGACAAGGGACTGAGCATCAACCCCGGAAACCCGGCCGGATTCTGCTTCGACTCCTCTGCGATCCCCAGCGCTGACGACAAGATGATCTCCGCGACGATGATGTCCACCTGGCGACTGGGGATGGATGCGATCGACGCGCACTGGGAGCTGGCGCAGCACGAGGCCCGCAAGGCCGCCGAGGCCGCAGAAGCCGGGGAGCAGTACACACCGGAGGTGACCTGGAACGGGTACTCCTCGCTGATGGACGAGTTCTGGTTCCCGGTGCGCATGGCCGATGGGATGGTCCACGAGGTGGACCGGCTCTCCCGCACGAACCGCTCCGTGGGGGTGGGGGAATGGAAGATCACCCACTCCCCGAAGGACTTCGAGATGATCGCCAACGAGGCAGACCGGGAGATCGCCAAGTCCTTGATCGAACGGTGTGGGCTGTGGGTCATGCTGGCGATGACCCCGGCGGACATGGAAGCGCTGAACAGGATCCGCCCGATCGAGTCCACCGAGAAGGCCTGGGTCACCAGCTTCATGTCCGGGTCGCAGGGCCTGGAGAACTACCAGGACATGAAGAAGACCCGCCGGGGCCTGTCGGATTCGTCCTCCCAGGACGCGCCCCCGCCCGGGGTCGGCAAGGCCCTGTGGAAGGTCGGGGACTCCTTGGGCATCCCCGTGAAGTCCCCGAAGCCGCCGACCCTGGGGAAGCTGCACCAGACATCGCAGCGACTGGAGACGGGGCAGGGATAAGCCATGCGTGGACTGGAGACCCTGGCCGCTGGGCTGTTCATCGTCACGGTGACCGGTGCGGTCTACCTGGCCGCCGTGGTCACCGCGGCCGAGCAGACCGGGCAGGCGCCGTGGGAGCTGGCACCGCTGATCCAGCTGTACCGGGCCGGTGCGGTCCGGGTAGATGGCGTGTTCTGGGGTGTGGTGATCGCGGGTTCGGTCGTTGCCCTGGCAGTGGTCTGGGCACTGGCGAGTCTGGAACGGTCGCTGCGGCGTCGGGAGAAGAGCAAGAGGTAGGAGCGGGCAGGTATGCGTGGGATTGAGAAGTTCGCGGCGGGGCTGTTCTTCGGCACCCTGGCGGTAGCCGCCTGGTTCGGGGTGGTCTGCGCGACGGGCCTGTCCACGGGATCATGGCGGTGGTCCCTGTCCGAGCTGGTCCAGGCCGGCAGGGACGGGCAACTGACGATGGGGCCGGTGTTCTGGGTGGTGATGGTCCTGGGCATCATCCTCGCCGTTGTGATGATGCTCGGGCTGCGGGCGTGGGACCAGAACCACGGTGGCGGCGGAGGCCAGCAGAAGACCCGGACCCGGAAGGAGGCCGAGGCCCACAAGGTGAAGTTCCCCGAGGTGCGGGCCCAGCTGTCGAAGAAGCAGGCACTGCAACGGGGTCGGGAGACCTTGAAGGCCACGCAAGCTCCGGTGTCCACCGACCCGAAGGAGAACGCGGCCGCCGCGGCGGTCTTCGCGGAGTCGTTGCCCGATGACCAGCTGGTGACGCGCATCGGCAAGCTCGGAGGCAAGGACCTGTGGGCCCAGTCCGAGGACTCCAAGGGCGTGCTGGCGCCGCCGCGAGAGGGTAAGACGAACTACTTGGCTGTCGAGTTGGTCAGGGACGCTCCCGGTCCGGTGCTGGCCACCTCCACGAAGGCGGATCTGCTGATGATCACCGGTGTGGGACGGCAGGCGAAGGGCCGGGTGTGGGTCCTGGACATGGAGGCCATGACGGGGTGGCCGGATCAGGTGCGCTGGAACCCGGTGGCAGGGTGCGATGACGTGGAGGTCGCGATCCGCCGTGGCCAGGCGTGGGCGGGTGCCCAGCCGATGAACGGTGTGAAGGGCGGGGACTGGTTCAACTCCAAGGCCGGTGCCGTGCTGGGGCGGTTGTTGCACGTGGCCGCGATCAGCGGGAAGTCCATGCGTGATGTGGTGACCTGGTCGAACAACCTCCAGAGCAAGGAACCGCAGAACTTGCTGCACCAGCACGGGGAGATCGCGGCCCCGGGGGTCCTGGAGTACCTGGAGGGTGTCGCGAACTCCCGGGCGGGGGAGACCACGGACTCGATCCAGCAGACCCTGTCCGGGCTGCTGGAGCCGTTGGCCGCCCCGCGGGTGCTGGAGCAGCTGAGCCCCCCGCCGGGCCAGGAGTTCGACATCCACCGGTTCCTCACCTCCGAAGCGGACTCGCTGGTGCTGGTCTGTGACGAGCAGATCGGCCTGGACACGGCCCCCTTGGTGTCCATGTTCGCCAACGAGGTGCTGTCGGAAGCCCGGCGGATCTCTCAGGCCGAGCGGGGCGGGAGGTTCTGGCCGGCGGTGCGGTTCGTGCTGGATGAGGCACCGAACCTGGCAGCCTTCCCGAAGATGCCCAGCATCGTCGCCGATTCCGGCGGCCGCGGCATCGAGGTCTTCTGGTTCGCTCAGGCCGAGTCGCAGCTGGTGGACCGGTGGGGTGAGAACGGGGCGAAGACGATCCTGGCCTCCACGAACGTCCGCTACTACCTGCCGGGCCTGGACCTGGAGACGGTGAAGCCGCTGAGCGAGCAGATGGGCACCTTCGACAGGAAACGCACCTCGATGACCAGGCAGGCCGATGGGTCGGTCTCGCGCAGTCAGCAGGATGAGGAGCGGCCCGTGATGCGTCCGGAGGAGATCCAGCAGCTGCCCAGCCGGTCGGCGATCGTGAGGTACCGGAACCTGCGGCCGATGCACCTTCAGCTCACGCCCTGGTGGGAGCGTCCGGACGCTGAGCAGATCAAGAAGGAGCAGCTGGAAGCGGCCCAGATGTGCGGGAAGCTGCCGGGAGCCAGCAGGGCACGGGTGATCCGATGAGCGAACCGGAGGAGACGGACGGGACTCCAGCGGAACTGGATCAGGAGCAGGACACCCTGGAGATCCTGCTGCAGGAGGCGACGGACCGGCTGCTGAACCACGATGACCGGATCACCGGCACCGAGGACTTCCTCACGCAGCTGGGCGCGAAGGTCGGTGACCTGGATGAGACCCTGACGTGGGTCATCGAGAAGATCACCCAGAAGCCGACATCGTTGGAGCCGGTGCCCTGGAACTGGCGTGCCGTTGATGGCGAGCAGCGTCAGCACCTCTGGCAGGTCGTCCGGTCCTTTGTGGACTGGGTCAACGACCGGTACTTTCAGGACTCCTGGGACGGGTACATTCCCGGGTGCTGGTACCGGCACCCGCGCGCGGTAGAAGAGCTGACGGCGGTCTGGGCCGCCTGGCACTCGGCTTACCACGCGGCCAGCTCCCCGAACGAGTCAGCTGCCTACTGGCATGACCGCATCCTATGGCCGACCTTGGAGCGCCTGGAGAACGGGTGGGCGGACTGCCGCAAGAACGGGCACCAGCAGATGGCCGGCAGCAGAATCCACGTCACGGATGACGGGTTCGAGGACGCGATCGCCGCAGAGGATGGCGCCAGTGCTGCACCGTCCTACCTGGAGGCGTCGAAGAAGCTACTGAAACCGGAGAAGGAGGACGGGAAGGACACGGTTCCCGGCGAGCCGGGGGACTGCTGTACTGACCGGGGACGTTGATCGACTCAATCGAGTTCAGTTCAAGGAGACGCTGGCGGCGGTGTCCGGTGGTGTGCCGATCTCGTCGACGGTGTGGCCCGAGCATGGATGGCGCGTGAGCGTAGCCTTGCGAATGCGGTCGAGGGAGAACCACCGCACTGCGCCGCGCAGTCGACACCACCCGATGAGGTACCAGCCGCCACGGGTGCCGGCGAACAGGATCGGCTCGACGTCACGACGGGTGTGCTCGCCCGCGGCGGAGACGAGGTCGATGCGCAGCACTCGTTGATCTGTCATGGCCTGTTCGCAGACCGAGCGGACGGATCGAGAGGTACTGGGTGGCGAGTCGACCCAGACTCGCTGCGCGAGCTCGCTTATTTGCTCCCGGGTGCGCGGGTCGAGGACATCCACGATCTTGCGGACTGCGGCTGCGGCGAGATCGGAGTACGGCGCGTCGGGTGCTGCTTTGACCGCTGCCAGCAGTGCCATGGCCTGAGCCGGTGACAATGCGACCGACGGCAGAGACCCACCTTTTA
>OMJG01001289.1_pt1 | contig 14946 bp, 18 predicted proteins | sample 1646431 | NCBI WGS metagenome assembly OMJG01 (sample SAMN03771674, study PRJEB25209) | food metagenome | isolation source: Cotija cheese | place: Mexico:Jalisco,Michoacan | collected 2011-12-12
CGGCGACCACCGAGATCTACACTCTTTCCCTACACGACGCTCTTCCGATCTCCCGTTCCCCGTGCCGGTGGTTCCGCTGGTGGACGCGGTGGCGGTGGGTGTCGTCGTCATGCCGGTCACCGCCCGTTCGCGGCGTCGTCGCCGTGCTCGGCGTCCCGCGCGGGCTCGCGCCCGGCCTCCGTGCCCCGCGCGCGACGGGCGCGCAGCGAGGCGACCACCAGGGCGATGACCCCCAGCAGCACCACGGCCCCCACGGCGCCGATCAGCGCGACCGCCCACAGGGGCAGGCCCTGCTGCCCCTCGGTGGAAGCCGGAGCGGAGCTGGTCGCCTGCTCAGGACTCTCGCTGCCCGCGGGGCTCGTGGCGTGCTCGTGATGCTCGGCGGCGTCGTGGTCACCGTGATCGTGATCGTGGGCGGTCGCAGGGGAGGACGCGGCGGACGGTCCGCTCCCGCCCTGACCCACGGTGAAGGCGTAGGCGCCCTCGATCGGGTGCCCGTCGGAGGAGACCACCCGCCAGGAGACGGTGTAGGTCTCATCCCCGGCGTCCGGGCTGATCCGCTGGATCACGTGGGTGCCGTCCACGGTGACGTCCCCGGTGGAGACGGTCCGGCCCTGGGAGTCGGTCACGCGGACCTCGTTGCCCAGCGCGGTGATGTTCCCGGAGTAGGTCAGCGTGATCCGGTCCGGGGCCTGTTCGAGGGTCGCGCCGTCGGCCGGATCGGCTTGCAGCAGCTCATCGTGGGCCTGGGCCGCGGGGGCCCCGGCGAACAGGGTCAGGCACAGGGCCAGCAGGGCGGCGAGGGCCGCGGGCAGGCGGCGGACGGTGGGACGGATGCGGGTGCGGTGGTCGGGGCGCGCGCAGGCGCCCGGGATACGGGAGATTCCCATGGTGGGGTTGAACCCTTTCGGTCGGTTCCCCGCGCCGTGCTCGACGCCGGGCGGCGCCGGACGCGGGGTGCTGATGCGGCAGGACGAATCCCGGGGCAGTGCGGCGGCCGGTCTTCAGGACTCGGCGTTCGACGCCGCGGTGCGGCGGGGATCCGGTGGCGGGCCCAAGCGCTCGGCTCAGGCGGGCAGCATCAGCGGGGGACCGCGGGTGGCCACCGCCCCCGGGCGGATCCGGGGGACCAGGACGGCAGGGCAGCGGAGGATGAGGGGCCGGGGGCGGCGCGAGGGGATCAGCACCGGGACCGGCAGGGTCAGCAGGCACCGCAGCCCCAGGCGCACGGCGCGCAGCAGACCGGCCAGCGCGGCGTCGCCCCGGCGGATCGCGAGGATCGTCAGGACGCCGGCCAGCGCGTGGACCGCGACCATGAGCGGGCTCAGCTGATGCACCGCCTCGGCCGCGCCCGCGGCCTGCACAGGGCTCAGCGCAACCGCCCCGTGGTGGCCGGCGTGGGTCGCGGCGGCGCCCGTCCCGATCCCGCCGTGCCCGGCCAGCGTCAGGAGGGTGTGCAGCCCGGCCTGGGAGCCCAGCACCCCGAGGCCCGTGGAGAGTCTGGGCAGGCGCAGCCCCGCCAGGAGCACGCACAGCATCCCGGACAGGGACCAGCACAGGCCCAGGATCAGGGGGTGCGGCAGATGCCCGGTCAGACCCGCGTGGAAGCCGGCGCCGACGAACACGGCCACCGAGGCCACGCCCCATCCGCGCAGCAGGCGATGGGTGCGCTCGGGCAGGCCCCACGGGTTGGGGGTCGGGACCACGGGCACCTCCTCGGGTCGGGCGGCGGCGATTGACGAGCGGAACGCGCAAACGGACTCCATCTTACCATCCGGCCCCGCTCGCCTCCGGCGCCGCGTCCCGAAGAGCCCCGCCCGGACCCGCCCAGCGCCAGGGGCTCGGCCCGCCCGGTGCCGGGACGCGACGAGGGCCCTGCGCTCGCGATCACGGTGATCGCGGGCGCAGGGCCCTCGGGTGCTGATGCCTCAGCGGGAAGAGCTACTTCTTGGCGACGGCGGCCTTCAGCTTGGAGCCGGCTGAGAGCTTCACTCCGTGGCCGGCCGGGATCTCGATGGACTCACCGGTCTGCGGGTTGCGCCCGGTGCGAGCGGCACGATCGGTGCGCTCGACGGAGAGCCAACCCGGGATGGTGACCTTCTCGCCCTGGGCGACGGAGGACTCGAAGACCTGGAAGAGAGCATCCAGCACGCCGTTGACGGCGGACTGGGACATCCCGGACTTCTCGGCCACCTCGGCCACGAGTTCGCTGCGGTTCTTCGCCATGTTGTGTCCCTCCTGAGACATCGGATGTAAGCGGCTCAGGTCAGCATAGCCGACCCGCGGCCCCAAATTACCAGCTGGACTTGGTGATGCCCGGCAGCTCACCGCGGTGGGCCATCTGGCGGAAGCGCACGCGGGAGATCCCGAACTTCTGGAAGGTCCCGCGGGGGCGGCCGTCGATCTGGTCGCGGTTGCGCACGCGCACCGGGGAGGCGTTGCGGGGCAGCTTCTGCAGGCCCAGGCGGGCCTCCTCGCGGGCCTCGGGGGAGGCGTTCTCGTCGACGAGGGTCTTCTTCAGCTCCTGGCGCTTGGCGGCGTAGCGCTCGACGATGGCCTTGCGCTGCTCGTTGCGGGCGATCTTGGACTTCTTGGCCATGTGCGCCTCAGCGCTCCTCTCGGAAGTCGACGTGCTTGCGGACCACGGGATCGTACTTCTTCATGACCAGGCGATCCGGGTTGTTGCGGCGGTTCTTGCGGGTCACGTAGGTGTACCCGGTGCCGGCCGTGGACTTGAGCTTGATGATCGGACGAACGTCCTTGGTGTTGGAAGCCATGATCAGATCTTCTCCCCGCGGGCGATGATGTCAGCGACGACGGCGTCGATCCCGCGCGCGTCGATGACCTTGATGCCCTTGGCGGACACGTTCAGGGTCACGTTGCGGCGCAGGGACGGGACCCAGTAGCGCTTCTTCTGGATGTTGGGGTCGAACCGGCGCTTGTTGCGGCGGTGCGAGTGGGAAATGCTGTGTCCAAAGCCGGGAACAGCTCCGGTCACCTGGCAGACGGCTGCCATAGTTACTCCTCCAATGTTGACGAAATGACGGTGCGCTCTCGCGCCAGCCGGGCGGGCGGCTCGAACAGCGCCCCGTCACCTACCGTGAGAGCACCGGATGAGTCGCCGGGCCTGAGTGTGGGAGTCAGGCCCGGTGTGAGAGGTCCGGGACCTGCCCCTGCCGCGGGATCACGGTGAAGCTTGGTTCGGTGCCGAAGGGTGGACGCACCACTACGACAGCGTTAAATACTAGGGATCCCGGCCCGCGATGGCAACCTCTGCGCCGCGCCCATGGCCTTAATCACCGCGGAATCACGCGGGCGGGGCGCCCGCCTCTCCCTCCTCCCGGTCCCGGACGGCGTCGCCGCCCTCGGTGACCTGCAGGGACTGCAGGTCCGGGTAGCGCGGGCTCAGGGAGTCTCCGGAGGAGGTGCCGCGCAGGCGCCGCCCCACCCACGGCAGGGCGAAGGTGCGCACCCACTCCAGGTTGGCGCGGGTAGCCTGGACCCGGGAGACCTCCCGCATCTGCGGCAGGGGCTCCAGCCCCAGCTCCCCGGCCCCCACCTGCAGGGCCTCCAGGACCTTTCCGGCCATCTTGATGTGCCCCAGGGTGTTCATGTGCAGGCGGTCCTTGGACCAGTACCGGGCGTCGGAGAACTCCTCAGAGAAGCGCCAGAAGTCCACGAGGATCAGGTCGTGCTTCTCCGCGATCTCCCGCAGCAGCTCGTTGTAGATCGCGGTGCGCCCGCGGGTGGCCTTGAAGACGCCGTAGAAGTGCTTGACGTCGAAGCCGGTCAGGGTCAGCACCTGGGCCCCGGAGGCCCGCAGCCGTCCGAAGGCCTCGTCGTAGTCGGCCATCAGGGAGTCCACGTCGATGCTCGGGCGCAGGATGTCGTTGCCCCCGCCGTACAGGCTGACCAGGGTGGGGCGCAGGGCCAGGGCGGCGTCCACCTGCTCCTCGAGGATCGGCTCCAGGGTGCGCCCGCGGATCGCGAGGTTAGCGTACAGGGTCCGGGGGAAGCGCAGCGTCAGCTGCTCGGCCACCCGGTCCGCCCATCCGCGCACCCCGTTGGGCCGGGACGGGTCCTCATCGCCGACGCCCTCGGTGAAGGAGTCCCCCAGCGCGACGTAGCGGATCTGGTGCTCCTCCGGCTCCCGGGCCCCCGGCTCGTCCTCCGCCGCGGTGTGCTCGCTGTACTCGGTGCTCATGGATCTCCTGCCTGCATGCTCGAACTCGCGCCCCGCCGCCTCCCCCGGACCGGCGCGCGCCGCAGGCGCGGCGTCGACGGGAGCCGCCGGCAGGGCACGGCCCCTCCAGCTTAGGACTCGGCCTGCCCGGCCTTCCAATAGCCCATGAAGGAGATCCGGCGCCGGTCGATCCCGGCCTCGTTGACGCACACGCGGCGGGCCGCGCGCACGACGGCGGCCTCCGCGGCCAGCCACACCGACAGCCCCGCGGGGTCCTCGCCGCGCTCTGCCCGGCCCCACACCAGCTCCCCGGGTTCGGCCCGCTGCGCGGCGATCCCCGCGGCGTCCTCCTCCGCGTCCCGCGGGACCAGCCCCAGCTCCTCCCGCAGCGCGCTCAGCAGCGCTCGGCCGCGCATCCGCTCCGGCTCCCGCTCCAACAGCCGCACCCGCACCCCGGGGCGGGCGGCCGCCTCCGGCAGGCCGGCAGCCAGATCCTGCGCGTTGCCCGCGGGCACCTCCAGCAGCACCGCGGCCGGCGCGCCGTGCGGCAGGGCCTCCAGCACCGAGCAGGCCGCCGGCACCGCGGTCTCGTCCCCGCCCAGCAGGTACCGCTCGGCCCGGCCCGGATCCCAGGTCCCCCACAGGACGTCCTCCCGGGTCGGGCCCAGCAGGCTCAGTTCGTCGCCGACGCGCGCCGCGGCCGCCCAGGCGGCCCCCGGCCCCTGCTGGTCCCCGTGGCCGTGCAGCACGAAGTCGACGTCGATCTCCACCCCCGGGGTCCCTTCCGGGGAGGTCCACGGGCGGGCCGCGCGCAGCGTGTAGGTGCGCATCCACCCGCCGCGCTCGCGCGCCGAGGCGGCGAACCAGGCGCGGTGCCAGTCCTCGGCCTCCAGGTCCGGCAGCACCGGGCCCTCGTGCTCCGGGTGGGGCAGCAGCAGCTTGAGGTAGGCGTCCAGCACCGGGCCCAACCCGTCCCCGGCGGGCAGGGCCAGCTCGGTCAGCTCCGGAGCGGCCAGGCTCACCCGCAGGAAGTCCCGGCTCAGGGGCCGCACACGGGTCACCCGGGTGCGGAAGACGGTCATGGGTCGGCGCGGCATCGTGTCTCCTCTGGGTTCGGGTGCGGGTGCTCCGACGGCGTCGGGCGCGGGCTCACGAGGCGGGCGCGCCCGGTGCGGCGTCTTCGGACCCTGGCGCGGGGCGCTCGGCCTCCGGGGCGGGGCGCGGGGGACGACGCCGGGGCACGACCACGGGGCCCCCGCCCTCCTCGGCGCGCAGCACCCGGGCGTCCAGGCCGAACACGCGCGCTAAGTGCTCCTCCGTGAGCACCTCCTCCGGGGCGCCGGCCACCTCGATGCGCCCGTCCTTCATGGCCACCAGGTGGTCCGCGGCCCGGGCGGCCAGGTTCAGCTCGTGCAACACCATGACCACGGTGGTCCCGTGCTCGCGGTTCAGCTCCACCACCAGGTCCAGGACCTCCACCTGGTGGGCCAGGTCCAGGTAGGTCGTGGGCTCGTCCAGCAGCAGGACATCGGTCTGCTGGGCCAGGGCCATCGCGATCCACACCCGCTGGCGCTGACCGCCGGACAGCTCCGCCACGGGTCGCTCGGCCAGCTCCCCGGTCCGGGTGGCCTCCAGCGCCCAGGCGACCGCGGCGTCGTCCTGCGCGGAGGCCCGGGAGAACAGCCCCTGGTGGGGGTAGCGCCCGCGGGAGACCAGGTCCGCGACGGTGATCCCGTCCGGGGCCACCGGCTGCTGCGGCAGCAGCCCGACGGTGCGGGCGAACTCCCTGGCACCGAAGGAGCCGATGGGCCGCCCGCCCAGGGTCACGGTGCCGGCGCTCGGGCGCAGCAGCCGGGAGAACCCGCGCAGCAGCGTCGACTTGCCGCAGCCGTTGGGTCCGATGATCGCGGTGACCCGCCCGGTCGGCACGCGCAGGCTCAGCTCGCGCACCACCTGCCGGTCCCCGTAGCCCAGCTCCAGGCCCTCGGCCACCAGCTCCGGCGGCGTCGGGCGGGATGCGGCCGCGGGATTCTCGTTCTGCGTGCTCATGCTCATGTCCTCTCCCGATGGTCCCCCGCGACCAGCCACAGCAGGACCGGCGCTCCGACGAGTCCGGTGATCACGCCCACCGGCAGGCGGCCCCCGGGGATCAGGTTCGCCGCGGCTAAGTCCGCCAGCACCACCAGGATCGCGCCGACCAGGGCGGAGCCGACGAGCGTGTGCCGGCCCCCGCTCAGGCGCCGGGCCACCGGCCCGGAGACGAAGGCGACGAAGGCGATCGGCCCGGTCATCGACACCGCCACGGCCGCCAGCGCGGTGGCCAGCCCGATGCCCAGCCACCGCACCGCAGCGACCGGGACCCCCAGGCCCGCGGCCAGCTCCTCGCCCACGGCCATCGCGTGCAGGGGGCGGGAGACGAGCGCCAGCAGCGGCAGGAGCGCGATCAGCGCCGCGCCCGTCAGCCCGATCCGCTGCCAGGAGGCGGCCCCGAGGGAGCCGGTGAGCCAGATCGCGGCGTCGGCGGCCTGGTACACGCTCATCCGGGACAGCAGGTAGTTGGTCACGGCGATCGCGAGCACCGAGATCCCCAGCCCGGTGAGGATGAACCGCCCGCCCACGGCGTCCCCGGCCCCCGGGGAACCCGCGGTGCGCCCGGAGACGCTGAGCAGGAACACCGCGACGGCGGCGAGCCCGGCCCCGATCAGCCCGCCCGCGGCCAGGCCCAGGCCCGCCGCCCCGAAGAACGCGGCCGAGGCGATCGCCCCGAGGCTGGCGGAGGCGCTGATGCCGATGACGTCCGGGCTGGCCAGCGGGTTGCGCAGCAGCAGCTGGAACACCGCCCCCGCGGTGCCGAAGGCCAGCCCGGCCAGGGCTCCCAGCACCGCGTGCGGCAGCTTGTCCTCCATGACGATGAAGCTGGCCGCGGGGGCGGCATCCACGGTGCCCCCGCCCAGGATCGTGAGGAAGTCCGGGATGGTCACGGTGTAGGTGCCCAGCAGCACCCGCACGGCCATCGCACCCAGCAGGGTCAGGCCCAGGACGGCGAGCCCCGCTCGCGGGCGGCGTCGGGAGCGGGCGCGCAGCCGGGAGAGGTCCGCACCGGTCAGGGCCCGGTGCGCAGATGAAGGGGAGGGTCGGGTCGCGGCGGCGGTCACAGGCTCATCGCCTTCCGCGAGCGGATCATCGCCAGGAACACGGGCACGCCGACGACGGCCATGCTGACCCCCACCTCCACCTCGGTCGGCGGCAGCACCACCCGGCCGACGGCGTCGGCCAGCAGCAGCACCACGGGCCCGGCCAGGGTGCTCAGCGGCAGGATCCACCGGTAGTCCGGCCCGGTCAGGGAGCGCACCGCGTGCGGGACCATGAGCCCGACGAAGGCGATGGGCCCGGCCAGGGCCACGGCCGCCCCGCACAGGAGGGTGACCCCGACGAAGACCAGGGCCCGGGCCGGACCCACCCGGGTGCCCAGGGCCCGGGCCATGTCATCGCCCAGGGCGAAGCTGTTGACGGAGCGGGCCATGCCCACGGTCAGGAGCAGGCCCAGCAGGACCATGGGCAGCAGCATCAGCACATCGGCGTAGGAGGCGCGGGTCAGGGCGCCCAGCTGCCACCGGCGGAAGGAGTCCAGGGTCTCCTGGTGCTGCAGGTTCATGGCCGAGGTCAGCGACGCCGCCCCGGCGGAGAACGCCGCCCCGACCAGGGCGAGCTTGATCGGCGTCGCCCCCTCGCGTCCGATGCTGGCGATCGCGTAGACCACCACCGCGGCCAGGCCCGCCCCGATCAGGGCCCACACGGCTATGGCCATGGTGCCGCTGATCCCGAGCAGGGTGATGCCCAGGACCACGGTGGCCGCCGCCCCGGCGTTGATCCCGAGGATCCCGGGATCGCCCAGCGGATTGCGGGTGACCCCCTGCATCGCCGCTCCCGCCGCGGCCAGGCTGGCGCCGATGACGACGCCGATGACGGTGCGGCGCACCCGATCCGCGACGATCACCCCGTCCGGGGTCACCGGATCCCGCAGCTCGGCGAGGGCGTGCCAGACGCGCGCGGGGCTCAGCGGGTTCGCCCCGATCAGGACCGAGGCGAGCACGGCGGCGGCGAGCAGTGCGAGCACGAGCAGCAGCGCGGGACCGCGGCGGCGCGGGCGCACGGACGCGCCGGACCCGGCCGGGCCCGCGCTGGGCGGGACCAGCCGGGTCGGCGTCGTCGTGGGGGCGGGCAGGACGGACTACTCCCGGCCGGTCTTGGCGGCCTCGGCCACCTTGTCGATGAAGTCCGTGTGCTCCACCAGCCAGTCCATGCCCAGCGGGGAGATGCCCAGGGCCAGGGTCTCCTGCTTGTCGGAGTCCAGCACGGAGGCTCCCTTGGCGATCGCGGGGATCTGCTTCAGGGTCGCGTTGTCCTCGATGGTCTGGGCATCGGAGTCCTTCTCGATCCAGGAGTAGATCATGTCCGACTTCAGGTCGGCGGCCTTCTCGTTGGACCACTGGATGTAGAAGGTGTCCGCCTTCGCGTCCTTGACGGCGTCGGCCTCCTCCATGCCGAGGGACTTCATGAAGGTCACCCGGCCGTCGCCCTTGGTGTAGACGCTGATGGAGGGCTGCCCGTCGGTCACGGACAGGGCCGAGGAGATGAAGGTGGCGCCCTTGAGCTCCTCGTGCTGGGAGGCCTTGTCCTGGATCTTCTCCTCGGTCTCGGAGATGACGGTGCCGGCGTGCTCGGGGCGGCCCAGGGCGGTGCCGATGGTCTTCGTGTAGTCCTGCCAGGCGGTGGTCCACCCGTCGGAGTTCTTCGCGTGGGTCACGGTCGGGGCGATCTTGGTGAGCTTGTCGTAGGCCTCCTGGTCCACGGTGCCGACGACGGCGAGGATCAGGTCCGGCTCGAGCTTGGCGATCTCCTCGTAGTTGATGCCGTCGGTCTCGGTGAAGCGGGTGGGCTGCTGCGCGCCGAGCTCCTTGATGCGGGCGTCGAACCAGTCCGTGGAGTGGTTGGCGTTCTCGCCCCAGCCGACCTGCCCGGAGCCCACGGGCACGACGCCGAGGGACAGAGCCACCTCCGCGTTGATCCAGCCGATGCCGACGACGCGCTTCGGCTCGGCGTCGATGGTGGTCTTGCCGTAGGCGTGCTCGATGGTCACCGGGAACGCGCTCTCCTCGGCGGAGGACGAGGCGGCGGCGGAGGAGCCGGAGCCGGCGTCGTCCTTGGAGCCGGTGGAGCAGGCGGCCAGCGCGAGGGCCGCGGCGGAGGCGGCGGCGGTCTTGAGGAACGCGCCGCGGGTCAGAGAGGGCATGGGGTCTCCTGTCGAGAGCCGGGGGGATTCTACCGGGTCCGATGCTGGGCGTCGGACCCGGCCCATCCTATCCGCGCCGGACGCCATTAGCGCACTCGGATGTGCTGTTATCCCCAGACCTCGCCATGAGCACCGCCACGGTGCAGGGCCCGGGGGATGGTGCCTGGAAGGATGGAGAGCATGTCCTTCCTTCCGAATCCCGCCGCCTCCTCCCAGCCCTCGCCCCTGGATCCCGGGTGGGTGCCCCGCTGCGCCGTCTTCGACTGCGACGGGGTGCTGATGGACACCGAGCGGCAGTGGGTGGATTCCGTGGCCACCGTGGCGCGGGAGTACGGTCTGGCCGACCCCCAGGGTCTGGCGGAGGGGCTGACCGGGATGACCGCGGAGCAGATCGCCCACCGGGTGGCCGAGGCGGTGGCGGCCGAGCGCCTCCCGGGCCGGGCGTCGGCCCCCGGTTCCCCTTCCGCACCGGGAGCAAGCGCGGGGGAGGTCCGCGATCCGGAGGGGGCGGCCCCGGCGTCGTTGGAGGCGGAGATCCTCACCGCGCTGACGGAGCTGGACATGGAGCGCCTGTCCCGCGGGGTGGATCTGCTGCCCGGGGCACTGGAGCTGGTGCGCGCCCTGGCCGCCGTCATGCCGGTGGCGGTGGCGTCCAACTCCCGCCGGGACGTGCTGGATCTGAAGATGCGCTCCGGCGGCTACGCCCCGCTGCTGAGCACATGGGTCTCCACCGATGACGTGCCCGCCGGCAAGCCGGCCCCGGACATGTACGCGGAGGCGGTGCGGCGGATGGGCTGCGCACCGGGGCAGGCGGTGGCCTTCGAGGATTCCGCGCCCGGGGCCACCGCGGCGGTGCGAGCCGGGACCCGGGTGGTCGGCCTGGTCGCGGCCGACGGGAGCGGGGATCCCGTCTCGGCGCCGGGCTTCCCCGCGGCCGCGCTGGTCTGCTCCTTCCTGGACCCCCAGTTCCTGGGGGTGGTGCGCGGGTGGACGGGTGCCCGCGCAGCGCGGCGGGATTAGCATCGGAAGGAGGACGTGACCTGCGGATCCGAGCGCGGCGGGAGGTGATGGGCGCATGGCACCTGAGATGGAGGGTGAGCCGCCGCTTTCGGGCAACGCCGCCCGCGCCGCGCGGCGGATGGTCGGCGGGATCTCCTTCGCCCTGTGCCTGCTCGGGGTGCTGACCGTGCTGGGCCTGCTCGCGCTGGGCCATCCCCGGTGGACGCTGATCGGGGCGGCCCCGCTGCTGGCGGGGGTCGCCGGGGTGATCGCGGTGCGGCGCCGCCTGCACCCCGCCCTGCGGGATCCCGGCCAGCCGCGCCCGCGCACCCGCGGCAGGGGGTGGTTCCTGCTGCCGCTGGGGCTGGCGGTGCTCGGGTTGGCGGCGGTGATCGTGGGCAACCGGATGCCAGAGCTGCTGTCCGGCCGGGATCCCGGATGGATCCGCAACATCGTGATGCTGTGGGTGGAGATCGGCTTCGTGCTGATCCTCGCCGGCGGGCTGGGCACCGGTCTGGTGGCCCTGTCTCTGTGGACCGTGCCGGATGAGGACGACGCGATCCTGCGCCGCACCGACTACGCCCGCCGGGCCCGCGAGCGCGAACGCCGTCGCGATGGCGGCGACCCCGGACTCTACGACTCCGACTGGCTGCGCGGCCGACGCCGCTGACTCGGCGCTCCCGTTGGCTCCCCTGCGCCGAGCCGGCGCTCCCGTTCCCACCTCCCCACCGAGCCGGCGCTCTCGTACCCGCAAACGCGTTTTTCGGGAACGGATGCGCCGGCTCGCGCACGTGGGCCCCCGGGGAGACGGTGGATCACCCGTTCACCCCGCGAGGCGCCGCTCCAGCCCGTCCCGCACCCGCGGCCACTCCGCTCGCAGGACGCTGAAGTAGTCGACGTCGGCCACGGTCCCGTCAGCGGCGCGCCGGTACCCGCGCAGCGTGCCCTCGAAGCGGGCGCCGAGCCGGGCGATCGCCCGGTGGGAGCGGAGGTTCCGGTGATCGCAGCGCAGCGCGGCCCGGCCGACGTCGAGCTCGTCGAAGGCGTGCTCGAACAGCAGCAGCTTGCACACGGGGTTGACCCGGGTCCCCCACACCGAGCGCAGGTAGACGGTGCTGCCGATCTCCGTGCGCAGGCCGGGGACCAGGTCGTAGAACGTGGTGCGGCCGAGCACGCGGCCCTCCTCCTCCACAGCGAAGGCCAGACCATCCGGGCGGTTGATGAGCGCGCGGAACTCCTCGGCCAGCGCCTCCGGGGACGGCGGCAGGGGCGCCGACATCCCCGCCCACATCCGCTCATCCAGGTGCGGGTGCAGCACCTCGGCGTCCTCGGGCCTCAGGGGGCGCAGCAGCACCCCATCCCGTTCCAACCGCACCTCGTGATGCATCCGCGCTCCCTTCCCGACACCCAGCCCCGACGACGTCGGAACCCGACGACATCCGCCCCCGCCCCAGCCGATCCCCGAGGCCCATCCGACCCTGCTCACGATGCCCCAGGCGCCGTCGCCGACGGCTCTCACCGCGGCGCGCCCTTCCCTCTGTGACGCCGTATGACACCCGGTGTCGGCGTCGGTTTCATCTGCCGACGTCTTTGGAGAGGCCGGAAAACCCCGTGGTCTAATGGACGCATCGCGCCGCCGTCGGCGCTCCGCCGGCCCTGACCTGGGCCCGGAATCCGGTCGACCTTCCGGATCGGCGGGAGTCCGACGCGCGGCGTTTGCGCACCACCCGCCACCGCATCGAGGAAACCACCATGAAGAAGAAGCTGGGAGCACTGCTCGCCATCGTCCCCCTGGCCTTCGGTCTGGCCGCCTGCGGCGGATCCGGTGACGGCGACGAGACCGTCAAGATCGCCATCACCGAGCACAACCAGGTCCAGGACACCCTGCAGGAGGAGGCGAAGAAGGAGGGCATCGACGTCGAGTACGTGGAGATGGGCGACTACTCCCGCCCCAACCCCGCCGTCGCCCAGGGGCAGGCGGACCTGAACTGGTTCCAGCACATCGCCTACCTGGCCAACTACAACGTGGACAACGACGACGACCTGCAGATCGTCGGCCCGACCTCGATCTACCCGCTGGGCCTGTACTCGAAGAAGTACGACAAGGTCGAGGACATCCCCCAGGGCGGGGAGATCGCGATCCCCAACGACGCCGTCAACGAGACCCGCGCGATCCTGGTGCTGAAGGCCGCCGGCCTGCTGACCCTCAAGGAGGACAAGGCCCAGCCCACCCAGGACGACGTGGACACCGCGAACTCGAAGGTCACCCTCACCGCGGTGGATGCCAAGCAGACCGTGGTGTCCATGGATTCGGTGGCCGCCTCCATCGTGAACAACACCTTCCTGGAGGATGCCGGCCTCTCGCCGGAGGACGCCCTGTACCAGGATGACCCGAAGAACGAGGACGCCCTGCCGTACGTGAACCTCTTCGTGTCCAAGAAGGGCGATGAGGACAACGAGACGTACCAGAAGATCGTGGACGTCTACCACTCGGACGCCGTGCAGGAAGCCGAGAAGAAGCAGTCCGGCGGCACCGCCGTGTCCGTGAGCAAGGACCGCACCGACGAGCTGCGCAAGGTGCAGACCAGGCTCGAGGACGAGAAGAAGAACAGCTGACCCGTCCCAGCCACACCCACCCGAGGGAGACCATGACAGCACAGACCCGCACCCGCCCCGAGCGGACCGGGACGGACATGGTGGTCCTGGACGGGGTGAGCAAGACCTTCCGGGTCGGCTCCCGCTCCGTGACCGCCGTCGACGACGTCAGCCTCACCATCCGCCGCGGCGAGATCTACGCGATCATCGGCTACTCCGGGGCCGGCAAATCCACCCTGGTGCGCCTGATCAACGGCCTGGAGACCGTGACCTCCGGGACCCTGACCGTGGACGGGCAGGAGATCTCCGGGGCCGGGGAATCCCGGCTGCGGCGGATCCGCACGGAGATCGGCATGATCTTCCAGCAGTTCAACCTGATGAACTCCAAGACGGTCGCGGCCAACGTGGAGTTCCCGCTGAAGATCGCCGGCTGGTCCAAGGAGAGGCGCCGGGCGCGGGTCGCGGAGCTGCTGGAGTTCGTGGGGCTGGCGGACAAGGCGAAGAGCCATCCGGATCAGCTCTCCGGCGGGCAGAAGCAGCGGGTGGGCATCGCCCGGGCCCTGGCCACGGAGCCGCACCTGCTGCTGGCCGACGAGTCCACCTCCGCGCTGGACCCGGAGACCACCGAGGAGGTCCTGGACCTGCTCAAGCGGGTCAACGAGGACCTGGGCATCACGATCGTGGTCATCACCCACGAGATGGACGTCGTCGCGAAGATCGCGGACCGGGTGGCCGTGATGGAGAAGGGCCGCGTGGTGGAGGAGGGCAACGTCTACGACGTGTTCTCCGACCCCCAGACGGCCCCGGCCCAGCGCTTCGTGTCCACCACCGTGAAGCAGGCGCCGACCGGGGATGAGGCCGCGGAGCTGAAGGCCCGGCACCGCGGGCACCTGGTCAACGTGGAGATCCACGATCAGGCCGAGGTCGGACAGGTGCTGTCCCGACTCGGGGAGCGCGGGGTCACCTTCACCGTGGTGCAGGGCGGGTTGGAGACCCTGCAGGGCCGCACCTACGGCCGCCTGACCCTGGAGCTGCTCGGCGAGGTCACCGCGATCGACGCCGCCGTGGAGCAGCTGAAGCTCGTGACCACCGTGAAGGAGGTGCGCGCCTGATGCACGCACAGTTCGACGCCGCCCTCGCCCACGCCCCGGTGCTGGCGGCCAAGACCACCGACTGGGACACGGTGCTGCCGAAGATCGGTCCGGCCGTGACCGAGACCCTGCAGATGGTGCTGGTGACGATGGTCCTGGCCGGGATCTTCGGTCTGATCATCGGGACCCTGCTGTACACCACCCGCTCGGGCAGCATCCTCGCCAACCGGCCGGTCAACGCGCTGCTGAACTTCCTGGTCAACCTGATCCGCCCGATCCCCTTCGTGATCCTGCTGGCCGCGCTGAGCCCGGTCATGCTGCAGACCATCGGCACCAGCATCGGGATCAAGGCGGGCATCTTCGCGATGGTGGTGGCCGCGACCTTCGCGATCTCCCGGATCGTGGAGCAGAACCTCGTCTCCATCGACCCCGGGGTGATCGAGGCCGCCCGCGCGATGGGCGCCTCGAAGCTGCGGATCATGTTCTCGGTGATGCTGCCGGAGGCCCTGGGTCCGCTGATCCTCGGATACACGTTCATCGTCATCGGCGTCGTGGACATGTCCGCGATGGCCGGCGCGGTGGGCGGCGGCGGCATCGGCGACTTCGCGATCCGCTACGGCTACCAGCGCTTCGACTGGAACGTGACCCTGGTGGCGATCATCATCATCGTGATCCTGGTGCAGCTGGTGCAGCTGGTCGGCAACCTGCTGGCCCGGAAGATCATGCGCCGCTAGTCGGAGGCGCGGTCGAGCTTGGCCTCCACCTGCTTCTTGACCTCCCGGCGC
>OMJG01001290.1_pt1 | contig 14917 bp, 5 predicted proteins | sample 1646431 | NCBI WGS metagenome assembly OMJG01 (sample SAMN03771674, study PRJEB25209) | food metagenome | isolation source: Cotija cheese | place: Mexico:Jalisco,Michoacan | collected 2011-12-12
CGCGCCCGGAGCCAGCGTGAACGATGACGGCGACACATTTCCGGCGGACCCGAACTGGGAGTACGTGAAGTCTCCGAGCGATCTGCCGGACCTTGAGGATCAGGACGTGATCCGCACTGCGTTCATCTACAACGCAGACACGGTGAAGCCCATTGGGGAGTCTAAGATTCTCGACGATCAGAAGGCCTTCTCGAATGCTCGTGAGCCACTCGCCCAAGAATTTGTGGCGATCGATTCTCGCGGAGAGGAATATGGTGACTCGTTTGTTGCCGTTGTGAACCACTTCAAGTCGAAGGGATCTGGAACTGCCGCCCCGGATAAGTGGCAGGGTAATGCGAATGACGACCGTATCAAGCAGGCTGATGCGCTTGGCAAGTGGGTCACGGCTGAATATCCTGACACGGCAATCTTCATCATTGGAGATCTCAACGCGTACTCCGCCGAGGATCCCATTCTCAAGCTGAATGACCATGGCTACACCCGCGTGATGGACTACATGGCCAAGCAGACTGGCGATCAGAGCTACCTAGATCTGACCACCTACCAGTACTCCAGCCTGCATGGCTCGCTGGATCAGGCGCTCGGTAATGAACTAGCGCTTGAGATGGTGACGGACGCAGAGGTTTACGCGATCAACGCGCCCGAGGCGATCGCACTCGAGTATTCGCGTTACAACAATTACCTGACCATCTACCATGACGATACTCAGTACCGTTCCTCCGATCATGACCCTGTAAAGATTGGTCTGGACGTGGATGATTCGGATCCGGCGCCTTCGCCCGATCCTGATCCTGAACCGTCAGATCCTTCAGCATCGATCGAAGGTATCGAAGATGGCGTGGTTGTTGAGCGTGGCCAGACGGTCAAGGCTACGGTGAAGGATGCGCCGGAAGATTCTGTAGCTGAGCTCAGCTTCCATTCTGATCCCGTTGTCCTTGACTCCGAGACGGTGGATGCTTCTGGTTCGGTTGAGCTTGAAGGCACGATTCCTGAAGATGCTGAAGATGGCGATCATGAGTTGGTTGTAACCCTTGATGGGGAAGCGTTGGCTAGCGTTAGCGTGACTATCGAGGCCGATGACCCGACTGATCCGGGTACTGACCCTTCGGATCCTGGCACGGATCCATCGGATCTTGCTACTGCCCCGGGTGACGGGACTGCGACTGCCCCCGGTAGTGACATCACCACAGATTCGGGCAACGGCACGGCTGGTTCTGGTTCGGATAGTAATGCTGGTGGCAAGTTGCCGAATACAGGTGCCAGTGTTGCTGGTGCAGCGTTGGCGACGTTGTTGATGACGGCTGCTGGCGTGGTGCTGGTGGCAAGGCGCAGATCGCAGGCATAACTTATAGCAACTGCTTGGGGCCCGACGTTTTGCTTCCAGAGCTTCGACACAATCTCTAAGTAGGGTTTTAAGCCCCGAGAGGGGTGCCTAAGAATAAGAGCGTAGTGCGGGGACCGAACGATGTATTTCGGGAACCTACCGCGTGAAACAACGGCTCCGAGGGCAATGCCCTCGGAGCCGTTGCGTTACCTCTGGTCAGATATCGTTGCCAGCGGTCGAGCGCCGACGAAAGCCAGAAGCTAATCGCAAACCGACCCCTGCAAGGAGGAAGACTAGGGAGAATCCTAGAATCGTGAGACCTAAACCAGTGAATGGCAGATCGGACTCATCGGTGTTATTACTGGGGTCCGAATCTGGATCGGCGGAATCACCCGGCGAATTTTCAGCCCCGGGCTTGTGAACAGAACCATCACCGGCTTCATCACCGCCGCCAGAACCCGGATCGGACTCAGAAGAGTCAGACTCGGAGGAGAATGTATGGCCCCATTCGGTGGTGATGCCCGGAGCGAAAACATATCCTTCAGCGGGCTGGGCAGTGATTGTCACGGTACCTTCAGCGGGATATGTTCCCGGATCGATGGGCTCGCCGTCTAATAGGAACTCTACACCCGTCACGCCATGGACTGTGAAGACGTCCTTATCCGTACCGGATTCGTCAGTGAAGGTGACATCAGGTATCTCGGTGATCTCGACTGGCTCTGACTCTGGATCTTCGACCTCACTAGTGGCGAATGTAAATACGTGAAGATCAGCGTTGCTCGGGAACGTTACACCGGTAATGAGAGCTCCTTCCGGCGCCTTGAATGGTTCAGTCGCAAATACAAAGACCTGATCCTTGTCACCATTACGGCGGTCCATCTGTGCGATTGTCGTGTTATCTGGAATCGCCTCAGTGCTGCCCTCGCCAGTGGGGAAGATCCAATCACCGAGTTCGAGAGACACCGGCTTCTCAGTGCCATCGTCCAAGTGCATGACCAGATCGCCGGTCTGGGTTCCATTAGTTGCCGCTCCCAGTACCGCGAGCGCGGATGCCGGTTCGTCAAGACTGACCGTCTGGCCGTCAGTGGTTACCGTGTTCGGTAAGCCGTCAGGGACATTGGGCCATCTGAATTCTAAGTCGTGAACCGAACCTTCGGAATCGGGGGACAAGCCCTGCTCGGCAAGTGCTTCGCTCGAGTAACTGTTACCAGAACCGTCGAAGTTGCCTGGACTGGGGTTACTTTCAGATGCACTTCCAACCGTGTTGTAGGCACCGTATAAGCTATCGGAGCTGACTGAACGTAGCATCATGGGAATTTCAGCAGTACCCCTATCGGCAGACAAAGTCAGTTCATAATAGCCTTGAGCTGTGTCTTGAGGCACCGAAACAGTTATTTCAGCTGTGGCGCGTCCGAATTCGTCAACCTCAAGCACCTCGGACCCCAGTACTTCACCATCTGAGTCGATGATATCAACCGTGACGGTCCCGCCGGTCTCGCCCAACTGCTGTATCGTCACCGGAACCTCTCCGAGCTCGCCTGGTTCAATGGAGACATCAGACTCTGTGCTTCCGATGATGAGATCATTGCCGCCCTCGGTGAATGAGGGAGGTGCTGCCTCAAGGGTGATACCCCAATCTGTTGGAGCAGACGTGAGAGAGAATTCCACAACGCCGCCCTCGTGCCACAGGTCGCCCGGCAGCCAGGTGTTCTCCCATTCTTGACCGTTGTACGAGACTCCGGCTACATATCGATTTCCATCTTGTGCACCAGGCGCAAGGATTTCTACTTCACGGTTACCTAAGTCAAAGACCATGCGGTCGAAACGTGGGGCGTTGATCGCAACGTGGTCCTCGCCCGGGGTAACTGGATACATTCCGGAAGAAGCCCACACGTACCATGCCGCCATAGCACCGAGATCATCATTACCTGGCTTTCCATCTGGGTGTGGCTGGAACGAACTGTCGATCACTGTATCAATCAGTTCGCTAGTTCGATAAGCCTGACCTATGTAGTTATAGAGCCATGGCACACCAAGCCCCGGCTGATTTCCAATCCATAGGTGGTCAGAGTTGCTTCCGGAATTATGTTCTGATGTGAAATCGTCCAGCAGCTCGCCCATGGCCCCTGGGCCACCTAGGATTTGAGTTAGCGCCTCAACATTGTGTGGAACTAGCCACGTGTATTGGAGGTCCGTACCTTCATCGAATCCAACCTGCCCAAACCCGCCATCGCTAGGGATCACGAACGCGCCATCTTCGGTTCGGGCTGCGGCACGCTGCGTTGCAGGATTGAAGACGTTTTGCCAGTACTGGCTACGCTGAACAAAGTTGGCTGCGGTGTTGTCATCCCCAAGACGCGCGGCAAACTGTCCGATTGCGAAGTCCGTGATCGAATACTCAAGTGTGGTCGAGGCGCCGACAATCTGGTGGTCACCGCGGAAAGGTTCTGTTTGTGGTCCATATTTCAGGTTGAGGTAGCTTTCGATACCGGGCCGTTGCTCATAGCCATCAGCGGCACTACCGGCCTCGTTGGCGCCCTTGATCATGTAGGTGAGAGCGGTATCAACGTCAAAATCAGTGCCTCCAAAAGCATGGATACTAGAAATCAGCGCTGGGATAGGGTCGCCCGTCATCTGCCCCGTGTAATCATTAGCTACTGGCCACTTGGGTAGCCATCCCCCCTGCTCAGCATTGTTGACAAGAGTCTGCGCCTGATCCGAAGCAACCTCAGGATTCAGGATCGTTTGAAGGGCTGCGAGGGAACGGTAGGTGTCCCAACCTGCGAAGTTTGAATACTGTGTGTGTCCCTCCTGAACAGTATGTATCTCGCGATCGAAGCCGATATATTCACCATTGACGTCGTTAAACGTATTTGGATGAAGTTGTGCCTGATAAAGCTGCGTATAGAACATCCTAAGATCGTCAGGGTCTGAGTCCGCTGAAACCTTGACGCGGCTGAGTACCTCGTTCCACTCGGCCTTATTGTCTTCCACAACCTTCTCAAAATCCCACTGGGGAATCTCGGCGTCCAAGTTCGCTTGTGCGTTTTCGCGGCTGACGTAGGACATTCCAACTTTCATCTTGACTCGCGAATTGTCCTCATCTGAGTTGAAATCGAGCAAGGCACCAGTTCGATTGCCGTCCACCTCAGTTCGCAATTCTTCTTTAGCGCCATCGTTCCATGTCCCGAAGCTGGTGAAATCTTGGTCGAATTCCATTGTGAAGTACAGGGTGTGCTGATTGTTGTTGTCACAAAAGCTACCCGAGGTGACAGAACCTGTAACCGTATTGTTGCCAACGATTTCCACCTGTGAGTTCTGAACATCTGCCAACGAATCTCCAGCTTTGATGAGCACAGATCCGTGGTGGTCACCCTCGAAGTCGAACGTGAGCGCGCCAGCTCGAGTTGTGGCTGCCAACTCAACCTGAGTGATGCCGTTATCGCCGCCAAGTTGGACCTTATAGCGGCCGGCCTCCGCCGATTCATTGTCGTGAGAGAATGAGGCCGTGTAGTCCCATGGTTCATCGCCGGAGTCACCAACAACGGGTAAGATCGGCACGTCTCCGTAGGCCCAGCATCCCGCTGCCATATGGGTTAGTGAGAATCCTCGGATTCGATCATGTGAATACCGGTAACCAGCGTATGCGCCCGGCGTATCAGGCGAGAGTTGCATCATCCCGAACGGGGCGGAAACGCCAGGGAAGTTATTGACCTCTGCTACCGCTGGCGAGTTTCCGGCCTCGCCAGTACCGATCATCGGGTCCACATATTCGATTGGATATTCCACCATATCTAGGGTATCGGCCGAAGCAGGGGCGGGCGTTACTAAGCCTGCAACGCCTAATGTTGCAACGGCGCATGCGGCCATCCATCTACGGGACATAATTCTCAAGCTCATTCGTCGCTCCATCGTCGGAAAGTGAATTGGCGCCAATGTAAATGCCGGGGAGTACGTATTGGGGTGTGACGTACTCCGGCAAGGCATGACAGCGATGTCATCACACGCATATGTTATCAGTGTCAGGCGTCATGGTCAATGATTTAATCAGGCTCACTTATGGTGGCCCGCCTGACCGATGAGCCTGCCGATCTGTCCGCAGGAGAAAACTCGGGGATACTCCGCTATCCTCAGCCAGATATCCGACGCACTCCCGGGATTTTTGTTTATAGCCTGAACGCAGAAAGCTAGGTCTCTACCGACTTCTCAAAAAGAGTCGTCAAACTTTGAGAAATCTGTTGCAGACTCTGGTCGCCCAGCCGCTTCGCCCTCGCTTGCGTTCAAGACTTGATGACAAGAGGCAAACCTATCTATATGATTGGCAACAGCTAGGCACAGATGACTAGCTGACCAAACACCCCATGGTCCCATTTCAAACTGCCGATGTTGGCAGTACCACCCTGAGGGGAAGATGAATGTCCACACGTCAATCTCCACCCATATCTAGGCGCAAGTGTGCACTTGGCGCCGCCGCGTCACTCGCGATTGTGCTCGGAGGAGCCGTCGCAACACCGGTACTCGCTGATGAGTCAGACGAAACCGATTCAACCATTGGGACCGAACTGTACCGCCCTGGTTACCACTACACCCCCGCGAAGAACTGGGTGAACGACCCCAATGGGATGGTGTACTACAACGGCACCTATCACCTCTTCTACCAGCACAACCCGGAGTCCAAGGACTGGGGCAACATGTCCTGGGGCCACGCGACCTCCACGGACCTCATGAACTGGGAAGAGCAGCCGCTCGCTATCCCTCAGACCTTTAACGACGATGGGGAATCGATAGAGGATATATTCTCGGGTTCCGTCGTCGTCGACAAAAACAACACGGCCGGTTTCGCCAAAGAAGGTGAGACCGCACTAATCGCGATCTACACGAGCGCCTACACGGACAAGCACCCCAAACACGCGGGAAAGCAGGCCCAGTCCATCGCCTACTCGGTTGACGATGGCCAGACATGGACCAAGTACGAGGGAAATCCCGTTTCTGACCGGGATTCCGCTAACTACCGTGACCCCAAGGTTTTTGGTACGACGACGGGGAAGGCAATGCTTACTGGGTCATGGTTGCGGTGGAGGCAACCGATCACAAGATCGTCATGTACAAGTCCAGCGATTTGAAGGACTGGGAGCATCTCTCCGATTTCGGCCCGCATAACGCTGTTGGTGGCGTGTGGGAGTGCCCGGACCTGTTCCCGGTTGTGGCCGATGACGGCACGACCAAGTGGATCATGGTGCTGAATCTCAACCCCGGCTCAGTGGCCGGCGGCAGTGGAGGGCAGTACTTTATCGGTGACTTCGATGGTGAGACGTTCACTGCGGAGAACATCGTGGAGGATGGCGACCTGCCCGAAGTAACCGGTGACCTCATCGGTGATTTCGGTTTCGAGAGCGGCACGTACGGTGAGTGGACGATCGAGAACCTTCAGGGGGAGCCGTTTGGCGATGCGCCCGCGGCGGGCGCTCTGAATGGCCAGACCGAGGTATCCGGGTTTGAAGGTGAACGCTTGGTCAACTCTTTTAATGGGGGAGACTGGGGAATGGGGCGGATGACGTCGCCCTCGTTCGAGCTCGATACTGACTACTTGACCTTCAAGGTTGGCGGCGGAAACCTTCCCTACGAGGAAGGGACTTTCGGTAATGAACCACCAGAGGGTGAGTTGTTGTGGAACGGGTTTGAGCCTGACGGGGACAATGTTAGCCTCGAGGACTTTGGTTGGACCATGACAGGCGATTTCGACGGTGGAGTCAATCCGTCGGATAACGGTGGGAATTTTGCGATTGGCGACTGGCGCATCAACACCAACGAGGGTGGGCCGAATGCTGATGATAATACCGGCACGATGACTTCGCCCGAGTTCGAAGTGACGGGCAACTACATCAGCATGCTCGTTGGTGGAGGCGGCCGTGATGATCACAGCCAGCTTGGCGTTCAGGTGCTCGCGGACGGTGACGTTGTGGACTCGGTGACGGGGCCGCGCGACGGCCACCTTAACTGGGAATACCTCGATGTGAGCGATTATGTGGGCCAAGACGTCCAGCTCCGAATCGTTGATGACGTAACGGAGGATTGGGCCCACATTACGGTGGACCACGTCGTTATGGGCGATGTGGAGCCAACGCGGCACGCTGAGGGGGTGGCCGTAAACCTACTGGTAGAAGGCGAGGTTGTGAAGAGTACCAGCGGCAACGAGTCCGAGGCGCTCGAATGGGTTAGCTGGGATGTCTCTGAGTATGCAGGTCAGGAAGCTCAGATCCAGATCGTGGATTTTCAGGCTGAAGGGTGGGGTCACATCCTTGCCGATCACTTTATGAAGGCCGATTCGGCTGCACCCAAGGCGCTTGAGTCCTATGACTGGCTCGATTGGGGTCCTGACTACTACGCGGCCGTGTCCTACTCCAATATGGGAGCGAGCGATCTCGCGGCCGATGGCAAGCAGGTTATGCAGTCTTGGATGAACAATTGGCTCTATGCGGGCGTGACTCCTACCGATCCGTGGCGCTCCGGGTTCTCCCTCCCGCGCGAGATCGGGCTGACTAAAGTTGATGGGAAGTACGAACTGACCTCGACACCCGTTGCATCTGTTGCCGATTACGAGAATACGGCCAAGGCTTACGAGCTTCCAGACGGCCAGAAGGATCTTACTGAGGGGGTGACTGCGGTTGAGGGAATCTCTGGCGACATGCTGAAGATTGATCTGACGCTCAACGTCGGTGACGAAGGCAAGGCCGGTATCATCGTGAGGGCTCCGGAGGGGGCTGCTGGCACGCGCGCCATGCAAACTGCGAGCGAGACCGACGGAACCGAGATCGGCTACAACGCCTCGACTGGCCGCGTCTACGTTGATCGCACACGCTCCGGTGTTACTAACTTCAATGGGCAGTTCCCGTCTGTTCATACGATGCCGGTTGAGAAGCATGATGACGGTACCGTATCCATGTCGATCTACGTTGACCGCAGCTCTGTCGAGCTGTTCACGGCGGATGATACTCGGGCGATGACTCACGTCATTTACCCGGCTGCTGAAGATCAGTCTGTCCTGCTCTTCAATGAAGGTGGCGATGCTTCGGTAGAAGATCTGACCATCACACCAATGAATGCATCCGTATACACTTCCGACGATCCGGGAACTGACCCGAGTGAGCCGGGCACGGATCCTTCGGACCCCGGAACTGACCCGAGTGACCCGGGAACTGACCCGAGCGAGCCCGGAACAGATCCGAGCGAGCCGGGAACAGATCCGAGTGACCCGGGAACAGATCCGAGTGATGGAAGTTCCGCGGATCCCGGCAGCGACCCCTCCGAGGGATCGAATGCTCAGCCGGGCGGCGACATGCCGAATACGGGTGCCAGTGTTGCTGGTGCAGTCTTGGCAGCGCTGTTGCTGGCTGCGGCCGGCGTGGTGTTGGTAGCAAGGCGCCGCATGAACGGTTAGTCACGACGGTAATCGGGGGAGGGTCTGGACTCAGCATTGCGCTGGGCTCAGGCCCTCCCTCATGTTTTCTATCTCCCTCGTTGCATGGAGTATGTCGTGCATCACATTCGCAAAGTATCCCACATCACATGACAGCGCTGTCCTACACTGAAGAAGCACGACCACTCCGCGCGCACCGCTGCGCTGTGCCAATGAAGGGAACACGATGGCCAACACGAAACGGCGCCACTCCCGAATCCCCCATGCGTTAACGGCCGCGATGGCCGCCGTTGCCATGCTCGGATCCGGACTGGCGGTCACAGCCCCATCCACGGCGGATGGGGCAACCCCGCTGGCGGATTCAGTCAATCCGTTTATCGGCACTCAAGATGAGGGCAACACCTATCCGGGAGCAAGCACGCCGTTCGGGATGGTGCAGTTCTCCCCGGATAACGGCCATAACGTGGGATATGACTACACGCGGGATTCGATCCGCGGATTCTCCCTAGTCCATATCTCGGGTGTGGGATGTTCTCTGGGCGGCCCGCAGCCGATGCTTCCCACAACGGGGGCGGTCAATTCAACCGATAACGCAGAGTACGCCCTGAAGTATTCGCATGAGGCGGAGAGCGCTTCGGCGGGTCAATACTCGGTGGATTTGCAGGCGCCGGGCGGCACCGTCACGGCGGACCTGACCGCCACGGCCCGCACGGGCGTGGCCCGCTACACCTATCCCGAGACGGATGAGGCGATGCTTATGGTCAATGTGGGGCAGGCGTTGAATGGGGTGACGTCGTCGTCGGTAAAAATTCTGGACGAACGCACAATCGAAACCGAGATAACCACGGCTGGGTTCTGTCAGGACACCCCGGAGGTGACGTTCTATACAACCACGGTGTTCGACCGCGATATTGCGGAGGCGGGAACGTGGGAAGGTGACGAAGTAACGGACGATCAGGAGTCCGCGGGCGAAGGCCGGCGCGGCGCGTGGGTCCAGTTTGATACCACGGACGGCGATACAACCGTTGAGGCGCAAACCTCCCTCAGCTACGTCGATTCGGATGGGGCCCGCGCGAACCTCGAAGCTGAGCGGGCAACGTACGAGGAGGCGCTCGCGGACACGAAGGCGGAGTGGGAAGAGCGTTTGCACTCGATCGATATTGAGGGTGCGGATGAAACGACGGAGCGGGTTTTCAATTCCGCGCTCTACCGCAGTTTCTTGGCGCCGAACCTCGGATCGGACGTTGATGGCCGGTACACGGGCTGGGATCAGAAGATCCACAAGGAGGACGATCCGGACTTCTCCTACTATCAGAACTTCTCATTGTGGGACACCTACCGAACTCAGGAGCAGTTCGTAGCGCTGGTTGATCCGGACGTGGCGGCCGATCAGGCGCTCTCGCTTGTGCGCCAGGGCCAGCATTCTGGGTGGCTGCCGCGTTGGGGATTTGGAACGGTAGAAACCAATATTATGACGGGAGATCCCGGGACGATTTGGTTGGTTCAAGCATGGGCACAAGGGCTTCTAGAAGGCCATGAGGAGGAGACTTATCAGCTCCTGATTGACAACGCTGATGGTGTCCCGCCCACCGAGTGGTTCGCCAACGGGCGCGCCGGTAACGCCGAGTACCTCGCCGATGGCTACGTTCCACAAGACCCCTCCACCCGTAAGGGCCCGGGAGATTACGATTTGGACCACGGTGGTTCGGCCACGTTGGAATACGCTTTAGCCGATGCCTCCCTGTCCGTGATGGCTTCCGCTTTGGGTTTTGACGACGACGCCGAACGCCTCGCCGCCCGAGGCACCTCCTACCGCAACCTCTTTGATCCCTCCACGGGCCACTTCAGGGCGCGCGACCGATCCGGGGCCTTCTACGGGAGCGAGGATCCCGCACAGGCGCGCGGCTTCCACGAGGCGACTGCTTCCCAGTACATGTGGCTGGTGCAGCAAAATCCGTACGATCTTATGGAAATGATCGGAGCGGCCGATGGTAAGGACGCGAAGGAGGCGACCATCGAGCGGTTGGACCACTTCTTTGCGTTCCCCGAGGTTGTGAGCGATCCGGCTGGGACCGCTCTGGAGACGTGGGTGAGTGGTGCCTATGATTACTATGGCTTCGATACCTACAATCCCAACAACGAACCCGATTTCCACGCCCCGTGGATGTATCTGTGGGCCGGGCAGCCGTGGAAGACCAGCGACGTACTGGTTGCCGCGCGGACGTTGTTTACTGACGGGCCAACCGGCGTAACCGGCAACGATGATCTTGGGACCATGAGCTCGTGGTACGTATTCGCAAGTATCGGGTTGTTCCCCGCGGTTCCGGGGACGGACATGTGGACTCTGGCAACACCCGCATTTGAGAAGGTGACGATTCAGCGTCCCGACGGAAAGCCCCTTGTGATTACCGCCGATGGTGTGTCCGATTCCAACCGCTACATTGAGGGCGTTTCAGCCGATGGGAGCGCGTGGGACAAGGGATACATCGAGGATGCCGATCTAGACGGCGTCTCTACGTTGGCGTTTGATGTGGGAGCGGAAGCCGGTGCGTCTGATTGGGCAACCGGGGATGATGCCGCGCCCGCTGCGATGATCGAGGGGAGTGAAGGGCAGGAGCGGCTTGGCCTTGGGGTTGATCCCGAGCATCTGTGGGCGGTTCCTGGTGGCGAGATTTCCGCTAGCGCCTCCGTGATCGCGCAAGGGCCCGGGACGGTGTCGGGAGAGATCGCAGCCGCGTCGGACAGCCTGTGGGTGAGCCTCGCGGACTCGGAGTGGAGCGTGGAATCCGGCGGTTTCCCGGTTGGGACCTCCAGTGATGTGACTGTGGAGGTGCCTGAGTGGACGCCGTCGGGGGCGCACGAGGTTTCGCTTGAAGCCACGGCGGGGGATCTTGAATCTTCGCTTGACGTTGATGTTTCCGTGGGGCCCGAATCATTCCTCAAGGCGCATCTCAATAACACCGCAATTGGTGACGTTGGAGGGGACGGGGCCGATTTCGACGGGCTCGGGTACTTCTACCCGCGTGATCTGCTGGCCCAGGCCGGCGTGCCTACCGGGGTGTTGACGAGCATTCCCGATAGCGAGCTTCAGTATTGGATCTCTGGGGATGCTGGCGAGCCGGATAACGTGCTCATGAAGGAGCAGACGATTGAGCTGCCCGAGGCACTGGCATCTTCCGGGCAGATTGCACTGGTTGGCGCGGCGAACAATGGATCATTCAGTGAAGAGATTGTGCTTGGTCTCCAGGATGAGAAGACCGGTGACACGAGTGATGTGACTGCGGAAGTTGCCCTGCCAGACTGGTGCTCGGGGAAGAATCCAGAGGACGGGTCCACGGTTCTTGGTGTTCCCTCCCAGCGCGGAGGCAAGAACGGTGCCGAGGGTGCGAACTGCGGGCTATATGCCACGCAGCCAGTCGACATTCCAGAAGGTCAGAATCTGATTTCCATCCAGCTTCCGAATAACTCGAAGATGCATTTGTTTGCAATCGCAACAGATGCGCCCCAGTGGGTTGAACCTGAGCTCACTGCGGGAGTTGCCGCTGTAGCGGAGGTTGCTGAGGTCGCTGCAAACGAAGGTGCGGACGCAGATGTGGAAGCCGCAAGTGGCGAGCTGACCATTCAGGCTAAACTCGATCCCGAGGCCGCCGGCACCATCCGGGTCTACGAGGGCCGTGAGGCGTTGGCTGATTCCGCTGTCGATTCCGGTAGCGCTGAAGTCGTGGTGACCGGGCTGGATGCCGGCGAGCACGAATTGCGCGTTGCCTTTATCCCCGACGATTTCGTCGCATGGTCCGCAACGTCCGCTGATCTTATTGCAGTTGAGGTTGACGATGAGCAGGATCCGGGGACGGACCCAAGTGACCCGGGAACGGATCCGACTGAGCCGGGTACTGACCCGAGCGACCCGGGAACGGATCCAACGGATCCGGGGACTGACCCGAGTGAACCGGGTGACGTGACTACGACCGACCCTTCAGGCTCTGAGAACGGAACGGCTGGCCCGGGCACTGATTCAAATGCTGGCGATTGGCCCGGTTCAGAGATGCCAAATACTGGTGCTCGCGTTGCCGGCATTGGTGCAGCGGCATTACTGCTGACGGCTGCTGGCGTAGTGCTAGTGGCAAGGCGACGTATGGACGGTTAGTTTCGCCGCTAACGGTGGGAGGGTCTGAATCCAGCCATGTGCTGGCTCGGGCCCTTCCTCTTGTTCTCTACGTCCCTTCGTTGCTGAGCGTATGCGTTGCTCCCTGAGAGAGACCGCTATAACGGGGGCTCTCGCGGTGGAACGGGTGCCGGGACATCCGAAATCTGTTGGAAAGTGCCCAGATCTAGAGTCAGAAATATGGGTCTCTCGGACACCCACCTCGGTAGGTGGGGATCCGTCGTCGTCGACAAAAATGGTTGTACTCAAGGGTGGCGTACGGGTCGGTTAACTGTGAGGTATAACACAAATTGTAAACCAGGTGAGAATGCCCGTTTGGGAGGAAAAAGTGTGGGAGGTGCTCGATAGGCTTGTACCGAACAGAAGTTCTTCAGTTTGATGGATGGAGGTGAAACGATGACTACGCTGTTCGATGTTGTTGGTATCGAGGCCGAGGCTTCTGCTGGGCCGCGAGCTGGGCGGCCGTTGGGGAGCTCGCGAGCTAGCGGTCCTACGGCGGCACCTTCGGCTGGTAGTACGGCCGTCGGGGCTGCGGCGGGTCCGGGTGCTCGCGCGGCTGGGGGCGCACCAGCTAAAAATGAGTATGCTGCGCGATCTACTGGCGGAGCCGGAGGGAACGCGAAAGACGAATTGGTCGCCGTGCTTGATCGCATGGCGCGGCTTTGCCAGAGCGTGAGTGTGTCGGAGCTTGGGCTGCCGGATGCGATCGAGTTGTTGACTGCGATGAAGCGCGCGACGCGCTTTTTGGATGGTGCCAAGCTTTCCGCGATTGGGCACATAGAGGAATTGCAGGCTATCCAGCAGGGCCAGTTTGATCAGCTACCAGAGGGTAATGGGCGGCCGTTGCCGCTGCCGGGCGAGGAGAAGAACCTGCGGGATGTGCTGACCTCTTCGGGTCAGCAGTCTCAGGCGCAGACGGGCCGCGAGATGTCGCAGGCTAGGGCGGCCGTGGCCTTTCCGCTGTTTGGTGCGGCGATGAAGAAGGGGCTGTCGCGGTCCTATCTTGAGGCGTTGACGTCGCTGATTGGGAAGGACTTGACCGAGCAGGCGAAGGTGGATGAAGCGACGTTCGTCGAGGCTGCATGGAATGAGCCTGTCGAAAGATTCCGCAAGACGGTCTTGGCGTGGCGTGTGACCCATCGGCCGGAGCAAGCCGAGAAGGAAGCAGCGCGGGAAATTGAGTCCGAGAAGTTCTACGTCAGTCCGGATCGGGGCGGGTATCGGCTCTCGGGTTGGCTCACTGCGTCTGACGGCACGCTGCTCAAGCATACGTTGAACGAGATTGTGGGGGTGCCCAAGAAGGATGACCGCCGCACACCGCCCCAGCGAAATGCTGAGGCGCTGGTGCAGCTAGCGTCGGCAGCTTTGAGTGGTTCTGGTGGAACTGCCGGTCACGCGGGGCCGCGGCACGAGATCCTGGTTCATGTGCCGCTTGGGACGCTGGTTCAGACCGAAAAGGCGATCGCGAAGGGGTGTGCTGAGCTTCCCGAGGCGAGTCGGGCCGGGTCGCGGCACGGGCGGGATCCCGCCGGTGCGGCTGATTCGGGCGAGACGGGCGCTGGCTGCCCGACTTCGGGTGCGGGGCTCGGGCGCCGCGGTGCCTGTCTCGATGAGCGCGAGCAGCTTGAAGCAGATCTTGGCGGAGTGCTCGCGCGGATTCGGGCGGGTATAGATGTAACTCTCCTCGAAGGATGTGGGCCAGCGACTTTACCCGACGGGAGTGCGTTGCCGCCTTCGGAGCTAGCGCAGACGTTGTGCGATTCCGCCGTTACCCGAGTAGTGATGGGAGCGTATGGCGAGCCACTGGACGTCTCTCGAAAGCAGAGGCTCTTCAGCGCGCGGCAGGCGAAAGCGGTGATTGCAAGAGATCGGCATTGCCGGTATCCGGGTTGCGGCCGTGGAGCCGAGTATGCGGAGATTCATCATGCGCAGGAGTATGAGAGGGCGGGGCCCACAATTATTGATAATGCCGTGCTCTTTTGCCGTGCACACCACGGAGCGATCCATCGCG
>OMJG01001291.1_pt1 | contig 14895 bp, 22 predicted proteins | sample 1646431 | NCBI WGS metagenome assembly OMJG01 (sample SAMN03771674, study PRJEB25209) | food metagenome | isolation source: Cotija cheese | place: Mexico:Jalisco,Michoacan | collected 2011-12-12
AACAGATTTGTTCATCATCTGTTTTGGTTTCACTTAAATCTTTTCCATCAGTCCTGATTGACAAAGAGCCACAATAGTTCATCACACTCTTTTATAAAAATTATTAAAAAAAGTAGTTGCCATAAATGACAACTACTGATTAATTACATTGATTAAGCTTTTTCAACGTTAGTAGCTTGAGGGCCACGTTGACCTTCTTCTACGTCAAATGTAACTGCTTGGCCTTCTTCTAAAGTTTTGAAGCCGTCACCTTGGATAGCTGAAAAATGTACGAATACATCGTTTCCGTCTTCTGCAGTGATGAAACCAAATCCTTTTTCTGAGTTAAACCATTTTACTGTACCGTTATTCATAATAACTTTACCTCCATGACACATTACGTGTTTAATTGTAATAATAGATGATGTGAAATGAAGAATGTACCAGTATTGGATAACTCAAGATTTGCATATCAATTTATTACACTACTACCATAACACGAATTCTACTATATCACAATGATTTTTACTGATTTTCCTTAAATTATTTCTTTTAACCATGTATCCGTTTGCTCAAGATAGTTTTCTAACTCATTTTTAGTCAGATAAGGGACGCGTCCATAAAAATGATGCCCAATGATTTGAACGTCTGTCCCGTTAAAGATCCATCCAGAAGTGAGTAATTTTATAGCTTTTGTTAGCTCCGTGTCCTCATTTGCTTGAGGCTGACCAGTCGGTGTCAAAAACAACGCCCTCTTCCCCGCAAGATTCTTTCTTAGGTTCTTCAGACTCAAAGCTATAGGCAAAGCCGTGTTGAAAGACACGATCAAAGTAGCCTTTCATGATAGCAGGCATCCCATTCCACCAAATTGGAAAAACATAGATAGGTAAGCCAATTTGCAAAATTTTTTCTTGTTCAACTAAGACATCTGGTGGAAATATTTCTTGGTCTCTAACAAAATTACCCTCTTCGACGTGAATCGTATCCTCACCTGCCAGAACTGGTTGGAAATTTAGTTGATACAACTCACGTACTTCTACTTCCAGTCCTTTTTCACATAATGTATGCTGGACTTGCTTTAGCAATGCGGGCGAAAAGCTTTCTTTTCTAGATGGGCATAAACAATCAGTGCCTTCATTTCATCTTCTTTCTTTCTGTTTACTTTCTACTTTTATTTTACCGTTTTTTGGTGTTAAATAGATAAATACCGGAAATTATTTTTTGCAAAGGAAGTTGTACTATGAAACGTTATCTTGCCCCCATCTTTCTGATTGCCGCCTGTGTAGGCGATGCTTCACTGCCGTATATCTTAGGATTCGTTTATCCGTCCTTCAGTCAGAGTGCGGATATCATTAGTATCCTGGGGGAGCCAAATAGCCCAGTCCAAACTCTCTTTAATCAGTTATCGATTGTGACTGGTTCGCTTTTTGTCTTAGGAGCACTGGGATTGCCGGGATGCTTTAAGCAAGATCATAATCGTCTAGCTATTAATTTAATGAGTATATCGATAGGTGCTTATGGACTATTCGACTGCATCCTTAGTGGCTTAGTTGTCATCAATGACAGAGAAACTTTTTTCAATCCAATCTATCTTTTGCACTCAGCTGTTACTGGTATCGGTATGCTTGGTTTACTGGTTGCTGCTTTAATCAGTGGCTGGCTTGCTAAAGAACGCGGACAAATGAAGTGGGCTACTTTCTTTTGGACCTGTTTGACACTTGGCAGTTTATGCATCGTTTTCTTTCTTACTTATTATGTACCATTCTTACATGAAATCTTTGCTACCACACGTGGGCTGTGGCAGCGTGCAAGTCTATTCTTTTTATATAGTGCTGCAATCGGCGTCTCTCAAAAAGCTTGGTCTACTGTCAAAAAGGATATCTATCAATTTTCATAAAACGGCGCGCAAAAAGACCATACCATCCAAAAGATTGAGAATCAATTTCTGGATGGTATGGTCTTCTTTTAGCTGAACAATCCTGTCTCAGCCTTTTTTTTGAAATAAATGATTATTTCAATGTTACTGAAGCGCCAACTTCTTCTAAAGTAGCTTTTAATGCTTCTGCTTCTTCTTTAGAAATGCCTTCTTTAACTGGTGCAGGAGCGCCGTCAACTACAGCTTTAGCTTCTTTCAAGCCTAAGCCAGTAGCTTCACGTACTGCTTTGATAACTTTCACTTTTTGGTCGCCAGCAGCTGTTAACTCAACAGTAAATTCTGTTTGTTCTTCAGCAGCAGCAGCACCAGCTGCAGCAACAGCTACAGGAGCAGCTGCAGATACGCCAAATTCTTCTTCGATAGCTTTAACTAAGTCGTTTAATTCTAAGATTGTCGCGCCTTTTAACTCTTCGACAATGTTTTCAATGTTCAATGCCATGATTGGTTTCCTCCATTTAGTTGGTTTTTTCTTTGTTTTTTATTCAATGATTATGCGGCAATTAAGCTGCATCGCCATCTTCTTTTTCTGCAACTGCATTGATAGCATAAGCCACGTTGCGGACTGGTGCTTGCAGTACAGATAGTAGCATAGAAAGTAATCCTTCGCGACTTGGCAATTTCGCCAATGCAGTGATTTCTTCAACTGATGATACTTTGCCTTCGATGATACCACCTTTGATTTCTAAGGCTTTTGCATCTTGTGCAAATTCATCAATAATCTTAGCTGGTGCAACAACATCTTCATTACTGAATGCAACGGCAGTCGGACCAGTAAATACTTCTTCTAATCCTTCAAGACCTGCTGCTTTAGCGGCACGAGTTAAAATTGAGTTTTTGATCACTTTCATTTCAACGTTCGCATCGCGCAATTGTTTACGTAAACGAGTCACTTCGTCAACAGTCAGACCACGGTAATCTACAACAACAACAGATGATGCTGTTTTAAATTTTCCCGTTACTTCTTCAACGATAGCGGCTTTTTTAGCAATAGCTGCTTCACTCATTTTTTTCACCTCCTGATTTTGATGGAAGAGTTTCTTTAAATAAAAAAACTCTATGCCACCGTAGACATAGAGGGACAATTGAATTATCTTCAACGTTTGTCCTCGGTAGGAATTATGACTAGGTCACCTACTGTCTTCGGTACAGTTAATTATTAACCTTAGATACCTTACCATACGCAAGGTATCTAAGTCAAGTTAATTAGCTAATTAAAAAGAAGTTGCATCCACGTGAATACCAGGTCCGAATGTAGTCGTTACTGTAATGTTCTTCATGTAAATACCTTTAGCAGCAGCTGGTTTCGCTTTTACTAATACATCGTGAATTGTTTTGAAGTTTTCTACTAATTTAGCATCTTCAAATGAAACTTTTCCGATTGGTACATGGATATTTCCAACTTTGTCCACACGGTATGTTACTTTACCGGCTTTTACTTCGTTGATTGCTTTTGTTACGTCCATTGTTACTGTACCAGTTTTAGGGTTAGGCATTAATCCTTTTGGTCCTAAAACGCGTCCAAGTTTACCAACTTCAGCCATCATGTCTGGCGTTGCAACAACAACGTCAAAGTCAAACCAGCCACCTTGGATTTTTTGAGCTAGATCAGCTTCGCCAACGTAGTCAGCACCAGCAGCTTCTGCTTCTTTTGCTTTTTCGCCTTTAGCGAATACTAAAACTTTTTGTGTTTTACCAGTTCCGTTTGGTAATACAACAGCACCACGAATTTGTTGGTCTGCTTTCTTAGGATCGACATTTAGACGGTAAGCAACTTCAACTGTTGCATCGAATTTTGCGATATTTGTATCTTTTGCTAATGCTACAGCTTCTTCAACAGAATAAGCTTTAGTCGCATCAACTTTTTTTAATGCTTCTTGCATTTTTTTGCTTTTTTTAGCCATGTGTGTTTCCTCCTTGAATGTGGTTATAACGGTAGAACCTCCCACGTGTTCTTTATCTTTCAATAAAGAGCCGACTGAGAAGCTACTTCCTTAGGGTTGGTTGAAACTTATTCAACAACGATCCCCATGCTTCGTGCAGTTCCTTCAACCATGCGCATAGCTGCTTCGACGCTAGCTGCGTTTAGGTCTTCCATTTTTAATTCAGCGATTTCTTTTACTTGATCGCTAGAAACAGTTGCAACTTTAGTTTTGTTAGGCTCACCAGAACCTTTTTCGATTTTTGCAGCTTTCTTCAATAATACTGCAGCTGGTGGTGTTTTTGTTACGAATGTAAATGAACGGTCTTCATATACAGAGATAACAACTGGGATAATTAAACCTGCTTGATCAGCTGTACGAGCATTGAATTCTTTTGTGAATCCCATGATGTTCACACCTGCTTGACCTAATGCAGGACCTACTGGGGGAGCTGGTGTTGCTTTACCTGCAGGAATTTGCAATTTAACGATTTTTTCAACTTTTTTTGCCACGAGACATACCTCCTTAAGTCCGTGATGTGGTTAATTGGAGATACGTATTTCTCCTCCCACGTAAACCATGCCTATAAATAATTATTTACACGCACGATGATATTATAGCAAATTTTCAAATCATTTCAACTAATTTTTCTTATTTTCTTGCTTTTATAGGTAAACTAGTCGCTCCTCTTTCTATACTATGCTACACTACAATCGTAACTTTAAGATAAGGTGGAAAAATATGGAACAATTAAATTATCGCAGTGTATTTGATATTATTGGACCAGTAATGGTGGGACCTAGTAGTTCACACACGGCTGGAGCGGCACGCATCGGCAAAGTCGTTCGCAATATTTTTGGTGAACAACCCGATACTGTGGATATTTATTTATATGAATCATTTGCCAAGACGTATCGCGGGCATGGTACGGATATTGCTTTAGTTGGTGGCTTGTTAGGAATGGATCCAGATGATAGCCGGCTAGGAGATTCCTTAAAAATTGCCCATGAATCAGGAATGGAAGTCCTATTTACTCCAAAAAAAGAAAAAGCTGAGCATCCAAATATGGTCCGTATGGTCGTCTATAAGGGTGAGCACAAGCTTTCCGTCACAGGCATCTCGATTGGTGGCGGCAATATTCAAATCTCTGAAGTGAATGGCTTTAAGCTCTCACTTTCACTGGGAACACCTACTTTCATTATTGTTCACCAAGACGTACCGGGAATGATTGCCAAAGTAAGTCAATTATTGTCTGAGGCGACCTTAAATATCGGTACGATGACCGTGACTCGTGAATCAAAAGGTGAAAAGGCCATTATGATTATTGAAGTAGATGAACGCAACAGTGACGTGTTAGAAAAAATCCGTAAGTTAGAGCATATCTATAGTGCCGCTTACTTTGATTAAGGAGTCAAAACATGTTTTATTCAATTGCAGATTTAGTCGAGCAAGCTAGTAACTACCCGACTGTGGCCGAGTTAATGCTGGCGACTGAAGAAGAAATGACTGGCCGCACGCGCGAGGAAATATATCGCTTGATGGAACGTAACTTAACCGTCATGGAACAATCCATCGAAGAAGGTGTCGCTGGGGTAATGTCAGTGACCGGTCTGACTGGTGGCGATGCGACCAAAATGAATCACTACTTAGCAAGTGGCAATTTTATGAGTGGAGAAACCATTTTAACCGCAGTACGTAACGCCATCGCCGTGAATGAAGTCAATGCCAAAATGGGATTAATCTGTGCAACGCCGACTGCTGGTAGTGCTGGGGTAGTCCCTGGAGTCTTAATGGCTTGTCGTGAAAAATTACAGCTGACACGCGATCAACAGCTTGATTTTCTATTTACCGCTGGAGCATTTGGTCTGGTGATCGCTAACAATGCATCTATTTCTGGAGCTGAGGGCGGCTGCCAAGCTGAAGTCGGATCTGCTAGTGCGATGGCAGCTGCAGCATTGGTGGCAGCGAATGGAGGTAGTGCCCATCAATCCGCACAAGCAGTGGCAATTACGCTAAAAAATATGATGGGGCTGATTTGTGATCCAGTAGCTGGCCTAGTGGAAGTCCCTTGTGTGAAGCGTAATGCACTAGGTTCATCACAAGCTTTCATCTCGGCTGATATGGCATTAGCCGGAATTGAAAGTGTCATTCCACCAGATGAAGTCGTGGCAGCAATGTATCAAGTCGGTCGTCAAATGCCATCGATGTTTCGCGAAACGGCAGAAGGCGGCTTAGCCATGACACCTACTGCTCAAAAATTAACCAAATCCATCATGGGCTAATAAAAATGAGAGAGGATCAGCTACAAGTAAAAAGACCAGTAAATCCTTACGTTGTTTCTCAGCCTTTGGATTTTCTGGTCTTTTTCGTAAAAGCTATACACGTTCGGCACATCCTTTTTACTGCCATAAGAAATATACAAGCAAGTTGTCGACTGTTTGATTTTCATGGAGCTGGCTATGTTGTGCCTTCGACCCTTTTACTATTTTAGAAGTCACTGAGATGCCTTGGTTTTTTAGCAATGGAACAATGGCTAAACTACTCGCTAATGGAACAATCCCATCGCTCAAGTCGGTATCACTTAGTTGACCGCTAATGACTTCCACCACAAGCGAGCGATCTAATCTAGACGCATCGACTAAAAATTGTTGATAGCGTGCGGATTGTTCACTCGGACCATTCGCCAACAAATCTGTTTGAGACTGCGAAGAAAACGTATCGAGAAACTCATTAAACGGACCAGCAATCAAGACAACTTTGGCAACATTGGGTTGTTGATCTTCTTTTGCATGCTGCTCTAGATAATCAATCGTACTGACCGCTCCCATCGAATGACCGACAAGATTCACCTTATCAATCTGATACGTTACATTGAGGTAATGCAAGACTGCCGCAATCCAATGTGATTGATTGGTTTGGGTGCTTTTGTTGCTTTGAAAAATCACTTGAATCATGGGATTTCCTTTGTCATCTGACAATTTTCCTTCTGCCGAAATGGTGCCATCTTCTTGAACAGTTAGCGTTAATTCTTTTTTAGCCTCACCCTTGTCTTTTAAGCGTTGCATCATCGAACCAAAAGAAGAAGGCCCCCCACCATAGCCATGAAAAAAGACAGTCGGTGTCTGGCTTTCTTTGGTCTTCTTCGTTGACTGGGACGAGCTACAAGCACTCAGAACGAATAAAACAAGTATGATGACTATTCCATAGCCAATTCGTTTCATTTCTTTCCCCTCACTAAAAAAAGCCGCTGTTTTACAAACAGCGACTCAGCAACTAGATATCATCTACTTGATCAAAATCAAGTTCTGTACTTGTTTCACGACCAAACATATCAATATTTACTTTTAATTTTTGACGTTCTTCATCAATTTCAGTCACTTGTCCTTCTAATCCAGAGAAGGCACCTTCGATAATTTTTACCGTTTGGCCCAAGGCAACTTTTAATTCTACTGTACGTGTGCTCATGCCTAATGAACGCAAAATGCTGTTGATTTCTTCTTGCAATAATGGCGCTGGCTTGCTTCCGGCACCATGAGAGCCGACAAACCCAGTCACACCTGGTGTATTACGGACAACATACCAAGATTCATCAGTCATAATCATTTCAACTAGCACATAGCCAGGAAAAGTCTTATGCACGATTTCTTTTTCTTTTCCATTTTTCACTTCTTTTTCGACTTCTTCTGGCACCACTACTCGAAAAATGTAATCACCCATACGCATACTTTGCGCACGTGACTCGATATTGGTTTTTACTTTATTTTCATAGCCAGAATACGTATGCAACACATACCAACTTTTTTCTACTGATTCCATCATTTGGACTCCTTTGTCTTTTTTCGTAAAATAAAAAAACCTCAGTACACCCGAAGTTTTTCTCTCGACTGCATTATATCATGCACACCGTAATTCTGCCACTTTCCTTAAACAATTATTTAAGGATCCAAGCAAAGAGTTGTTGAATACCTGTATCCATCAAGAAGAATAATACCGCAAAAATCAAGGACGTCTCAATGACGACTAATGTATCCTTACGTAATTGTTTTCCTGAAGGCCAAGTAACTTTTTTCATTTCTTCTCTGACACTACGAATAAATTTCATCCCGATGCCTCCGTCTACTTTGTCTCTCTATGAATGGTATATTGATTACAATATTTACAGAACTTATTAATCTCTAAGCGAGTACCTTTTTTCCCCTCACTCACAGACTTAGAATAATTCCGAGAACCACAAACTGAACAAGCAAGTGCCGCTTTTTTGGTTGCCATAAACTTACCTCCTGCCCGTTTCTCATTCCACCAAGTAAAAATAGCATTTTTTCCTATTTCTGTCAAACGACACTTCATGTTACTTGCAATTCTTCTAGTTAAACTTTTAGGTGGAGTGTGTTATGATAAAAGTGAAAATTTATTATGGAGGTATGGTTATGCTTTTAAAAACGATGGTCTACAAAAAACAAGACCTAACAACAGTTACAGAGGACGCTTCATTAGAAGAAGCATTGCAAATATTAGAAGATTCCGGCTATCGTTGTGTGCCAATTTTGGATGCATCCGGAAAAATTTTTAGAGGCAATATTTACAAAATGCACATCTACCGTCACAAGGCAAACGGTGGCGATATGTCATTGCCAGTAACTCATTTATTAAAAAATGCAACCAAATTCATTTATGTCAACTCTTCTTTCTTCAATGTCTTCTTTACCATTAAAGAATTACCTTATATTGCTGTCTTAGATGAGAATAATTATTTCTACGGCATCTTAACTCATAGCTCATTGCTTTCTGTCTTGGCTCAATCTTGGAACATTGAACAAGGAAGCTACGTCTTAACGATTGCTTCGACTGGTAAACAAGGTGACTTGGCGATGATTTCTAAAATTGTCTCAAAGCATTGCAGTATTGCAAGTTGCATCACACTAGATATTGGCAAGGATGAATTTATCCGTCGTACATTGATTACTTTGCCAGCGGGTATCTCTGTTCAATTACGAGACAAAATTATCGAACAACTTGAAAATAAATTATTTAAAGTAGTTGAAATTGAAGATCTTCAAGCTGACTTTTAATGGCCTAAATGCCTAAAAGTAGTACATTCAAAAAGGGAGTGTGACAAACTTTCGTCACACCCCCTTACTTTTAAATTCGTTGGTCAAATTTAACGACTTTATTCACACCATACATAATTGGTGCTGAAATCGCCATAATGATTGCTTCACTTAAAGCTGTTGTGCCATAGGTCGGCCAGAATGGTAAATCCGCAGTCCACATTAACATTAACGCAATCAAGAACATACTTACTGTAAAGAAGACACAGTTCCAAACTAAACGCCAGATGTCACTTTTTACAAAGCGGCTAATACCAATTGTCGCAAACAAAGCTAGAAAAGTCTGAGCCCCACCAAATAAAACATCCATTGGTCCATAGCCAAAAAAGAGATTGTATAAGACTACTCCACCAAAAACACCCCAAATAAATTTGCGATTAAAGACGACCAAGTGATTCAAGCTCTCCGAGAGTCGAAACTGAATGGCTCCCGATTGGTACGGTAAAATAAAGCATAAGACGACATACAACGCCATAATAATCGCGTTGCCTGCCAGTGTGCGAACAGAGCTGCTCGTTTTTTGTTGCATAGATTTTTCCTTCTTTCTCCTAGTTTTGATAACGCGGGATGGTTGATGAACCGCGAGAATATCCTTATTGATTTTAGGGAATCCCCTTGAAAAAGTCAAGAGGCAAAGACGACTCTTTTTGAGTATCTTTGCCTCTTTTTTTAACTTGCTTTTAGCCAACGCTCATCATTAGAAGTTTGTGGTGTTGGTTGATTAGTTGATGACGCAGGTTTTTTGGTTGTTTTTTTATTTGGTTTTACCAATACAAAGCCAATCATTAATAGACTATACGTAACAAGTAGCAATCCTTGTAATCCAATGAATAGATGGTTTACCGTCGCAGATGCTGACAGATGAAATATATGCTTTAAACAAAATTGTAAAAAAGCTAGTCCCAAAGAGCTGATAATTAAGTGATAATATTTCATTTTTTCTACTCCTTCTCCTCAAAGAAGTATACCAGAGGACGACGGATGTATGCAACTTTTGTTTCTCAGTCGTCCATGACGAACGCCGGATCATTTTCCAAAAATGGTCCTGACTTATCGAAAAGAATGCAACATGATATAATAGATTCCAGAAATGAAAGGATTGGAGTTAGCTATGAAAAGAATTTACCATGTCATCATCAATCCGGTTTCTGGTGGCGGCAAAGGACAGACAGTTGCAAAAAAAATTCTTTCTGAATTAAAAGAAAATGACTTTACTTATTATGATTATCAAACAGAATACCCAAACCACGAAGCTAGTATTGTTCAAACTTTATTGGAACAACATCTATTACAGAGTTTTCCAGAATCTCGACGCTTAGGCGCTGAAGAGAAATTTCCAATGCTTTTAGTGATCGGCGGTGATGGCACGTTGCATCATGTAATCAATCAGCTCCATGCATATGGCGTGGATTACCCGGTCGCCTACATTCCCGCTGGTAGCGGCAATGATTTTGCCCGTGCTTGTCACTTACCAGAAGATCCTATTGAACGTTTTTGGCAAATTGTCCAGACCCGTTCCCCTCAGCTTGTTCCTATATTAAGCTATCAGGATCGAATTCAAGGTGATCGGCAAGTCTTCATGAATAGTTTAGGGATTGGCTTAGATGGAAAAATTGTCAAAAAAGCCAATGAACGATCCCGAAAGAAAAATTTGAATCGCTGGCGTTTGAGTCGCTTCAGTTACTTGAGTATTGCTTTTAGTAGCTTTTTCAAGCAAAAAGGCTACCCTGCTCGCGTAGAGTTTAATGGCCAGTCGATTACATTGGCAAAAACGTACCTTTGTACCATTACAAATCATCCTTATTTTGGTGGCGGCGTTGCTATTGCACCGCAAATTGCGCTCAACAAGCCGGAATTTGAGCTAGTTGTTGTTGAAAAAGTCGCTTGGTTTAAATTGGCTCACCTAGCTTATTGCGTAATACGAAAAAAAGATTTTTATTCGAAGCATTTCCATCACTACACGGCGAAAAAAATCCACCTGGTCACCACGACACAAGAAGATACCCAAATTGATGGTGAGTCGATGGGGACTCGTTGTTATGATTTGATTGTCGAAGTGACCAAACAAGCTTTTTGGTAAAAAACAAGCACCTAATCTGAAACGTGCCAAATGCTGACGTTTGGCGACTACTCAGATTGGGTGCTTGTTAGGTTTGGCTGACAAAATCTTGTGGACGAATTCCTTCCATGCCAATCATAGGATCAATTGTTTGCTCCAAAATTGCCGTCAACGTTAACCGGGAATCTTTTGGCATATCTGGAGCTTGTTTTTTCTCATCTTTATTGGGTACGTCTCTCGTTGTTTTGACTTTCTCAAAAGGTTCATCTGTGTAAAGTGCTTGTTCAGTTTGATCCAACTGATTCATTTGCTCTTTCGTATAGCCAGCTACCTCTTGAATACGTTCGACCAATGTCGTTAAGCGCAAATGAGATTCGACTTGCACACACCGCTGATAGGAATCATATTCCCCTAATAAAATCAGCATTTCTTTACTTCGCGTCACCGCTGTGTATAAAAGATTGCGTTGCAACATGCGACTGTATTGGTGCACCATGGGTAAAATCACCATTTTGAATTCACTACCCTGAGATTTGTGGATGGAACAACAGTACGCTAACGTTATTTTATGCCAGTCATTTCTTCGATAAGAGACTTCATTGGCATCAAATTGAATATGCAACTCGTCCACCTTGTCTTCAGAATCCTTGGCATATGTAATCCCAACAATAACGCCCATATCACCATTAAAGACATTGTCTTCAGGGGCATTGACTAATTGCAATACTTTGTCACCAATCCGATAAGCCGTCTCTTTGTAGCGAACTTCTTTTTTGCGTCCGTCGTTTGGGTTAAAGATTTGTTGCATCATATTATTCAAGGCATCAATCCCCGCCACTCCCCGATACATCGGCGCTAAAATTTGAATATCTTGGGCCGTGAAGCCTTTCGCTTTTGCTTTCTCTACAATTTTCGCAATAATGGGTTCAATTTGATGGGCCTGACATGGAAAGAATGAGCGATCTGGTTGATTGATTTGAAAGTTTGCTGGCAGCGAGCCATCTTTGATTTCATGGGCGAGCGGAATGATGGTCGATTCGACGCCTTGACGATAAATTTCTGTCAATTCTTTTTTCGGAAACTGCGCAATCTTCAATAAGTCATGCATCACCTGTCCAGGTCCGACAGAGGGGAGCTGATCTTTATCGCCGACTAAGATAACTTGCATATTGGTCGAGATTGCCTTAAACAGTGTATTTGCCAGCCACGTATCGACCATCGACAACTCGTCAACAATCAACAAACCACCTTCTAATTCCTTTGGTGGCAAGCTCGTCGTCGCTTGCTCGCGTCCATTTAACCCCAACAAACGATGAATCGTTCCACTTGGTAGGCCTGTCGTTTCATTCATCCGCTTGGCTGCTCGGCCAGTCGGTGCAGCCAGCAACACAGGAAAGGTCTTATCTGTATAACTAGCTGGATCCAAATCCAAGTCATTTAGCTCAGCAAACAGCTGGACGATGCCATTTATGACCGTCGTCTTCCCCGTACCTGGTCCACCAGTCAAAATGAAAAAAGGTGAATGGATTGCTTCAATGATGGCTTCTTTTTGTGACGGGCCATAGGAAATACCTAAGTTTTTTTCGATTTTTTTGAGCGTTTTTGTTACTTTTTTATCATCATACTGAATCGTTTTTTTGCGATTCATTAAGCGATGCAAGGACGTGGCAATCCCCCACTCCGCAAAATACAAACGATTGTCATAAATATTGGTATCTTGCTGCTGCAACTTTCCTTCTTCAATTAATTCAATCACACAATCTGCGACTTGCTGCGGATTTATCTCTACTGGCCGACTAGTTTCAAGTAAGGAGATGCTTTGCTCAAGCAGTCGCTTCGCCGGCACGTAAGTATCACCTGATTGGACAGTTGCTTGGATGATTTGATGCAAAATTGCCGCACGCATGCGCGCATTTGAAGTGGCACCAATACCGAGCTGTTCGGCAATCCCGTCCGCTTTTTTAAACCCAATGCCGTCAATGTCCTCTACTAATTGGTACGGATTTTCTTCGATAATTTCCAGTGCTTGATTGCGATATTTTTGATAAATAGCAAACGACAACTGGCTACCAAAGCCATACTTAGTTAAGCCAACTATAATCTGATCCATCCCGTGGTTCAGCCGCAATGTTTCTAAAATAACGCGACGCTTTTTGGCATTTAATTGTGTAATGGTATCCAGCAAATCAGGATTGTCCAAAATCTGCTCGATTGCATCATCGCCTAATGCGTTCACAATCGTCTCAGCTGTTTTCTTCCCAATACCGGGAAACTTATCACTTGATAAGTACGAAATCACTCCTGAGGCAGATGTCGGCTGTGCTTTTTGGTAGGAATCGACCTTTAGCTGTACCCCGTATTTCGGATGATCCACCAGTTCTCCGACAAAACGATACCCTTCTTCTTCTTGGACATCACCAAAACTTCCCGTAGCCACAATTTCCGACTCATGAAAATCAGCTGTCGTTGCCTCGATGGAGACGAGGAGGACTTTGTAAAAATTAGCGGGGTTTTGATAAAAAATAGCGGCAACCTTGCCCACAAATTCGACTTTTTCTGACAATTGGTTTCCGCTCCTTTCGTTTATAGCAATGAATCAAGTGATGCATCCTTCTCTAAAAACGAAGCATCATTCCAAAGTTTTAGTTGATATGGCGGCTGCTTGGTTTCAGTCTCTAGAATCGTCAGGCTATTGTTATACAATCCACCCATCGAACGATACTCTGAAGCTGGCTTGCCAAGCAATGCTTGCACGGCTGCAGTCATGGAAGAACCATGACCGACGAACAAGACGGGACCCGTATGCGCGCCGACTTTTTCGGTAATAAAAGCTGTCATGCGCTCAATCATCGCTGCGACTGTCTCACCTTCAAAAGGCGTAGGATCGTATTGATCCATATGAAACCGCATGTTTCCAAGCTCAGTCGGGTATTTGGCAAGCATCTCATCAATCGATTGCCCTTCTAAAATACCATAGCCCATCTCTAATAGAGCATCTGTCGGCGTAATCGCGACTGACTTTGTTAATTGCTTGTTAATTTCTTGTGCTGTGACTTGTGCTCTCGGAGCTGAACTACAATAGATATGCTCAAATGGCACATCCGCTATATGCTGCCCGAGCGCTTGTACCTCTAAGAAGCTACTTGGCAAAAGCGGGGAGTCCCCCTTCATGCCTTGAAAGCGACGCTCCAAATTCCACTCAGTCTTCCCATGTCTTGTAAAATAAAGATCCATCTGCCCTCTCCACTTCCATCTTAATAAGAATCTAATTTATCATTGGTGTAATGGTGCGCTTTTTCCAACTTAGGAAAATCTTGCTGACGCAATGCTTCATACAATACCAAAGCCACTGTATTGGATAAATTCAATGAACGAACGTGCTCGTCATTCATCGGGATACGTATGCATTTTTCCGCATTCTCACGCATGAAGTCCTCTGGTAACCCTGTCGTCTCTTTGCCGAATAAAAAGAAATGCTCCTGATTGTCTGCGTAATTCACTTCCGAATAGGTCTGATTGGCAAACTTGGTCACTAAATGTAACGGCCGTTCCCCTAAATAAGTCAAAAAGTCGGCTAAACTTTTATGATACGTAATATCCACAGCATCCCAATAATCAAGACCTGCGCGTTTTAAGTGTTTGTCATCTGTTGAAAAGCCTAGTGGTTCAATTAAATGCAACGGCGCATTTGTGGCAGCGCACGTCCGAGAAATATTACCAGTATTAGCTGGAATTAATGGTTCGTATAATACAATATGGTTCACAATGAAGACTCCTTTATCGTCTTGGTTTAATATATAAAAAAAACGTACCAACTCGGTGATCAAGCACGGCGAGTTGTTACGTTAGTGAAGCTTTTTTCACTAACTTTTATCAGAACAGGATGCTGATAAA
>OMJG01001292.1_pt1 | contig 14886 bp, 14 predicted proteins | sample 1646431 | NCBI WGS metagenome assembly OMJG01 (sample SAMN03771674, study PRJEB25209) | food metagenome | isolation source: Cotija cheese | place: Mexico:Jalisco,Michoacan | collected 2011-12-12
CGATGAACAGGATGATGTCCCCGCGGGTGCGGATCTCCTTGAGCACCTTCTTCAGCCGCTCCTCGAAGTCGCCGCGGTACCGGGAGCCGGCCACCAGGGAGCCGAGGTCCAGGGTGTAGAGGTGCTTGTCCTTCAGGGTCTCCGGGACATCCCCGCGCACGATGGCCTGGGCCAGGCCCTCCACGACGGCGGTCTTGCCAACGCCGGGCTCGCCGATGAGCACGGGGTTGTTCTTGGTGCGCCGGGACAGCACCTGCATGACCCGCTCCATCTCCTTGAAGCGCCCGATGACCGGGTCCAGCTTGCCCTCGCGGGCCGCGGCGGTGAGGTTGGTGCCGAACTGGTCCAGCACGGTGGATCCGGCGGGGCTGCCGTCCTTGCCGCCGCCGGCCCCGACCCCGGCGGTCTCCTTGCCGGCTTCACCGGTGCCGCCCTGGTAGCCGGAGATCATGTCGATGACGGTCTGGCGGACCCGCGAGGGGTCCGCGCCGAGCTTGGTCAGCACCTGGGAGGCCACGCCCTCCCCGGCCCGGATCAGGCCCAGGAGGATGTGCTCGGTGCCGATGTAGTTGTGGCCCAGCTGCAGGGCCTCGCGCAGGGACAGCTCCAGGACCTTCTTGGCCCGGGGGGTAAAGGGGATGTGCCCGCTGGGAGCCTGCTGCCCGGGACCGATGATGTCCTGGACCTGCTCGCGCACGGCGGACAGCGTCACGCCCATGGATTCCAGGGCCTTGGCGGCGATGCCCTCGCCCTCGTGGATGAGACCGAGCAGCAGGTGCTCGGTGCCGATGTAGTTGTGGTTGAGCATGCGGGCCTCTTCCTGGGCCAGCACGACGACGCGCCGAGCGCGATCCGTGAACCTCTCGAACATATGGGTGTCTCCTTGTACGCGGCTTTGCCCTCGATGCTACGCACGCCCAAAGCCCGCGTGCGGACTGTTCGCCACCGGCGAGAGACGCATCAAGCCCAGAGCGGAAAGCACGTGCGCTTTTCCGCCCTGGGCTTGATGCTCGTCCCGCCCGCGAGGTCCCGCGGGGCGGAAGGCGTGGTTCGGAAGGGGACTACTTCCCGCTCTTCATCGCGGCGTAGTAGGCATCCTGGATCTCCTGGTGGATGCGGCCGCGATCGGAGACGTCGTAGTTGTTCTCCTTGGCCCACTTCCGGATCTTCGCGGTCTCTGGGTTACGGGCCTGACCGGAGGAGGAGGACTGCTTTCCGCCGCCGCGGCCGGTGCGGGCCTGCACGCGGCGGGCCTTGGCCACGTAGGGACGCAGCGCGTCACGCAGCTTGGAGGCGTTCTCCGTGGTCAGGTCGATCTCGAACTGACCGCCGTCCAGCCCGAAGCGGACGGTCTCATCCGCCGGTCCGCCCTGCAGGTCGTCCTCGAGAATGATCTTCACTTTCTGAGCCATGGTGTTCTCCTGCCGATTCGCTCACCTGAATGCCGCGCGCCCGGAACGGTGATGATCCGGATTATCCGATCGAGCGGATCACCCATCGCATCTCGCATCGTCTGCTGCGGCGCTTTCGTTTAGAGGATAACAACACCGCCGCGGAGAATAAAATCTCCGCGGCGATGAATTCACGAATTCCCAGGTTTCTCTGCGTCTGGCTCTCTCGGAGAGGAGAAGATCGCATCCTCACCCTCGCGTCGGCGCACCCCTTCATACCAGGTGCGCGCATCCTCCTCCGCGGCCGCCTGGGCGCGCCGCTCCCGGCTGTCCGCGCGCAGGATCCAGCGCATGATGAGCCAGAAGAGCACGCCCAGTCCGATCGAGGGCAGCAGCACCGCCAGATATTCCACGGCCTACTCCTGCTCGGGCTTCATCAGGGGGAACAGGATGGTCTCGCGGATCCCCAGCCCGGTGAACAGCATGACCAGCCGGTCCAGGCCCAGGCCCAGCCCGCCCATCGGCGGGGCCGCCGACTCCAGGGCGCGCAGGAAGTCCTCATCCAGCTGCATGGCCTCCTCGTCCCCGCCGGCGGCCTTGCGGGACTGCTCGGTGAGCCGCTCGCGCTGGATCACGGGATCGATCAGCTCGGAGAACGCGGTGCCGCGCTCCATTCCGCCGATGATCAGATCCCACGCCTCGATGACCCCCTCCTTCTCCCGGTGGGGCCGGGCCAGCGGCTGGGCCGACGGCGGATAGTCGCACACGAAGGTCGGATCGATCAGGGTCGGCTCCACGATCTCCCCGAACAGCTCGATCACCAGCTTCTCGGCATCCCACGCCGGGTCCACCGCGACGTCGCGATCGGCGGCGATCTCCCGCAGCCGCTCGGCCGGGGTGGCCGGGGTGATCTGCTCGCCCACGACCTCGGACAGCCCCGGGTACACCCCGAGCCAGCGCCATTCGCCGTCCAGGTGGATCGTGCCGTGCTCGGAGGGGATCTCGCGCACGCCCAGGGCATCCGCGCAGGCCAGGATGATCGAGCGGATCAGCTCCGCCATCGTGTACTGGTCCCCGTAGGCCTGGTAGGCCTCCAGGGTGGTGAACTCCGGGCTGTGCGTGGAGTCCACGCCCTCGTTGCGGAAGACCCGCCCGATCTCGTAGACCCGCTCGATCCCGCCGACCACGGCGCGCTTGAGGTACAGCTCCGTGGCGATGCGCAGGGTCATGTCCTGGTCGAAGGCGTTCAGGTGCGTGGCGAAGGGGCGCGCGGTGGCCCCACCGTGCACCAGCTGCAGGATCGGGGTCTCGATCTCGGTGTAGTCCTGCTCCTCCAGCACCCGGCGCACCGTGGAGATGATCTTCGCCCGGGTGCGCACCACCTGCTGGGCCTCCGGGCGCACCATGAGATCCAGGTGGCGCTGGCGCACGCGGGTCTCCTCGTTGAGGTCCTTGTGCAGGGTCGGCAGGGGCCGCAGGGACTTGGAGGCCATGGCCCACTCGTCGGCCATCACGGACAGCTCGCCGCGGCGGGAGCTGATGACCTCCCCGCGCACGAACACGTGATCGCCCAGGTCCACCAGGGACTTCCACTCATCCAGCGCCTCCTGGCCGACCTTGGCCAGGGAGAGCATCGCCTGCAGGCGGGTGCCGTCCCCGGACTGCAGGGTCGCGAAGCACAGCTTGCCGGTGTTGCGCTGGAAGACCACGCGCCCGGCCACCCCGACGACGTCGCCGGTCTCCTCCCCCGCGGCGAGCCCCTCGTACTGGGCCCGCACGCTCGGGATCGTGCGGGTCACGGGGACCCCCACCGGGTAGGGTTCGCGTCCGGCGGCCAGCAGCGCGGCGCGCTTGTCCGCGCGCACCCGCATCTGCTCGTTCGCCTCGGCGGCGGCCTGGGCGCGCTCGGCCTCGACGGCCGGGGTGGTCTCGGGGGCCTGGGGGGATTCTGCGGAAGTCACGCCCTCCAGCCTAGCGCGTGGCCGCGGGCTCCCGGGTCTCGGCAGGGGTGGGCTCAGACCACGTCCATGTTGTCCAGCAGGCGGGTGGCGCCCACGCGGATCGCGGCCAGGGCCAGGGCGCGCCGGGAGTCCTCGGTCGGGGGTTCGAAGGTCTCCGGGTCCACGATCTCCAGGTAGTCCAGCTCGACGCCGTCGGCGTGCTCGATGCGCTGCCGGGCGGCGTCCAGGTCGATGCCCGCGTACCCGCGGGAGAGCCCCTCCTCCCGCAGCAGGGCGAGGGTCCGGGAGAGCACGAGCGCGGCCGTGCGCTCCTCGGCGGACAGGTAGGCGTTGCGCGAGGACAGTGCCAGGCCGTCGTCGTCGCGCACGATCGCCACCGGCACGATGGTCACCGGCAGCGCGAAGTCCGCGACCATCCGCTGGACCAGGGCCACCTGCTGGGCGTCCTTCTGCCCGAAATAGGCGCGCAGCGGGTGCCCGGAGGCGCCGGCGGCGGTGATGTTCAGCAGCTTGTTGACCACGGTGAGCACCCCGTCGAAGTGCCCCGGGCGCCGGGAGCCCTCGAACAGCTCGCCCAGCCGCCCGGAGGTGACCCGCACCAGCGGCTCGCCGCCGGGGTAGAGGGTCTGCACCTCGGGGAGGAACACCAGATCCACCCCGATCCCGCGCAGCAGCTCCAGGTCCGCCTCGGGGGTGCGGGGGTAGCGGTCGTAGTCCTCGCCGGGACCGAACTGCAGCGGGTTGACGAAGATCGACACGACGACGACGTCGTTCTGCTCCCGGGCCCGGCGGATCAGGGTCGCGTGGCCCTCGTGCAGGGCGCCCATCGTGGGCACCAGGCCCACGGTGGCCACCCGCGGGGCCTCGGGGGCGACGTCCTCCTCGGTCTGCCCGGCGGCGCGCCGCTGCTCGACGGCGGCGAGGTTGCGGGCCTCGGCCTGGCCCACGCGCTGGGCCAGGTGCGCGCAGAGCTCCTCCGGGGTGCGGGCCACGATGAGCTCGGTCATGCTCGACAGTCCTTCTCGCGGGGTCCGACCCGCCGTCGGGGCGCTCCTTCTTCGACGGGGGCGCGGAGGCGGGGGCGGGACCGTGGTTCGGGGTTTCGGCAGGAGAGTCTACCGGTACTCGGCGCCGTGCGGGGGCTGCCGGTCCTCCTCCAGGGCCCCCAGCACCTGCTTCAGGGCCGCCGCGGACAGCGCCCCGCGCCGGTGCGCCCGCTCGGCGCTGGCCCGCGCCATCGCCAGATAGGCCCGGCCGATGTCCGCGGCGTCCTCCTCCCGCGCGAAGCCCTCCAGGATCTCCCGGTGCGCGGCCAGGGTGCCCACATCCCCGCGGGCCACCGGCCCGGTCAGCGCGGCGTCCCCGCTGGCCAGGGCGTTGTCCAGGCTCGCGCGCAGCAGCGGGGTGAGCATCCTCCCCGGCTCGGGCACCCCGATGCTCTCCAGGATCTGACGGGACTGCCCGACCAGGGTCACCAGGTGGTTGGACCCGTGGGACAGGGCCGCGTGGTACAGCGGCCGGTCCCCCTCCTGCACCACCACGGGCTCCCCGCCCATCTCCACGACCAGCGCCTGGGCCACCGGTAGGAACGCGGCGGGGGCGGTGACCCCGAAGGGGCAGGAGCGCAGCCGGTCCAGGTCCAGGGACAGCCCGGTGAAGGTCATCGCCGGGTGGATGGCCAGCCCCACGGCCCCGCGGGCTCGGGCCGTGTCGAAGACCTCGGTGCCGCTGCGCCCGGAGGTGTGCACGAGCAGCTGCCCGCTGCTGACGTGCCCGCCGTCCACCATGCCCCGCACCAGCGGGGCCAGGACGTCGTCGGGCACGGCGAACAGCACGAGCTCGCTGCGCTCCATGATCTCGGGGATCTCCCAGCGCGGCGCCCCGGGCAGGAGGGATTCCGCCCGGGTGCGCGATGCCTCGGACACGGCGTGCACCCCGGTGATCGCGTGCCCGGCGGCGCGCAGGGCCGCACCCAGCACGGCCCCGACCCGCCCGGTCCCGATCACCCCGATGCCGAGGCGTCCGGGACGGTCGGCGGGCGGCTGCTGCGGGTTCATTCGGTGGGCTCCTCATTCTCGGGATCTGCTGCTGCGGGGCTCGGGGCGGCCTGCCGCCCGAGACACGCACGGGCCGGTTCCCGCGTCGAGGGGTCCTCCGACGCCGGGATGCTGAGCAGCCGGGCCAGGGCCAGGGCATCGGCCCGGGCGAGTCGGCGCACCCGGGTGTCCACGGGTCCGGCCACGGTGCACAGCTGGACATCGGCCAGCCCCAGCCGGCGCAGCAGCGGTCCGTCCTCCAGGACCACCCCCTGCACCCGCCGCTGCGGGACCACGCTCAGGTGCCGGGTCAGCCGCCCGCCGCGCAGCAGCAGGGCCCCGGAGTCGCGCAGGAATCCGCTGCGTCGATAGGTCAGCGGGGCCAGCCAGCGCGCCGTCGGCGGGGAGACGGTGAATCCGTGGCCGGTGCCGCTGCCGCGCAGCGCCGCCGCCAGATCCTCCGAGCCGGGGGCCTCATCCCGGACCACGGCTCCCAGCACGTACGGCAGGAGCCGACGCAGCTGCGCTTCGGTCCCGACCGGCAGCAGCACGGAGCGGGTCTCGGAGCCCTCCCCCGCGCCGATCCCGGCGCTGGTCAGGCGGACCCGATACCACCCGGGCAGGCGCCACAGCAGCGGCTGCTCGATCCCGATGGCGTGGATCCGGCCCAGGGGGATGGACTGGGCGCGGGTGTCGGTCAGGCCCGCGCGGGTGCGCAGGCCGCCGTCGGCCTCCAGCACCCGGAATCCGGCACCGGCGTTCACGGCCGACCACACGGTGCTGCCGGCCACCAGCAGCATCGGCAGCACCCCGGCCACGGCCGGTCCGGCGCTGTCCGAGGCCCAGCCCAGGGCGACGGCGATGAGCAGGATGGCCAGCAGGGAGCTCAGCAGCCCCGCGGACAGCAGCGGGGCCGCGGCGGCCCGGGCGAGGGGAACGCGCAGCACCTCCCGCTCCGCGAGGCCTTCGGGCGCCTCGGTCTCGGGAAGCCCGCCCTGGGGGATCCCGGTGTCGGGAACCCCGGCGGTCGTCCCGGGCACCGGCCGGATCGGGCCGTCCCCGGTCTGCGCCTGCCGCGGGTCCCGCGCGGCGCAGCCCTGCGCGGTGTTCCCCGAGGCGGTGTTCCCCGAGGCGGCACCGGACGACGTCGCGGGGGCGCGCAGCGCCCGGGCCCGGGAGAGCAGGCGCCCGCGCAGCTCCTCGGCCTGGCGCAGGCTCAGGAAGCGCAGGTGCAGGGCGGCGTCCTCGGCGTCGGCGACGTCGAAACGCAGCTCCGCCAGGCGCAGCAGCCGGGCCAGCAGCGGCTGGGTGATCTCGATGGCCTGGACCCGCTCCAGCCGGGCCTGGCGCTCCTTGCGCAGCAGGATGCCCTCGCGCACGTGCACGGAATCCTCGGTGACGGCCCAGCGGGTGAACCACCAGGTCAGGGCCATCGCCCCGATCACCACGGCCACCGCGGCCAGCACCGCCAGGACGGCGAGCAGGCTGACCCCGCCGGCCATCTCCTCCGCGCCGCGCACCAGGTCCCCGGCGTCGGCCTCCCCGGTGATGACGTCCTCGATCAGGGGCCGGAGGAACAGCACCAGGATCAGCACCGCGGTGATCCAGAAGCGAGCCAGCGGAGTCAGCGGGTGCACCCGGCGCCACTGCGGCCGCTCCTCGGGCGCGTTCGGGGCATCCCGGCCCGCGGCGTCCTCCGACGGCGTCTGCGCGGGCACCGCGTCGGGCGCGGGGTCCGGGGCGGACGGGTGGGGAGCGCTGCTCACAGGGCCTCCATCCGCTCGCGGCCGCGCCGGCTCAGCTCCTCGCGCAGCCGGCGCGCCTCCTGGCGGGAGACCCCGGGCACCGAGACGTCCGCGGCGGCCGAGGCGGTGCGGAAGGTCACCGAGGACAGCCCGAACAGCCGCTGCCACGGCCCCTGGGAGACCTCCACGTACTGCATCCTGCCGTAGGGCACGGCGGTGACCCGGTGGCTGAGCACCCCGCGGCGCACCAGCACGTCCTCCTCCCGCTCGGCGTACCCCATGGCACGGGCCCGCCGGGGGATCAGCAGCAGGTCCGCCGCGGCCCAGATCAGCAGCAGGCCCAGCACGACGAGGCCCACCGCCGTCCAGGCGCCGGGCAGCAGCCCGAGCAGTCCCAGGACCGAGGGTGCAGCGGCCAGCAGCAGGACGATGAGCCAGCCGAGGCCGCGGGCCAGCAGCATGCTCGCCGGGTACCGCGCGTCCATCCGCTGCCAGGGGGCATCCCAGGCGTCCAGGGCGGCCAGGCGGGCCTCGAAGCGGTCACTGCCGGGTCGGACCCGGGCTCTGGCGGTCTCGGGCATAGCCACCCTCTCCTTCGGGGATGTCCCGGCGCTGGGCGCGGCGGGGATCGGCGTGCGGGGTCCCCTCATCCGTATCATCCGGTGGGCGCTTGCACCAGGCTTCGGCCACGCACCCGGCCGCGCACACCAGGGCCCCGACCACCAGATCCGCGATGATCAGGGGCAGATCCTCGGTGGCGCTGCGCCAGCGCAGCAGGCTCAGCTCCCGGACCAGCAGCCCCGCGGCCCATCCGGCCGCCAGGGCGCCGAACACGGCGCAGGTCTGCGCCAGCACCGCGGTGCGGGCGGCCAGCAGCGGCTCCACCGGGCGCCCGCGCGGATCCCGCACGTGGGCGCGCACCCGGCGCGCCAGCACCAGCACCGCGACCGCCAGGACGATCAGCGCGGCCAGGGTGATCCAGGGCAGCACGAGCAGGCCGCCGGGCACGAGCAGGGACAGCAGGAGGGCGCCGACCAGGCCCGCGGTCCAGATCAGGGCCAGCCAGCGGGGACGCAGAGGACGCATCGCGGATCAGCTCCCGTCCTCGGTGAGCCAGCCGCGCACGCCGTCGGCGTCCGGGGCCCGCTCGGCCAGCGCGGCCACGCGGATCCCGTCCAGCTGGGCGTCGGGGTCCATCCGCGCCCAGGGGGCGAGCACGAAGGCCCGCTGCCCGGCCCGCGGGTGGGGCAGGACCAGCTCGGGTTCGTCCATGCGCAGACCCCCGTAGACGATGATGTCCACGTCCAGGGTGCGCGGACCCCACCGCACGGTGCGGACCCGGTGGAAGCGGTGCTCGATCTCCTGGCACCAGCGCAGCAGGGCGAAGGGCCGCAGATCCGTGCGCACCCCGACGACCATGTTGAGGAAGTCCGGCTGGTCGGCGGGTCCCCCGACCGGCGCGGTGATCACCACCGGGGAGCGGGCGGTGACGCTCACGCGGGGATGCTCGCCCAGGCGCCGCACGGCCTCCTCGAGGGTGCTGCGGGATTCGCCCAGGTTGGAGCCCAGGGCCAGGACGGCGTCCACACTCATGCGCGCTCCCGGTGGATCGTCACGGACACGTCGCCGAAGGTGACCTCGATGGGGGCCTTGGGCTTGTGCACCGTCAGCTCCACGGCGTCGACCGGGAAGCGCTCCAGGATCCGCTGGGCCATGGTGTGCGCGAGGGTCTCGATCAGCTCCACGCTCGGACCCATCACGACGTCCTTGATCGTCTCGGCCACCGCGCCGTAGTCCACGGTGTGGGACAGATCGTCCGTGCGCCCGGCCTGACTGAGATCCCGGTAGAGGACCGCGTCCGTGAAGAACGGCTGGGCGATCGTCTTCTCCTGCTCCAGGACCCCGTGGGTGCCGACGGCGCCCACCCCGATCAGGGTGATCCGGTCCCGGCCCGCACTCCCCTGCCGGGGCGCGGTGCCGCTGCCGTCCTGGTTCTGCTCCACCGTTCCTCCTCGGTGCTCGCGACGATGTGATGGTCGATGGGATGCCCGGGCCAGCGCCGCCCGTCCCGGGGCTGCGGCTCAGCCGCCGGCCCGGCTCCAGGCCCGCTGCACGGCCAGCGCATCCGCGGTGGCCCGCACGTCGTGCACCCGCACCGCCCAGGCCCCGGCCCGGGCCGCGAGCACCGAGACGGCGGCGGTGGCGACGTCGCGCTCGACGGGGCCGGGGGTCTGCGGCTGAGCGCTGCCCGAACCGCCGGGAGCCCCCGATTCATCCGGCGTCGCTGCGCCGTCCGGGAGCTGCGCCCCGGGCCGGTGCTCGGCGCGCGCCGCGGCCAGCGTCGAGCCCAGGAAGCGCTTGCGGGAGGCCGCTACCAGCACGGGGTGGCCCAGCCCGGTCAGGGCGTCGAGCCCCGCCAGCAGCCGCCAGTCCTGGTCCCCGCCCTTGGCGAAGCCCAGACCCGGGTCCAGCACGATCTGCGCGGGGTCCACCCCGCCGTCCAGCAGCCGCTGGCGCAGCCCGAGCAGCTCGGCGCGCACCTCCGCCACCGGGTCCGCGTACCGGGCCAGGGAGTCCATGGTCGCGGAGTCCCCGCGGGCGTGGGTCAGGATGTAGGGCACCCCGGTGCGGGCGATGAGCTCGATCATCTCCTCGCGCAGCCGGGCCCCGGAGACGTCGTTGACGATCCCGGCCCCGGCCTGCAGGGCCGCCTCGGCGGTGTCCGGGTGCAGGGTGTCCACCGAGACGACGACGCCGCGCTCGGTGAGCTGTCGGATCACCGGCAGGATGCGCCGGCGCTCCTGGGCCGGATCCACGGGCTCGGCTCCGGGGCGGGTGGATTCCCCGCCGACGTCCACGAGGTCGGCACCGTCGCGGACCAGGGCCAGCCCGTGGGCGACGGCGGCCTCCGGATCCAGGTGCTCTCCGCCGTCGGAGAAGGAGTCCGGGGTGACGTTGAGGATGCCCATGACCAGGGTGCGCCCGGTGGGCAGGCTCGGCCAGCGCAGGCTCACCGGCGCTCACCCCCGCGGATCAGGCCCATCGCCTCGGCGCGGGTCGCCGGGTCGCGCAGCTGCCCGCGCACCGCCGAGGTGACGGTGTGCGCACCGGGCTTGGCGACCCCGCGCATGGCCATGCACAGGTGCTCGGCCTCCACGACGACGATCGCCCCGGCCGGGTGCAGGAACTGCTCCATCGCCTCCACGATCTGGGTGGTCAGCCGCTCCTGGACCTGGGGGCGCCGGGCGTAGAGGTCCACGAGCCGGGCCAGCTTGGACAGGCCGGTGACCCGCCCGTCCGCGCCGGGGATGTACCCGATGTGGGCGGTGCCGAAGAACGGCACCAGGTGGTGCTCGCACATCGAGTGGAACGTGATGTCCTTGACCAGCACCATCTCGGAGTGGCCGATGTCGAAGGTCGTGGCCAGCAGATCCGCCGGGTCCTGCCCCAGCCCGGAGAAGACCTCCGCGTACGAGCGGGCCACCCGGGCCGGGGTCTCCCGCAGTCCGTCCCGGTCCGGGTCCTCGCCGACGGCCAGCAGGATCTCCCGCACGGCCGCCTCGATGCGCGGCAGGTCCATGGGCATCACCGGCTCCAGGGCCCGGCGGGCCGGGGGCCGTCTCCGTCCTGCTCGGGCTCGGCGTCCCGGGCGTCGGGGCCCGGCTGGGGGCCCTGGGGCCCCTGGGCGCCGGGCCCGCCCTGGGCGCCGCCGTCGGACTCGGTGCCGGGAGGGGTGGTGCCGGTGTGGTTGCGGGGCACCTCGAGGGGGTGCTCGGGCTTGGCGGCCACGGCCTGGTCCTGCGGGGTCATCTCCGCCGGATCCTGGGTGCCCTCGCGGCGGGCCTCGGCCTGCTCGGCAGGCGTGGTGATCGGCGGGATCTCGGAGACCGGGCGGGACTCCTTGGACAGCCAGACCTCGCGCACCGGGCGCTGGCGGACGTCCTTGAAGACCTCCGCGATCTCCTTCTCGTTCAGGGTCTCCTTGTCCAGCAGCTCGAAGGCCAGCCGGTCCAGCACGTCCCGGTTCTCGGTGAGGATCGCGTAGGCCTCGTCGTGGGCGTGGTCGATCAGGGCCCGCACCTCGACGTCGATCTGGGCGGCGGTCTTCTCGGAGTAGCCGCGGGAGGAGGCCCCGCCGTCGCGGCCCATGAACGGCTCGGTGTCATCCGAGCCGAGCTTGATCGCCCCGATCGTGGCGGACATGCCGTAGTCGGTGACCATCTTGCGGGCGGTCTTGGTGGCCTTGTCGATGTCGTTGGCGGCACCGGTGGAGGGGTCGTGGAAGACCAGCTCCTCGGCCACCCTCCCGCCCAGGGCGTAGGCCAGCTGATCCAGCAGCTCGTTGCGGGTCGTGGAGTACTTGTCGTCCACCGGCATGACCATGGTGTAGCCCAGGGCGCGCCCGCGCGGCAGGATCGTGATCTTGGTGACCGGATCCGTGTTGCGCAGCGCGGCCGCGACCAGGGCGTGCCCGCCCTCGTGGTACGCGGTGATCTTGCGCTCCAGCTCCTTCATCAGCCGGGAGCGGCGCTGCGGTCCGGCCAGGACGCGGTCGATCGCCTCGTCCAGGGCGCGGTCGTCGATGATCTGGGCGTTGGAGCGGGCCGTGAGCAGCGCGGCCTCGTTCATCACGTTGGCCAGGTCCGCGCCGGTGAAGCCCGGGGTCTTCTTGGCCACCTGGGCCAGGTCCACGTTGTCCGCCAGGCGCTTGCCCTGGGAGTGGACCTCCAGGATGCGGCGTCGTCCCTTCAGGTCCGGGGCGTCCACGCCGATCTGCCGGTCGAAGCGGCCCGGGCGCAGCAGGGCCGGGTCCAGCACGTCGGGGCGGTTGGTCGCGGCGATGAGGATGATGTTGGTGTTCTCGTCGAACCCGTCCATCTCCACCAGCAGCTGGTTCAGGGTCTGCTCGCGCTCGTCGTTGCCCCCGCCCATGCCGGCACCGCGCTGGCGCCCGACGGCGTCGATCTCGTCGACGAAGATGATCGCGGCCTCGTTCTGCTTGGCCTGCTCGAACAGGTCCCGCACACGGGAGGCGCCGACGCCGACGAACATCTCCACGAAGTCCGAACCGGAGATGGAGAAGAACGGCACCCCGGCCTCACCGGCCACGGCCTTGGCCAGCAGGGTCTTGCCGGTGCCGGGAGGGCCGTACAGCAGCACGCCCTTGGGGATCTTGGCCCCGACCGAGGTGAAGCGCTGCGGATCGGTCAGGAACTCCTTGACCTCCTGCAGCTCCTCCACGGCCTCGTCCGCCCCGGCGACGTCGGAGAACTTCACGGTGGAGTTCTCCTTGTTGAACTTCTTGGCCTTGGACTTGCCGAACTGCATCAGCTGCCCGCCGCCGCCGGACATGCGCGAGAGCAGGAACCAGAACAGCGCCAGGATGATCAGGAACGGCAGGATCAGCCCCAGCAGGGAGGTGAACCAGTTGCTCTCCACGGGCTGGTCCGTGTAGCCCTTCAGGTCCCCGTCGTCGATGGCCTGCACGACGTCCTCGGCGCGCGGTTCGACGTAGTAGAAGACCACGGACTTGCCGAGGTTCCGGTCCCCCTCCTTGTAGTCGTCCTTGAGGGAGAGCTCGACCTTCTGGTCGCCGTCGTACATCTTGGCCTCGGTGGCCTTGTGGTCCTGCAGCAGCTCGATGCCGACGTTGGTGTCCACGCGGTTGGTCTCCGCGGACATCGTGGTGAACAGCACCGTCGCCAGGCCCACCAGGGCCAGGACGATCCAGAAGTAGGGTCCCTTGAAGAGGCGCTGGCGGACGGTCTTCTTCTGGGGACTGGTGTTGGTGGCCAAGCTGGTGGTGCCTTCCGATCGTCGTGGATGCGTCGTGGGGCGCGAGCGGTCTCGTGACAGACTACCGCCGGGAGCCGGCAGGGCCTCCCGGACTTCCCTCACGGCGGACGCCGCGCGGGAACGGGGGCCTTGCCGGCAGCGGCGGCGCGTCAGGAGTAGACGTGCGGGGCGAGGGTCCCGATGAAGTCCAGGTTGCGGTACCGCTCCGCGAAGTCCAGGCCGTAGCCGACCACGAACTCCGGGTCGATGTCCCACCCGATGTACTTGACCGGCACGTCCGTCTTCACGGAGGCCGGCTTGCGCAGCAGCGCGCAGATCTCCACGGAGTTCGCCCCGCGGGATTCCAGGTTGGACTTCAGCCAGGACAGGGTCAGCCCGGAGTCGATGATGTCCTCGACGATGAGCACGTCCCGGCCGTGCAGGTCCGTGTCCAGGTCCTTGAGGATCCGCACGACCCCGGAGGACTTGGTCCCGGAGCCGTAGGAGGACACGGCCATCCAGTCCATCGTGTAGTGCCCGTGCAGGGCGCGGGAGAGGTCGGCCATGATCATCACGGCGCCTTTGAGCACCCCGACGAGCAGGACGTCGCGGTCCTCGTAGTCGCGGTCGATCTGGGCCGCGAGCTCGGCGACCTTCTCCCGGATCTGCTCCGTGGTGAACAGGACGTTCTTGAGGTCCTCGCTGACGTCGTTCGCATCCATTGGGGTCTCCTGCTTTCCGTGATGCTGCCGGTGGCCGCGGTGCCGCTGGGTCGGTTCACCCCGCCGGGGTGCGGGTCAGGATCAGCGCCCCCGCGGCCTCTGGCTCGGGGGCTCGCCGCTCCAGCGCCCGGCGGCGCCACACGGTCACTCTACCCGGCATCTGCACGGGACCGGCATTGCCCCGGCCGCCGAGCAGCTCCTCCAGGGCGGCCAGGCGCTCGTGGGTGGGTGCCGCACCCCCAGCCTCCTGCAGGGCCGCCGCGAGGATGCGCCGACGCAGCGCGGGGTGGGTGTTTGCCAGCACCCCCAGGGACAGCGCGGCCAGGGGCTGCTCCGGCACGGGGTGGAAGCGCCCCGGGTCCGCACGGGCGTCCTGCGCCCGCCGGGCGGCCAGGGCGTCCAGCAGGTCCGCATCCTCGGTGAGCACCTCGGCCGTGCGGGCCAGGGCCTGAGCGATGCCGGGGCCCAGGGTGCGCTCCAGGTGGGGCAGGACGTCGTGGCGCACGAGGTTGCGGCGCAGGGAGGTGTCCGCGTTGCTCGGGTCCCGCCAGGGGCTCAGCCCCTCGGCGGTGAGGATCTGCTCGATCTCCTCCCGGGTGGTCCCCAGCAGGGGACGCAGCAGCAGGGCGGTCGGTGCCGAGGGCGCCTCGGCGGCCCCCTCGGGATCGACGCGCGGCGGTTCGCCCGACGCCGTCGCGATCGACGCGGTGGCCGGCTCGTCTCTCGGGGCGGTGATCGGCTCGCCGTCGATGCCGAGCTCGGCCAGGGGGCGCGCCGGCGGCATCCCGGCCAGGGAGCGGGTTCCGGAGCCGCGGGCCAGGCCCAGCAGCACGGTCTCCGCCTGGTCGTCGCGGGCGTGGCCCAGCAGGATCCCGGCCACGGTCTCGCCCTGTTCCTTCAGCTCGGCGACGGCCTCCTCGAAGGCCCGGTAGCGGGCGATGCGCGCGGCCATCTCGGGGCCGTGCCCGCCGGGCTCCACCTCCGCCCGCCGGATGAGCACGGGGGCCAGACCCAGCTCCCGGCACTGCTCGGCGGCTCGCCGCGCGACCTGCGCGCTGCCCTCCTGCAGCCCGTGGTCCACGACGATCGCCCCGGCCCGCAGGTCCCCGCGGCGGGCGAAGTGCGCGGTGAGCGCCGCCAGCGCCAGGGAGTCGGGCCCACCGGAGCAGGCCACCAGCAGCAGCGGCCCCTCGTCTGCGCGGGGCGCGGCGGGGGCGCGCGGGGTCCTCGACGAGGAGGCGGGGCTCAGATCGGAA
>OMJG01001293.1_pt1 | contig 14876 bp, 14 predicted proteins | sample 1646431 | NCBI WGS metagenome assembly OMJG01 (sample SAMN03771674, study PRJEB25209) | food metagenome | isolation source: Cotija cheese | place: Mexico:Jalisco,Michoacan | collected 2011-12-12
AAAGAACGTGTTATAATATAGTTTGAATTCTGAAAGTAGGTAAGAGAATGAACTTTATATTAGAGATATCATTTCGTTTATTTTTAACGATGCTCTTTGCTTTCCTTATAACGCCTTTAATTCGAAATTTAGCCTTTATTATTGGTGCTGTTGACCAACCTAATAAAAGACGAATCAATACAGAACCTATGCCAACTGCAGGTGGGTTAGCTATTTTTATCTCTTTTTCTTTATCCATTTTATTTTTGTTTAATGATATTATTCCAACAAGCTATGCTCTACATCTAATTATTCCTTCTGGAATTATTGTGGTCACTGGCTTAATTGATGATATTTTCGAGATATCACCTAAACAAAAAATGATTGGGATTCTTTTAGCGGCATTATATGTTTGTTTTGTCTTTGACATTATTATGCACTCTATCACCTTGCCATATATTGGAACCATACATTTTGGTTGGCTGAGTTACCCAATTACCATTTTGTGGATTGCAGGATTAACCAATGCAATTAATTTAATTGATGGGTTAGATGGTTTAGCATCAGGGGTTTCCATCATCGCTTTAACTACCATTGGAATTATTGGTTATATTGGAGCATCAACTGGAGCTGTACACATTGTTGTCCCACTTAGCATTTTTATTTTGCTAATGAGCACGCTAGGATTTTTCCCTTTCAATTTTTATCCGGCAACGTTATATCTTGGAGATACCGGAGCTTTATTTTTAGGTTTTTTAATTTCTTTATTATCACTACAAGGGCTTAAAAATGCAACATTCATTTCATTGATTACGCCACTAATTATATTAGGCGTTCCCTTGACAGATACTGTATTTGCCATGATTAGACGATTATTGAATAAAAAACCTATTTCATCAGCTGATAAGATGCATTTGCATCACCGACTCATCTCATTGGGATTTACACACAGGGGAGCTGTTGTGATGATTTATTGCATGTCTCTTATTTTTTCACTTATTTCATTTCTATACTTGTTTACCAATACATGGGGAACTATTTTCTTGACGATTGCGTCTCTTCTTGGTTTACAATTATTTATTGAATTAATTGAACTAAGCGGAGAGAACAGGCAACCCTTATTACATGTACTCAAGTTTATTGGAAACAAAGCTTATCGTCAAAAAAAGTTGTTAGACCGAAAAAAAAAGAAAGAGTAACTCAATTAACTAACTGAGTTTTCTTTCTTTTTTTCTTCTCTTTTTTCTTTTACTCGTTGCATCGTACTTTCTACGTAATTTCCAACGACACTTTCTTTTACGTTAATTGGTCCATAGAGAAATCTTTCGACGGTAACATTGATCACACCACCAATAATAATAATCGAAGCAGCAATATTTAGCCAAAACATAAAAAGGATAAATCCTCCAATAATACCATAGCTGGATATTTTACCTGAGAAATGTACCACATATAAACTAAAAGCTTGGGTCACTATCATCCAAGTAATAGTTGTAAATACTGCACCAAATAAAATGGTCTTAAAATGTATTTTCGCACTCGGTAAAAAATAATAAAGACACGTCATAACAACAAATAAGACAGAGATGGTCACTGGCCATCTCAGTGTTTGAAATGTTGATAATATGTTATCTGGTAACCCTAATATCGGAAGAAGGTGCTCCAATATTACCTGCCCAAACCCCATTATAAACATTAAAACTAATAGAGCTAACATCAATAAAAATACCATAAAAAATGATAATAACCGCCTAATAATTTGCGTTTTTTGCTTAGATACACCATATGCTTTATCTAAACTAATACGAATCCCATTAATACCTTTACTAATCGCCCAAAATGTTCCTACCGCAGAAATAGAAAGTAAACCACCATTACTCTTAGTCAACAAATCTTCTATCGTATCTTTTAAAAGACGATAGATATCTGGTGGTAACAACTCTCTAATATAAGGATAAATTGTGGCCTCATCGATTTTTAAATAGGGCAATATATTACCAATCACAATGAAGAGTGGGAAAAATGATAATAACATGTAATATGTTACAACAATGGAATAGATTGTAACATCGGCTTGTTTTAACGTCGCCATAAAATCCTTAACAAACGATCGCCAATCTTTCTTTTCTTTTATTTTTCCCATTCCGTGCAACGCTCCTATTCGTCTTGTAGTGTTAAAATTTTTGGACCGTCTGCTGTAATAGCAATTGTGTGCTCGTATTGACAGCTAAGTCCACCGTCTTTCGTTCTTGCAGTCCATCCATTATTATCCATCTTCATTTGCCAAGTTCCCGTATTAACCATTGGCTCTATTGTAATAACCATACCTTCTTTTAAACGTAACCCTTTTCCTGCTTGACCATAATGAGGGACAGATGGCGCTTCATGTATTGTTGGTCCTATACCATGTCCTATGAAATCTCGTACTACAGACAGGTTTTCACCTTCAACATACGTTTGAATGGCGTGACCAATATCTCCTATTCGATTGCCGACTTTTGCTTGTTCAATCCCTAAATACAAAGCTTTTTTAGTAACTTCCATTAAGTTATCAATTTCAGGTGTTGATTTACCGACAACATATGCCCAACAAGAGTCAGACATCGCTCCTTTTAAATCAATACACATGTCTACTTTAATTAAATCACCGTCTTTTAATGGGGTTTTTCTAGGGAATCCATGACAAATTTCATCGTTGATACTGCAACAAGTTGCATACTCATAGCCTTCGTATCCGATTTGAGCTGCAATTCCACCATTTTCTTCAATCATATTTCTGACAAATACTTCAATGTCCCAGCTTGTTACACCTGGTTTAATGAAATCTCTTAGTGCTTCATGGACACTAGCTAATAACTGACCAGACTTTTCCATTTCATCTATCTCTCTTGCTGATTTTAATGTAATCATATTTATTTTCGCTCCTTTTCATTCTTTGCTTTCTTATTCTAGCATAAACACACCCGTTCGACAAAACCCGCAACAGATAAATCTATTGAAAACTATCATTTATTTGTTATAATTTTCTTAGATGATGAATCATAGGAAAGAGGAAAATCATGGCTGTTGCTAAAATTGTTTATGCTAGTCTTACCGGAAATACCGAAGAAATTGCTGATATTGTTGCTGAGCGATTAGAGGATAAAGGCATTGATGTTGAAATTAATGAATGTACACAAGTCGATGCGGATGACTTTCTTGATGCTGATATTTGCATTGTTGGGAGTTATACTTATGATGACTTACTTGTTCCAGATGAAATTGCTGATTTTTATGACGACCTTTTAGAATTAGATTTAACAGGTAAATTATATGGAGTCGTTGGCTCGGGTGATACTTTTTATCCGTGTTTTTGTCAAGTTGTAGACCAATTTGATAAAGCCTTCCAATCAACAGGCGCAAAAAAAGGCGCTGAGTCAGTTAAAGTTGACTTAGCTGCCGAAGAAGATGATATTGTTGCACTTGAAGCCTTTGCTGATTCTTTAGTGCAACAATTAAATAATTAAGTAAAACAGGAAAATTAATTTTCCTGTTTTTTTATCTTGTTAAGGATACATCTGGGTGTTTCATCGATAAATCAATCAGGTTTTTTATTATCTTTTCAATTTCTTCGTTTTTTGGTTTAGCTCGTTTCGACGCTGCAAGAGAAGCTAACCCAACACTCATAACCCAGCAATTTATAAAAATAGCTTCTTTTACTGTATGGCTTAATTTACTATATTTTTCATCACTCGCTACTTTTTCATTAAATAAATCATGGGTAAACTCGTTTAATTGGTTACCACACTCATGTTCATCCACAAATAATGACTTAAAAAGGACGCTATGATCTGAAGCAAATTTAACATAATTGATCGATAAATCAACAATGCAATCATCTGTAAATCGGCGATCGTATACTTCTGATCTAATGTCTGATGTTACTCTATCAATAAAAACAGTTCGTAACTCATCCATGTTTTTAAATTCTAAATAGATAGGTTGTGTGGATGTCTTCATTTTATTTGCTATATTTCTTGCTGTAAATCCACTGAAACCTTCAGTTGAAATCACTTCATATACAGCTGATAAAATATGTTCTCGTGTAATTGTTTTCTTCCTTGCCACAAAAATCTCTCCTTTGTTCTTAATATGTTTATAATACGAACAATACGCGTCAAACTAAAGTTATTTAATTTTATTATAACATGAATTTATTATCCAACAAGTTAATCTATCAAAAAAACATGGCTTTTTTGATACAAAAAACCATCTTTTAACAATTAATTTTTGACTATGTTTTTATTTTTAAATAAGAATTGATTTTAAATTTGTTACAAAACTCATCCTATGCTAAGATAATACTATTAATTTACTTGGAGGATGATAGTATGGTTTTAACTAATTTTGATCATTTATTACAAAAATATGCTGAATTAATCACTAAAGTGGGAGTAAATGTTTCTGATTCACACACAGTGGTATTAAACATACAAGTAGAGCAAGCACCACTAGCTCGTTATATTGTAAAAGAAGCCTATAAATTAGGGGCTAAACAAGTTGTTGTACAATGGTCAGATGACACAATCAACAGAGAATTTTTCTTACACGCTGATGATGACGTTATTTCAACTGTCCCTGATTATAAGATAAAAGAAGCCAATGACTGGGTAGAAAAAGGGGCAAGTCGCATTAGTGTGGTTTCTCAAAATCCTGACGCGTTCTCTGGTGTAGATGGAGAACGTTTAGCTACTTTCCAATCCGTTAACGGAAAAGCAATGATGCCGCTCAGACAAGCGACTCAAGCAAATAAATTAAGTTGGACTGTTGTTGCAGCCGCTGGTAGTGACTGGGCTAAAAAAGTGTTCCCAGAGTTGTCTTCTAACGAAGAACAAGTTGATGCTTTATGGGACGCTATTTTCAAAGCATGTCGCATGTATGAAGCCGATCCAATTGAAGCTTGGCATAAACATGATAAAACGTTGGAAACAAAAGCAGCTGAATTAAATGCTCAACAATTTGATGCCCTACATTACACTGCTCCAGGAACTGACCTAGTGATTGGTCTTCCTGAACATCATCATTGGGAAGGTGCTGGTAGTAAAAATGCACGTGGCGAACGTTTCATGGCGAATATGCCTACTGAAGAAGTATTTACTGCACCTGATCGTCGTCGAATTGATGGCGTTGTTTCAAGCACCAAACCATTAAGTTATGCGGGAAATACAATTGAAAATATGGTCTTTACTTTTAAAGATGGAAAAGTTGTTGATGTGACAGCTGAAAAAGGCGAAGATGTTTTGAAAAAATTACTAGAAACAGATGAAGGGGCTAAAAGCTTAGGTGAAGTCGCTCTTGTACCTGATAGCTCTCCAATTTCTCAATCAGGTATTACATTCTTTAACACATTATTTGACGAGAATGCTTCAAACCATTTGGCTTTAGGCAGTGCTTATGCTTTCAATATTGAAGGTGGTACTGAAATGACTGAAGATGAATTGGAAGAAGCAGGATTAAATCGTAGCCAAACTCATGTTGACTTTATGGTTGGTTCAAATAAAATGAATATTGATGGTATCAAAAAAGATGGCTCACGTGTTCCTATTTTTAGAAACGGCGAATGGGCATAACAAAAAAGAAGTGGACTTATCCACTTCTTTTTTGTTTTTTAAAATAAATCATCCATCTCTTGTGTACTAGTTTGTAAGAAGGTGTCGCTTGATTTAATTTCTTCACTGACAATTCCCTCTAAGGCTCTTTCAACTAATCCGTCAATATCCAATCGTTCTTCATATTTTCGAACTTTGTCTACCTTTGGTTTTGTTTTTGGTTCTGGTGGAGCAAAAATTGTGCAACAGTCTTCAAATGGTTGTGTCGCTAGAGTAAATGTATCAATTTTTTCTGCTATTTCAATAATTTCTGATTTATCCATCGTAATAACCGGACGAATGATTGGGGTTGTGGTCACATCGTTTATCGCTAACATACTATGCATCGTTTGTGAGGCGACTTGACCCAGTGATTCTCCATTGACAATCGCTAACCCTTGACGTCTTTCTCTGATTTTATCCGTCAAGCGTAACATAAAACGTCTTGTCACTGTCATCCAATACCCTTGTGGAATCCCTCGTTTAATTTCTTCTTGAATTTCCGTAAATGGGACTGTAATAAATTGTATTTGACCGACATATGGCGTTAATTTAACGGCTAAATCTTTGGCTTTATTTAATGATTGCTCACTTGTATATGGAGGACTATAAAAATGGACTGCCTCTATTTCTACCCCACGTTTCATTGCCAAATATCCAGCAACGGGTGAGTCAATCCCCCCTGATAGCATCAACATACCTTTACCACTTGAGCCAACTGGTAACCCGGCAGCGCCATAAATCGTTTCACAAGATAAATAAGCCGCTTCATTACGAACTTCTACTTCCATACGAATATCTGGCTGAATCATTTTCACTTCAATGCCTTCTATGCCATGAAAAATAGCAGCTCCTACTTCTTTATTAATATCTTTACTATCCCAAATAAATTCTTTATCTGAGCGTCTGCTTTGTACTTTAAAGGTTTTGCCTGGTTTCCAAATATCCTTTACCATCTCGACTGCTGTTTGACAAATTAACTTAGTGTCTTTTTCTATCCGAACGACTGGTGAAAAACTTTGAATACCAAAAATAGGTTTTAATTGTTCCATAACCAATCGATCATCTTCACCATTTAAAATCAAATGCATCCTGTCTCTGTCTGCTCTTACTTTTACATTTGGGTAAGCATGCAAACTTTGTTTCACATTATAAGCTAATTGATTAATAAAAATGCGTCTGTTTTTTCCTTTTGTTGATAACTCGCCATAGCGAATCATAATTTCTATTGCTTTCATTTTGGGGCTCCTCTTACGAATAAATTTTCGAAAATTTGTTATACAATTGATTAAAAATAACTAAAAATTGCTCTACTTCTGCTATAGTATTCTGATAATTTAAACTGATACGAACGGCTGTTTCAGCAAAACGATGAGTCACTCCCATTGCATGAAGTGTACTACTATCTGTTTTTTGACGACTTGAACAGGCACTCGTTGTCGAAATATAAATATCTTTGTCTTCAAATGCGTGAACTAATACTTCGCCGCGGACTTTTTTTAACCCGAATGTTAAAATATGAGGGGCTGATGAGTCATCATTTAATGAAGAAAAAATTGTCACATGTTCGTACTGTTGTAATCCTGCTGCTAAGGCATTTTTTAGATGGCGCATTTTTTGTTCTTTCATCTCTTGATCATCTGTTGCAATACGCATTGCTTTTGCCATCGCAACAATTGCCGGTGTATTTTCTGTTCCACTGCGCTTATTATGTTCCTGTCCCCCACCAGTCAATAAAGGAGACAATTTTGCTCCGCTTCGCCAATAAACAAACCCAATTCCTCTTGGTCCTTGAAATTTGTGAGCAGAACACGTCATGAAGTCTACACGAGGGGTTAAAAATTTATCAACAGACAACTTAGTAATTGCTTGAACGGCATCAACATGATAATGAATTGATGGATAGTTTTCCAATAGTGTACTAACCTCTTTAATCCGTTGAACCATTCCTACTTCACTATTTACTGCAACAGTTGATACTAAAATTGTCTCTTCAGTAATTAATTGTTCTAAGTCAAGACAATCAATCATGCCATTTCTATCAACGGGACAAAAAGAGACTTTAAACCCAAGTTCTTCTAATTGTTTCGCTGTATTAGAAACAGATGGATGCTCCACACTCGACACGATAATATGATTACCAAAAGAGCGTTTTTCTATCGCTGTCCCCTTTATAACCCAATTATTTCCTTCTGTCCCACCACTGGTAAAAAAGATTTCAGAAGACTCTACCCCTAATATATCTGCTATTTGAACACGTGATTTTTCTAATAACACAGATGATTGTTGACCTAAACGGTGTAAGCTTGAAGGGTTTCCCATAAAACGTTGACTGACTTTATTATAGGTATCTAATACTTGCGGATGAATCATGGTTGTGGCACTATTATCAAAATATATCATATCGTCACTCTTTCTTAAAAATTCCTTATTATTATAACGCGCTACTATTAATTCATCAACTTTCCCTGTTGACAAAATAAAAAACCAAGAAAACACGTTGGGCTTTCTTGGACTTTTTTTCTTAGACTGTTGTCTCTTTATTATCAAAATAATATTTTCTAATACGTTCTGTTGCTCCTGGCTCGATTCGTTCAATCGCTTCAGAAATAACATCTAAAGCATCTTTGTATTGATGCTCTCTTGAGAATAAACTCAAACTGCGATCAATTGCGTGTTTTATATCTGGATGAGAGAAACGGAAACGGTTAGCGTACTGAATCATTTGCTCTGTTAAAGCGGCACTATCAATCAACTCATTCGTTTTTTCACGAAGTGTGCGCATGTCCTCATCACATACACCAACTAAGCGATCGATATGATTCATATCTATTCTAATTTTATTAAGCTCTTGGCTTAGTTCTTCAATTCGTTCTCCAGTTACAAAGAAAAATTCCAAGTAACTGCTTGGTATTCCAGGTAGGCGTTGTTTTTCAACATAACGTTTTAACATACGCAATTCTAATTCATAGTCATCAATTTTTTGGATAGTTTCACGTTCTCTAGGAGCAAAATCCTTAATAGAACGACTTATCTCAACTTGCCCGTTTTCAATGTCTTTCAATTGGGCTAGACTCTCGCGGTAAAAAGAAGCAACTTGTGAGAAAATCGCTTCTTTATTTTTCATTTGTTCTTCAGTTTCGTCAAATTCTTTTTGTATTTCTTCCATCTGAGCTTGGAAACCTCTGACGCTTCCCAATTCATTGTTATTTAAAATATAACTTTGAGAGACATGATCTAGTTCAATCATTAATAAGTGATTGTTTTTATCAGCATGTTCCAATAGGCTTATTAATTTTGCTTTATTGTCATTAACATAAACTCTTGAAGAAATTTCTTTTTCCATGATGTCATACAAATGATCAATTTCTTTAGCAATTTCAGTATTTAATTTTGAAACATTTTCAATTTCTAATTTTTCTAAATTAGATAATGTTGAGTCAACTTTTGTTTCTAGTTTTTCAACATTAACAGCCACTACGTCATTTTCAAATACATAGTGATCTTTCTTCAATGTTTCGTAGCCTTCTTTTATTTCCTTTAGCTGTTTTGGAAACACATTTGTTAGTGTTTCAACTAAAGGTGGAATTTGCTCGACAATTTTTTGGATTTCGTATGTTCTCTTTTCAGCATTTTCTAATACAGTACGTGCTTCCATCGGATCACCAGCTGTATTTAATGCAACAAATTGAGTAAAATCGCGTTCAACATTTTGAATTTGTTTTTCAAGTTCACTATAAGAGACACCGTATTTTTCAGGATTTTCAGACACTGTATTGCTAATTGACTCATATGCATCTAAAGCTTTTTGAACAGCTTCAGAGTTACGTTCTTCACTTCCACGTAATTCTTTCAAGCCCTGACGAATTTCTTCAACTTCTTTTTCCATGCCAGTTAACGTGTCATTAGCTTCTACAATGGCTTCTTTAACCTTCATTAATCGATAGGTCTCATTTAAGTTTTCAATTTCAAAAATTAGGCTTTCTAGCTCAGCAAAAGATATGGTAGATATATCAATCCATTTTTGGTTCCATTCCCTAAATGTGTTTTGGCTTTGTCCTACTAAGTGCATTTTCTTTACTTCGTCCACTTCTTCAATCACTGGAAGGTCGAATAACGCAATTTTACGTTTTTCTAATTCCTCCAATTTATCTTGATTTCTGCGCTTCATAAAGAACGCAACTAGGTAGGCAGCTACTGCTAGGATAATTACAAAAAGTAATACCCATAACCAGGTTTTAGTATTCATGAAATTTCCTCCATATATGTTTGTGACCACTACCCTTTCGACTCACCAGAAATACGAGGACTAAATGTCTATATTAAACACACTTAAAACCTCTTTTTCATACAATTGATCAACATATTAGAAAATTTACATCTAAGAAAGATTATAGCACATTCACTACTTTCTATCACTAGTTAATTCTAAAAAAGTCATTTTTTCATTCTTTGACCTTTAAAGTGCCTACTAATGATTCATGTTCCTGTTCAAGTATAACTTATCTATTTCAATTTTAGCAATTAAAAAGACAAATTTTATGTCTTTACTTATTCGTAAGACATTTTTATAAGACATTTAGTTGAAATAAATAAAAAACATCCCAACGTCATGATGATATCTTCCACTCATTTCGTTGAGAATAATAAACTTAGTTAATATAGTTAAATAAATTTGATTGTCTCAGATACTGAGATAGCCGGATCAAGTGATTGTATAACTGGGCAATTTTTACTAATTAGTTTTAAAGCACGACGAGCTCTTTCTTGGTCTTCATCAGCTACTTTCACCTCAAATGTCATGTCAATGCTTTCAATAGGTTTACTTTGTTTTTCTTGATTTCTTGTATACTTCACTGATACTGTCTTAAAGGTGTACGATATGTTTGATTTATTCAAAATCGATTGATACACATATGCACCACACCCTGCGACAGATGCCACCAACATTTGGATGGGTGAATAGCCTTCTTCTTTTAGTAACACCCAGTTACCAGACTCAAATGGTAATTCTATCCCATTTTTTCCTTGAATTAATTTGATTATTTGGTTAGTCATTATTTAGTCTCCTTTGCTACAAAATGATCTTTGTCTACTTCTACCCAGTATATATCTTTAGATGGATTAATTGTATCAATAGTTAGTATACTATCACTTCGATAAGATTGACGTGCTTTGATTGGGTCTGGTATTGGAATAGATGCTAATAATCGTTTTGTATATTCATGCTGAGGATTTTTAAAAATCTCCTCTGTAGGCCCTAATTCCACAATTTTTCCTAAATACATAACAGCAATACGATCTGATATATAACGAACCATTGACAAATCGTGTGAAATAAACAAATAAGTTAATGATTTTTTCTTTTGTAGATCCATCATTAAATTAATAATCTGTGCTTGAATAGAAACATCTAATGCCGATATAGGCTCATCACATAAAATAAAATCCGGATTGACTGCTACAGCTCTAGCAATACCTATCCTTTGTCGCTGACCTCCACTAAACTCCCTCGGGTACTTGTAAATAGTTGAGCCAGTCAATCCAACTTGTTCAAGTATTTCTTGCGCCTTGCTTAGTGCCTCTTCTTTACTATATAATAAACTTAATGGTTCGAGAACTATTTCAATAGCTGTCATCCTTGGGTTTAGAGAAGAATATGGATCCTGAAAAATAATCTGCATGTCTTTACGAATCAATTTTTTCTCTTCTTTTGATATTTTTTTAAGAGATTGATTTTTAAAATATATCTCACCTTCATCAATTTCTTCCAGTTGAAGTATACTTCTTCCTAAAGTAGTTTTACCGCTTCCTGATTCTCCAACTAAACCAAGTGTTTCTCCTTTCCGAATAGTCAATGAGACATCATCTATTGCTTTAACAGCAGTATCCGTTTGGCCAAATGCATTTTTTACTAAAAAAGTTTTTTGTACATTTTCTATTTTAATTAAATCAACCATTGATTATCCTTTCCTTAGTACTCGGTGAGTATCAGATATTTTTTTCATAGACCCTCTATTCTTAATACTTCCACCATCTAACTTACTATTTAATGAGTAAAGTCTTTCATCTTTATTTCCATTTGGTATAGCTTTTAATAATTCTTTCGTGTACCAGTGTTGAGCATTGTAAAATATTTCGTCAGTTTTTCCTTCTTCTACAATTTCACCATCATACATAACAATGATACTTTGACACATTCCAGCAACTATTCCAAAATCATGAGTCACTAAAATAACTGATAGTTTTTCTTCTTTTTGTAAGTCACGTATTAGATGTAAAATTTGTGCTTGAACTGTTACATCTAAAGCAGTTGTTGGTTCGTCTGCAATCAATAATAAAGGTTTTGATAAAAGTGCCATAGCTATCATGATTCTTTGACGCATACCTCCTGATAATTCATGTGGATACTGGGTCATTCGTTTCTCAGGTAGCAAAATTCCCACTTCATTTAGCTTAGCCACAGCTATTTTTTCGGCTTCTTTTTTTGAGGTTTTCTTTTGTCGTTGTACAACCTCTATTAAATGATATCCTATAGTTCGTAATGGATTCAACGCCGTCATTGGGTCTTGAAAAATCATTGATATAGGTAATTTATTTTTTTCTTTATTATTCAGAGATATATCATCAAAAATAAATTCATCATATTTTAATTTTGCATTATCCGGTAAAAGATTCATAATGGCTTTCATCGAAATACTTTTACCGCTCCCAGATTCTCCAACTACCCCAACAATCTCTCCTCTTGGAATTTCCAAATCAATTCCACGAATTATTTCTTGGTTTGGTTCATTTTTTTTTACAAAATCGACTTCTAGATTCTTTATTGTTAGTATATTACTTTTTTTCATCACTATTCCTCCACCATTGTGACATCTCGTAAAAAATTTCCTAAATTATTAAAAGAATAAACAATCATTACAAAAAATAATCCAGGTAATATTGCCATATGAGGTGATTGTTGTAAACTACTTTGTGCATTTTGTAATAAACTTCCCCATGAAGCAACTGGAGGTTGAATCCCAATTCCTAAAAAACTAAGTGCCGATTCTGTCATAATAGCTCCTGATATGCTACCGGTTGCTGCTACAATTAATGTAGATAACACAGCTGGAAAAATGTGACGACGAATAATTTTTCCTTTCTTTTCACCAATGAATTGAGCATAAACGACATAATCTCTTTGTTTTATTGATAGTGTCTCAGCTCTGATTAATCGTGCTATGCTCATCCATGAAAAACAGCCTATTACAAAAATAATGGTAACTAACCCAGGTTTCAATAATACGCTCAACACTATTACCAAAACTAGCCAGGGAATTGAAGACAATATATCTACGAACCTCATAAATAAACTATCAATCCATCCACCAAAATATCCTGATATTAGACCAATTATTGTGCCTATAGTCGTTGAAGCCAGCATTGCTAAGACACCAACAATAAGTGAAATTCTCCCACCATATATTACTCTAATAAAGTAATCTCTACCTATTTCATCAGTACCAAAAATATGTCTGGCATTTGGACTTGAAGACATATTAGAAACATCGGTGTGATTAGGATCAATGGGAATTAATGGAGCAAATAGCGCTAAAAGAAGTAACAAGAGAAGGAAAATAATAGATATCCAGTAACTCGGGTGTTTTTTTAATACCCTCATTCTTTTTTCTATTGCTTTCATTTTATACCTCCTTGCCTAATTCGTGGATCTACTATCGTGTACAATACATCTGACAATAAATTACCTAGAATTACTAACGTTGCAGAAAGTAACATGACTGCCATAATAACTGGATAATCCAAACTTTTTGTAGCAGACATAAGAAACGGTCCTATGCCTGGCCATCCAAAAATACTTTCCGTTATAATAGCTCCTGTTACTAGCATCGGTAATGCTAAACCAACTTGTGTCACAATTGGAAGTAAAACGTTTTTACTAACATGTCTAAAGAAAATTTCTTTTTTTGTTGCCCCAAATGCTCTTTGTACCATTACATAATCTTCTGATAATTGAAGTAGCGTTGATGAACGAACGTAACGTGTTAAATTTGGGAAAAAGGCTACTACAAGTACCATATATGGCATGATAAAGTGTTGTAAAAAATCCAATAAAGAGTCTTCTTTTCCAACAGTATGCATACCAATAATAGGTAGCAAATCAAAACGATATCCTAGAAAATATATTATAATCATCGCAAACCAAAAAGTAGGCATAGAAATTCCTATTGAACAAATACCATCGATTAGTTGGTCTACAAATTTTCCTTTATTAGCTCCTGCAACTAATCCTAATACTATAGAAAGAATTAAAGCTGTAACATAAGCCGGTAATACTAGTTTTATAGTGTTCGGTATTCGGATCATTAACTCATCTCCGATATTTGCTTGACTAACTAAAGAATGTCCAAAATCGCCACTAATTATTTGTTTTAACCATAGTACATACTGAACCATAAATGGTTCATCTAATCCATATCGTGCACGTATAATATCAATAGTTTCTTGTGACATATTTGGTGTTGTAATAGCATCAATAGCGTCATACGGTGCTATATGTATCATTGAAAAAACAATAAAAGAAACTATAAGTAACAAAGGGATAACTTGTACCATTCGTTTTAAAATATATTTACCCAAATTCACACATCCTTTATGTAATAACTAGACTTATTTAAATTTTAAACATTTTTAGAAAAAAATTCACAGGCCGAATTTTTCTGAGTAGACATGAAACTAAGTCTCAGGTAATTATCGTGCCTGTGAAGCTTCTATTACTTTATTCTATTGTTAATTTCGATAAGTCTTCAAATGTATAGATTGGAACTAAACCAGCTTCTTCAACATGACTAATTGCCTTATTTGTTGCTAAAACCTTGCGATTATCAACAATCGGATAAAATACTGCATCATTTGCAATTTGTTGTTGTAACTTTACATAAATTTCTTTTCGTTTGTTTTCATCCATTTGGATGGCACCATTATCGAATAGCTTATCGGTCACTTCACTATTGTATTGGAAGTAATTAGATGCTCCATCAGAAGCAAATAACCTTGAATATAAGTCAGGGTCATTTCCCATTATGTATCCCCCCATAAACAAATCATATTTAGTTGAACCTGGTTTTTTTAATTCTGTAAAGATAGCTGCTCCATCTCCTCCAGCTAACTCAACAGTAATACCTGCTTTTTGAAGCTGTTGTTGTATTAAAGTAGCTTGAATTGTTTGAACGGGATCATCTGCTGAAAAAGCTAGATTAAGATTGACCG
>OMJG01001294.1_pt1 | contig 14871 bp, 11 predicted proteins | sample 1646431 | NCBI WGS metagenome assembly OMJG01 (sample SAMN03771674, study PRJEB25209) | food metagenome | isolation source: Cotija cheese | place: Mexico:Jalisco,Michoacan | collected 2011-12-12
GAATTGGACCCTCCACCGGTCGCCGTTCTTCACGAAGCCGTGGTGGCCGTACCGGTTGCGGCGGTCGACCTTCCGGGTGATGATCTGGTCGCCCACGCCGGCCACCTGATCGTGGGCGGCCAGGGCCACGGTGACGGTGTGGTCCACGTCGCCACGCTCGATCAGGATGCGCTGACCGGCGGCGTCGTAGCGGGCCCAGTAGAGCTCGTGGCGGCGGGCGTCGGTGGCTACGACGAATCCGGCGGCCGGTGCCGTGCCGGCGTCCGCCCACTGCCGGGCGAGGATGTCGAGGCTGCACACCGGGTGCAGCTCGGTGCCGGCCAGGTGGGCGATGAGCCGGGCGGTGACGATGCCCACCCGGAGCCCGGTGTAGGGGCCGGGGCCGACGCCGACGCTCACCTCTGCGATGTCGCCGACCGCGATCCCGGCCTGCACGCAGGCCCGCTCGACCAGCGGCATGAGCTGCTCGGCGTGGGCGCGAGGGTTGTCGTCGCGCAGCGAGATGACCTCCTCGCCGCGCGACAGGCCGACGCAGACCGCGGTCGAGGTGTCTACGCCCAGCGTCCACCCCGACGTCGGCTCCGATGTGTGTGTCGTCATGACTGTTCTCCTCCGCGCGTGTCCCCGTCGCCCGCCAGGGCGGCCAGGATGCCCAGGTCGACGCCCTCCCAGCGGGGCCCGACCGGCTCCAGATAGACGATCCGGGTGTCGTCGGCGGGGTCCCCCGACCGACGGATGTCAAGACTGAGGTAGGACCTCTCGAGCTCCTCGGCGATCCCGGCCCCCCATTCGACCAGGGTGATGGACTCGTCCATCGTCTCGTCGAGATCCAGGTCGACCAGTTCCGCCAGGGATCCGAGCCGGTAGGCGTCCACGTGGACGAATCCGGGCCGCACTCCGGTTCCGGCGTGGCGGCGCACCAGGACGAAGGTCGGCGAGATCACCGGGCCCTCGACCTGCAGCCCGGCGCCGATCCCCTGGGCCAGGGTGGTCTTGCCGGCGCCCAGGTCGCCGGAGGCCACCACGACGTCTCCGGGTTTCAGGATGGTGGTGAGGGTCCGGCCGAGATCGCGCATGGCGTCGGCGGTGGGCACCACGACCCGGACCGGCAGCCGGCGCGCCAGGTCTGCGCCGTCGGCGCGGAATCCGTGCTTGCGTAGGGTCGCCAGGAATTCGCTGCGGTCACCGGGATGGGTACTCCAGGGCTTGACGCGCAGGTCCGGGGAGCCCAGATCGGTGGCCAGCTGCGCCGCACCCTCGACCAGGGCCACCTCCACCGGGACGTGGACGACGTCGGCGGCCACCAGGACCGCCAGCACGGCGGCGTGGCCGTCGACGTCGGCCAGCCTCAGCACGCCTACCGTCCGGTCATCCTGATCGGCCGCGACGCACAGGTCGTGACCGAGCCAGGTCTCCGGCTCGCCGGTGCTCTCGACGCCGCCCAGGGTCGCGGACACGGCCGCGACGTCGGCGGTGCCGCCCACTCTCAACCGCACCTCGCCGGACGGCGCCGGTGCACTCTCCACGTCTGCCACGTCTGGTTACCCTAATCCGCCGGTCCGAATCGATCCATCTCGTCTCAACCCGACGCGTCCGGGCCCGTGTGCAACGGGCCCGGACGCGATTCGGCCGGAACTCACCAGGTATCGTTGCCCGAGCGGCCGTACTTCTTCTGGTAGCCCTCGCGGGAGCCGTGGTCATTGCGGGAGCCGTAGGATCCGTGGCCGCCGCGGTCGCCGCGGCCGTAGGATCCCTTGCCGCCGCGATCGCCGCGGTAGCCGTGACTGTTGTTGTGGCTGTTGCCGTGTCCCCGGTGGCTGTCGTACTGGCCACCGCGGCGGGCCTTGCGGGACTTCTGCGGGCGGGGCGCCACCAGGGCGTCGTAGTCGGCCTGGGCGATGGGCTCGTCACTGACCGGGGAGCACCCGGCGATCTCGGCGACGCGCTCGTCGCCCAGAGTGGCCTGGGTCTGGACGGGCGTGACTCCGGCCCCGTGGTACAGGCGGGTCATCGACCGGCGCTGGTGGGGCAGCACCAGGGAGACCACGGCGCCGTCGTGTCCGGCGCGGGCGGTCCGCCCGGAGCGGTGCAGGTAGTCCTTGGAGTTCATCGGCGGATCCACCTGGAGCACCAGGGTGACGTCATCGACGTCGATGCCGCGGGCGGCGACGTCGGTGGCCACCAGGACGGGCAGGGTGCCCTTCTTGAAGGCCGCGAGCACGCGGGCCCTGGCGCCCTGGGTGAGGCCTCCGTGCAGGGCGCCGGCCATCACGCCGGCGTCACGCAGCTGCTCGGCCATCCGGGAGGCGCCGCGCTGGGTGCGGGCGAAGACGATGGTGTGGCCGGGCCGGTTGGAGATCTCGCACATCAGCTGCACCTTCTCGTGCGGCTTGATGTGGAAGGCGTGGTGGGTGGCGGTGGCCACCGACCCCTTCTCCGGGTCGATCTCGTGGGTGACGGGATCGTGCAGGTAGCGCTTGACGAGCTTGCTGACGGCGTCATCCAGGGTGGCCGAGAAGAGCAGGTGCTGGGCCTCGCCCGGCACGGCGTCCAGGATGGCCGAGACGGCGGGCATGAATCCCATGTCGGCCATGTGGTCGGCCTCGTCGAGGACCACCACATCGACACCGGAGAGGTCGGCGTCGCCGGTCTCCAGGAGGTCCACCAGGCGCCCGGGGGTGGCGACGACGAGGTCGACGCCCTTGCGGAAGGCCCTGGTCTGCGGGCCGTATCCCATGCCGCCGGCGATGAGGATGGTCGACAGGTCCATCGAGGAGGCCAGCGGGCTCAGCACATCGGCGATCTGCATGGCCAGCTCGCGGGTGGGCGAGAGGATGAGGGCGCGGGGACGGCGGTCGGGCCGCTCGGTGGTGGCCAGTCGGGACAGCACCGGGACGCCGAAGGCCAGAGTCTTGCCCGAGCCGGTGGAGGCCCGGCCCAGCACGTCGCGGCCGGCGATGGCGTCGGGGATCGCGGCGATCTGGATCCTGAAGGGCGCGTCGATCCCGGTGGCCGCCAGGGCGGCGACGATCCGGTCGGGAACGCCCAGGGCGGAGAATCCGCCCTCGTGGTCGACCGTCGAGACGTCGAGATCGGTCAGCTCCTCGGCATGCCACTCCATCTGGTCGGAGTCGGAGCCGTGGTCCTCGAAGCGCTCGGAGCGGTCGTGACGCTCGAAGGTGTCGGAGTGGTCGCGATGATCGTTCCGCTCGGGACGGGCGTACCCGCCGCGGCGCTCGTCGGAGCCCTCGTGACGGTCGCGGGAGTGGAAGTCGTCGTGGCCCTCGGACCGGTCGCGGTACTCGTTGCGACGGTCGCGGGAGCGACGACGATCGTCCCAGTCGCGCTGGGAGCGACGGTTGGCGCCGGTGCTCTCACCACGGCCCGACCGACGGCCGTTCCACTCGCCGTCGCGGGAGCGGTTCTGGCGGTCGTCGCGGCGCTCGGAGTCGCCGTCGCGCCAGTCGTCGCGACGGTTCTCGTAGCGTCCGCGGCCCCGGGAGTCGCGGTCCGAACGGTAACCGCGGTCCGAGCCGTAGCCGCGATCCGAACGGTAACCGCGATCCGAACGGTAGCCGCGATCGGACCGGTTGCCGCCGGATCGGGACCCGCGATCGTTCCACCGGTCGTCGCGGCGCCCCCCGCGATGGTCGTCGCGCCGATTGTCACCGCGATAGTCGTCACGGCGATTGTCGCTGCGGCGGTCGTCACCGTCGCGACGTCGGTCCTTCCAGTCCGCACGGCCCTGGCGGTCGTCGGACTGCCAGGTCTGGAAGGTGCGGCCGTGGGAATCTGTGCGGCCGCGCGAATCGCTGCGGCCACGGCCGGCGTCGCGGTAGTCGCGTCTGTTCTCGCGGACCCCTCCGCTCTTGCGGGGCTTGTGGCCCTTGGCGGCACGCTCGGCCGCCGTCCAGCGCTTCTTGGGGGTGCCGTCGGCCTTGAAGGACTTGGGCTTGCTGCTGCTCGAACTCATCTTCACCTCATGGGGATGCGGGCGCACAGCAGGGGCTGGGCGTCCGCTCTGATCGATACTGTCGACCTCGAGATCCCGCGATGGCACGGACTCGTGCGAGGGCTGCTGGACGCAGTCCCCGAGCGAAGAGCTGCCGGGATGAGGGAGTGTCGCGGACGGAATCCGTCCGCACATGGCCCCGTGGATGGGGCGGATCGAGCAACTGAACGCATCATGGGCGCGAATGGTCGCGCCGTGGTCAACCCGGCAAGCCTAACCCATGGATCGCCTCCGAGTCCATTCGAGGCTGTCCGTTCACCCACCCGCCACCGGTTGCGATCGATCGGTTCACCGGTCCCGGTTACCATTCAGGGTGTGCGGGTAGCGATCATCTCGGAGTCATTCCTCCCCCAGGTCAATGGGGTGACGAACTCTATTCTGCGAATCCTGGAGCATCTTCGTGCCCATGGTCATCAGGCCGTGGTGCTGGCTCCGGGCGACCCCGCCGAGGCCCCCCAGGAGTATGCCGGCTTCCCCGTCATCACGCTGTCCTCGGTCACCTGGCCCGGATATTCCGACGTCCGGGTGTCGACCACCCCGCAGTGGACCCTCGAACGCTACCTCAATGACTTCGGGCCGGATGTGGTCCACCTGGCCAGCCCTTTCATGATCGGCTACAAGGGGGCGCTGGCCGCAGCGACCCTCGGCATCCCCGCGGTGGCGATCTACCAGACCGACATCCCGAGCTATGCGGGCCGCTACGGGCTGGGACACCTGGAGTTCTACGGCTGGTACCGGGTGCGCCAGATCCACTCCCTGGTGGTGGCCACATATGCGCCGTCGACCTATTCCCGCGACCAGCTCGTCGCCCACGGCGTGCCCCGGGTCGGGATCTGGGGACGGGGGGTCGACAAGGAGCGTTTCAACCCCGCCAAGAGGTCTGAGGAGCTGCGGCGCCGGTGGGCCCCCGACGGCGAGACCGTCATCGGCTATATGGGGAGGCTGGCCACCGAGAAGAGGGTCCGTGACATGGTCGCCCTGCGCGGAATTCCCGGAACGAGGATCGTCATCGTGGGCCACGGCCCGGACCGCGCGGATCTGGAGAGGGAGATCCCCGAGGCGGTGTTCACCGGCGGCCTGACCGGCGAGGACCTGCCCCGGGCTCTGGCGTCGATGGACGTGTTCTGCTCCACCGGGGAGCTGGAGACCTTCTGCCAGGCGGTCCAGGAGGCCAAGGCGAGCGGGCTGCCGGTGATCAGCCCGCGACGCGGGGGGCCGATCGACCTCATCGATCCGTCGCGGACGGGTTGGCTCTACGAGCCGGGAGACATGGACGAGTTCCGCGGCCACGTCGAGGATCTGGTGGGAGACCCGTACAAGCGGGCGGCGATGGGCCGGGCGGCACGGGCCTCGATCGAGGACCGCACCTGGGACCAGCTCTGCGGAGAGCTGGTCGAGCATTACCGGGAGGCCGTGCGGGTCGGCGGCGTCGGGGCGGGAGCGCCGGCGACCGGGTCCCAGCAGCCGGCCTGAGGCGGCCGCGCCCTCCCTCTCACCGGCCTTTCCCGGCGTCAGCCGAGCAGTTCGGCGATGGTCGAGGGGAACCTGTTGGCGAGCTGATCGGGAGACCAGGGCCCGGGATTGAGGGTGGCGGTCAGCGCCTGGAGGCTGGCGGCGCACACCGCGGCGTCGCGGGCCTCCATGCCCGTCGCGAGCAGAGTGCCGCACATGCCCGCCAGGACGTCGCCGGATCCGGCCTGGCCGGTCCATGCCGGGCCCGGAAGGGCGGCCACCACGTCCCCCGAGGGCGTCGCGACCCATTGGATCGATCCCTTGAGCAGCACCGTCGCGGCGAACATTCTGGCCCCGGCCAGACAGTGACCGCGCGGATCGGCCTCCACCTCGGACCGGTCGACGCCGAGCATCCGGGCCAGCTCTCCTGCGTGCGGTGTGAGAAGGCAGTTGCCCGGTATCCGGCGCGGCAGCACCGCCAGTGCGTCGGCGTCGACGACCACCGGGACGCCGTCGGCCAGACGTCGGTCGAGCCGGGCCGCATTGCCGGGGGCCGATCCCCATCCCGATCCGACCACCCATGCCTGGACCCGGCCCTCCCCCACCACGACGCTCGGGGCCCGGGCGATGACCCTGTCCCCGACGTTGTCGGGGCCGGCGCACCGGACCATTCCCGGCCCGGTGCGAAGCGCACCGAGCGCCCCGAGCACGCCCGCTCCCGAGTACTGCGCCGATCCGGTGTCCAGCCCGACGACCCCGCGGGAGTACTTGTCGGAGCGGGGTCCGGGGACCGGCCACAGATGGGCCAGATCCTCCCGGGTCACCAGGTCATCGGCGTCGAGCACGTCCACGCCGATATCGGCGACCACCACGTCGCCGCAGCGGCGGGCCGCCGGGTGGGCGACGTGACACCACTTCCGGGATGCGAAGGTGATGGTGACCGCGGCGTGGACGGCGGTGGTCACCTCCCCCGAGTCGGCGACCAGGCCCGAGGGCAGGTCGACCGCGAGGACGGGCGTGCCGGACTTCACCAGCCATTCGTCGGTGCGCATGAGGACCCTGGGGATGCCCGGCCGGCCGCCGATACCCAGCACGGAGTCGACGGCCAGGTCGTAGCGCTGATGGAGGACGTCGGTGGGGGTGACCTGACGGCACCCGGCCGCCAGGGCGGCCCGCCACCCCTCGGCGTGGGGGATGCCGAGCACCGAGAGGAGCTCGACCGAATGCCCCGACGAGGCGAGTTCGGTGGCCGCGAAGAGGCCGTCCCCGCCGTTGTCTCCGCCGCCCACCAGGATCAGTACCCGCCTGCCCTCGTGGGCGCCGAGCATCTGTTCGGCCTCGACGGCCACAGCATGGGCTGCGACCGCCATGAGGTCCTTGCCGGGATGCGCGTCGAACCAGGTCTGCTCGGCTGCGCGCATCTGGTCGGCGGTGCAGACAGTGGTCATCGGTCTCCTCGGTTCGAGCTCGGTCGGGGCGGGCGCCTGTGCACTCCACCCTATGCTGAGCGCCCGGACCGGCCGGGACGGATGGCACCCCCGTGTCCGGGGCCACCCCAGTTCCCAATGTGGCGCTCAGCGGCGGGCGGGCCCCCTCGGCCCGGCCCGCTGCCGGTTCGTGCCACATTGGGAACCGCCACATCCAGGGCTGAGGCCTGTGACGGAGAGCGACCCGCTGCGGTCAGGAGCCTTCGGCGACCACGAAGGCGACCGCCATGCCGCCGTCGTGGCTGATCGAGAGATGGATCCGGTCGATCCCCCGGTTCCGTGCCGCTTCGGCCGCCGTGCCGCGCAGCAGGAACGATGGGGCCCCGCTCTCGTCGCTGACCACCTCCGCATCGTGCCAGCGAAGGCCCTCCGAACCACCCAGAGCCTTCACCAGGGCCTCTTTGGCGGCGAACCGTGCGGCCTGCGACTCCGGTCTCCGCGCAGCCTCGGCCGGGGTGAGCACGCGGGTCGCGATACCAGGATGGCGGGCCACCGCGGCCTGCCACCGCCCCACGTCACAGACATCCACACCGACTCCCACGATCACACCGCCATCCTGCCAGCCCCGCCCCCCACTGCCCACTGCCCTGACCCCAATGTGGCGCCCAGCGGCGCCCAGGCCCCGAATCGTGACGGAACCGCCGGCTCACGCCACATTGGGAACACGACAGTGCGAACACGAGGGCCCGCCGATCCGGATCAGGATCGACGGGCCCCACGGTGCTGATCGGTTCCGATCAGCCAGGACAGCTCACTCCACAGTGACCGACTTGGCCAGGTTGCGGGGCTGATCCACATCGTGTCCCTTGGCGGTCGCCAGCTCGCAGGCGAAGGCCTGGAGCGGCACGGCGGCCACCAGCGGCTGCAGCAGGGTGGAGCACTTCGGCAGCGGGATCACCATGTCGGCGAAGCTCTCGGCGGCCGCATCCCCCTCCTCTGCGAGCACGATGGTGCGGGCACCGCGGGCGCGGATCTCCTCGATATTGGAGACCACCTTGTCGTGAAGCTGGTCGCGCCCCTCCGGCGGCACCACCACGAAGACCGGGGTGTCCTGCTCGATCACGGCGATCGGGCCGTGCTTGAGCTCGCCGGCGGCGAACCCCTCGGCATGCAGGTAGGCGATCTCCTTGAGCTTCAGCGCCCCCTCCAGAGCCACCGGGTAACCGACGTGACGGCCGAGGAAGAAGACCGCGTCCTCGCTCATCGCCATCTTCCGGGCCAGCTTGTAGACCGGCTCGATGCCGTCGAGAACGGCCTGGATCTTGTCGGGCATCGAGTTGAGCTCGTCGACGATGGCATGCACCTCGTCGCCGTACTTCATCCCGCGGACCTGGGCCAGGTAGAGCCCGAGCAGGTAGCAGGCGACCACCTGGGTGAGGAATCCCTTGGTGGAGGCCACGCCGATCTCGGGACCGGCGTGGGTGTAGATCACCGCATCGGACTCGCGGGGGATGGTGGCGCCGTTGGTGTTGCAGATGGCGATGACCCGGGCCTGCTGCTCGCGGGCGTGACGGATGGCCATCAGGGTGTCTGCCGTCTCGCCGGACTGGGAGATGGTGACCACCAGGGTCATCGGGTCGATGATCGGGTCGCGGTAGCGGAACTCACTGGCCAGCTCCACCTCGCAGGCCACCCGGGTCCAGTGCTCGATGGCGTACTTGGCCACCATGCCGGCGTAGAAGGAGGAGCCGCAGGCCACGATGACGATCTTGTTGATGCGGCGCAGCTCCTCCGGGGAGATGCGCAGCTCGTCGAGCACCAGCTCCCCGCGGTCCGACCAGCGGCCCAGCAGGGTGTCGGCGACAGCCTTGGGCTGTTCGAAGATCTCCTTGCGCATGAACCAGTCGTGGCCCTGCTTCTCGGCGGCCGACAGATCCCAGTCGACGTGGTAGGGACGCGCCTCCGAGGGCCTGCCCTCGAAATCGGTGACGGTGACGCTTTCGGGGGTGATGGTGACCACCTGGTCCTGTCCCAGCTCCAAGGCGTCGCGGGTGTGCTCGATGAAGGCGGCGACGTCGGAGGCGAGGAAGTTCTCGCCCTCGCCCAGTCCGACGACCAGCGGCGAGTTCCGCCGCGCCGCGACGACGACGTCGGGCTCATCGGCGCTCACCGCGACGAGGGTGAAGGCTCCGGCGAGGCGGGACGCGACCCGCCCCATCGCCTCGGCCAGGCCCGCGCCCTCGGCGGTCTCGCGGCCGATCAGGTGGGCGGCCACCTCGGTGTCGGTGTCGGAGACGAAGGTGACGCCCTCGGCGATGAGCTCGGCCTTGAGGGTGGCGAAGTTCTCGATGATGCCGTTGTGGACGACGGCGACCTTGCCGTCGGCGGACAGATGGGGATGGGCATTGGCATCGGTGGGCGCACCGTGGGTGGCCCACCGGGTGTGTCCGATGCCCTGGGTCGACTCGGGCAACCGATGGCTCTCCAGTTCGGAGACGAGGTTGGCGAGTTTGCCCGACTTCTTGGCCCAGTGAAGGGATCCGTCGGCCACGACGGCCAGACCCGCGGAGTCGTAGCCGCGGTACTCAAGGCGCCGCAGACCCTCGATGATGACATGCTCGGCCTGCTGGTGGCCGCAATAACCGACAATTCCACACATGGCAAGAAACGTACAGTATGAGTGAGCGTTTCATCGAACCGGGCGCGCCGTGAGGTATTACGGCACCGATCGCCCAGTGCTCGAGACCACGCCGATGGGCAGCGTCCACGACCTACCATCGACGCCGTGAAGACCTCGCAGAGCTACACCGAGACCGGGTACACGCACGGTCATTCCGCGCCGGTCCTGGCCGCCCACGCCACCCGGTCCGCAGCGACCTCTGCAGGCTACCTGCTCCCCGAGCTCGAGCCCGGCATGAGCCTGCTCGACATCGGGTGCGGGCCGGGCACGGTGGCCCTCGATCTGGCCGAGCGGGTCCGGCCGGGACGGGTGGTCGGCGTCGATCCCTCCCTCGAGGCCCTGGAGGCCGCCCGCGATGAGGCCTCCCGCCGCGGCGACCGGACCACCGACTTCATGGCGGCCGACGTCGCCGAGCTGCCCTTCGCCGACGCCTCCTTCGACGTCGTCCACGCCCACCAGGTGCTCCAGCACCTTCAGGACCCGGTCGGCGCGCTGAGGGAGATGGCCAGGGTCTCGGCATCCCTGGTGGCCGTCCGGGACGTCGAGTACCGCACCATGAGCTGGTACCCCGACATCCCCGGTCTGGACATGTGGCTGGACACCTACCGGGCCATCGCCCGGGCCAACGCGGCCGAACCGGACGCCGGACGCCACCTCAAATCCTGGGCACGGGCCGCGGGGCTGGAAGATCTGCAGGTGACGGCGTCGACCTGGTGCTACACCGATCCGGAATCAGTGCACTGGTGGTCGACGAGCCAGGCCGCCCGCGTGGCCGGCCAGACCTTCACCCGACAGGCCGTGGAGATCGGGCGCAGCCGGGCCGACGTCGAGGAGATGAGACGCGCCTGGCTCGACTGGGGGGCCTCCCCGGACGCCTATTTCGCGATGGTGCACACCGAGCTGCTGGCGCGGGTCCCAGCGCGCAGGTGAGAGTTTTGGGTATCGTCGCCGTGTTCCGAACAGGACCGCGAGCCGAAGCTGGCCGACGCGATCCCACCGATACGACGAGGCGCACATGGATCTCACCCCGATTCCCCCGGCCGACGACGACAACACCGAGGCCGGTCCCTACATCGAACTGTCCCGGGCCGCCTTCGCCGACCTCGCCGAACGCACCGACATCGACATCGACGAGGAGGCGCTGGAGAGGATCCGGGGCCTGGGGGATCCGACGAGCCAGCGCGACGTCGTGGAGATCTACCGGCCTCTGACCCAGCTCATCCACCTGTACTGCATGCACACCGGGGCTCTGTTCGAGGCCTCTGACGCGTTCCTGAGACTGGGCGACCACGGCATGCGGCGCACCCCCTTCGTCATCGGGATCGCCGGCAGCGTGGCGGTCGGCAAGTCGACGGTGGCCAGGCTGCTCAAGGAGCTGCTCGCCCGCTCCCCCCGTCGCCCGGAGGTGGAGCTCATCACCACCGACGGGTTCCTGTACCCCAACTCGGTGCTGGAGGAGAAGGGGCTTCTGGAGCGCAAGGGGTTCCCGGAGTCCTACGACCGCAAGGCGCTGCTCCAGTTCGTCGTCGACGTGAAATCCGGGGTGCCCGAGGTCGCCGCACCGGTCTACTCCCACATCAGCTACGACATCGTCCCCGATGAGAAGGTCGTGGTGCGCCACCCGGACATCCTCATCGTCGAGGGGCTGAACGTCCTTCAGCCGCCGCGGCTGCGCTCCAACAACACGACGGGGCTCACGCTGTCGGACTTCTTCGACTTCTCGGTCTACGTCGACGCCCGCGAGGACGACATCATCGACTGGTACCTCAGCCGCTTCCTGGCGCTGCGCCGGACGGCCTTCACCGACCCGGACTCCTACTTCACCGAGTACGCCGCCCTGCCCGACGATCAGGCGGTGGCGGTGGCCAGGGAGATCTGGGACCAGATCAACGGCCCGAACCTGCGCCACAACGTGCTGCCCACCCGAGGGCGTGCCACCGCGATCCTCCACAAGGGCCACGACCACGAGATCGAGAGCATCTGGATCCGCAAGATCTGAGGGGCCGCGGCAACTCGGCCCCGGCGGTTCAGCGCGACGGACGACGGACCACCGGCAGCACCGGCGTCTCCCCAGCCGCCTGCCCGAGGACCGTGCGGGCGGCCTCGGCGTCCGGCCCCACCAGCAGATGCCGATGGTCCGGGGCTGCCAGCAGGACCGGCGCGCCCCCGGGCAGGAACCGGGCCGCCACCTCCTCGGGAAGCAGAGCCCAGGACGCCGTCAGCCAGGACGGCGAGGAGATCTCCACGACGCCCTCCGCCAGCTCCGTCGTCTCCACCGGGGCTGCGGCCAGATCCTCTACGAGGTTCTCCCGGCCCGCCCGGAAGGCGAGGTCGAGATCGCGGACCTCTGACAGGGCGGCGTCATTGAGGACGTCGAGGGTCTCCTCGCCGTCCCAGGCCAGGGCCACAGACACCCCGGGGACCGCGCCGTCGGCCCCCTGCACCGGACGGACATAGCGGAAGGACCGGCCCATCCGCTCGGGGTCGGGCAGCAGCCGCCATACGACGTGCTGGCCGATGGTGGCGTCCGACAGCTGGTCGGCGCCGTCCACCAGGGAGCGGACCATCCTCTTGACCACCTCGTCGACGATCACCGGCCAGGACCCGCGGTCCTGGTCGGCGCACTCGCGGGCCACCGGCTCCAGGCTGAGGTATCCCAGGGAGGAGTCGATGTGGCCGCCGTCGACGCTGGCCTCGATCCCGAGCGCGTCCAACGAGGATCGCACCAGATCCCGTACCCGGTCCGCCGACCGGGTGTCCAGGGAGCCCAGGTCGGGGTCGGGGCGCAGCCGGTTGAACAGTCCCATCGGGCCTCAGATCGCCAGGCGCTGCTTGACGATGGTGGCCAGGTCGTGACAGATCTTGTCGGCCTCCTTCTGGGTGGCGGCCTCGACCATCACCCGGACCAGCGGCTCGGTGCCCGAGGGGCGCAGCACCACACGGCCGGTCTCCCCGAGCTTCTGATTCGCGTCGGCGACCGCCCGGTTCACCTCCGGATCCATGCCGGCGCGCAGCTTGTCGACCCCGCGCACATTGACCAGGGACTGCGGCAGCCGCTTCATCACCGAGGCCAGATCCTTGAGGGTCTTGCCGGTGCGGGCCACCCGGGCGGCCACGTGCAGGCCGGTGAGCACCCCGTCGCCGGTGGTGGCGAACTCGCTCATGATGACGTGGCCGGACTGCTCGCCGCCCAGCGAGAAGCCGTTGGCGTTCATGGACTCCAGCACGTACCGGTCGCCGACCTTCGTCTGGTCGACGTGGATGTCATGCTCCTTCATCGCCAGGGTGAGACCCAGGTTGCTCATGATGGTCGCCACGACGGTGTTGGAGGCCAGGCGGTGGTCCTCCTGAAGCCCGAGGGCCAGGATCGCCAGCACCTGATCGCCGTCGACGATATTGCCCTCATGGTCGACGGCCAGGCAGCGGTCGGCGTCACCGTCGAAGGCCAGACCCAGATCGGCGCCGAGCTCAACAACCTTCGCCTGGAGCTTCTCCGGGTGGGTGGACCCGCAGGCGTCGTTGATGTTGATGCCGTCGGGGGAGGCATGGATCGCCGTGACATCGGCCCCCTGCTCGCGGAAGGCGGTCGGCCCGGTCTTCGAGGAGGCGCCGTTGGCGCAGTCGAGGACCACCTTGAGGCCCGACAGGGTCTTGTCCTGACGCAGGCTGGCGACGAGGTGGTCGATGTAGGTCTTCACCGCGTCGGTGGAGGTGCGGATCCGACCGACCCGCTCGCCGGTGGGGCGCTGCCACGGCTCCTCCATGCGCGCCTCGATGGCGTCCTCCAGGTCGTCGGCGAGCTTCACGCCGCCGCGCTGGAAGAACTTGATGCCGTTGTCGGGCATGGGGTTGTGGGAGGCCGAGAGCATCACACCCAGGTCGGTGCGGTACTCGTTGACGAGGTAGGCCGCCGCCGGGGTCGGGATCACCCCCACCCGCATGACGTCGACGCCGGCGCTGGCCAGCCCGGCGCAGACCGCCGCCTCGAGGAACTCGCCCGACGCGCGCGGGTCGCGGGCCACCAGAGCCGTGGGCTGACGGTGCCCGAAAGCACCGGCCTCCCCCAGCACGTGGGCTGCCGCGACCGAGAGGTCGAGGGCGAGTTCGGCGGTGAGATCCTGGTTCGCCACACCGCGTACACCATCTGTTCCGAAAAGTCGTGCCACGGAACGCCACTCTAGAGCATGACCCCGGGGCGCCCGCGAGGAGCCGTCGGCCTCACAGCGGGCGGGCCTTCTTCCGGGGTGGCCGTGAACACCCTCCGGCCCGCCGACGGATTGGTAGATTTGAAGGCACAACGACGCGGGCGCACGCGCACCGAGTCCCATATCGCATCCAGACCACTCGCATCCAGACCACACGGCAATGACGCACGGAAGGGAAGGAATCGAAAATGAGCACAGACCTGACAGGCCAGAGGGTCCTGGTGATCGGAGGCTCCCGGGATCTCGGACTCGCGGTGGCGCGCGCCGCCGCCAGCGCCGGGGCCGTCGTCATCATCGGGGCCAGGGACGAGCAGAAGGCCTCGGACGCGGCGGCGTCGATCCAGAACGCGGAGTGGGTCCGAATGGACATCACCGATGAGGCCAGCGTCGAGGCGGGTCTGGCCGGCGCCGGGAAGATCGACCACATCGTCATCCTCACGGCCGCCCACCACAATGTTCCCGTCGACCGGCTCGACCACGACCGCACCGTCACGGCCTTCGAGGCCAAGGTCATCGGCCCGCTCATGGTGGCCAAGCACGCCGCCGCGGTCCTGGCGCCCACCGGGTCCATCGTCCTGTTCTCCGGGGTGGCGGCCTGGAACCCGCAGAAGGGGTTCTCGGTGATGGGCATCACCAACGGCGCGGTCAGCTTCGCCGCCTCCCACCTCGCCAAGGAGCTCGCCCCGATACGGGTCAACGCGATCTCCCCCGGGATCATCGACTCCGGATCCTGGGACGGGATGGGGGCCAACAAGCAGAAGTTCCTCCAGGAGGCCGCCGGCGGCAATCTCGTCGGACGCTGGGGAGCCAGCTCCGATATCGCCGACGCCGTGGTGTGGCTGCTGAGTGCGACCTTCGTCTCCGGGGAGACGATCCACGTCGAGGGCGGAGCAAGGCACTACTGATGAGAAGGGGGAGCCGACTCCCCCTTCGCTCGCGCAGGCGCTCGCTGACCCCCTCGTAGCGGCAGCGCGCGCACTGTCCACCTCCGCGTCGCAGGCCCGGCGCTGCGGCTGGAGACCGTGAGCGCGGCCAGACGCCGCTGACCCCCTCGTAGCGGCAGCGCGCGCACTGTCCACCTCCGCGTCGCAGGCC
>OMJG01001296.1_pt1 | contig 14850 bp, 15 predicted proteins | sample 1646431 | NCBI WGS metagenome assembly OMJG01 (sample SAMN03771674, study PRJEB25209) | food metagenome | isolation source: Cotija cheese | place: Mexico:Jalisco,Michoacan | collected 2011-12-12
AAGGACAACAGTTTGCCGATATGGGGGCCGATCTTTATCAAACGTTACCAGCGTATCAAGCGACGATCGACGAAGCTAATCAAATATTGGACTGGGATCTGCGGGTAACGGCCGATTGGCTTGATGATGCTGAACGAATGCCAGTTGCCATTACAGCGATGAATATGGGACTGTATCGTGCATTAACAGCACTAACTGATAATTGTCCGACTGTTTTAGCCGGTTTAAGCCTTGGGGAGTATGCGGCACTAATGGCAGCTGGTGTTCTACCATTCACGGATGGCTTGAAGCTAGTGGCTGATCGGGCGCGGTATATGCAACGAGCAGGACTACAGCATCCCGGAAAGATGGTGGCGGCGCTCAAAGTGACGCCGGCACTGGTTGCAGCTGCTTGTCAAAGTGCGCAAGCAGTGGGGATGGCGTATCCAGCTAATTACAATTTGGCTGATCAGATTGTTATTGGTGGCGATGCAGCTGGTATTCAAGCAGTGACGGCCTATTTAAAAGCGCAGGGCGTTAAACGCGTCGTGCCGTTAGACGTGGCGGTGGCATCACACACACCATTGATGGCGGCAGCCAGCGAAGCGCTAGCTCAGCGTTTACGCTTTATCAACGTCGCAGCCCCTCAGATTCCGGTCATCAGTAATACAACCGTCGCGCCTTTTAGTCGGGCAACCGTCAAGGAGACGTTAGTAAAACAGTTAGTATCGCCGACGCACTTTGCGGCTTGCTTACAACGAATTGCGACGTATGAAGTCGATGAGATTATTCAAGTTGGCCCGGGACATAATTTGGCGACCTTTGCCAAACAAACATTGCCTGGGGTGCGGGTTTGGTCCATTGAAGACGTGACGGATTGGCAGACCTATTGTCAGGATACGGAGGAGGTACGTGAACGTGGATGAAGTGATTTTAGTTACCGGAGCTGCCAAAGGTATCGGTTTAGCAACGGTTAAACGGCTAGCCAGTCAAGGTGCCCGTGTTATTTTAAATGTTCATCATGAAATTGAAGCAACGGATTGGCAAGCATTGACAGCTGAATATCCACGGTTGACGCAATTAGTTGGTGATGTCAGTGATGATCAATCAGCGGCCAATTTAATTGATACCGTAATGACAAATTTTGGCCGTTTAGATGGGCTCGTGAATAATGCTGGTGTGACCCATGATCAGTTGTTAACGCGATTACACGCGGAAGATTTCATGAGTGTGATTCAAACAAATCTATTAGGCACATTCAATATGACCAAATACGCCTTAAAGGTCATGCAGCGACAACGGCAAGGCGCTATCGTTAACGTTGCGAGTGTGGTTGGGCTACATGGCAATATTGGCCAGGCTAATTATGCGGCTAGCAAGGCCGGTATTATCGGACTAACCAAAACGACGGCAAAGGAAGCAGCTCGGCGGCAAGTGCGCTGTAATGCAGTGGCTCCAGGAATGATTACGACGGCCATGACCGCCCAATTGAATGACCGTGTCACGGCGGCCGCTTTAAGTGATATTCCACTCAAACGCTTTGGGACGCCCGACGAAATTGCTCAAGCAATTGATTTCTTGTTGCACCAACCGTACTTAACGGGACAAGTACTAACAGTCGATGGTGGTATGACGATATAGATATGGGAGGTTATCCAATGACAGAACGAGTAGTTGTGACTGGAATGGGCGCGGTAACGCCCCTCGGTAATAGTGTTGATGAATTTTTAACCGGGTTATTCGCGGGTCAAGTTGGGATTAAACCCATTACGAAGTTTGACGCGACGCCCACTGGGATTACAGTTGCCGGTGAGGTTAAGGACTTTCGGCCAGAAGAACGAATTGAAAAGAAATTAGCGAAACGTTTAGATTTATTTTCTGTTTACGGCCTATACAGTGCGAGTGAAGCCATGGCGCAAGCCGGACTTAATGAAGCCAATGGTGACCCCGAACGGCTAGGCGTTATTTATGGCTCGGGTATCGGCGGGTTAACAACAATTGAAGCCCAAGTGATCAAGATGCACGACAAGAGCCCCAAACGGGTTTCACCGTTGTTCGTGCCCAATTCAATTATTAATATGGTCGTTGGCAATATTGCGATGCAGTTTAACGCGCAAAATACCAGCCAAGCGATTGTGACTGCGTGTGCGTCAGCAACGAATGCCATCGGTGATGCGTTCGAATATTTGCGTCAGGGGAAAGCGGATGTCGTGATTACGGGTGGCTCAGAAGCTTCGGTCAACGAAATTGGTATTGCAGGGTTTGCATCCCTGACGGCGTTGTCCAAAGCAACCGATCCAGCGTTGGCATCGTTACCTTTCGATCGCCAGCGCAATGGGTTTGTGATGGGTGAAGGGGGTGCGACGTTAGTCTTAGAAACGTTGGCCCATGCCCAAGCTCGGGGTGCTAAGATCCTTGGTGAAGTTGTCGGTTACGGGACGACTAGTGATGCTTATCATATGACAGCCCCCCGACCAGATGGTGCTGGTGCCAAACGTGCCATGCAACAAGCAGTCGCGGAAGCGGGTATCCAACCAGGAGATGTCGATTACATCAATGCTCACGGAACGGCTACCCATGCGAATGATAGTGCTGAAGCCCAAGCGATTGAAGCGTTATTTGGTCAAAATGTCGCGGTCAGCAGTACTAAGGGCATGACGGGTCACTTATTAGGCGCTGCGGGTGCGATTGAAGCCGTTGCAACAATCGGTGCGCTGCAGACGGGCCAGTTACCTGCCAATGTTGGTTGTACGGATCAAGATCCGGAGTGCCCAGTCAATTTAGTAACACCTGCGACGCAACACCAAGCCCCAACTTATGCACTGAGCAATTCGTTTGGCTTTGGAGGCCATAATGCGGTGGTCGCTTTTAAGAAGTGGGTGAACGTATGAGTATGACGGATACAGAAGCGATGACTACCCTAATCAAGCAGTTTAATCAATCCAGTGCCCAAGTGATGGACATCAAGACGACCACGTTTGAGTTGCATTTGAATAAACAAGCTGAAACGGTCCAAACGACGTCAACGCAACCACACCAAACAGTGGTCAATACCCCAGTGTCAGCGCCCACACCAACGAGTGAAACGGCGGCCCAAGCGGGAGGGACAACGGTTACAGCACCCTTAGTTGGGGTCGCCTACTTAGCGGCTGATCCGCAACAAGCACCGTTTGTTCAAGTCGGTGATCACGTTAAAGCTGGGGAGACTTTGTGCGTGATTGAAGCGATGAAAATGATTAACGAGGTTCCCAGTCCAGTCAGTGGGACGGTCAAAGAAGTACTAATTAAGAATGCAACTATGGTTGAATTTGATGAACCATTGTTTGCCATTGAGGAGACGACCGCTTAATGGAAGTAATGGATTTAATTCCCCAACGTTTTCCGTTGCAATTATTAGACCGTATCATGACGGTTCAACCAGGTGTTAGTGCGACAGCGGAAAAATTGGTAACCATTAATGAATGGTTTTTTCAGAGCCCAACACTGACCGGCCGGACTATGATCCGACCAGCATTATTAGAAATTTTGGCACAAACGGGAGTCGTGGCTCTATTATCGATGCCAGAACATCACGGTAATAACGTCTTTTTTGGTGGGATTCGACAAGCTGATTTTAAGGCGGATGTGCGGCCCGGCGACCGGCTAGAAGCAACGGTGACGTTAACTAAGTTGCGCCGGCAAATTGGAACGGGGCATGGGGTGATTACCTGTGCCGGTCACGAGGTCGTTAGTGCTGATTTAACTTTTGTAATCCAAGCCTAAAGGAGGTATGGCGATTGTTTAAAAAAGTCTTAGTGGCGAACCGTGGTGAAATTGCGGTCCAAATTATTCGTGCCCTGCATGAGATGGGCATTAAAGCGGTCGCTGTTTATTCGGTGGCTGATCAAGAGAGTTTATTTGTCCATTTGGCTGATGAAGCAGTTTGTATTGGGGCGGGTCCCGTCAACCAGTCATATTTGAATATGCAAGCAATTATTAGTGCTGCTAATTTGACCGGCTGCCAAGCGATTCATCCAGGCTACGGCTTTTTATCTGAAAATGCTGAATTCGCCCAAATGTGTGCGGATTGCCAGTTAACGTTTATTGGCCCACACCCTGAGGTGATTGATCAAATGGGTGATAAGGAAAATGCTCGCCAGACCATGCAACAATTAGGGGTACCAGTGATTCCTGGGAGTCCATCGGTGCTTAAGGATGTTGATGCGGCCCTGCAAGCTGCTCATGATTTGGGTTACCCGGTCATGATTAAAGCCGCTGCTGGCGGTGGTGGCAAGGGAATTCGCGCGGTTAACAATGATCAAGATTTAGCTAAGGCGTTCCGGACAGCTCAGCAGGAAGCACAAGCTTCATACGATGATCACCGATTGTACTTAGAAAAAATCATTGCCCCGGCGAAACACATTGAAGTACAGGTCTTAGCCGATCAACAAGGGCACGTGATTTATTTGCCAGAACGTGATTGTTCGTTACAACGGAATCACCAAAAAGTATTAGAGGAAAGTCCGTGCGCGGCCATTATAACCACTGAGCGGACCAAGTTGGGACGATTAGTGGCTGATGCAACCAAAAAGTTGGGCTATACAAATACGGGGACTTATGAGTTTTTAATGGATCAAGAGCATCAATTTTATTTTCTAGAAATGAATACACGGTTACAAGTTGAGCATACGGTTACTGAAATGGTAACGGGAATTGAATTGATCAAAGCACAAGTAAGGATTGCGGCCGGAATGCCATTAACCATCACCCAGGCAGACGTGCACATTCATGGTGTTGCGATGGAGTGTCGTCTGAATGCGGAGGATCCCTACCACGAGTTTCGACCCCAGCCGGGTAAAATTACCCAGTTGATTTATCCAATGGGGACGCTCGGTGTTCGAATTGATGCTGGAGTAGTCACTGGTAGTGTGATTGCGCCGTTCTACGACTCGATGATTGCTAAGATGATTGTTCATGGCACTGACCGGGAGACGGTGATTCGCAAGATGCACCGTTGTCTACTGGAACTGACGATTGAGGGGGTTCAAACAAATCGAACCTTCTTAGCAGGATTAGTAGCAGATACAACTGTTCGTCGGGGCACGTATACCACGGCCTATATCGAACAAGACTTTTTGAAAGGGTGGTTAAGTGATGCCCAAGCGCAAGTTTCAAGCGCCCACTGAACGGCAGTTAGCTGTTCGCCGGGACTACATTCCAGACGCGCTATTGACGCGATGTCCAGTTTGCCATGAAGATTGTTATACCCAAGATCTTGTTGAGTTCAAGGTATGTCCCCATTGTGACTATGGCTTTCGTTTACCAGCTTGGCAACGAGTTCAACAATTGACGTCACACTTTGAAGAGCGGGATGCTGATCTGAGTGCGCCCATCAGTTTTGATGACCCGGCATACTTGGAAAAGTTGCAACGTGCCAAGTCGGCCACCCACCTGAACGAAAGTGTCCTAACTGGAATTGGAAGATTAGGCGTGCATCGGTTTGGTTTAGGTGTGATGGATACAAACTTTATGATGGGGAGCCTAGGTTCGGCGACGGGGGAAAAAATCACCCGGTTATTTGATGATTGTACGTCCCAACAATTACCAGTCATTATGGTTACAGCCTCGGGTGGTGCGCGGATGCAAGAAGGATCATTAGCATTGATGCAGATGGCTAAAGTGTCAACGGCAGTTGCTAATCATCGTGAAGCTGGATTATTGTATATTACAATATTAACTGATCCAACGACGGGTGGGGTCACCGCTAGTTTTGCCATGCAAGGTGACATTATGCTAAGTGAACCGCGTGCTTTAATTGGGTTTGCGGGTCGGCGAGTGATCGAACAAACCATTCACCAGACACCACCAGCCGATTTTCAACGCGCGGAGAGGTTGTTAGCCAATGGTTGGTTGGATCAAATCGTGCCTCGACCGGCTTTACGAAAAACAATACAACGATTATTAACAATCACCCAGGGAGGTCATCAGAATGTCTAAAACAACGGCCTATGAACAAGTTCAGGCGGCGCGTGCCGCTAATAAGATTAGCATTCAAATGCTGATTGATGGCTTGACGGAAGACTTCTTTGACTGCCACGGTGACCGTCAACGGGCTGATGATCCAGCTGTGATCGCAGGTTTAGCAACGATTGCCGACCGACCCGTAACCATTATTGCCATTCAGAAGGGGCAAACTTTAGCTGAAAATCAAGCCCGGCACTTTGGCTGTGCGACGCCTAGCGGTTATCGGAAGGCGCTACGATTGATGCAGCAAGCAGAACAATTACGGCAGCCCGTTGTGACCTTAATTAACACTCCGGGTGCTTATCCGGGGGTTGATGCGGAATATCAAGGGCAAGGTCGAGCGATTGCTGACTGCTTATTAGCGGGATTGCAGTTAAAAGTACCATTTTTGAGTTTGATTGTTGGCGAAGGTGGTAGTGGTGGTGCGCTGGCCCTAGCGTGTGGCGATCAGGTTTGGATGCTAGCAAATAGCACTTATTCAGTGCTGTCGCCCGAAGGCTATGCCACGATTTTATGGAAGCAATCCCAACGTGCGGCTGAGGCTGCGGAAAAAATGCGCTTAACGCCCACAGAACTATTGGCGGACGGCGTTATTGATCGGATTATTCCAGAAGTGGCAACTGCAGCTGATTGTCAACCACTCAAAGCGGCCATTGACGAAGCTTTAACGGCTTTAACAGCCAAGCCGGTGACGGAACTAGTGGCGCAACGCCAAGCCCGTTATCGACAATTTTAAACAAGTGAGGAATGATAAGTATGGACGGAATTTTAGCGGGTAAGACCATTGTTGTTATGGGAGTTGCCAATCAACGGAGTATTGCGTGGGGGTGTACCGAGGCACTAATGGCACAAGGGGCCCAAGTCATCTTGACTTACCAAAATGACCGTTTGAAACAAAGTTTGCAACGATTTGTGGCGCCGACTGTGCCGTTGATTGCCTGTGATGTTGCCGATGATGACAACGTTGACCGGGCGTTTGCAAGTATCAAGCAGCAGTATGGTGCTATCGATGGCATTATTCATGCGATCGCCTATGCGGACAAAGCAACGTTAGAAGGCGAATTTGTGAATACGACGAAGGCCGGGTATGATCTGGCGCAAAATATTAGCGCGTATTCATTGATTGCGGTTGCTCGAGCAGCTCGACCAATGCTCAAATCCGGAGCGAGTCTAGTGACGTTAACGTATTTTGGGTCAGAACGCGCCGTGCCAAATTATAATATGATGGGTGTTGCTAAGGCAGCCCTAGAGGCGAATGTGCGTTACTTGGCCCGTGACCTTGGTCCACAACAAGTTCGAGTAAATGCGATTTCAGCCGGAGCGGTTAAAACGTTGGCAGTTACGGGAATTCATGAGCATCAGCAATTATTAAAACTATCTCGTAGTATGACCGTCGATGGTGAACCGGTAAAAACGCGTGAAATTGGCAACGTGGCCGCCTTTTTATTAAGTGATTTGTCGACTGGGATGACTGGTGATGTCGTATACGTGGATAAAGGGGTTCACTTAAGTTAATGTCAATTAGGCAAGTTACTTTCAATTGGCAGTGGTTAGAATTACCGACCGATGTTACCAGAACAGCGCGTCGGGAAGCGCAGCGCACTGTTAGCCGACAATTGATTCAACAATTATTACCGGTGCCATTGGCTTATCACCGACTGGGACAGCCGTATTTTCCGAGTCAGCCCCAATTAGGCGTTAGTGTTAGTCATACGTACCAGTTAGTGATGGTAGCGTTGGGCCCAGGACCACTGGGAATTGATGTTGAACAGGTGCGCCCACATGATTTAGATGCCATTCGACGGGCCTTTACGCCTGCAGAATGGTATCTTTTACAAACCTTATCGGCGCAAGAACGACAGCGGCTGGGGTGGCAACTTTGGACGGCTAAAGAAGCTGTGTTAAAGCTAGTGGGCTGTGGTTTGACCCATGCACCACGTCAAGTTGAAGTACTCGATTTAAAGCATGGGCGCGTGCGCTATCAAACACAGTTATATCAGTTGACACCTTTGGCATTGCCTGCGACATACGTGGGCTTTTTGGCACAACATGTTTAAATAGGCCTAGTCAAGGATAGCAAGTATCGATATCCTTGGCTAGGCCTGTTATTGTGATGTTTGGTTAATCTTGGTAATATATTATTGAAATAATGTTGCATGATAGTCAAATATAATCGGTGAAGCAATTACATTTTGACTATCATGAAATTTACTTGATTGAAGGTAGCTTAACATGCAAATTCGCCGTTATCAGGCACATGATTTAAACGAGGTTCTTGCCTTGTTTCAACAAACTGTTAGACAGGTAAATATCCGAGACTATTCGACGGCGCAGATTAAGGCTTGGCTGGGCACTGATTCCGTTACTATTCATCAGCATTGGCAACAACGATTATTGACAACAACGACGATGGTTATATTGGATGGACAGAAGTTAATTGCTTTTGGTAATATCCTAGCTACGGGATACTTAGATTGTCTTTATGTCCATACGGAATATCAGCGTCAAGGTCTGGCTAAGTGGTTGGTGACGACATTAGAAGCATCAGTATCAGTTACCCAATATACGGTTGCGGCTTCAATTACGGCCGTACCATTTTTTGTTGCTCAAGGGTATCATGTCATTCGTCGTCAAGAAGTTGTTCGTGCCGACCAAGTATTAACGAACTTTTTCATGATCAAAACTAGTTGTGAGTAGCCAACAAGAAGTTGTAACCAAGCTGTAGACATTATTAGCTGATCTGTGTCAGTCAAATCAGATCTGCTAATAATGCCGGAACGTGGCTGCACAGATTTGAGCCGGCACCCATATCTCGAATGCTGGCCTTCCAGTCGGATAGTCTTCGTATGGCAGACATGGATGTACGCAACTATTAGTGGACTAGGTACCGTTTCTCATGAACAGCAGTTTTTCAAATTAACTGTCAGACTGATTATAATTGCGATAACTCAGCTAGTTTTGGGAATCGGACTAAGTGTACAATATTGCCGACGAACAGGATTCATCTAATTAGTGCGCTTTAATCAAATTCATGTCAATAAACATATGCATAATACAAAACTAGTCTAAAAAATAATAAGGATGATGAGGTGTACCCATGGAACCCATTCAAATTTCACAGACTTTATCAATTAGCAATCACCGTGTGTTTTCCGCGGATCTGAATGAGCATGATACAGTTTTCGGCGGCAAAATCTTGGCGACCATTGATGATAATTCATCAATTGCGGCATCACGAGTGGCACGGATTGAGACGGTGACCGTATCAGTTGATCAAGTCAATTTTTTGTTGCCATTCCGGTTACAAGACTCAATGTGCGCGGAATCTTACGTTTCGGGCGTCGGTCATCGGTCAATCGAGGTGTTTACTAAAATTATTGGCGAACATTTGAAGACGGGTGAACGTTTTTTGGGCTTAACTTGTTTTTCAACGTTCGTGGTAACGGATCGTAATATTGAATTACCAGCGCTAGTGGCCGATAAGCCAGAATATGCATTTGTTGCAGATGGTTATCAGGAACGCCAGGTGACTCGGCTGACTAAGCTAAAACGCCAACAAGATTTCAATGCGCACATTAGCGTTGATTTGCCTTGGTGAATGGATTTTGGTTGACAATGTTGGTAAGCCTTGTTAAATTATAATTATCAAATATAGGAGGGGTGTTTTATGTCGGTCATTCGTTAGGGCGTTGTTGGACGAAAAAAGTGGGTCAGACCCGCTTGGTTTCGTGTACCCTAATGTGACGAATGACCACGGCATGTGAATACGCCGCACGGTTTTTGCGCACAGTGGGATAAACTGGGCGCATTTTTTATTCGCAGAGCATCAGGGTGAGTCACTTTGCGAAAGGATTATAAAATTGACAATTAATTTAACTAAATATGGATTGACGACCGCAGTTGAAACAACGAGTCTTAAAGAAGACGGACAAATGCTCGGTCGCGTTATTAGCCAACACCGTGATTTATACCAAGTCATCACGGCCACTGGCGAACGGCAAGCTCGGGTTACCGGAAAACTAGCCCATGCCGCAACAAGTCCAACGGCGTTTCCGGCTGTTGGTGATTGGGTTCAGGTGTGTCCAACTGCTGATGATCAGGCTCAGATTGAAGCTATCCGACCACGTCAAAGTGTCTTGGCACGCGGAGCAGTGAATCAACATGACGGCCAAATCATTGCGACTAATATCAATACGATTTTTATTTGTATGTCACTGAATGCGGACTTTAATGTGCGACGCGTGGAGCGTTATCTGACGATTGCGTGGGATAGCGGTGCGTTACCGGTGATCATCTTAACAAAGGCAGATGTCTGTACGGATTTAGCGGCTAAGTTACGGGCCGTAGCGGACGTGAGTGTCGGCGTGTCAACGATAACTTGTTCAGCTGAGACGGGCCAAGGATTGGATGACTTGCAACCATACCTAACGACTGGTCAAACGGTGGCCTTTGTAGGCTCTTCGGGGGTTGGTAAGTCGACTTTAATTAACCGGTTACTCGGACAAGATGTCTTGACGACGAAAACGATTCGTGAAGATGATGATAAAGGACGGCACACAACGACGAGTCGGCAATTGATACCTCTACCTACAGGCGCCTGTGTGATTGATACGCCGGGAATGCGGGAACTGCAAATCTTTGTGGGCGATTTAGATCAAACTTTTGCGGAAATTGCAACGTTATCAGCGCAGTGTAAGTTTAATGATTGTACCCATACCAGTGAACCTGGGTGTGCCGTACGAGCAGCCGTTGAAGCTGGCACGGTGACGGTAGAACGGTTACAGAGTTATCAAAAATTACAACGCGAGATGAGTTATCAGGGGCTTAATTCACGCCAGTTAGAACAGGCAAAAATTCAGCGGATGTTTGGCGGCAAACAGGCAATGAAACGTGTCAAGCAGCGCTATCATCGCGACTAACCTGACTAGTAGAAATATAAAATAGTGTGAATTGAATGATAGGAGCGTGCGCCAAAAGGTGGTCTGTAAGCCACCTTTTGGCGCACGCTTCGACAATATTGGCAGAAAAATTGTGTTCGGTTTCTTGAGAAGAAGTCTTTTCTTAAGCGACTGAACACTTTTATTTTTGTCCCCAATCTCTATTCAGGTTGTACTTTCATTGTGGCGTAATGTGAACTTGGTGACCTGTTGAGCGAGATAAGCGGGCGTTTCGACCATGCCATTTTGCTGCCAATGGACGAGTATGTTGACGACGGCGCCCGAAAAATAGGCAGTGTAGTACGGTTGGCGGAGCGCGGCATTGCTCGAACCGATAATGCGATCCTGCTTGATGAGCAACGCGAAGACGGCTTCAAAGCTTTGAATGAAAATCTGGATTTTTCCGTTTTTGATCAATAATTGATTAGTCGCTGCCATTTGCTGCATGAGGGTGAAATATTGAGTCATCAATACCTGCAGTTTAACCTTCGATTGTCGTGGTAATTGGCGCAAATATTGGAGGATGGCTTGCTTTTGGTACGCTAAAATAATTTGATCAAAGCTAGTAAAATTGCGATAAAAATAAGTACGAGAAACTTGCGCATGCTGACAGAGTTCCGTAATTGAAATGCGACTTAGCGGTTTTTGTGACATGAGCTGTAGTAAGGCTTCATAGACTGCAGCTAAGTTCTGGCGTTTTCGTATTTGTGGGTTCATCGGTAACAACATCTCCATTTTTGTAACGTAAGTATTTATTAATTTCCATTTTACCAGATATACTGCCATTAACTTAACGGGAGGCGGTTATTTTGAAAAAATCGATGAAAGTAATTGCGATGATGATGATTGGGATTTTTCTGTGTATGCTTGATACGACGGTCATGAATATTGCATTGCCAGCAATTCAAACGGGGTTGAACACTGATTTGGCGCACCTGTCGTGGGCATTAAATATTTATACTGTTCTGTTTGCTAGTTTGGCGATTCCACTAGGTCGTTTGGCAGATGTCTGGGGCCGTGGGCGAATGTACTTAATTGGATTAGGGTTCTTCGGTATTGGCTCACTAACCTCTGGATTGAGTCTCAGTGTGGGGTTACTGATTATTGGACGGGCCATTCAAAGTATTGGTGCAGCCATCGTTTTTCCGGCTAGTATGACGATTGGCATTCAGAGTGTCACACTTAACAAGCGGACTAGTGTGATTGCAGGGCTGGGCGTGATGCAGGGATTAGCGGCAGCGTTAGGACCAACCATTGGTGGTGCAGTCACTCAGTTTTGGGGGTGGCGGGGCATTTTTCTGATCAACGTGCCATTAGTTGTGATTGCGTTTAGTGGCTGCTTGGTATGGTTATCGTGGCGTCATCCCAGTCATGGCCAAGCGAAACTAGATCTTGGTGGGAGTGCCTTAATCATGACGACCTTATTAGCATTGACCTTGGTACTAGTTAAGGGAAATGATTGGGGATGGACGAGTCGACTGATTATTGGCCTGGGTGTCATTAGTGTGCTGGCACTGTTTGCTTTTATCTGGACGGAAGCCCACGTGGCAGCACCCATGGTTCCATTAGCGCTATTTAAAGACCGGCAGTTTAACGGTGCAGCGTTAGCAACCGTGTTATCAGGGGTCTTTATGGTGGCATTGTTAGTCTTAATGCCGAGCTTCTTCACGAAAGTTCAAGGTAAGCCGGAACTGATGGCTGCGATTATGATTACGCCAGCATCAATGATGATTTTTGTCTTTTCACCAATCAGTGGGTTTTTATTAGCGAAACTCGGTGCACGGCGCGTAATTTTCAGTGGTAGTCTGGCAATGGTTGCGGGCTATGGTGTGCTTAGTATGATGAATGCTAGTCAGTACTGGCAATTTGCATTGGCGGCGCTGTTAATTGGCGCGGGTTACGGCACAATTATCGGACCAATTACGGTGTTAGCGGCTGGTGATTTTACCGGTGAGCTATTGACAGCGTCGCAAAGCGTGATTGGTGTTTTCCGCCAAATTGGGACATCGTTAGCCGTTGCCATCTTCGTGTCAGCTTTGGCGGTGAATTTGACAACTGCTAAGTCACGAGTCAAGTCGTATGCGGCGGTGTCTGTTGCTCAGTTATCGATTTCTAACCAGGCCAAACGCGATACGCTGCAAGTAGTTGATCACCAATTGGCGGCCGAGCAAACGGCCCAAGTGGTACATGATCCAATCACAGCGACTAAGACCCGCCGATTGGTTGCAGATCAATATGTTCAGGTGTTAAAAGCACGGTCACTGCAAGCTGCACCAGTTCGTATTAAGGCTCAAGTTCATCAGCAGGTAGCGCGGCAAGTTCGAAGTCAGGTCAGGGTAACTAACCAGCAAATTAGGACTGCTGCGACGGCCATCAAGGCTAAAACCAAGATCGAGCTAACAGCCGCTTTTATACGGCCATATCAAGTCGCCTGGCCATTTACACTATTGCTGGTAATGACGACTTGGTGCTTTGCCGGCCGTACGCGAAAAAGTGAAAAAGTTTAAGTCACAGTTAGTTAGCTGAGGTGCCATCATAAGATAGCTTGTTGGCTAGATAAGAATAACGGAAGTGATTGTTAATTGTCTATCAGGAGGATGATTGCCGAAGGACTAGTTTTAATAGCATGTTCGGCGCTTATGCTATAATTAGGTCCAAAAGGGGGTAGTCATGATGAAAGAAAAACAAGTGTTTCATATTAATGGCTATATTGGGCTAGTGCTCGCGATTGTGTTCGTATTGGTCGGTGGCTGGTTAGTTTGGGCCGGTGCGACGGGCGACCACTTTGCTAGTATTTTTTTAGGGGCGTTACTAATTATTATTGCGGCGTTTGGCGCTAGTTCTTTAACAATCGTTGGACCTAATGAAGCCCGGGTGCTGACATTTTTTGGTAAGTATATCGGGACAATTCGGGATTCGGGGCTGTTTATGACCGTTCCGTTGACCAGTAAGTTTTCAATTTCGTTGCGGGTTCGCAACTTTAACAGTGCCATCTTAAAAGTTAATGACCTCCGAGGAAATCCAGTGGAAATTGCGGCCGTTATCGTGTTCAAAGTTGTTGATACTAGTATGGCGCTCTTTGCGGTAGATGATTATGAACAATTTGTTGAGATTCAAAGTGAATCGGCAGTACGGCATGTTGCATCAGAGTATCCCTATGACACGTTTGATGACGATAAAAAGATTACGCTACGGAGCAATCCAACCGAAGTTTCTGACCGATTAACGGAGGAACTTCAGGAACGGCTGAATGTCGCGGGAGTTGAAATCGTGGAAACACGCTTAACGCACCTTGCTTACGCGACTGAAATTGCCAGCGCCATGTTGCAGCGACAACAATCTTCAGCAATTTTGTCCGCCCGCAAAGTCATCGTGGAAGGTGCTGTTTCAATTACAGAAGATACGATTGCCCGTTTGGAAAAAGATACAGGGATGCAGTTGTCGGATGATAAGAAGCTGCAATTGATCAATAATATGATGGTCACCATTATTTCGGAGCGGGGTACGCAGCCCATTGTGAATACTTCGGAAGTTAAGTAGCCGTGGTGGTATAAAATAATTACAGTTATATCAGTAACATAAAAGGCGCTCAGCAAATGAGCGCCTTTTTTATACTACAGTTAAGTTCAAACAGTAACAAAAATTGCCAGTATGATCCGCTAATCTTTTAAAAAGAGGTTCTTTTGGGGATGCCTTCAATGGGTCAGATCGTAGCTGGAACACTCTTTATGAATTGCTAGGTTTACTTTCCAATACCGCTCATGGCAATTAGGCCATACCAGCCGTGGGTAAACATTTTATTTGTAGAAGTTGTTAAGGTAGCAATTAACTGATCTTGTTCAGATGAGAAATGGTATTTTTTAGCGACAGCTATCGCTTGAAGTTGACCGATTAATTCATTGATTGCGTCGGGTATTTGTTGATAACGCTT
>OMJG01001297.1_pt1 | contig 14848 bp, 14 predicted proteins | sample 1646431 | NCBI WGS metagenome assembly OMJG01 (sample SAMN03771674, study PRJEB25209) | food metagenome | isolation source: Cotija cheese | place: Mexico:Jalisco,Michoacan | collected 2011-12-12
GAACCAGCAGCACTCCGCCGGGTGCGCGGTGGATCAGCTTCACCCAGCGCACACCCAGCGATTCGCGGCCGGTGCCCGGCGTGCCAGCGCCGGACGCAGCGTCGGACGCAGTACCGGAAGCATCGGACGCCCCGGCCTCACCCTCAGCCGCCGCAACAGCCGCGGCAGCTTCAGCCTTCCGCAGCTGCCGCTCCGCCTTCTTCCGGCGCCGGGCACCGCGCGCACCGGCAGCCAGGGACTGCGCCACGGCCCGCTCGGCCTCGACCTCACTCATCCCTGCGGCGATCTTCGCCCCGAAGGCGGCGTCCTTCGCGAACACCCGGTGGCCGAAGACGCCCAACAAGGCAGGCAGCAGGGTCAGCGCCACGAACACCGACACCAGGACCGTGCCTGCGGCGGCGTAGCCCATGTAGCTGAGGAATTCGATGTCGGCGACGCGCAGACCGACCAGGGCGATGATCACCGTCAGCCCGGCGAACACCACGGCCGAGCCGGCGGTGCCGACGGCCAGCCCGGCGGCATCCGGCCGTGATCGTCCGTGGCGTAGTTCGTCCTTGAACCTGCTCATGATGAACAGGGCGTAGTCGATGGCCACCGCCAGGCCCAGCATGATGCCCAGCACCGGGGTGATGTTGTTCAGCGGCACGAACGCGGTCGCACCGGTGATGCCGAGGGCACCGATACCCACACCGACGACCGCGCTGATCAGCGGCATGCCCGCCGCGACAATGGAGCCGAAGGCGATGAGCAAGATGATGAAGGCGGCGAACAGGCCGACGACCTCACTGATCGGTTCGATGACGATCGGGTCGCCGAAACCGGGTCCACCGGCCTCGGCCTGCAGTCCGGTGTCCCGGGCGATGTCGAGGGCGGCGTTGACGACATCCTTGTCGGCGTCGTCGACGTCCGCCGGCAGGTCCACGTCGAAGGAGAAGGACGCGGTACCGATCTGCCCATCGGGGCTCAGGGTGGCGACGTTGGCGGCGTCGGCCTCGGCGACCTCGCGCGGCAGGCCCATGTCGGTGGAGGTGGAGATGATCAGCTCGGACTGCTGCCGGTTGGACTCCACGGGGTTGAGCAGGGCGTCCGGATCGGCGATGTCACCGACGTTGTCCCGGATCTCGGCGAGCACCCGGTCGACGACCTCGACGTTCTGCGGGTCCTCCAGGGACTCGCCGTCAGGTGCCTTGAACGCCAGGGTGACGTCGGCGGCTTCCGCCGGGTTGTCGGTGCCGGGGAACTCCTCCATGAGCATCTCGGTGGCGTCCTGCGAGGGCACCCCCTCGATGGCGAAGATGTCGTTGTAGCCCTTCTGGATGGTCAGCGACGCCCCACCGACCGCGGCGACGAGGAGGAACCAGATGCCGATGACGACCCACCGGCGCATGTACGACCACCGGCCCAGGCGGAACAACAGTTTCGCCACGCACTCTCACCCACTTTTCCTTCTGCTCTCCACTAGTTCTTCATCAAGAACTTTCCACGGGTGTCCATCGTAGAGAAAATGGCTGGCGACTTCGTGTGTACTGCCGGAGCTGACGCGGATACGCAGCAAGCCCTCCCGTCCCCACAACGGTGGGTGATGGGAGGGCTTGCTGTATGGCGGTGGCGGAGGGATTTGAACCCCCGGTGGTTTTACCCACACTCGCTTTCGAGGCGAGCACCTTCGGCCGCTCGGACACGCCACCGCCGACTAAGGTACAACACGGCGGCCGGTGGCGCCAAAACGGTAGGACGCTCTACTTGCCGGTGAGCTTGTCCATTCCGTCCTTCAGCGCGTCCTTGGCCTTGTCGCCCTTGTCGCCGAGGTTGGCCTTGTCGATGGCGTCGCCGGCGGTCTTCTCGATCTTGTCGCGGTTCTCACCTGCGAACTTCTTGGCCTTGTCGCCGAGGTCTCCGGCCTTTCCGAGATCCATGGTGCAGCCCTCCAATGGGGTTGATGGGGATAACGCTCTTGTCACCCTACAAGGATAGAGAAAAGGCGTCTCCCCCGCCACCACCCCCGACCGGAATCACCGCAGGACACACCGCGGGAACCCCTATCGGCAGTCACGGAAGAAGCTGGTGAGGAGCTCTTCACACTCCTCCTGGCGCACCCCGCCGCGCACCTGCACGGCATGCAGTGGCGAGTCACGGGCGACGTCGAACACCGAACCGCACGCCCCGGTGCGCGGCTCGTAGGCGCCGAAGACGATACGTCCGACCCGGGCCCCGACGGCTGCCCCAGCGCACATCGCGCAAGGTTCCAGGGTGACCACCAGGGTGCAGTCCTGGAGTCGCCAGGCGTCGCCGAGCACGCGGGCGGCGGCGCGCAGGGCCAACACCTCGGCGTGGGCGGTGGGGTCGGCGTCGACCTCCCGACGGTTGGTCGCCACCGCCAGTTCCCGTCCGGCGGGGTCGAGGACCACGGCGCCGACCGGGATGTCCTGCCCCGGGGGCGTCGCTGCGACCTCCAGGGCGCGGCCGATCAGGGCGGCGTCCTGTTCCTCTGGTTCAGGACGCGGCAGGCCGGACCCGACGATCACCAGGCTCCACCGTCGCCGTCGTCATCCCCGCCGCCGTCACTGCCATCGCTGCCGTAGCCCAGGTCGTCGAGTACCTCGGCGAGTTCCTCGTCGAAGCCGAGCTCCTCGGCCACACGCAGCAGCTGGTCGGACGCCAGGATCTCACCGTCGTCGAAGATCACCGAGACCACCTGCTCCCCCACGCCCAGGTCGGAGAGCATGTCGAAGTCGCCCTCCGGCCAAGGGGCGTCGGGATCGTCGGCATCGTCAATGTCCTCGTCGGTGGGACCGTCGACGTCGAGCTCGTCGAGGATGTCACGGGCCAGGTCGATGCCGGGCTCGTCGTCGTCCTCGACGACCACCGAGGCATCACCCAGCAGCATCGTGGCCCCACCCGGGGCGGGACGGACCAGGGCGCACCAGTCGTCCTCGACGCACACCATCCCCACCAGCACCCCGGCCGAGCGCAGGGCCCGCAGGTCTCGGACCAGGGACTCCAGGCCGTCCGGCACGGAACGCTTCAGGACGCGGACGCGCCACTGAGCGGCACCACCGTACGCTGCGGCGCCATCGGCACCATCGGCACCATCGGCACCATCGGCACTGTAGTCCCCGGTGCCCCCCTCGGTGAGCTGTGCTGCGATGACGAATCCGTTCATGCTCGCTAACCGTAGTCGGCCTGTGCCACACTTGAAAGGTGGATACCCAATTGCCCTCCGCGACCCCCACCGTACCGACCTCCGACCCCGCACCCGTATGTGTGCTGGGGCTGGGTCTGATCGGCGGCAGCCTGCTGCGCGACCTGCGCGCAGCCGGGCGTCCCGCCTTCGGGTGGAACCGCTCGTCGGCCACGGTTGAGGCCGCCCTCGAGGAGGGGTTCGATGTCTCCGGGGACCTCACCGCCACGCTGCGACGCGCCGCGGAGCAGGACGCCCTGATCGTCCTCGGCGTGCCTTTCCCGGCCCTGCCGTCGATGCTCGACGCGATCGCCGAGCATGCCCCGGGGTGCGGTCTCACCGACGTGACCAGCGTGAAGGGCGACATCCTCTCCCTGGTGGTCGAGAAGGGCCTGGCCGGACGGTTCGTCGGCGGGCATCCGATGGCCGGTACGGCGGATTCGGGCTGGGCGGCGACGTCGACCGGGCTGTTCTCCGGCGCGGTGTGGGTGGTCACCCACGACAATGCCCCGGCAGAGACCGGCGCGGCGGACACCGACCCCACCTCACCTCACCCGTGGATCACGGTGTGGCGGCAGGTGGTGGAGCTGGCCGACACGGTGGGCGCGGCGGTGGTGCCGGCCCGGGCGGCCACCCATGATGATGCGGTGGCGCGTATCTCCCACCTACCCCATGTGCTGGCCGAGGCGCTGGCGATCACCGCCGACCAGGGCGGGGCGTTGGCCCTGTCCCTGGCGGCGAGCAGTTTCCGGGACGGCACCCGGGTCGCCGGCACCGCCCCGGCGTTGGTGCGGGCGATGTGCGAGAACAACCGGGACGCCCTGGTGGGGGCGTTGGACGAGACGATCGACCTGCTCACCGCCGCCCGCGCATCACTGGCAGCCCCGGACCAGGATCTGACGGTGCTGACCGGTGACGGCCACGACGCCCGGCTGCGGTTCGAGGCACGCGCCGGCCGTACCAGGGAGGCCCCGTCGAACCGGCCGTTCATCCGGGTGGTTGCCGGCGCTGACGGGTGGTTGGAGCAGCTGCACTACGCCGAGTCCGTCGGCGCGCAGATCGGGGTGTTCGCGCCGACCGAGCCCTGACGACCGAGCAGTGACTACGGGGCGGTGACGCCCTGGCAGTCGGCGTCCCCACCGGTGGCGGAACTCTCCTCGACCAGCGGGGCGATCCGCGAGGACATCTCGGCCATCGCCTCGCGGGCGGTGGACTCCGTGCCGTCCTCCGGGATCACCGCGACAGCCAAGGGCACCTGGGACCCGGCGGGTCCGGCCAACCCGAACTCGCGCAGGATGAACTCATCATCGGTGGTCATGCCCCACCCGCCCTTGATGTGCGCGTCCGGCAGTTGGCCGAGACCACCACTGTGCTCGTCGATGAGCTGCCCCATCGCTCCGATGACCATGTCGGCACCGTTGACGCAGGCCATCCGGTTGGCGAAGATCACCTGGTGGTCCAGGCTCCAGTGGATGTCACCGAAACCCTGGTAGGCATTCTCGTCCTGGGAGGTCAGGGCGTTGGTGGGGTCGCCGCCCTGGTGGAGTACCGCGCTGACCTTCTCCGCGGCCTCGGTCTCGTCGCCGAGACTCTCCCACAGCCGCAGTGCGGCGTCGTTGTCGGAGGCCATGATCGCCGCATCGATGTCCTCGCGGAGGCTCTCGACGGGTTCACCGGTGACCTGGGCCTGCTGGACGGCGGCCATGGAGATCGGCACCTTGATCGAGGACAGGGCGGAGGTCATCTGGATGTCGCCGACGTGGATGATCCCACCTCCGGCGCGCATCGTCGCGCCGATGCTCACCCCGAACTCGTCGCTGATGTCCTCGGCGATGCCGGCCAGGGCGACGCGGATGCTCTCGGCTTCCTCGGCGGCGGTCGGTGCCGCGGACTCGGCGACCTCTTCCTCGAGCTCCTGCTGTGCCTGTTCGGCGTCGTAGTCGTCGCCATCCTGGGAGGCGATGGCGTTGAGAAGGACGGCGACGGACAGGACGGCAAGCAGCAATGCGCCGACGACCCAGAGGTTCGTCGCCGTTTTGCCCCGGGCTCGGCCCCGGTCGCCCGGCGCACTGTGCCGGGCTGTCGTGCGTGCTCTTCGTCCAGTTGCCACAGGCACCGACACTAGTGCACGTCAGGGCAGAATCAGCAGTCGGCCTGCTCGCCCGGGGATGTCACTCCGGTGGCCGCGTCGATGCGATCACGCAGTGCCTCGACGACGTCGTCGAGCGCTCCCTGTGCCGACTCATAGGATCCGTCGGGGGCGATGACGGCGACGGCGACGGGGACGGAGGTGCCGTCGTCGCCGGGCACCAGCCCGAACTGCCGCACCAGGTAGCGTCCGTCGGCACCGGGGCCCCAGCCGCCCTTGAACCAGGCTCCGTCGACGCGTCCGATCCCGTAGCTCTGGCCGGGGTCGACCTGGCCCATGGCCTCGACCACGGGGCCGGCCGATGACAGGCAACCGAGCTGACCGGCGAAGCGCGCCTGGTCGCTGACCGACCACCGGGTCTGCCCGTAGGCGGAGAACTCGCCGCGGGGGCGTTCGGCCGGCACGTCGGTGGAGACACCGGCGTCGGCGAGGACCGCCTCCACCTTCTGCGCGGCGGTGGCCGGCTCGCCCAGCGAGGCCCACAGTGCATCGGCGGCACCATTGTCGGAGACGCCGATCGCCTGTCGGATAGAGGCGGTGACCTGCTCGAGGGCCGCCGGGTCGCCGTCGGCTTCGGCCTGGCGCAGGGCGGCGATCGCCAGCGGCACCTTGCTGGTGGACCAGGCGGCGTCGGTGAGGTCCCCGCCGTCGCCGAGGGTGCCGCCGGTGTGCAGGGTCCCGTCGTCGAGCAGGGCGACGGAGAACTCGCCGAGTTCGGCGGGGAGCTCCAGATCACCGGAGGTGCCGGTGTCCGGGTTCTGCGTTGCCTGGGCACCGGCCGGGGCGGTGGGTTGCGGGGCACCGGTGCCCGAACCGGACGCATCAGAGGGGTCGGACGCAGCGTCGGCGCCACCGTCGCGGTCGACATCGCCGATGACACAGCCGGTGAGCAGGGCGGCGGACGTCACCAGTGCGGCGACGGCTGATGCGACGGTGGTGGCGCTGCGAATACTGCGCCTGCTGCGCCTGCCGTGACTACGCAATGTAGACGTTCGCATCGTTGCCGCCGTGGCAGTGGATGTACTTGCCGTTGTCGTCGCAGGTCATCTGGTAGGTGTCCCCGGTGACCGGGCTGCGCACGTCGAGGACGTGGTTGGTCTCACCGTCGTCACTGTCGAGGTAGGCATCGACGAAGGCGTCGCGGACGGCCTCGGCGAACTCCGGGCTGGTGTAGCTGCTGGTGCCCGGCGGGGAGGTGTAGATGTTGTTGAAGTCGCCGGCCGGCTCGTTGTTCCGGGCGGCGGCGTTGACCGGGACGACGTCATCGGGCAGGTCCGGGTCGCGCGGGCGGCCCTGGTCCTGATCGCTGTCTGCGTCCTCATCCTCGTCGGCATCGGCATCGGCGTCCGGCGCGGCATCCGGGGCGGTCCCGGGTTGCTGCGGTGCGGTGGCGACGCCCTGGGAGGCAGAGTCGTCGGAGCCGAAGAAATCGTCCCACCTCCAGACCAGCAGCGCGGCGACGAGGATGATGATCAGCAGTGGGATGGCGATGATGAAGAACAGCCGACCGCCACCAGAGGACTTGTCGTCCTCCTGGGGGTACTGGGGATACTGCTGGTACTGCGGATCCCCCTGGTACGGCGAATACTGTGGCTGCTGTGGGGGCGGCCCGGGCGGGTAGGGGGACTGGCCGGCACCCGCCGCCCACGGGGTGGGGCCGGGGCCGGGCTGTCCCCAGGCCGGCTGTTCCGGCTGCTCGGGCCGCTGATACTGCGGCGGTTCGGGCTGCTGTGGCTGCTGTGGCTGCTCAGATCCGCGGGCCGGACCGTCCGCCCCGAAGATCCGGGTCTCGTCAGCGCTGTCGTCAGCGCTGTCGCCGGAGCCAGCGCCCCACCCCGATGACTCCGGTCGGCCCCAGCCATTGTTGTCAGCCATTGGTTCTCCTATCGCCCATTCAGGATTCTCAGTGTACCTGTACCTTCCTGTCCGACCCCGTCCGTACACCCGTCCGGCGGCAGCACCGGTTGGTAGGAATGCAGCGTCCCCGCGGCGGCGGACTCCGACCCCGGCAGATCCGCCAGCACCCCCACCGCAGCCACCGGGTCGGCGAACAGCCCCCAGCCCAGTGCCGCCACCGGATCATCCTGGTTCACCGCATCCACGGTGCACGCCGCGGACGCCGGGGCGGCCACGGTGCCCGGACGTCCCTGCCACAGTGCCGCCGACACACCAGTCTCCAGAGCCTCCAGTGCCGCCATCCCGGCGACCACCCCGAGGCTCTGACCGTGCACCACGATCTCCGGACGCTCCGACTCCGGCAACTCGTCCACCCGGTCCACCACCTCCTGCAGCAGATGCGTCGCGGACGCCTCCGCCAGCTCCGGGCGCAGCAGGAACGCCACCGCCGACGGCACCCGCGCATAACGCACCGCCACCGTCGCCACATCCCCGTCGGCCCACTGCTCCACCGCCTCCACCTGGTCCGGGTCCACCCAGCCAGACCCGGTCGGCATCGCGACGACGACCACGTCCCGCTGCAACCCACCGGCGGCGACGAGGTCGTCGACGGTGTCGCGCGCGGCGACCGCGGCGTCCTGCCCCGGGTGGTCACCGAAGACCCGCACGGCACCGTGCGGCGACACCTCGGCCAGCACGTCCCGTGGGTGCTGCGCCAACGGCCCGGCGTCGAACATCCACCAGGCGACCCCGGTGAGGGCGGAGACCGAATGCAGGACCAGGATCAGTGTCGCCATGCCCGTGGCCAGCAACCCGGTGACCGGGCCTCGCATCCTCACCACGGCAACCAGTCCAACCACGGCTCAGCCACCGGTGCCCCGTTACCCTGACGCATCGTGTTGACCCCCACGCCCACGTGCGCGACAACCGCCATCGCCCGGCACCCGGCACCACCGCCGGCCCGGCAACTCCCCCGCATCTGGTCGGCCATCTGCCGGTCCAGGCTGGCACGCAGTCCGCCGGGGATCTGCTCCCCGGTCCGCTCGGCGACGCGCAGCAGGTCATAGCCCAGGTCATGGGTCTGGCACGCTGGCTCGAAGGACTCCGGCAGCGTCACCGGCGAGGAGCAGTCGCCCTCCGGGTTCATCGCCAGGCCGTTCTGGACCCCGGGAGTGTAGCCGAGTTCGGCGACCAGCTCCGGGGACATGTAGGACGTCCCGCGTTCCCCGGCGGCCAGCGACTTCGCGGCCGCGACAGCACCGACAGCACCGACAGCACCGACAGCACCGACGGTGCCCACGACGCTGGCCCGAGCGTCCTGTGCCGGTGCCGCGGCCACCGGGCCCAGTACCGGGACCATCGCGACCGTGACAGCAGTGGCGGTCGCGGCAGCGGCGGTGGCGATACGGGCGGCGAGGGTACGTGGGCGTCGAATGCGTGTCATGGCACAGAAAGCTAGGAACCGGGTGTCACCGCAGTAATCCCCCGGCGCAGTGATTCCCGTGACGCCGATGTCACTCTCCAGGGGGATCCGTCCCACCGGGATACCCGATAGCGTCAGGAACATGAACCGTCGTAACAGTCCAGCCGAACGCACCGTCACCGCCCTCGGGCAGGTCGGCCAGCGCACCCGCACCCCCCACACCGTGGTGGGACGCACCGCCCGGCGTTTCGGCGTGTCGGTGTTCGTCGTACTGTTCGCCGCGATCCTGTACGCCGTGGCCTGGCCGACGTCCTTCGTCACCCACGAGTACTTCGGCTCCGCCCACGCCGCACTCATCCCGGTCATCGCCGCCTTCGGCACCTGGCCGGTGGCTACCTCGGTGCGCTGGCCCTTCTGGTCCTGGCTCTCCGTGGCGGCGGTCTGCCTGATCTCCGTACCCTTCCGGGACAACATGGAGTTCGCCCTGGGCTGGCCGGTGGCCTTCCACCTGGCGCTGGCGTTCACCCTGGCGATGGTCGTGTTGAAGGCGTCGGACGGCGCACTCATCGCCGCCGTCGCCGGCACCGGCCTGGTCATGGCGTTCAACCCGGCGGAGGTGCGCATCGGGTGGCTCGTCGGTGTCTTCGCCTGGACCGTGCTCTTCCTGCTGGTCCGCTGGCTGGTGGCCTCCCGGAAGGAGCTGGCGACCTCCACCGAGAGCCTGCGGCAGGAGAGCACCCGTGCCAGCGAACAGTCCCAGCTGCGCGTGATGGCCGAGGAACGCAACCGCCTGACCCGTGACCTGCACGACGTGGTCGCCCACCAGATGTCGATGATCGTGGTGCAGTCCCAGTCCGCGCCCTACCGCCTGCAGGGTGTCACCCCGGCGATCCACGCCGAGTTCGACTCCTTGTCCGCCACCGCCCGCGAGGCCCTCAACCAGGTCCGTGAGCTGCTCGGGGTGCTGCGTACCGATGCCGAGACCGGCACCACCACCCCGGTCGGCGCCGACCAGATCGAACCGATGCTGACCTCCGCCCGGCGCGCCGGGATGGACGTCATCTGGACGCTGGACCCGGCCACCGCCACCATCGACGACACCGCCGGGGTGGTGCTGCAGCGGGTGCTGCAGGAGAGCCTGTCGAACGCCACCCGGCATGCCCCGGGCGGGAAGGTGCTGGTCAACCTGGAGCTCTCCGACGGCAGCGACGTCGGAGATGCCGATGGCAATGCGGCTGGCAGTGCAGGCGCCTGGGCGAACCTGACGGTGGACAACGGCCCGGCGGCCGAGGGGGAGATCGTCCTGCCGGAGCACAGTGGCGGGTCCGGCATCCAGGGCATGTCCGCCCGGGTGCGCGCGGTGGGCGGCTCGTTCACCGCCCTGCCGGCGTCCGACGGTGGGTTCACCGTCACCGCCGGGGTGCCGGTCCGGGGCCGCTGACGGTGGTGGGCCGGGTAGGTTGGACGCCATGAGCATCTCAGTCATCGTCGTCGACGACCAGGCGATGGTGCGTCAGGGCTTCGCCGCCCTGCTCAACGCCCAGGAGGACATCACCGTCATCGCCGATGCCGAGGACGGTGCCCAGGCGGTCGAGCGGGTCACCCGCCTGCAGCCGGACGTGGTGTTCATGGATGTGCGCATGCCGGTGATGGACGGCCTGGAGGCCGCCCGCCGGATCCTGAGTTCCGGGCTGGACCCCGCCCCGCGGATCATCATGCTGACCACCTTCGACCTCGACGACTACGTCTACGAGGCCTTGCGCATCGGCTGTTCCGGGTTCCTGTTGAAGGACGCCCCGGCCGATGAGCTGGCCCGCGCGGTGCGCCTGTCGGTGACCGGGGAGGCACTGCTGGCCCCGACGGTGACCAAGCGCCTGATCGCCGATGCGGTGGCACGGTCACCCCGCCCGGCGTCGCGGACGGAGACTGCGGGTAGGAAGGCACTGGCCTCCCTGACCCCGCGGGAACTGGAGACCGTGGAGCAGATCGCCACCGGACGCTCCAACGCGGAGATCGCCGAGGTGCTGTTCATCTCCGAGGAGACGGTGAAGACGCACGTGCGCAAGGTCCTGCAGAAACTAGCGTTGCGCGACCGGGCTCAGGTGGTTGTCTTCGCCTACGAGAACGGTGTCGTGTGAGCCGAACCCGTGTTCGGCGGCGCTGCGCAGCCCCTCGGTGACCCGGCGTGCCCACTCGCTGACGTTCATCGACGCCTCCGGGGTGCCCGGGTAGCGCACCCGCAGGTGCATGCCGTCGTCGTTGAGGACGAACCACGCCATCACCCCGTCCGTCCTGATCCAGGCCGAGACGTGCTGCGGGTGGGCCTCGGCAGGCACGCTCACCGGCAGCCGGCGGTTGTCCAGCCAGGACAGGGCGAACATGCCGCGACTCTGGGGCATGCCTCCCCACGGCCGCAGCAACGGTTCCAGCGGGTGGGCGCCCAGGGCGATCGCCTCGGCGACCGCGCCCGTGCACTCCCCCAGGTCGGGCGAGGAACACTCCAGCACGGAGTTGGTGATGAACCAGCCCACCGAATCCGACCAGCGCGTCCGGTCGTCCGGCGTGCCGGTGCGGGAATGCACCGGGAACACCGCACGCAGGTCACCGGCACCCAGTTCCTTGTTCACCGCGGTGAGGACGCTGACCGTCGCGGGCAGCAGTCGGACGCCGCGTGCCTTCACCGCAGCCTCCAGCCGGGCCAGCCCGTCCACGTCGAGGACGTCGACGACCTCGACCACCTCATCGCGTGCGGCTGACACGTCGCCGAGGTCCAGGGGGAACACCGGCATCTCGCCGTGTCCGTCGGCCATGATGTCGTCCCACCGGTCGCACACCTCCACCGGTGCCGCAGGACGCTGCTCCAACTCTCTCGTGTGCTCGGCGAAGGACGGCACCGTGGCCCGGGTCGGCTCCTCCCCGCCGAGGAACGTGAGCATGTCCCGGACCAGGACCAGCAACGACCAGGCGTCGGCGTGACTGTGGTCCAGGCCGATGACGATGGTGCGCGTCCCGTCCCCGTGGGTCACCACCGCCAGCCGGTGCGACGGGGAGCCGAAGGGCTCACAGCACTCGTCGAAGACCAGCCGCAGCACCTTCCGCGGGTCCTCGGAGCCACCTGCCGACCACCACTGCCCGTCAGGGATCTCGATGTCGTGGACCCGGATATGGTCCGGTGGATGCCGACGCAGGACCGTGCGCAAGGTCCCATGACGCTCGATCACCCGGTGCCAGGCTTCGGCGATACGGTCCTCGTCCCGGGCGGTGTCCACTGATGGGGCGACCGTCGGAGCAGCAAAAGCGACCGCCATCCACGACCCGGGACGCGTGCCGGCCGCGGCGTGGCGGGCCTGGTCGAAGGACGGTCTGCGTCCGGAATCAGCGTCACCGGTGTCGCCGGTGCCATCTGTGACTTCGGTGACAATGGGTTCATAGACACGGACATCCCCTGCAGAAAGTTCCATGCGGGCTACAGTTGTGAGTCTCATACCCCTGGACGATAGGGCCGTGCAGTTACATGCAGATTTCCTGCACGGATCGCCTGCAATTCCTGGGGACACCCGATCAGGAAGGACCACCCGTGCGGATCCCCACGGCCACCGATCTCGCCGCCGGCTCCGCCGCCGACACAGCCGACACCGCCGACACCGGCACCATAGACGGGCTCGCCTACGACCTGCGTGGTCCGCAGGACGGCACCCCGGTCATCCAACTGCACGGACTGACCTCCAGCCGGGCCCGCGATGTGGCCCTGAAACTGAACCTCACCGCAGGTCAGGACGCTCTACGGGTACTACGCTACGACGCCCGCGGCCACGGCCACTCCGCGGCAGCGCCACTGCCGGCGTCCTACCGGTGGACCTCGCTGGCAAAGGACCTGGAGCAGGTGTCGGGCTACTTCACCGGGGAGCAGAACACCCGTCCGGTGCATGTGGTCGGCCAGTCGATGGGTGCGGCGACGATCCTGACCTCCGCGGCGGCGGACCCGGATCTGGCCATCGAGCGCTACGGGTCGATGGTTCTGGGGATCCCGCCGACAGCCTGGGAACTGCGCGGTGACCGCGCCGGGATCTACGAACGCAATGCACAGTTCGTCGAGTCCCACGGACTCAGTGCCTTCGCCGAGTCCACCCGTGACGAGCCGGTTCCCCCGGCCCGCGGCGCCGACATCCCCTTCACCGTGCCAGACGTCGCCGAGTCCCTGCTGCCGGTGGTCTTCCGCGGTGCGGCGGGCAATGACCTGCCCTCCCGGGAGCGGATCGCCGCGCTCGGGGAACGAGGCATCCCCACCCTGATCCTCGCCTGGCCCGGCGACACCGCCCACCCGCTGGCCGTGGCCGAGGAGCTCAGGGAGCTGCTGCCGGAATCGCAGTTGATCTTCGCCCAGACCCCGGAGGATGTCGGCCGGTGGCCGGACATGATCGGATCCTTCATCCGGAATGCGGCGAGGACGTCCCGCGCAACAACATGATCGGGTCGCCGTCGTCACCACCGCGACCGCCGGCAAGGTGGCCGTCCTTCCTCAGGAAGGAGCGAACGAGGCCACGACGTTGGGCGTTGTAGCTGATCACGTGCGCGATGATGCTGCCGACCACGAAGCTCTCCGGGGGTTCGCAGAGCGCGTCGACGATCCGGTCCACCCACGCCCCGCGGGCCGAGACATCGTCGACCATGGCCGACCAGCGTGGAGCGACCGCGTCCAGCCTGGTCAGCAGAGCGTCCGGTGTGGGGTGGCTGGTCTGGTTCGACCCGCTCCCGTGTGGGGCTGGTGGGGCCTCGAACTCCGTGCCCTCGATCGACGCCAACCAGGTCTCGTACTGGACCACGGCACGCTCGAGCAACACCGCGACGGATTCCTCCGGCCCCGCCCAGTGCAGCAGCACGTGTCCCGGCAGCCGCCGCCGCATCCACGCCTCAACGTCGAGGTCGCGGCAGGCTTCCAGCAGGTTGCGGAGATCGTCCAGGTCGTGGTGGACGAGCAGTCCGGTGACCGGGTCTGTTGGCCCGTCCCCGACCCCCGCCTCACCCTCATCCCCGGTGTCGATCCACAGCGAGTCCGGGGTGTGGAAGTGGATCCCGTTCGGTGCCGGCAGCCAGTGCCCGGTGCCGCCGGACCAACCGCACGGGGTCTCCGACGGCGGGTGCCCGTAGGCACGACGGTAGGCGCGGGAGAATCCCTCCACGGAGTCGTACCCGGCCTCCCAGGCGGTGTCGGTGACGCTGGCCCCGGAGCGCAGTCGCCAGGACGCCCGCTCCAGTGTCACCCGACGCCGCAGCGCCACGGGTGACTCCCGTGCGTCCCGACTGGCCTGCCATGCCGGTGAGCTCACCGGTCGGTTCGTCCAGCACGGCGTCCAGCAACTGACGCAGTCGGTCGGGGCCGCGGTCGTCTGGTCCGGGATCCTCCGAATATGTACTCACACCGCCCAGTCTGCCGCAGGTCGCGGTCCCTCGACTGTGAACCGGGCGGAGATGAAGTCGCCGGCGGTCTCCATGTTCACCAGTGAGAGTTGGCAACGACGCGTCAGCAGCGGTGCCCCCTCGCCCAGGGTGACTGGTGCATAGCTGATGATGACCTCGTGGAGCAGGCCAGCGTCGATGAACTGGCCGGCGAGGTCACCTCCTCCGACGACCCAGAGCACGGCATCCGGATCCGCACCGTCGTCCGACGCATTCGCCTCGACCACCGCCTCGCTCTCCTCGACGACCTCGACAACGTCCCCGCTGGCGAAACGGAGGTCGGCGCCGTTGATGGGCTCCTGCTCCCGGTGGCTGAACACCCAGGTGGGTTGGGGGTAGGGCCAGGCAGTGTCCGGCGCCTCGTCACGGATGAACTGGTAGGTGGAACTGCCCATCACCAGCGCGGCGGTCCGTCCTGGAAGGGTGTCCATCCGCAGGTTCGGGTCCTCCGGTTCGGCATGCTGCTGGGCGAACAACCACGCGAGGCTGTGGTCGGGGTCTGCAAGGAAGCCGTCGAGGCTGCTGGCGGTGTAGTAGATGACTCGCATGGTCACCAGTCTGCCCGCCGGGGTCCGGGGACTACCCGACCGTTCTTGCGCAGTCGGCCGACGATGCCGGAGAACAGGCACCCCGCAACGACGAAACCCCGCCACCCAGGCTGGGTGACGGGGCCGTCTGTACTGTGCGCCCGGAGGGATTCGAACCCCCAACCTTCTGATCCGTAGTCAGATGCTCTATCCGT
>OMJG01001299.1_pt1 | contig 14821 bp, 14 predicted proteins | sample 1646431 | NCBI WGS metagenome assembly OMJG01 (sample SAMN03771674, study PRJEB25209) | food metagenome | isolation source: Cotija cheese | place: Mexico:Jalisco,Michoacan | collected 2011-12-12
CTCGCATAATTCGTTGTACTTTCTTATGGTTAATGAGATAACCTTGATTTCTCAAAGCTAAATATATACGACGATAGCCATATTTACCGTTGTGTTTTTGAAAAAGTTCAATGATCTTTTTCTTCCAACCTTTATCTAAATCTTCCTTTTGTAATTGTTTGGCATGGTAATGATAGGTTGCTTCTGGTATACCAACCTTTACTAAGATATCTTTTAATTTGAATCCTTCTTCTTTGAGTTCGAATGCCACTGCTGCTTGTGCTTTTCTAGAAAGGCACTCGGATTCTCTCGAAAAGCGTTCAACTTTTTTAAATAAGCATTCTCTAATCGAAGATTTTCATTTTCTAGCTCTAACTCTTTTTCTCGTGATAGGTTTTGATTAGATTTCTTCTGTTTCTTCTTTTTCATGGGAGGTCGTCCTTTCGGCTTTTCGAGTCCTTCCACTCCTTCTTTGTCATATATCTTTTTCCATCGCACAATAATAGATGGGGTATTTAGGCCAAATTTAATCGCTGTATCTTGGAAGGAATCGCCTGTTCTTTTCATATAGTTTAATACATTTATTTTGAATGTAACAGAATAAACTGTCTTTTTCTGTTTCTTTTTAATGCCATCTACACCGAATGATTGAAAGGCTTTTACCCATGTTCGTATAATAATTTTATCAGGTATATTATATTTTTTAGCTAATTTTCGATAACCATAATGGCCATCTAGATAATCTCTTACAACTTTCAACTTAAATTCATCACTATATTTTGTCATATTAAAACACCCCTAAAGTTAGTTTTTTTACTCTAACTTTAGGGATGCAGTACCTTGGTGGGATTTTTTTATGCTATAATTTAATTAGGCGGAAGAAGTTAGAAGTATATATGAGGTGGCTGACAGACAGTCACCTTTTTGCTCTCATAAATAGCCTTATTTTATTGTTTGGGTTAATTGCACTTATATTTTCTTTAATTCTTCCTCCATAAAATTATATATTTCGACATCTTTTAATATTTCATCTACTTTTATCAGTAAATTCTCCACTTGATACTTTGGTAAAAACGCTCTTTCTTTAGTTAATTGCAGCCATTTTATATTTGGTTCTATATCCATTATATAAAAATCTATAACCATTGGTTTTAAGTATTCACATAGCCCATTAACACCATTTTCTCCATCTGTTTCTATTGTGATTAATACATGTAGAATCATATGCTCTATTAAATCACAATATACTAGGTACTCTTTAGTTTGATATTCATATGAGTATTGATGTTTGGAAATATAATTCTTATCAGAAATGTTTTTAAACTTATTTTCAAGTATGTGATGACAAAATAAACCTTCATTAGTTTTTGAAAACTTACCTTTAGTAGGGTTTTTAATTTCACCTTCCAAAAATCTATTATAAGATTTTTCTATATAGTAATTATCTATAACAGTCCCGTGCTTATCAATTAATGTACTTATTACTTCATCGTAACTCATATCCATTAATTTTGAATAGTATTCATATTTTTCTTCGTAGTTTTCCATGATTATCCCCTCCATAATATAATATTACTCTATCCCAACAATACAATCCATATTTAACCTCAATTTTTCATCTTCTTTAATTACTTCAAGAACATTCTTTTCACTATCAAATTTATTAATCTCACATGCTATTTCTTTATAATAACCATTATCCCAATACTTAATTGTTGCAGGTGGATCATAAAATAATTTCTGTGCTAGTACATCGTTCAAATCTCTTAATGCTAATTCATCTAAGATAGGCTTATCTGTCTTGCTTTGGTCCTTAATATACTGATTAATCGTTTCATATTGTTGTGGCATAGTGGCAAAAGGCGCCCACTTAATCATCTTACGACCTTCAGGAATGTTACTATTTAAATACTTTTTAGGTATCTTGCGATAGTCCGTCTCATATTTATAAGGTTCAGGCATACCTGGGTTAATGATTTTCAATTTAAACACCTCACGTATAATTAGTAGTTTTATTATACGAACAAATGTTCTGTTTTGTAAAGTGAGTTTATTAATAGTAATAAAATTTAAATTTATAGAAAACAATATTATAATGTAGAAACTAGATTGATAACTTAAAATTTGGGCAAGGGCAAAAAAAGGGCAATTTTTGTAGACAACAGGAAAATGTATTGAAAATTTTAATTGATAATATTTTATAAATACTGCAAGGATCAATCATTTTAGACTATGTCGGATTGTAGTAATTTTCTTTGATTAATCCGCAGATGATGATGTAAATAGAAAGAAACCCGTGAAATGTGATGATTTCACGGGTTTTTCATATGAAGAGAGTGAATTCTAGTTCTCTTTTCTAATTTTGCTGATATGAATATCTCTTGAAATTGCAATCAACGGACGAATAAGCATTTGGAAACTCCCAATTACAAATAGAACAGTTCCTGCAAAAGTAGTTGACTCATTAAAAAATAGAAAACTACCCGTTATAAATATCATCGCAAGAATGATATCGTTAATTTGATATAGAAATTTATAAAAAGTAACAACTTTAACATCAATATTGAATACGGTGAATTCCAATTCATTTTTATTTTTAGTGTGCATAATCCTCACCTCAAGTTGATAATATCAATAAATAGATTAAATTCAAGAGATTGATGTGTGAGGGGTATGTTTTGTTTTATAAGGCACCGCGTTATGAACAAGTTTAGCCAGAAGTGTTCACATGGCCATCGTTATGAACAAGTTTGACGAGAAGTGTTCACAAGGCAGCCGTTATGAACAAGTTTGGCAAGAAGTGTTCACAAGACACCCGCTATGAAGAAGTTTAGCAAGAAGTGTTCACAAGACACCTGTTATAAACAAGTTTGGCAAGATGTGTTCACAAGAGCCCCGTTATGAACAAGTTTGGTAAGAAGTGTTCATAAGACCCGCGTTATAAATAGAATTTTTTATTACGAAGTTTCTCAGACTTAAAATGATTATTACAAACTCTTTTTATAGTGTGTGACCTAACCGGATAACACCACTGGATGGCTTCTTCAAATGTAAAGCCGTCTCTTTTTAAATAATAGAGTTCTTTCAAATTGTACAGAATGATTTCTTCGGATTTAATTTTAGAGTGACAATACGTGCAGTAATAGTAGATTTTACTTTCTACTATATTGATAGTGTGCATTTTTCTTCAACTCGGGCATTTTATACCTGCTAAACTGAGATCGAAGTATGGTGTGATTTCTTTTTGATAATAAGTGGAGTGAATTTTCTTGTGTTGTAATAAAAAGTTTAATATTGCGGGGTTAAACTTTGATGATTGGGATTGTAAAATTTCTTTGATTTGATTCAATTGATTGAAGTAGATGATATTCTGATTATGTGGCCAGTTTCCAACGGGTATAAAATGAGGATTCGTAAAAATGATATAAGACTGAATATCTGTATGTATACCATTTTGATACAGTAATTTTTCTAATTCGGATTTCATAGTTAATCCGTAACTACTTTTTAAGTAATCTTGTTCGAAATGCCACTCGTCTCTATAATGTTTAATTTCAAATAAGAAAAGTGTATTATCTGTTGCGACTACATAATCAATTTGGATATGATGTTGATCGCCGAATTCGAAGTCGTAAATATAGCTGATGTTAGGTATCGTGTTTAAAAACGATTTGAAATAGCGTTCTCCTTCTTTACCGTTGTAACAAGTTAGAAGATTATTCCTCTCTTCTTTCGATAAAATCTTCCGTGATTCAAGTGCGAGTAAATATTGATAGTAATCGGATGCGTTCATAAAGGACTCCTTTCTGTTATTTATTGGTAATTCAATTTTACTTCGATTACTCAAAAATTTCTATCAAATCAATGTAAGCGACTGTAGATTAATTTTCTCTGTCGCTTTTTATATTGATTTACGTTATAATTATACGATGAGTTTTTAAAAAGGAGCGATAAATATGGCTGTAAAACCACTTGTTACGGTACCAAATCCAATATTAAATAGAGAAGTTAAAGATGTTGTGACTTTTGATGAGTCTATAAAAGCATTAATTGCTGATTTAGAGGATACAATGTTTGAAAATGATGGGGTGGGTATAGCTGCACCTCAAATTGGCGTTGATCTTAAAGTTGCGATTGTTGATATGGAGCAAGAAGGTATTTTGCAGTTGATCAATCCAACGATTGTTTCTCAATCTGAAGAAACTGAAGCTGATGTAGAAGGTTGTCTCAGCGTACCTGGTGTCTTTGGAGAAGTGAACAGAAGTAAAATGATTGTTGTGAAAAGTAATGATTTAAATGGTAATCAAGTTGAACTGACTGCGTATGATGATATTGCGCGTATTATCTTACATGAAGTAGATCATTTATATGGTGAGTTATTCACGGATAAGATGACAAGAGAAATTAGCGAAGAAGAATTAGAGGAGATGTATAAGGATGAGTAAAATTGTATTTATGGGTACACCAGATTTTTCTACAGGCATTCTTGAAATGCTAATCGAAGAACATGAAGTGATTGCAGTTGTTACTCAACCTGATCGTCCAGTAGGTAGAAAAAAAGTACTGACACCACCTCCTGTTAAAAAAGTAGCAGTCGAACACAATATTCCAGTATATCAACCTGAAAAATTAAATCATTCACCAGAATTAGAAGAGATTATTAATTTACAACCTGATTTAATCGTAACTGCAGCATTTGGACAGCTATTACCAAAATCATTATTAGATGCACCAAAATACAAAGCAGTCAATGTGCATGCTTCATTGCTACCTAAATATCGCGGTGGTGCTCCGATTCATTATGCAGTTATGAATGGTGAGAAGAAGACTGGCGTAACAATTATGTATATGGCAGAAAAATTAGATGCAGGTAATATTATTAGCCAAGATGAAATCGACATTAAAGAGAACGACACAGTAGGAGATGTTCATGATCAACTAGCAGTACTCGGTACAGCATTATTGAAACGAACTTTACCTACTATTTTTAATGGAACAAATGATAGCATTCCTCAAGATGAATCTCTAGTAAGTTTCGCTTCTAATATTTCAAGAGAAGATGAAAGAATTGATTGGAGACAAGATGCTGAATCAATTCATAACCATATTAGAGGGTTATCACCTTGGCCAGTTGCATATACAACGATGAATGATAAAAATATGAAATTGTGGCGCAGTGAAATAGTAAGAAATGTTAAAGGTAATCCAGGAGAAATTGTTGAAACAACTAAATCAGCTATTATAGTAGCAACAGGCAGTGAAGATGGTGTTGCTTTAACTGAAATACAATTAGCAGGTAAAAAACGAGTGCAAGCACGAGATTATTTAAGCGGATTACAATCAAAAATTGATGGGACTAAATTAATATGATGAAAAACAATGTAAGAAACGTTGCATTAACGATTCTAGATGATGTACTGACAGGTGAAGCATATAGTAATCTACAACTTAATGAAGCGATAAAAAACGAAGCCGTATCTAAAAAAGATGTCGGATTATTAACGGAACTTGTATATGGTACTTTACAAAGAAAAGTCACTTTAGAATATTTAATTGAGCCTTTTATTAAGACGAAGTTAAAAGGTTGGATGAAACGTCTATTAATCATGAGTGCATATCAATATGTATATTTAGATAAAGTCCCAAATCATGCGATTATCAATGAAGCTGTCAATATTGCTAAAGTACGCGGTGATTTACACAATAGTAAAGCAATCAATGCGATTCTTAGAAATTTCATGTCTACACCATTAAGAACATTAGATGAAATCAAACATGATGATAAGAAACTTTCAATTGAGGGTAGTGTACCTTTATGGTTAACAAAACATTGGATTACACATTTTGGATATGAAAAGACGAGAGAAATGTGTTTACTCAGTTTAACACCGCCAGATACAACAGTAAGAGTGAATACAACACGCATATCTGTTGAAGATGCAGTTGAAAGATTACAAAGTAATGGTTATACTGTCGAAATAGATAAAGACATAGAAAGATGTTTACATGTTAAAGGTGAAGCTATTGTAAATGATAGATTATTTAAAGATGGTTTATTATCTGTACAAGATAAGAGTTCAATGTTTGTAGCAGAAATTTTGAATCCGAAACCGAATAGTACAGTGTTAGATACATGTAGTGCACCAGGTGGTAAGACTTGTCATATCGCTGAAATCATGAATCAAACAGGTCATGTTGATGCGTTTGACATTCACCCACATAAAATAGATTTAATTGATTTTAATATCAAAAAATTAAGACTTAAAAATGTAACAGCAGCTGTACATGATGCCACTCAGCCTTTTGATCAAACATATGACTACATCCTTGTAGATGCACCGTGTAGTGGATTTGGTGTCATGAGAAGAAAGCCTGAAATTAAGTATGACAAGACGTCAAAGGATGTTGAATCATTATGGCACTTACAATTAGAAATCCTTGAAAATGCGAGTAAATCTCTCGCACCTAATGGAGAACTTGTGTACTCAACTTGTACAATCGAACAAATGGAAAATGAAAATGTTGTTTATTCATTCTTAAAAGCAAATCCAGAGTTTGAATTCGCACCATTTATAGATCCGAGAACAAATCAAGAAACTAAAACATTACAGCTACTACCTCAAGATTATAATTCAGATGGTTTCTTTATTACTAAAATTAAGAGAAAGGAAAGTTAATATGCCAGCGATACAGAAAAAACGCAATAAATTTATGCCAAACTTCGAAAGACCTTCAATATATTCATTACAATTAGGAGAATTAGAAGATTGGTTGATCGATCAATCAGAACCAAAGTTTAGAGCTAAACAAATTTTTGATTGGTTATATGTTAAAAGAGTAGACGCTTTTAGCGAAATGACAAATCTTTCAAAAGAATTGAGAGAAAAGCTTGTTCAATCATTTGAAATTACAACGTTAGAAGTAGCTGTTAAACAAGAAAGTAAAGATGGAACTATCAAGTTTCTTTTTGAATTACAAGATGGATACACGATTGAAACAGTATTAATGAGACATGAATATGGGAATTCGGTTTGTGTGACAACTCAAGTAGGTTGTCGTATAGGTTGTACGTTCTGTGCCTCATCAATCGGTGGATTGAAACGTAACCTTGAAGCGGGTGAAATTGTTGCGCAAGTATTAACAGTTCAAAAAGCTTTAGATGCTACGGATGAGCGTGTCAGCCAAGTCGTTATTATGGGTATTGGTGAACCATTTGAGAACTATGATGAAATGATGGGATTCTTAAAAATCATTAATCATGATAAAGGTTTAAACATCGGTGCACGTCATATTACAGTTTCTACATCAGGAATTGTTCCTAAAATTTATGATTTTGCTGATGAGTCACTACAAATAAACTTCGCATTAAGTTTACACGCTGCTGATAATGAAACACGTTCTAGATTGATGCCTATTAACAGAGCTTATGATTTAGATAAATTAATGGAAGCTATTGAATACTATGTCAATAAAACGAATAGAAGAATCACATTTGAATATGGTTTATTCGGAGGCGTGAATGACCAAGTTCATCATGCAAAAGCATTGGCAAAATTAATTAAACATTTAAACTGTCACGTGAACTTAATTCCAGTTAACCACGTACCAGAACGTGATTATGTAAAAACATCAAAAGAAGATATCTTTAAATTCGAAAAAGAATTAAAAAGAAACGGGATAAATGCTACAATAAGACGTAATCAAGGTGCAGATATTGATGCTGCATGTGGACAACTAAGAGCAAAAGAGCGAAAAGAAGAAACGAGGTAACAAATCATGGAAGCACGGTTTTTTACAGATGTCGGTCAATTTCGAGAACAAAATGAAGATGCAGGTGGTATCTATACAAATCAAACAGGTCAAGTTTTATTAGTGATTTGTGATGGTATGGGTGGACATGCTGCTGGTGAAGTTGCAAGTCAATTTGTGAATGATTCACTTAAAGCTAGATTCGAAGATGAAAATTATATTGAATATGATCATGCTGAAGATTGGTTGCAATCTAACTTAGCTGATATAAACAGACAATTATATAACGAGTCTATGAACAATGAGATGTATAGAGGCATGGGTACAACTTGTGTTTGTGCTCTAGTCTATGAAAAAGATATCGTTGTAGCTAATATAGGTGATTCACGTGCTTATTTGATGAACAGTCGTGAAATGATGCAATTAACAAATGATCATACATTTGTTAATCATCTTGTTACGATTGGAGAAATTACGAAAGAGGAGGCTTTCACGCATCCTCAAAGAAACATTATTACAAAAGTTATGGGAACAGATAAACGCGTTAACCCAGATATTTTTTACTACAATACAAAATTTTATGATTATTTGCTTTTAAATTCAGATGGTTTAACAGATTATTTACATGAAGGTGACGTTCAACAAATTGTGATGTCTCATAAAGGTACGGTTGAGGATATTGGTGAAACGCTTATCGAAGAAACAATCGAAGTCGAAGGTAAAGATAATATTTCGTTAATATTATATCCATTTGAAGGTGGAAAAATATGATAGGTCGCATAATCGCCGGTCGCTATGAATTTGTGAAGTATCTTGGTGGAGGTGGTATGAGTAACGTCTATTTAGCGAAAGATAAGATCTTGAACCGTGATGTAGCAGTGAAAGTAATCAACATACCGCCTTATGAAAAAGAAAAAGCAGTTGAACGTTTCGAACGAGAAGTTCAAAATACGACGATTTTAAGTCATAGTAACGTTGTGAATGTACTTGATGTAGAAGAAGATGATAATTGTTATTACCTTGTTATGGAATACATAGAAGGACCAACATTAAAGGAATATCTATGTAAAGAAGGTAAGTTATCTGCAGATGAAGCGGTTGAAATGACCCTTCAAATCTTAAAAGGTATCGCACATGCACACCATCATCGAATTATTCATCGAGATATTAAACCGCAAAACATTCTCATGACTAAAAATGGGACGTTAAAAATATTAGACTTTGGTATCGCAAGGGCATTAAGTGAAACAGCTCTAACAGAAACGAATCATGTTATGGGATCTGTTCAATATTTATCGCCTGAACAAGCTAAAGGTCAATCAACAGATGAATCATCAGATATTTATTCTATTGGTATTGTATTGTATGAATTATTAACAGGACACCCGCCATTTAATGGGGAAACGCCTGTAAGTGTTGCCATTAAACATATTCAAGAAGAGTTGCCATCTATTAGAAAAGAACGACCATCTATACCTCAAAGTATAGAAAATGTCATTATGAAAGCAACGCGTAAAGAAAAGTCACTCAGGTACCGTGATACAAATGAAATGTATTATGACCTTTTAACAGCATTGGATGATGAACGTAAAGATGAATTACCTAGGTATGATTCTAATTCAGATACTAAAACAATGCCCGTTATAAAAGCAGATGAAGAAGAAAGTGATACAAAGACTGTTCCAATTGCAACGACTCAACAAAATGCTAATGCACAACAACAAAATACGGAAACAAATAAGCCTAAACGTAAACGAAATAAATGGTTAATCGTTTTTGTGCCTATTTTACTATTATGTATGTTAGTAGGTGCAATCGGTTTTGCCTTAACGGCTCCTAAATATGTAGATGTGCCTAATTTATTAGGAAAATCACGTGGTGAAGCCTTAGCTTTAATAGACGAAAAGGGTTTAAGTAAAGGCAAAATAACAGAAGCCTATAGTAATAGCTTTAAAGAAGGCGAAGTTATGAAAGTAACACCTAAAGTTGGTAGCAAAGTTAAAGAAATGACTAAAGTTGATTTAGTGATATCTCAAGGTGTTAAGACGTTTACCGTAGAAGATTATGTTGGAAAATCAGCAGACAAAACGAAAAAGCAATTAGAAAAACAAGGCTTTGAATCTGTCCGTATAAAAGAACAGTATGATAAAGCGGCGAATGGCACAGTGATTAATCAAAATATCGAACCAGGTTCTAAAGTTGTACCTAAAGATACGATGATTATTTTGACAAAATCAATCGGCGTAAAACAAGAATACGTTAAAGATTATACAGGTGAAGAAATCAGTAAAGCAACTTCTGAACTTGAAGCGCTTGGATTTAAAGTAGAACAATCTGAAGTTGAAAGTGATGAACCAGCAGATACAATCGTCAAACAATCATTTAAAGATGGACAATTACCAGTCGAATCAACGATTTACTTTGATGTATCTAAAGGTGAAGATAAAGACTCTGACTCAGATAAATCAGATGACAAAGATAAAAAAGATGACAACAATGATAATGCAAGAGATAAAACATATACACAATCCGTTTATATACCATTTACAGGTTCTGATAGTAAAAAAGGTCAGAAAGTAGAGATCTTTGTTAAAGATAAATCAAATGATATCAAAAAAGTTGCAGATTCCTTTACGATTAAAAAAGATACAACAAGAAGCATTAATTTCACGATTCCAAAAGGCGAATCAGCTGAATATCGCGTTGAAGTAGATGGTAAAGAAATTGAAAGTAACACAATTGATTACGATGATTTCTAAATATATGAAAAGTATATAGCTATTTGTGAGACTGAAACATTAACCAGTGTTTCAGTCTCTATTTTTATACACTATTGATTTAATGCTTAGTTCTTAGTAAAATTTAGAAAATGAGTCTGGGGTGAAAAATATGCTTCCTTATGTGTCTTTATATGAATATGTATATCGTCAAACAGAACATGCTATTGTAGATGCTGATCAAAAGCACGCTATTTATGAAGAGTATAAAAATATTGTGACCTCATCTCATCTGTCTGAGCAAGTCTTTATAGAAGTTATGAATAATTTCTTCTATGATATAGGTTTGTTGAGTACGTCTATTAAGGCATTGAAAGTTCCTGACAAACAAGTGGGGATTAAGGTGAGGGCTACTAAAGATGCTTTAGTTGTTACGGAAGTGCTGGATGATATACGCTTTGTTGTTGGTGATGAAATTACACAGTTATCAGGGGATTCTATTGAATATTGTAGAATGAGATATCATCGTTTATTAAAAGATGAACCATACCATAGAGAAGAATGGGGACATATTTTAACTTTCCAAAATGAAGTAGAAGTAAAAAGAGCGAATCAAACTTATCACTTTGAATTGAGACATTATCCGGTGAGTACAGAACATACGATTGATGTGACGGTTAAGGATGATGTGCCAATATTAGAGTTTAACGGTGATATTCGTTTTGAACAAGCTGTTGAAGCGTTATATAAATTATCCAAAATTCAAGAATCATCTAAAAAAGTCGTGTTTGATTTTAGGAACGCACAATTTAAAAATTTAAGTATCGCAGAGTTTCTTATACCTTATTTTTATGAGATTGGAAATCAAGAAACGATATTAACGAGAGACACACACGTAAAGGTTGAGCGAGAGCGTCATAAGACGTTATTTAAGCAAAAATTAGAACGTTTGTATAAAGCGTGCAGTGAAATGAATGAACAAGCTTTTTATCAAAATATTTTAGATCAACCTGTTGGTGATTGGAAACTCTTTGATGATGATAAAATTGATTTTATCGGATTAAGTCGATTTGAAGAAATTGTGGTATTAATTGATAAAGATACATCTTATGCAGCTGAATGGCTCGTTTATAAAATAGCAAAATCGGGAATAGTCAATCTTGTCGGAAGACCAACGAGTGGAAATCTAGCATTTTTTAATATTGTTGAGGAAATTATTGATCAACGATTTATACTCAGTTTTCCAGTTGAAAATCTAAATCAATCGATTCAAGATGATGTCGTTTATCCAGATACGCTAATTGAGTGGTCAAAAAGACATGCATTAGTTGACAAAGATATAAAATTTTCAATTGATAATAGTAGTTGATTGATTATTTTCACAGAAAATGAAATAATATGTAAGTATATGAAATTTACAAAAATTCTAGGGGGCATTAACTTTATGGGTAAGCAAATACCAAAAGATAGAGGTCTAGACAGTACATTAAAAGTCTTAAAAGAAGGCTATAAATATGTACCAAATAGACTTGAGAAATTTGATACAAATATTTTTGAATTAAGAGCATTAGGCGGAAGAAGAACAGTTGTAATTAGCGGTAAAGAAGCAGCAGAGCTTTTTTATAATAACGATTTAATTGAAAGACAAGGTACGTTACCTAAACGTGTTGTTAATACTTTATTCGGTAAAGGCGCTATACATACTACTGGTGGTAAAAAACACATAGACCGTAAAGCTCTATTTATGTCATTAATGACTGAAGAAAACTTAGAATATTTGAGAGAACTTACACGTAGTACTTGGTTTATGAATACTGAACGTATGGAAAGAATGGACGAAGTTAACGTTTATAAAGAATCTATTATCTTATTGACTAAAGTTGGATTTAGATGGGCAGGCGTTATCGCTTCTCCTGAAGAAATTGAAAGCTGCGCACAAGATATGGATACAATGATTGATTCATTTAAAAATATCGGTACTGCATTCAAAGGATATAGAGAAGCTAAAAAAGCAAGAGATAGAGTGGAAACATTCCTAGAAAATCAAATTATTGCAGTACGTGAAGGTAAATTAACACCTCCACAAGGTACAGCATTACATGAATTTAGTCATTGGGAAGATTTTGAAGGTAATTTAATGGATTCTAGATTGTGTGCGATCGATTTAATGAACGTTGTGCGTCCTCTAGTCGCAATTAACCGTTTTATTAGTTTCGGTGTGAAAGCATTACATGATTATCCAGGAGAAGCAGAAAAAGTCTTCAATAATGAAAATGACTATACTTATAAATTTGTACAAGAAGTTAGAAGATTCTATCCATTCGTACCTTATTTACCAGGTAAAGCAGCAGTAGATATCGAATTTGATGGTTATACGATTGAGAAAGATACTTTCTTAGTATTAGATATTTACGGAACATTGCATAGAGACGGCTTATGGGAGAATCCAGAAAGATTCTATCCAAACCGCTTCAGCGATTGGGACGGAAGTCCATTTGATTTAATTCCTCAAGGTGGTGGCGATTATTATACAAACCACCGTTGCGCAGGTGAATGGATGACAATTATCATCATGGAAGAATCTATGAAATACTTCGCTAGAAACATTTCATATGATGTTAAAAAAGATCAAGATTTATCTGTTAATTTAAATAAATTACCAGGTCGTGTCGTAAGTGGTACAATCATTGAAAATGTTAATGCATTAGTAAACCGTAACGTAGAATCAGTTTAATCATTAAATGATTCATCATAATAATATTATTCAGGCTGGGACATAATCTAATGTCTCAGTCTCTTTTAGTATCTTGGCAGTAGATGACTGAATTGAAATGCACTTGTACCAAGCTTTTTCAACTCTAGTCATCCTTGCTGGGGCGGGACTACGAAATCTTTTTTTACAAATTAGATTTCTGTCCGCTCCCCTGAATTCATGTATATATGAAAATTTTCAAAGATATTTGGTATCATAGGTAAAGAGGTGATGACATGGTAACTTGTTTAGTTGTAGATGATGATAAATTTATCTTAAATGATTTGAAGCGAGAAATTGAACGTGAACATATAAGTGTTATAACAAGTCTCAGCGGTGAAGAAGCATTAGAAGTTGTAGAACATAAATATATTGATATTGCTGTTGTAAATATTATGATGCCTGGTATGGACGGTTTTGAATTGTGTCAAATACTTAAGGATAGTTTTGATATTCCAGTTATCATGTTAACTGCAAGAGATGAGTTGAGTGATAAAGAAAATGCATTTCTAGCTGGAACAGATGATTATGTAACAAAACCATTTGAAATTAAAGAGTTAATATTTAGAATAAAAGCTGTTCTACGAAGATTTAAGATTAATTCTTCCAATGAACTTCAAATAGGTAATACACATATTAATAGTGTAGATATGGAAATAACCATTAATCAGAAAACAATGCTTTTACCAAAGAAAGAATTTGCATTACTAGATTATTTAATGCGTAACAAAGATAAAGTATTGCAACGAGACAAAATTATTGAAGTTGTATGGGGTATTGATTTCGAAGGAGACGAACGAACGCTAGATGTACACATTAAACGTATTAGAAAGCGATTAGAGAAGTTAGAGAGCGATGTCTTGATTAAAACCGTTAGAGGCGTTGGTTACAAGGCGGTGCTTGCACATGAGGTTTAAGTCTTTAGCGCAACGAATAACGATTTATACAATAGTTGTGATGCTCGTAAGTGCTATTTTAGGTTTCATTCTTACAAATATTTATTATCATATAGATTTAAAAGAAAAAAATGACCACAAAGTGTTTGATACTTTAAAAGATGTTCAAGATTATATTGATCATGATAATGAAATGTCGTTGGATAATTATTTAAATCACTTAAGCGAGCTACATTATCAAGCTGTATTGTATAATGATAAGTTGAAACCGACTTATTATGGTGATAACTTCAGAAAATATAATTTAGACAACCAAGCTGTTGAAGATGTATTAGACGGTAAAACGTATCATGGTATTAAAAATAGACCGTTTAATATTTTTATTACAGGATTCTTTGATAATGAAACGAGAAACACTGTCGGAATAAAGATTCAACATCAAGGTGCTGAGTATGCGTTATTCTTGAGACCTAGTGTGGGTTCCATGTTAGGTGAATTTAGAATATTTTTAGCGATATTGCTTGTATTGCTTGTCGTAATTTCATTAGTACTCGTTCTCTTCTCAAGTTATTCATTAGCAAACCCAATTAGAAGACTTATGAAGACAACTGAATCATTACGTAAAGGTGATTTTGATGTCGCGATTAAAGTAACACGTGACGATGAAATAGGTATATTACAACATCGATTTATTAAGATGAGAGATGAACTTAAACAACTAGAAATGA
>OMJG01001301.1_pt1 | contig 14798 bp, 11 predicted proteins | sample 1646431 | NCBI WGS metagenome assembly OMJG01 (sample SAMN03771674, study PRJEB25209) | food metagenome | isolation source: Cotija cheese | place: Mexico:Jalisco,Michoacan | collected 2011-12-12
GCGAAGTATCGAACAACTCGACATAATATTGGATTTATTACATTAGATGAGATTGCCTATCAAGAAAATATTGAATTTAATAAATCTCAATTTGAAGCCGACACGGCAGAGTTTTTTGTAGATGGTGAAAAGGTGTTATTAGCAAAGCCTCAAACATTTATGAATGAATCAGGTCGTAGTGTAGGACCATTGATGACTTATTATAATATTTCACCCGAAAATGTTTTAGTCATTTATGATGATTTAGATTTACCTGTAGGAAAAGTAAGATTGCGTCAAAAAGGAAGTGCTGGTGGACATAATGGTATTAAAAGCTTAATTTCACATATTGGAACACCTGAGTTTAATCGTGTACGAATAGGGATTGATCGCCCAAATCGCGGAGAAGAAGTGATAGCTCATGTTTTAGGTAATTTTCCTAAAAACACACATGAAGACATGCTGTCAGCTGTAAAATTAGCGGCAGATGCGAGTTTGTATTGGGCACAAGGGCATTCATTTGTTGAGACTATGAATCAATACAATAGTAAGAAATAAAGGGGGTCAGATGATTAATATGTACCTCAATCAAAGTATGATGACTATAATAGAACAAGATGAACAAGTGAAAGAGTGGCTTGATAATAGTGAGACACAAAAATCACAATTGATTACAGGTTTAGCTGGTTCAGCTAAGAGCTTAGTGATGTCGACGTTGCTGAAAAAAAATAAAAAGATCATGATTGTGACCCCTAATTTATATTATGGGACTAAATTGATGGACGACTTGCAACACATTGTTGACGAGTCTTATTTGCATTTCTTCCCTGTTGATGAAGTGGCAGCAGTTGAAATGTCCTTTTCTTCTCCGGAAGCACTAGCTGAGAGGATTAATAGCATGGTGTTTTTAAATAGTGATGAGCCAGGGATTATCGTTACACCATTAGCTGGATTACGTCGTTTTTTACCAGCTCCTAATAATTGGAAAAATAGTGTGTTATCTGTTGAAGTAGGAGGTATAATCGATTTAACAACTTTACCCGAAACATTAGTCTCTCTAGGGTATGTTAGAGAACAAATGATAGGAAAACCAGGTGAATTTAGTATTAGAGGAAGTATCATTGATATTTATCCTTTAACTAGTGAATACCCTGTGCGTATCGATTTGTTTGATGATGAGATTGATTCGTTGCGTTTGTTTGATGTAGAAACCCAACGTTCGTTATCAGATGTAGAGAATATATTAATTCCACCAGCTATGGATCAAGTGGTAACAAAAGATGAGTTAGCAAACGCGGCAAGTGTGTTAGATGAGGTGTTAAGTAAAAAAATTGATGGCATAAAAGATATTGATAGAAAAAATCAGTTAACTACTTATAAAAATTATACAGTGGGTGAGTGGGGCAGTGGTCATCCAACTGATGATATTAGTCAATATATTGATATGATTTATGAGGAAAAATATCATTTAAGTGATTATTTATCTCATGACGATTTGGTGGTATTTGATGATTATAGTCGCATGATTGATACGGAAAAAGAGATTTTACGAGAAGAAGCAGAATGGTTAACGATCAAGTTAGAAGATAATCCAGTGTTTGAAAATCGGACATTGGGTGGTGATTTTAGACAGATTATGAAAAAAATGCCACAACATCGGACATTTTTCTCTCTGTTTCAAAAAGGGATGGGAAATTTGCGTTTTTCTTCCATTTATCCGTTTGAATACCGTGCGATGCAACAATTCTTTGGACAGTTGCCGCTCTTAAAGGCAGAGATGGATCGTTGGGCAAAACAAAAACAAACGGTTGTGGTACTAGTCGAAGATACCGAACGTAGTAAAACGGTAGAACGCTTGTTTATTGATGCGGATATTTCTGTTGTCGTCAATAACAAAAAAGAGTTGTTAAAAGGGCAAGCACAAATCCAGGTTGGCTTATTAGAATCAGGGTTTGAGTTGCCGCAAGATAATTTAATCGTGTTAGTAGAAAAAGAAATTCTACACACCAGAACGAAACGTCAAGCACGTAAACAAACCATTTCTAATGCGGAACGATTAAAGAGTTATAATGAATTAAGTCCTGGTGATTATGTGGTTCATGCTAATCACGGGATTGGTAAATACATTGGCATGGAGACATTACTAAGTGGTGGCATACACCAGGATTACATGACCATTTTGTATCAAAATAACGATAAATTGTTTATTCCAGTGACCCAGTTAGATTTAATTCAAAAATATGTGGCTTCTGAGTCTAAAACGCCACGTATTAATAAATTAGGTGGTAGTGAGTGGACAAAGACAAAGAAAAAAGTATCGGCAAAAGTTGAAGATATCGCGGATGATTTAATTCAATTATATGCAGCAAGAGAAGCTGAAGTAGGATATGCTTTTTCACCAGATGACAATTACCAGCATGAGTTTGACAATGCCTTCCCGTACGCAGAAACGGACGACCAATTGCGAAGTATCCAAGAAATTAAGAAAGACATGGAGAAAACACGACCAATGGACCGTTTGCTTGTAGGGGACGTGGGTTACGGGAAGACAGAAGTGGCTTTGCGTGCAGCGTTTAAAGCAGTTAGAGATGGCAAACAAGTCGCATTCTTAGTCCCAACGACTATCTTAGCTCAACAGCACTATGAAACGATGTTAGACCGATTTAAAAATTTTCCAGTAAGTATTGGGTTAATGAGTCGATTTAGAACGAAAAAACAACAAGAAGAAACGATTGATCAATTGAAAAAAGGTCAAATAGATATTATTGTTGGCACGCATCGAATTTTATCAAAAGACTTAGAGTTTATGGATTTAGGATTGCTTATCATTGATGAGGAACAACGTTTTGGCGTGAAACATAAAGAGCGACTAAAACAATTACGTGCACAAGTGGATGTATTGACACTGACAGCTACACCGATTCCAAGAACATTGCACATGTCCATGTTGGGGGTGCGAGATTTATCGGTTATTGAAACCCCTCCGGCTAATCGTTACCCAGTGCAAACATATGTGATGGAGAAAAATCCAGGGGCTATACGTGAGGCGTGTGAGCGAGAAATTGCGCGTGGTGGACAAGTGTTTTATCTATACAATCGTGTGGATACGATTGAGCAAAAAGTCGATGAATTAAAAATGCTATTACCTAACGCTCGTATTTCTTATGCACATGGTCAAATGACAGAAATTCAGTTAGAAAATGCGTTAATGGAATTTATTAATGGTGAATACGATATTTTAGTGACAACGACGATTATTGAAACAGGGGTTGATATTCCTAATGTAAATACGTTGTTTGTGGAAAACGCCGATCACATGGGCTTATCTCAGCTTTATCAGTTAAGAGGTCGTGTTGGCCGAAGTAATCGCGTGGCGTATGCTTATTTTATGTATGAACCGCAAAAAGTCTTAAATGAAGTGAGCGAGAAACGACTTCAAGCGATTAAAGATTTTACGGAATTAGGTTCAGGATTTAAAATTGCCATGCGAGATTTGTCAATTCGTGGTGCTGGAAACCTGTTAGGTGCTCAACAACATGGCTTTATTGACTCAGTCGGGTTTGATATGTACACTCATATGCTTAATGAAGCAGTTAATCGTAAGCGTGGTGTCGATAGTAAAGAGACGAAAACAGTGACTGAAATTGACTTGGGCATTGATGCGTATATTCCAAGTGATTATATAGAAGATGAGCGTCAAAAAATTGAAATGTATAAGCGAATTAGACAACTTGAAAATCAAGAGATGTATGATGAATTAGAAGCTGATCTATTAGATAGATTTGGTGAATACCCTGATGAAGTCGCAAATCTATTAACTGTTGGGTTGATAAAAATGAATGCTGATTTTGCCTTAATTGATAAAATTCAAAAGAAAAAGCAATCAATTTATGTTGAATTAAGCAAGGAAGGCACGTCTGCTTACACAATCGAGCAGTTATTTAAAGCTTTATCAAAAACAACTTTAAAAGCAGAAATCAGTACAGACGAGCATTTGGCTGTGACATTCAAACTAGGTAAAGACACAACCGTTGCAATATGGTTACATGAAGTGTCAACATTTATTGAAGCATTAAGGCAAGAGCGATATGCTAAAAAAGATGTACGGGATGATGCGAATGGAAAAAATTAAAGTAGAAAAAACTGTTTTAAAAGGAACGTTGATTTTAACGATTACGTCTTTTGTGGTAAAGATACTGAGTGCTGTGTATCGCGTGCCATTTCAAAATTTAGTGGGAGACGAAGGGTTTTATGTGTACCAACAAGTGTACCCTATCTATGGTATTGCGATGACATTGTCGTTATCTGGTATGCCTGTATTTTTATCAAAAATTTTAGCTAGTGAAGAGTCTTTGATTGAAAGAAAAAAAATTCTTACCCAATTTTTTTACTATGTTAGTTTCTTGTCTATCTATTTATTTTTAGGCTTATTTGTTGGGGCACCACTCATTGCCATGATGATGGGAGACAAAGAGCTCATACCACTTATTCGTGTTGTATCGTTGGTATTTTTACTGGTACCATTTTTATCTACTTTTAGAGGTTATTTTCAAGGAGAGGTGAATATGTTACCAACTGCAACCTCGCAGTTAGTGGAACAGGGAATTCGTGTGGGAATTATTTTACTTTCTGGTTGGTTGTTTTATACGCAAAGTTTAGATGTTTACCAAGTAGGAAGTATTGCCACATCAGGAGCGATTATGGGTGGAATATGTGCGATTGTGGTGTTAATATACTATGCAAGAAAGCAGCCGTTATCTTTTTATCCAATTCCCTCAAAGGAACAGCGTGATAATGGATTGCTAAGACGATTAATATTAGAAGGTGGAACGCTTTGCTTTTTTAGTGCTTACCTCGTAATTTTTCAATTGATTGATTCATTTACGATAAAAAAATATTTAGTTTTTTCAGGGATACCGGATCTATCAGCTAAAATAGCCAAGGGAGTCTTTGATAGAGGACAGCCATTGGTACAATTAGGATTGGTTGTGGCCATTGCAATGACTGCTACATTCATGCCGACGTTAACTCATTACTATAAAAGTAAAAAGAAATCAGATTATCAATCAATGGTGTTATCCTATTTAAAAGTGTCATTGAGTATTTCTGTGGCAGCAGGTATTGGATTGGCCATCATGATTCCATTTATCAATGTGACACTTTTTAGCAACAATGATGGCGCATCAACATTGTCGCTATTTGTACTATCTGTTAGTGTTGCCTCAATGATTCAAACGTATCAAACAATTTATCAAAGTCAAAACCGAGTACATTATCAATTTGTCGCTGCAATATTTGGTGTGTTATTGAAGAGTATTTTGACACCATGTTTAACCTATTATTTTGGAACAATGGGGTCAAGCGTAAGTACGTTACTGGGGTTGTTAGGTTGTTTACTTGTTTTGCATCATTACCTGATCCGTAAGGGATTTGACGTAGCGGTTGGCAAACTTTTTTTAATAAAATTATTGATTAGTTTAGGGTTGATGGCTATTGGAGTCTATGGATTTAGAGTTATCTGTTTAGCTAACGGTTTACTCATAACTCATAGAGGAGTGACGTTTGCTTTAACACTAATAGGTGTCTTTATTGGAGTGACTATCTATCTAATAAGTATTGTGAAATTTAAATTATTTAGTTATGATGAATGGAACATGTTGCCATTTGGCCAAAAAATATATAAACATTTTTATTAATTGATTTAGGAGGACATTGATGAGATTAGATAAATTTTTAAAAATTTCAAGAATTATAAAACGTCGAACAATTGCAAAAGAAATAGCTGATAAAGGTCGGATTCAAGTGAATCACAAATTAGCTAAATCATCTACCCCTGTTAAAATAGGAGATGTGATTACAATCATGTTTGGTAATAAAACATTAGAAGTTAAAGTATTAGACTTAAAAGACACAACTAAAAAAGATGAAGCAAAAGATTTATACGAAATTATTAGCGAAATCAAAAATCAAAACTAAAATCAGCGATAAGTATTAGACATTAATGAGGCTAGTTGGTATAATGAACCCAAGTATAAACAGAAATGGAGTCTAATGTATCATGAGTGAGAAAAAAACGTTATTAGCCCTTGAGACAAGCGAAAAAAGACTTCCGTCACCAATGGCGAAAGCTCAACGTGAACAAAAGCAAATGATTTACAAACGACGACGCTTAACGGTTATGTTTGTGTTAGCCTTTGGTTTATTTACGTTCATGGGAATTAACTTATTTCGCAATGGACAACATCTGTTATCACTACAACAAAATCACACAGAGGTAAAAAAGGAATATGCAAAAGTAAAAACAGAAAAGAAGGATTTGGAAAACGAAGTAAAATTGTTAAAGGATCCCGAATATGTTGAGAAAGTTGCACGTGCCAAATATTTTTACTCTAAAGAAGGCGAACAAGTATATAGCATCCCAGGACTGAGTGGTGCAAATTAAAGCAGTGGCAATCGAGTATTAAGTTAATAAAAAAATAATATATAAAGAGGATTCAAGGAGGAAATATTTTTTTATGTCAATCGAAGTGGGGACAAAGTTATCTGGTAAAGTGTCAGGTATTACTAATTTTGGAGCGTTTGTAGATTTAGGTGATGGAAAAACAGGATTGGTACATATCAGTGAGGTATCTAATAGCTTTGTAAAAGATATCAACGATGTTTTAAAGATGAATGACGAAGTTGAAGTAAAAGTCATGAGTGTTGGAGATGACGGAAAAATTGGGTTATCAATCAAGCGTGCCAACGAAGAAGAACGCCCAGCACAGCGTGAGCGTAAAGAATACAAACGTTCATCAAATAATTACCAGTCTGATCGTAACAACCGAGGTGGAAATGACCGTGGTAGAAATAATCGTAAACCTGCAGCAGTAGCTACTCCACAAAAAGAAAGTTTTGATTCATTAATGACTAACTTCTTAAAAGATAGTGATGATAGATTAAGTACATTAAAACGCAGTACTGAAGGAAAACGTGGCGGACGTGGCGGACGTCGTAACTAAATAGATAGAAGGGTAAGAGAGTTCTCTTATCCTTTTTTTATATGGAAAAGTGGGAGGAAAGTTTGTGTACCAAGAATTTGAAAAGATTATTCAATCAGAGTACCAGTTGATGCCACAAACTCATATTGTGGTAGGAGTATCTGGAGGAGTTGACTCAATGGTGTTACTGCATTTGTTGTGTCAAATACCCAAAGATCAACGTCCAGTGATTTATGTTGCACATATTAACCACCAGTTAAGAGCTGAATCAGAAGTGGAACAATTATTTGTAGAAAGTTATGCCAAAAAATATCAAATACCCTGTTTTGTTGGTATATGGGACGAAGGAAAAACTGTTGATACAAATGTAGAGCAACAAGCAAGAACATTTCGCTATACTTTTTTTGATAAAGTGATGCAAGAAACAAATAGCACGTATTTATTAACGGCTCATCATAAAGATGATGCTGTCGAAACAATCTTGATGCGATGGATTCAAGGTAGTCAATTAAGAAAATTGGTTGGGATTGAAAAAAAACGCTCACTGGGAGTCAATCAGGTTATTCGCCCATTATTAAGTTTTTCTAAAAAAGAACTTTATGAATACGCTAAAGAAAAAAATATCCCGTATCATGAAGATAGTAGTAACCTTTCTGATAATTATTTCCGAAATCGTATTCGTCATCACATCCGTCCTATGCTAGAAATAGAAAATCCTAATTTTGGTAACGGAATATTGCGCTTATCTCAAGAAATTTCCAATCAAAGGCAAGTTATCGATGAATTACTGCAGCCTTTAATTGAATTACTTGTTTCTTATCAAAATAATACATGGCAATTAGATTATATTTCGTTAAAAAAACACAATTTAGCGATACAGTCTGAAGTAATTCGATATATATTAACAGATATTCAAGAAAAAACTAGCCTTGTTGTAGGATATGAGCATATGAATCAGTTACAAAAACTGATTAGTAATGATAAACCAAATCAACAGTTATTATTAGGAAATAATTGGATTGTTGAAAAAAATTATGACATACTCACTATCTATCAAAAGAAAAAATCATTAAATGAATATACTGTATTTGATTTGGCAAAAAATCAGGGTGTATTTTTGTCTAATAATCAGTGGTTAGGATTTTTTGAATTGGGTAAAGAAGTTATTCCGAATGAATTGATTAACTGGCACTTAAAAGAGATGATTTACACACATGGGAAACATCATACGATTCGAGTTAGAAAACGTGAAGCTGGTGACAGATTCGTATATAATTATAAAGGTCAGACTAAGAAAGTATCACGATATTTTATTGATGAAAAAATACCAACTAAATTACGTGATTTAAGTTGGCTCGTTTTCGATGAAAAAGGGTATCTTCTATGGCTTTTACCATTTAGAGAATCTTATTTGAGTATTCATCATGAAACTGATAAAATACAGTATAAGCTCGTCTACTTATATCAAAGGGATGAGTAAGTTTGGAAGGAGAACCCAATGTTAGAAAAAGATATCGAAAAAACATTTTATTCAGAACAACAAATTCAAGAACGAGTTGCTGTTTTAGGTGAAGAGATTAGTCGTGAGTATCAGGATAAGTTTCCTTTAGTTGTGGGTATTTTAAAAGGAGCCGTTCCGTTTTTATCGGATTTAGTTCGTGCTATGCCAATTCACATGGAAATGGATTTTATGGATGTGTCAAGTTACGGTAATGCGACTGTCTCATCTGGTGAAGTTCGTATTTTGAAAGATTTAAGTACAGTAGTTGAAGGTCGTCATATTATCTTAGTAGAAGATATTATCGATAGTGGCCGTACATTAAAATATCTTGTTGACTTATTGAAACACCGTAAAGCAGCTTCTGTTAAAATTGTGACGATGCTTGATAAACCAGAAGGTCGTGTTGTTGATATGGCAGCTGACTATGTTGGTTTTGAAGTGCCAAACGAATTTGTTGTAGGATATGGTTTAGATTATGCTGAAGATTATCGTAATCTTCCATATATCGGTGTATTGAAACCAGAAATATACGAAAATGCTTAATTTTTCGAACATTTAGTGTTACAATAATTTCTTAGTAATGATTACAAACTAAAAATTTAATATAGAGAAGGAGGACATGTATGAATAAAAAGAATTCAGGGATGCGCAACTCGCTTTATTATATTATTGTATTTTTATCAATGATTACAATAGTATACTTCTTCTTTGGACAAGGCGGCGACCAATCTCCAACTATAAATTATTCAACGTTCTATCAACAATTAAAAGATGATCAAATTAAAGACTTTACTGTTCAACCTGCTAATGGCGTTTACAAAATCACGGGTGAGTACCATGAAGATCAGAAAATTACTGATTCAGGTGGGTTACCAATATTTGGTAAAACAAAAGTAAAATCAAAACGATTTACAACATCTGTCTTACCTAATGATGCAACCATTGCTAATATTAGCGAAACAGCGAGTGAATCTGGTACCAAATTTGTTGTTAAAGAACAATCAAACAACAGTGTTTGGGTATCATTATTGTTTAGTTTCTTACCAGTTTTATTGATGGTATTCCTATTCTATATGATGATGGGACAAGGTGGACAAGGTGGTGGAAATGGCCGTGTCATGAACTTTGGGAAATCTAAAACAAAAGAAGCAGATAAAAAATCAATCAATGTTCGTTTTTCTGACGTAGCAGGAGCTGAAGAAGAAAAACAAGAATTAGTAGAAGTAGTTGAATTCTTGAAAGACCCACGTCGTTTTGTGGAACTTGGTGCAAGAATCCCTGCCGGTGTACTACTTGAGGGACCTCCCGGAACAGGTAAAACATTATTAGCAAAAGCTGTTGCCGGAGAAGCTGGCGTACCATTCTTCTCTATTTCAGGTTCAGACTTTGTTGAGATGTTTGTCGGTGTTGGGGCAAGTCGTGTACGTGACTTGTTTGAAACAGCGAAAAAATCAGCTCCAGCGATTATCTTCATCGATGAAATTGATGCAGTTGGTCGTCAACGTGGTGCTGGTATGGGTGGGGGTCACGATGAACGTGAACAAACCCTTAACCAATTGCTTGTTGAAATGGATGGGTTCAATGGTAATGAAGGAGTTATCGTTATTGCTGCAACAAACCGTTCAGACGTGTTAGACCCTGCATTACTTCGTCCAGGACGTTTTGACAGACAAGTTCTTGTTGGAACACCTGATGTTAAAGGTCGTGAACAAATTTTGCGAGTTCATTCTCGTAACAAACCTTTAGCAAACGATGTTGATTTAAAAGTTGTCGCACAACAAACACCAGGATTTGCCGGTGCAGACTTAGAAAACGTATTAAACGAAGCTGCCCTTGTAGCGGCTCGACGTAATAAAAAGAAAATTGACGCATCAGATATTGATGAAGCACAAGATAGAGTCATTGCTGGTCCTGCTAAGAAAGACCGCATGATTAGTAAAAAAGAACGTTCAATGGTTGCTTACCATGAAGCAGGTCATACAATCTGTGGATTAGTGCTAAGCGATGCAAGAATTGTCCATAAAGTAACCATCGTTCCACGTGGACGTGCTGGCGGATACATGATTGCTTTACCAAAAGAAGATCGTTTCTTAATGACTCAAAACGAAATGTTCGAACAAATCGTTGGATTACTTGGTGGACGTGTGGCCGAAGAAATTATCTTTGGTGTGAAATCTACTGGGGCAAGTAATGACTTTGAACAAGCAACTAACCTAGCTCGTTCAATGGTAACAGAATATGGTATGAGTGATTCATTAGGTCCTGTACAATATGAAGGAAACCATCAAGTCTTTGTTGGCCGTGATTATGGACAAACAAAAACTTATTCAGAACAAGTTGCGTTCCAAATCGATGAGGAAGTTCGTAATATCTTGAACCGTGCTCATCAAAAAGCGGTTGAAATTATTGAAGCGCATCGTGATGAACACAAGTTAATCGCAGAGTCACTACTTAAATACGAAACACTTGATGCGAAACAAATTAAATCATTATTTGAAGACGGTAAAATGCCAAGTGATGATAAACCTGAAGAGTATCCAAGTGAAAAAGATGGTTCTTTTGAAGAAGTTAAAGAAGCGTTAGAGAAAAAAGACGCTGAAAAACAAAAAGCTGAATTTTCTGAAGAAAAAGAAGCAGAGCACAATTTAAAAGAGCGTGATGAAGAATTATCACAATCGATTAAAGAAGATGAAGAAGCTGTGAAAGAAGATAAATCTGAGTAAAAATAGTTTTAAGATTGAATCAAATACGTTATGATAAGTGGGATATACGAAAGTATAGCCCACTTTTTAATTGGGAATAATAAAGAAAGAAAGTAGGCACAATAAATGAGTAAACAAACAACAGATTATTTAGTTAAAGCTTTATGTTTTAATGGAGAAATTCGTGCGATGGCAACACGCACAACAGAGTTAGTTGCTGAAGCACAACAACGTCATGATACATGGCGCACGTCAACAGCGGCACTAGGTCGTTCTTTAACAGGAGCCTTGATGTTAGGTTCAATGCATAAAGGTGACGAAAAATTAACTGTTCGTATTCAAGGGGATGGTCCAATCGGTGCTATCGTCATTGATGCTGATGCAAAAGGACATGTAAAGGGATACGTTAAAAACCCACAAGTTAATTTACCAGCAAATGCATTAGGAAAAATTGATGTGCGTGGTGGAGTGGGAACAAATGGATCTCTAAGTGTGGTAAAAGATTTAGGATTAAAAGAGCCGTTTACAGGACAAGTTCCATTAGTTTCAGGTGAACTAGCTGAAGACTTTACATATTATTTAGCAACATCAGAACAAGTTCCTTCAGCAGTCGGGTTAAGTGTATTAGTTGATAATGAAAATGATGACATTGTAAAAGCGGCAGGTGGATTTATGATTCAAGTGATGCCATTTGCTTCAGAGGAAACACTAGTTGAAATTGAAAAACGTTTAGCTGATATTCCACAAGTTTCTAATCTATTAGATCAAGGTGAAACACCTGAAGAAATTCTTTATCGTTTATTAGGTAAAGAAAACGTCGAAATTTTAGATACGATGCCAGTCGAGTTTCAATGTGATTGCTCTAAAGAACGTTTTTCTTCAGCCCTAATTACCTTAGGAGTCGATGAATTAACCAATATGATAGAAGAAGACAATGGAGCAGAAGCTGTCTGTCATTTTTGTAATGAAAAATATCATTATACAGCAGAAGAGTTATCAGTATTAAGAGATGAGGCTATGCAGTCTTAAGAGGAGGAAACCCGATGTGGAAAATAGGAAACGTCGAGATTCCTAATCGAGTGGTTGTGGCACCGATGGCCGGAGTAAGTAACTCGGCTTTTCGTGTAACAGTCAAAGAGTTTGGTGCAGGGCTTGTGGTATGTGAGATGATTAGTGATAAAGGCATTCAACAGCGTAATAAAAAAACGCTAGAAATGCTTTATATTGATGAAACAGAACATCCGCTTAGTCTACAAATATTTGGTGGCAATAAAGAAAACTTAGTCGAAGCAGCTAAATTTGTCGAAGAATACACGACCGCAGATATGATTGATATCAATATGGGATGTCCAGTAAATAAAGTCATCAAAGCTGAAGCAGGTGCTAGATGGTTACTTGATCCAAACAAAGTATATGAAATGGTAGAAGCTGTGGCAAGTGCTGTGAGTATTCCGGTGACAGTGAAACAACGTATTGGTTGGGATGAAGAACATGTGTATGCTGTTGAAAATGCATTAGCTGCTGAAAAAGCTGGTGCGAGTGCAGTGGCGATGCATGGTCGAACACGCGTGCAGATGTATGAAGGAAGAGCTAACTGGGATGTACTAAGGGAAGTTAAAAAGCATTTAACCATTCCATTTATGGGGAATGGTGATGTGAGAACCCCAGAAGATGCAAAACGCATGCTTGATTATGTTGGATGTGATGGCGTAATGATTGGGCGAGCTGCGTTAGGTAATCCATGGATGATTTATCGCACACAGCATTATCTAGAAACAGGTGAGTTGTTAGAAGAGCCACACCCAGCTGAAAAAATCGAGACAGCTAAACTTCATTTAGACCGTTTAATTCGTTTGAAAGGTGAAAAAATTGGCTGTTTAGAATTCCGTCAACATGCCGCGTATTATTTAAAAGGCGCCCCACGTGCAACCAAAACACGACTAGCCGTTAATAAAGCGACAACTCAAGAAGAAATGAATCAGATTTTGGATGAGTATGTATTAGTTGTAAAAGAAAAAGGATTAGTCGGATAAAAAAGGCAAATTAACTTGCCTTTTTTTTGCTATTTATGGCATTATAGGAGAGAGTAGAATGGCAAATAATGTATAGGAGGAAGTAACGTGTCAAAAGATAATCAAGAGCATCAAGAAATGAATGATCAACTCATCGTTAGACGAGAAAAAATGGCGGAGTTGCGTGACAAGGGATTAGACCCATTTGGAACACGTTTTGAGCGTACAACCAATGCAAAAGAATTGCATGAAAAATATGATGATAAAACTAAAGAAGAATTACAAGAGTTAAACCTAACAGCGACAATTGCTGGTCGTATCATGACAAAACGTGGTAAAGGTAAAGTAGGGTTTGCTCATTTACAGGATAGAGAAGGGCAAGTACAGATTTACGTTCGTAAAGATGCGATTGGTGAAGAAGCCTATGAACTATTTAAACAAGCTGACTTAGGTGATTTTGTTGGAGTAACTGGACAAGTGATGAAAACTGATATGGGTGAGATGACAATCAAGCCAACTGACTTTACATTCTTGACAAAAGCTCTTAGACCGTTACCGGATAAATACCACGGTTTAACAAACGTTGAGCAAAAATACCGTCAACGCTATTTAGATTTAATTAGTAATCGTGATAGCTTTGACAAATTTGTTAAACGTAGTGAAATTATCCGCGAAGTGCGTAATTACTTAAATGACCATGGTTATTTAGAAGTTGAAACACCAACCCTACATAATATGGCAGGTGGAGCAGCAGCAAGACCATTTATTACACATCATAACGCATTAGATATGGAATTATATTTACGCATCGCGCTTGAATTACATTTAAAACGATTAATCGTTGGTGGAATGGAAAAAGTATATGAAATTGGTCGTGTATTCCGTAATGAAGGGATTGATGCGACACACAATCCAGAATTCACTATGCTAGAAGTGTATACAGCTTATACTGATTATAAAGATATTATGGATTTAACAGAAGGTATCATTACAACAGTCGCTCAAAAAGTATTAGGGACATTACAAATCCAATACGGTGATGTTAATGTTAACTTAGAAGGACCATGGAAGAGAATTCATATGGTTGATGCGATTAAAGAAGTCACAGGTGTTGATTTCTGGAATGTAACATCAGACGAAGAAGCAAGAACAATCGCTAAAAAACATAATGTTACTATAGAAGAACATATGGATTATGGCCATGTGATTAATGAATTTTTTGAAGAGTTTGTTGAAGATACGTTGATTCAACCAACCTTTATCTATGGTCATCCGGTTTCAATTTCTCCACTTGCTAAGAAAAATCCAGAAGATGACCGATTTACAGATCGCTTTGAAGTATTTATCGTAGGAAAAGAATATGGAAATGCCTTTACCGAGTTAAATGATCCAATCGATCAAAGAGAACGATTTGAAGCGCAGATGAAAGAAAAAGATTTAGGAAATGATGAAGCTCATGGAATAGATGAAGATTTTATTGAAGCGCTAGAATATGGAATGCCTCCAACAGGTGGTTTGGGAATAGGGATCGACCGTCTGGTGATGCTATTAACTAACTCACAATCTATTAGAGATGTCTTATTATTCCCAACAATGAGATAAAAAAGTGAAGAATTTCTTCACT
>OMJG01001302.1_pt1 | contig 14793 bp, 13 predicted proteins | sample 1646431 | NCBI WGS metagenome assembly OMJG01 (sample SAMN03771674, study PRJEB25209) | food metagenome | isolation source: Cotija cheese | place: Mexico:Jalisco,Michoacan | collected 2011-12-12
CCAAATCCACCGCGCGACCCAGGCCACTTCCTAACATGCCACCAATCCATGGATTTAATTTGGCTTTCGTTGCTAAATTAATTGCTTGGTGCGCTTGATTAATGCCTCCTAGTTTGCCTTGTTTAATCGTCAACGCACGAGTAGTTTGCTCAGTAATGGCTCGTTTAACATCTGCTAACCCATTTAACGATTCGTCCAAACTCAATTGTAACTGATCAAGCTGTTGTTGGACGCTTTTATGTTCAAACCATGCACTAGCCGGAAAGGGTTGCTCAATCAATGCTAACCCGGCATGATCCAACGTTTTTAAACGTGCAATGTCGTCTATTGACCATGAAGCGTTCGCATCCAGTGAAAACATTTGTTCTGGAAATTGTGCTAGTAATTTTTTTATACTCGTGATATCCGTCTGCTGGTCAATTTTAATTTTAATTCGCTGGTAACCCTGCCCAATCAAATTATTGGCAACAGCTTGCGTTTGCTGCCAACTATCCTGTATGCCAATTACCGAACTGACAGCAATTTGTTTTTCTTGACCACCAATCATTGACCATAGTGGCTGCTTGACTTGTTTGCCATAGGCATCCCAGAAAGCCATTTCAACAGCTGACTTTGCAAATGATAAATGACTGCTGTTTGTTAACCAATTAGAAACCATCTGTGGCGTATCAAAATCTAACGAAATTAACTGTCTAGCCATTCGCTGAACCATTTGCAGAGACTGCATATGGGTTTCAGGGACATATTGATCATCTATAAACGACTGTATCTCGCCATAGCCAGTAACTCCATTGGTTAAAGTAATCGCCACCAATGTTATTGGCCGTTGCAAGGTCGTCCCATGAGCCGTTTTAAATGGTGACTTCAAGGTTAAGGATAGTGGATAAATTTTTATTTGTTGCACCTGCAAAACGAATACCTCCCAACTCTTCAATTAATGATGTATTGCATTCAAAATATCAATCACTTGATCAGGTCGTTCGAAATGAACATTATGTCCAGCTTGTGGCACTTGACACCATTGTACGTTTGGCAGTTGTTGCTGCATTTTTTGATTAATCTGAGTAAATTTATGATCATCCATACCAGTTATTAAAGTAACGGGTATATGCATATACGCTAATTCTGGCCATAAGTTTGGCATCGCCCCAGTCCCAAAAAAGCGTAATGAATTAGCAACATTTTGTGCATTTTGGTTTAGCCGTTGTTCATGCATAAATAACTGTTGTGCAGCCGACATACTTTTTTGACTTTTAAATAATGGTAGTTGCTCCCATTCACGGATAAACGTTGACATACCAACTTGCGTAACGTGATCTGCCTTATGACCATCCGCAATAATTCTTTGTTGTCGCAAATCTTGGGTCATCAAGCCAGCTGTACCACTTTCTAAAACTAAGTGGCCGACTCGGTTGGGGACAGTATGACCAAAAACAAGCGCTAATCTGGCGCCCATTGAATATCCAACTAAATTCACTTTATTAATTGACAGTTTATCCAATAGTCGACAAATATCTGTCACTTGTTGATGTCCCATAAAACGTTGGGATTGCTTGATTGTTTTAAGCTTAGAACCAAATCCTAATAAATTCATATAAATACGAGTACCAGTAGGTGTAATGCCTTGATAATCCGCTAAACTCCCCATAAATCCATGGAAAAAAAGCCAAGTTGGTTTCCCTGTCCCCTGAATTTCTAACTCATATTCATAGCCATTTATGATGACCTTTTTTCTCATGACAGCGCCTCTTTAATTGCACTTGTTAAATCATGGTGTGCGGTCACGTTCTTTTGACGATCACTTTGTACTTCGATTATTCGTAGTCGTGTGGCTGGTTTACGAATTAATTCTGACAACGTTTCGAGCTGATCAACCAATTTATACTCTGCATCATATAAACGTGCAATCCGTTCTATCACAATAGGCAATGGTGTCCCAAACATTGGTTCAAAGTAAGCAGCTGCCTCAGCTTGTGGCAAAAATGAAAAAATACCACCACCTTGATTATTGATGACCACAATTGTCATTGGAACATGTGCCTGATGACTTAACATCAATCCGTTCATATCATGAAATAACGTCAAATCACCCGTTAATAACGTGGTTGGTTTGCCAGACATAGCCATACCAAATGCCGATGAAACCGTGCCATCGATACCATTTGCACCCCGATTAGCAGCAATTTGAATTTGTTGCTCTGGCACAAAATAATTATCCATATCTCTAATTGGCATTGAATTAGCAATAAATAGTTTGGCATTTTCAGGCAAAGTGGCTAAAGCAGCCGGTACTTGGTACTCTATTGAATCTGTCTTTTCTGCCGCGACAACTGCCATGAGTTTACTTGTTAATTCTTGCCACTGAGTTAAGAAAGCTACATTCTTAACTCCGGGTTCAGCTAATAAATCCGAAACGACTGCATTAGGATCTGCAATAACGGTCGTATGTGTATGACGACCATGGTCGTGTCCAGCATGTTCTTGACCGATTTGAATAACTGGAATTTCTTGATCCCGTAACCATGCAACCACTTTTGCCGAGACTGGTGTCCCACCAAAACGTAGCACCACATCTGGTACCAATGAGTCATCAATGACATCAGCAGCTAACAGACTGTCAATCCCATTAATTGCATATTCACTCGGTCGGAAATTACTTAAGACATCAGCTAAAACAGGTAACTGGTAATGTGCAGCTAACTGTTCTAACTTTTCAATGTCCCACCCAATTTCATCGGGTCCCAATAACATCATTGCTTTTGGCTTACGTAACAGAGCTGCAATTGCTTGAGTGTTTTGCCAACCAGCTTGTCGTTGACCAACTAAAATTCTTTGTGGTGTCACGGTTGGCCATGATTCAGCCAATTTTGGCATTAATGGTTTACGCAGTGGTAAATTAATTTGTATTGGTCCCATTGGATGCGTTAGTGCCATCCCCACTAATTCCTGAACATGATAATCAATATATGCCGTCACATCTTCATGATCATCTTGCATTTCAATAGCTGCATATGCTTTCGTATGGTGTCCATACAAATTTTCTTGTTGGACAGTTTGTGGCGCCCCAATTTGTTGTAATTCAGTTGGTCGATCAGTTGTTAGTGCGATTAAAGGCACATGGGAGATACTGGCCTCCATAAAAGCAGGTAAATAGTTACCAGTAGCTGTCCCTGACGTTGCCAATAAAACAACCGGTTGATGACTAGTTTTTGCAATACCTAATGCGAAGAACGCTGCTGAACGTTCATCGACATCAACCGTTACTCGAACATCATCACGAAGCTGTTGCATCTCAGCTAACAATAATGCAATAGGCGTTGTCCTTGATCCTGGCGAAACAACAAAATCATGAACTCCTTGTAAAACAAGTGATGTTAGTAAGTGCTTAATATTGCGTGTTAAACTGTCAGTCATTATTTATCTGCTCCTTCAATAAATTCATCATGGGTAATAATTTTAATCCTGTTTCTTGGTACTCCATCTGCGCATCAGACGCTGCTAAAATGCCTGCTCCAGCGAATAAAGTTGCTAGATTTTTACGGTACCACATTGATCTAATACCAACAATAAACTCACCATCACCATCCATAGTCATCATGCCGATGGGGCCACTAAATAAACCTCGCGGCATTTTTTCTATCTGGGCTATTTCTGCAAGTGCCCAATCACGTGGCTTTCCTCCTAATGCAGGCGTCGGATGTAACTCAGCCGCAATTTCTAGCAAACTTGAATCTGATGCTAATTGACCAGTAATCGGCGTATATAGGTGTTGAACCTGTGGGGTTTTCAAAATTTGTGGTTCAGTTGGTACCTGTAATGATTTTACATTGGCTGCCTGCAATCGTTCCTTAATCTCAGCAACGACTGTTTCATGCTCAACACGATTTTTTGAATCATGCCACAATTCATCAGCCAGAGCTTGATCACTAACTGAATCGGCGCCTCGCTTAATTGTGCCTGCTACAGCTGCTGTTGATAGCTGACCCCCTGTAACCTTAACTAACCGCTCTGGTGTTGCGGATACAAACAGCTCGCCACAATGCTTTAAAACAAAGTGATAGCTTGTTGATTGTGAATTTTGTAACTTTGAAAGTAATCGTTGTTCATCTAGTGGATCTGACAAAGTAACTTGACGTTGTCGTCCTAACACAACCTTTTCATGTTGTTTATTTTGTTTCATGTCATCAATCGCTGTTTGAATCCGTGATGGCCAATCCGTTTCATCCGTTATTTGCATAACGTTTGTATCGAAAGTTGTTGTCTGGCGAACTAAATCAATTGGCAGACCCAGCATTTCGTGGTTGATCACATCATAAACAACTGCTGGTTGAATAAAATAACCATTCATCAATTTCGAATCTGCAATTTGCTGTTTATCGAAGGCAAAGCCACCGAAGACTGGTTTGTTTTCATCGTTTTTAAGCGTTGCAAGCCAAGTTTTTACCTGGGCAAAAGAAGCTCCAATTAATTCAGCCTGCTTACCAAATCCATAATACTTGGTCTGACCATCAGGTGTTGCAAAATATACTGCATCATTGGCTAACGCAAAAGTCTTTTGTAGCTCTTCTTCTGTCAAAAATTTCACCATGATACCTCACTTATTTTTAATAATTGTTTCACTGTTGCAACGTTTTTTCCAACATAATTTTCTAATTTGTTACCTTTTGAGCAAAGTTTAGCGTATACTAAATTCATACAGGATAACGGTAGCGTAATACCCCTAACTGTTTTCCTGTGTCCAAAGCATGGAGATTAAGAACTAATTATTCTTAGTCTCTTTTTTGTGCTTCATTCACAGTTGCCCTAAACGATTTCTTAATTTATCATCCGCTGCTGTTAAATATAAACCTCTTGTGCCACGGGTTAATAGTATGTTTAATACATGAAACATCACTGACTGCTTCATTTCTTCCATTGCTTTTTCATCAGTGATATGGGGTGTTTTCTTATATATTTCACGATGGGTCACTTTATCCGTATCAATAAATATCTGGTCGTTTTCCTCATCATACATAAATGGTGGCCCTAAAATAACACCCGCGTAGTTTAAATCAAATCCTTGAATTGTGTATATTGATCCCACTTCATTGATGGATGCAGGTCGTTCTGCCCACGGTGTCGTTTGAACATCATATTCATCCCAAGGCAAATTAAAATCATCGAGATAGACATTGTGCTCAGTTGCTGAACGTTTTACAAAACCAGTCGTCGCCAGCATCCGAGATAAACCGACTGCTTCATTTCGCTGTTTAATTGTTGCATGCATATCGGCAGCCCGTTCAAAAATTTTTAAATCATAATGCCCCATATCTTTTGGTAATGATAATATTGTCCCTGCGGCCAATGCTGATATCCATGTTTGAACACTGGCTGGTGCTTGCATTCGATATTGCATGGTCAATTCAAAAGTTTGGTGTGGATAAGGTGCTAGACATGTTTCTAGTAATGTGCGATTCCAAAACATTTTTGATTGCATGACCTGGTTAAAATCAAACACAACGATCACAACCCGTGCCAATTTAATTAACTCACTCAGCTGATTATCCTGTTTAAAGCGAATATAAGGTTCTGGTTTAGAAAGTAACAAATGCCCCTCATCAACAACAATCACATCATAACGTTGCTTATTTTTATGCGCCTGATTAATTAAAGATGTTGGTCGCATATAGTCGCTCTTTTTTAAACTAGTAACCGTCTCAGATAATTCCTGATAAACTTTCAGTAATTCTGGATGATTCACAGTAAACTTATTCTTCAATCCATAGTAAGCACTATCAGGTTCTTTGGTACCCCGCTGCAATTTTTCAAATAATTTTGTTAAAATGACACTTTTCCCAGTACCCGCAGCACCTTCAATAACCACGACGCTATTAGTCGCTTGCTGCAATTGTTTTTGGATATAATTTTCTATTTTTGTTAATTGTTCCACTTGATTTTCCGTCAAAGCGGTGACATTAAATTTTTCTAGTGCAGAATTTGTCATAGTTCTAGTATACAATATGCAAGCCAAGTTTCACGGGCCATTTCACTTTTTTAAGATTAGACAATGACAGAAAAAATGGCAAGAATTTAAAACAAATTCTTGCCATAACAAATGATATTTAATTCAAGATAAATCTTTAGAATGGGAACCCACTTGCTAAGTACATACCAAATAATCCCAGTAATAAAATTAGCACAATCACGACAATCGCAAAATTTCTGTTTAATTGCTGTCGCTTTTTCTTGGCAAAACTCATTTCGACGATTCCAATCAACAAAATCGCTAAAATCACCTTCACAATTGTCAATATAGGGTTTGACTGATAAGCATAATGAAATAACCCAATACCTGTTACAATCGCCACAATGTAATCCAGACGTGCAATCATCATGCTAACGACACTTACCCGCTTATTCGAGGTAAAAACGGCTAGTGATGCAACGATAATAAGTACTACCCACGTCATGAGATGCACCCACAAATTGATCATATCCTACCCTCCTGTAGAAAGATTACCTCTATCGTACACCATACATTGATAAATACCTAATTACCCTTTAACTGTAAATCGACGGTCCTTTAATTCAATTTGAACATCAGCTTCTTTCGCAATATCACGATCATGAGTAATCAATATGACGGTCTTACCATATTCATGGGCCAATTCTTTAAACAGATCAACAATCAATTCTGAATTTTCATGGTCTAAATTTCCGGTCGCTTCATCAGCAGCTACAATCGGTGCATCAACAAGTAATGCACGAACAATTGCCACACGTTGCTGTTCACCACCAGAAAGCTTTTGAACATTTTTAAATGCTTTTTCTTTATCAATACCAACCCGGGCTAATTGGTCGACAATATACTGTCGATCACCTTTATGTGAAGAATCAGTCACCGCTAGCGCCGTTTCAATATTTTGATAAGCCGTCATTGATGTCAGTAAGTTATACGACTGAAAGATTGTGGCAACATAATGCTGTCGATATTTGGTCAATCCAATTTCATTAATTGGTTGACCATCAATAGCGATTTCACCCTCACGTGGTGCATCTAAACCAGCCAGAAAAGATAAAATCGTTGTTTTCCCTGAACCCGATTCGCCAACAATTGCATAGAACTTACTTGGCTCAAATTCAAGATTAACATCACTATACAATTTATTCGATTCGTCTGTGTACCAATGCGTTAATTTTTTTATGGTTAATGTCATGTTATTTCCTCACTCTCAGACTAATCAGCCTGCAAAATTTTCTTTGGTTTCATGCGTAGAATCGTAATACCGGCACCACTAACAGATAACAAAGCGATTAATATTGCCATCCCACCTAACTCAGCAATTGCTCCCGGTGTTAATACAGTATTTATATTTGTCATCTTGCCAGTTGTTCCAGCCATTCTCATGCCACCACCATTCATTGGGGCGCGGTTGCCTTGACCTTGACCACCTGATTTATTCATGCCACCACCAGGTGCACCTTGACTCATGGCAGATTGTTGCGAACTTTGTTGTTGTTGCACGAGACTATTTGAAATTGGACCTGAGACTGCAGTTCCTGCAGCAGTTGCAATGCCTAATGCGACTGCCAAAACGATTAATAATTCAGTAAATAACTGTGCAACAACTTTCATTTTGGTTTCACCCAATGAAACTAAAATACCAATTTCACGACGACGCTCCCGTGTTATTAAGAGAATAATCAACCCTAGAATCAGAACACCGGCTATTGCAACGACCCAAACAATCTTTGATGCAAAGCTAGCAACGCCTTTCATTTGCTTGGCAGCCGCCTTATAAGCTGCAGCATCACTCGTCAAAGTCATGTCTGAATCGTTCAAAATCTTCTTAGCAGCTTTTGTAAAGGCCTGTGTCTTTGATGGATCTGACATTGTGTAAGTCACATTTGAAACCTTGCCTTCAGTTCCTGCCAATTGGTTTGACAACGTATATGATGCATAGATTGTATTTGAAGGATCTTGACGTGAGAATCCATTTGTTGTTGTCTTAGCCTTATAGATACCAACAATCTTCACTGACGTTTTCTTCGATGAATCAGAAGAATCAGCAACTTTGATGCTATCACCAACTTTTAAGTTATTAGCTGTAGCCAATTCAGATTCGATCACAACATTATTTTTATTTTCATCACTGGTCTTGATACCACGACCACTAATAATTTTCGCTGTATTATCCGAAAAACTTGATGAACCAGCAGTCGTGCTTACACCATTAACCTGAATGTTTCCAGAGCTTGAAGAGTTACCAAAAATTTGTCCACCCATACCATTTTGATTTGATGAAGATGTTGTTGAAACTGCATTAAAGCCACTCGCATTAACAGAAGTACTTGTCGATATATTGTATGATGCAACATTTGATAATGCCGCAATCTTTTTTACCTTTGTCACTGTTGTCGTTGCCTGAGTAAACGTTGGTTTCTGATTACTTGATGAAGTAGCTGATGACATTTGCTTTTGCATCTTTTGCATCATTTTTTCACGATTTTGTGACAAGGTAACTGTTGATCCAACAGAATTAGTTGCGGTTTTGGCCGACGTTAATGCCGCATTTTGAATAATCAAACCTGCCATTACAAACATCAAAATAACACTGGCCGTAATCATTAACAAAATCGTACGGCCTTTACGGGCCCACAGAGTGATCCCTGCTCGCTTTATAAAATTCATCTTTGTTTCTCCCATTCCGAATAATTTCTGTAATTTCAATATCATTATTCTATGTGACCGAACTTTCATAAATGTTAAACCAGGCTCAATTGAAACTTAAGTTATCCGAATTAGTCGGTGAAAAACCAATAAAAAAGAGGGCGAGACAAAAAGTTGTTTGAAGCCGGTGTGTAACGTGATTTGCGCCGTTTTTGGCCGTAGCAAAGCGAAGGACAGAAAGGGCGTAAATCACGTTACATTGAGGCTTCAGACTTTTGGAACGCGTTTATGCTACCAAACTTTCATACTGATAATTAATACATTTTTAGCAAAAAGAAGTTGGAACACATTCTTTTGTCCCAACTTCGAAAAACCAATAAAAAAGAACCCTACCAACCGAAATTAGTAGAGTTCTTTATAGTTGCTAATTACTTAGCGATGATTTCTTTGTATTCTTCGCGAGTTCTTTATCGGTGCTTATTAATTCAATGAAAACGTTGATAGCAAGCGACATACGAGCGACAAGTATCCTTTTCCAAGTGCCATTAAGCGCCTTTTTTGAAGTCAATTTTGAGCAGTTTCCTACATATAAGTAAGCTCATTTTTCAACAGCAGAAAGTTATGCTAGTATGAAACATCACCCCAACTGCCCCAACATCCCCCGTTAAATGCAACATTGCTTTGAATCATACATTATGAGTAATCCTAACTAAGACCAATGAAGTTCTTCCATTATATAAGAATCCTCAAATTGCATTTTTAGTCTGTGTTACTAAACATATTGTCCACGATTTTTAACTCTTGCTACTTTGACTCAGACAAATGCATATTCTTTATAGAATCTAAAAGTCTACGTTCACTAATTCGCATTTGCCGTGAAAATTGCCAATAGATTAGTCCATTAGTTTTAGGTATTTCAGTCCTAATTTTGTAACAACAACATTCTCTTGATAACTAACATTCTGGTCAAAAAAAGTTAGGTCTATTTGTCGTACAATTTTAAGACTAAAGTTGCTTATCACCTAATTAAGTTGCCACAGTTCATCTTAATTAAGTCATCATTTAAGAATGAGCTAGCAATTTGAAATAAATTTGTGCGGGTTATTGACATTCCTACAAGTTTCTACATAAGTGGTCAAACATCACACGCTAAAATCAAATACAAAATGGCCGAGTAGCAAAATTGCTATTCGACCATTTTGTATGATTGTTTAAATTGTTCAATAATTTCCGTATGCTATGGCAAATAAGCCTCGAGACGTTCTGTACGACCCCATTTTCCTATAGTCGTTACTGTCTCTAGGAGATACAATAAATATTTTTTAACATTCAAGTCATTAGCTCGTGCCGATTGGACAATCGAATTCATAATGTCATTTGCTTGCGTACCAGCCTCACTGGTTGAAAAATACCAGTTTTTACGGTCTAGGGTGATTGGCCGTATGCTACGCTCGGCAATATTATCGGATAAGGCAATATCACCGTCAATTAAAAGCGATTCAAATTATCGTGTAATTTGCTGGCATAAGCAATGGCTCTTCTTAGTTGCGATTTAGGTAAGGCATGTGTTGTAGTAATGAGTTGCCAGAATTTATCAACAATGGGCTTTGATTTTTCTAAACGCACCGCCATTCGTCGCTCAGCTGTGGCTTTGGTTAGCCCTTGTTCAATAACAAATAACTGATCAATTAAGTGAACGAATTGTCTAGCGGTTTCATGACTAGTCATGATGGTTGTAAATGACCGGCGGACATGTGCCCAACAATTGGCATGTTGCACGCCATCAAGCATTTGATAAACTTGATAACCGTCTGTGAATAACGTCCCTTGAAAGCCACCTAGAACAGTCATCGCTGCATCATAGGAACGTGATAATGTGGTTTCATAGACAACCCCTTTACGTTTGGCGTCTAATTTAGATTGGATGACCCAGGTACGTGATTTTGCTATCGTTGCCATCTTGCACTACGTCCTTTCAGTCATTTAAATTAAGGTTATTATACAATAAAAAGCAGTGCTGACAGGCTTTGTCATACACTGCTAATCAATAAGTTAGAAGTTTGAGATGTTCGAGACGTCAAAATTATGAATGGCTTTTGGTTGATAAATGGCTAAGCCTTCTAGTAGCCACTTAATTTGTTGTTCCGTTAATTGTTGCAGGGCTTGTTGTAATTTAGGCCATTGTAAACGTCCGGATTCAAGACGTTTATACAACATCATGAAACATAAGGCTTTATAATGATCACGTCGTCGACCACAATAGAGGAAGACGGCGTCTTCCACAGTTGTCAGATCAATTAATATAGTAATCACATTCCATAAACCATCAATGACTTTACGCATATCGGTATAGCCTGTCACTATAAAAATGTGTTGCGCATCAGATAGATTCGTTATTGGCATTACGGACAATTCCAATCAGTTCTTGCATAAGTGAGGTATCGGCACCGCTATACAAAGTCAATTCAAGATCGGCTAATTTTAATTTAGCAACGATACTTGATTTTGTTGATCGACCATCTGGAACAACTAGGGCTTGTGCTTTTTGAGTCATAATAAAAATCTCCGTTTCTTCTTGATAAATTAAAAATAACGAAGATTTAAAAATTTTAAAATCCGTGTGGTGCTTGCCCGCTTACGTTTCTACTCACAAAACTATACACAAAAAGCAGCCAAATTCATGAAAAATTCAGCTGCCTAGTGTTTATTCAATTGAATAATTCTGTTATCAGTACCATTTCCTACAAATAGTCAAATTGTTATCCGCCTAAACTCCCTCTAATTTTTGAGGTTCAATTACTTTTATAAATTAACCCCCTATCATCAATTTTTTGTAGTGCGCTTAATTTTTTCTACCCGCTGCTTATCCTTGTTTATTAGTCTTTTATGTCAACTTGATAATCAATTAGTAATTCTGCTTCATATCTTTTATTTCACCATAAATTTCTGAATAAACTTGAATAATTGTTGACTACTGATATTTTCTGCATCACCAGTTTTCCGATTATCTGCCTTTTTTTGAAGTGCCGGTGTCCATCCTCTCCAATAATCTTCGTTTTCAAGCATAATTTTTTTGGTAATCAATAACATTCGATTATCAACCTCAATAGAGTAAAGTTGATAACTTTCATACATATAATAAAGAGAAACTACAAAATTATCAATATCAGACTGTAAGCTCTGTGGGAAACGCTTATGTGCTGCTTGGAACCAGTAATAGTTTTCACGGCAAAATTCAACTAAAAAATTAGACTGTCTGACTGTCAAATTCTGATGAATCAATGAGTTGGGATTCAGTCGATGTGTATAGATAACTTCATCACTATATGTCACACGACTTGCTGTCCGCATAGTTATCCCAACAAAGAAAGTATCTTCGTAATAACTATGTAAGTCTAGATGGAAGTCCAACCCACGTGACTGTAAAAAGGTACGCCTATACCAACTTGGATAAACAGCACCATAATTATAATCCCATAATGCCAAAACTATCTGTTTTTGATTATATTGTTCATTAACATATTTAGCCATCAAAATATCCGTATCTGGATATTTCAGCAATTGGCGACACATTTTAGCAAATGCATTCACTGTATGAACTTGATCATCTGCATCACAAAACATCACAAATTCACCGTTAGCTTGGTGGATCCCCAATGATCTGGCAGGACCAGGTCCCATCTGATGTGGGGTTTTATAAAGACGAATGTCTAACTGTGGAAACAGCGTTTTCAAGTTATCAACATCTTTCATCACCTGACCATCCTGAATAATCAATATCTCAATTTGGTTTAAAGGCATCTGTACCTGATTATTGATTGACAAAAGCAGCGGCATCATAATATATGAAGTCTCACTACTTACTGGTATAATCACTGACAATGTTTTTTTTAATACTTTTTGACCAGACCCCTCTTTAAATCTCAGTAATCCGCTTACCTGTTCTTGCCAGAATGTTATAAAACTTTGAACGACACTTTGTGATTGCTGTTCAGCATACATTTGTGCTGCATAACGTAGATTAATTTTATCCGCATTTTCAATAACATACTGCTTAACTTCATTAAAAAATTGTTCTTCAATATCTATCAATGGCGGATGTTGTTTATAAAAATTATAAATATTGATCAAACCATTGTTCACATCAAAACGCTCACGATTAGGATATCGCTGTGAAATTTCTTTAATCCATAGACGGCCTTCCAGAACATATTGATCAAGGTACTTTTGATTATAGTCAACCGTAGTACGAACAATTGAATTATCATGATACAGCCAAGTATATGTTGGCACGTCTAAATAATAGACATCTGTTGCACAAGTCAAAACTAAATCTAAGAAAAATGTATCCTCATACGCATGTTGTAACTCAGGATGCCAGTACAAACCATATTCACGTAGAAAATCTATGTTTAACCATTTTCCATACGCAGCTGATGGATTAAATTCACGCAACGTATATTGTTTCCTTCCATCAACGTCTGGCTGATGTTCCTCTACATACCGTGAAAATATTACTTGGTGGTCACCCGTTGTGTGAATAATATTTACAAACTGCCATAATGCATTGACTGTATTCAACTCATCATCTGCATCCATATAAGCAATGTATCTTGAAAATGACTGCTCTAATCCAAACTGCCGTGCATATCCTGGACCATGTGCTTCGGCATAATATAAATAACTAATGTTTAGCTGATGGAAACTGTGCAAAAAATTTTCGTTCAAACGGTAACCACCATCACCAATAATTTTAATATCAATTGTCGAAAAATCGATTCCCACTTGATTGTTAATAGATACAAGTAATCTTACTAACAATGATTCATCTTCTTTATGTTGTGGGATAACAATCGTTAATAATTTATCATTTCTTACCATCATTAATTACCTCATCAATATTGCCAATTGTTGATAAGGTATTTGTGTTGTCACACCTTGATTTTGACACTCCTTTTCCAAAAGTGTTTCATAATCTGCAATATGATTAATCAATTTAAATAATTTACCTAGCTGCAATAAGTATTCATCATTTTGTGTTTCATTAATCTGGACCATCATTGACCACGCCATCACAATCGACCAAATTGCGTCACGTAAATAAATATCCTCAGCGATTTTATGTTTCTTCATGAAATTTAAAAAATCCAAACGATAAATCACAAACTCATTAAAATTAGCAGATAAATTATCTTCTTCATGTGTTGAAAGATAATAATTATTTAAATCAACCCATAATGGATAGCGACACAAGTTCATTACTCGACTTGTAAAATCTTCCAACAAATATTGATTTAATTTTTCATTAAAAATTATTTGATTTGCTTTCAAAAAATGAATGTTAAAGTATTTGCCATAAGGCACATTTAAAAAATCGGCGCGGTCAAATTTTGAAAGTCCTGTCTTTTGATCTTCAACACGATAAACATATTTAAAAGTCAACATTTCTAAATTTTTATTTATTGTAATGTTATTAAAGAAATCTAATACCGCACCATCAGAAAACAATAAATCTCGAGAGTCAACTATAGTAACCCAATTAGTATCAACTTCATTTAATCCCAGATTCAACAATTGTGTGTCTGTCAATTGATTATCATTCAATAAAGTTAATGCTAAATCTGGAAAAAATTGATTTATTTTATCTAAATTGATTGTCGATTGTTTTGATAAAATCATTATATGCACTTGTTCAGATAAATTAATACCAACTTGCATAATAATCGATGAAATTGCTTTGAACAGACTATCATCATTTTGATTAATATCACGTAGTAAAATTGTTAATTTATTTATATCTGTTTCTCTCATTTTAACCACCTTTTTACACACCAAAAGGTATTTTTAGCGCTTATGACGAAACTTTACTAATACTGATCCAAAAAGGCCAAGCAAACTCATCAGTGCCACACCAAGAATCCCCCATGTTGATGATCGTTCTTGTGTCACGTTTGTTTCTGGCAAAACTGCCACCAACGTCTGGTTATTTGTACCAGAACCATTGTTATTATTTGAATTTCCAACAGTCACCGTCACTGAATCTGTTGTACTTCCGGTCGTTGAGCCTGTTGTGCTTCCGGTCGTTGAACCTGTTGTGCTTCCGGTCGTTGAACCTGTTGTGCTTCCAGTCGTTGAGCCTGTTG
>OMJG01001303.1_pt1 | contig 14773 bp, 13 predicted proteins | sample 1646431 | NCBI WGS metagenome assembly OMJG01 (sample SAMN03771674, study PRJEB25209) | food metagenome | isolation source: Cotija cheese | place: Mexico:Jalisco,Michoacan | collected 2011-12-12
GCAAGCCAATATGGAATTCCTATCGCCCCATAACCGGTTAAATATCGGCGATCGTCGTGTCCTCGGTTTCGCCGGAGCGGTGCGAGATCATCGTGGTGTAGCCGTTCGTCTGTGCCAGCGACACAGCGTCGAGGGTCTCTGTCAGGGTGCCGATCTGGTTGACCTTGACCAGCAGCGAGTTCGCCGTGGCGTTGTCGATCCCGCGCTGCAGACGCTCGGGGTTGGTCACGAACAGGTCGTCGCCGACGAGCTGGACCTTCGACCCGATCGTCTCGGTCAGGGTCGCCCAGCCGTCCCAGTCGTTCTCATCGAGGGGGTCCTCGATCGACACGAGCGGGTACTTCGCCAGCAGCTCTTCGTAGTAGGCGGCCATCTCCTCGGCGGTCTTCTTGCCGCCTTCGAACTCGTAGGCTCCGTCGGAGTAGAACTCCGAGGACGCCACGTCGAGGGCAACGGCGATATCGCGTCCGGGACGGTGCCCGGCGATGTCGATGGCCTCGATGATGAGGTCGAGTGCCGCAGCGTTGGAGTCGAGGTTCGGAGCGAATCCGCCCTCGTCGCCGAGCCCGGTCGAGAGTCCGCGTTCCTTGAGCACGCCTTTGAGCGCGTGGTAGACCTCGACGCTCCACTGCAGCGCTTCATGGAAGCTGGCGGCGCCGATCGGGGCGATCATGAATTCCTGGATGTCGACGTTCGAGTCGGCATGGGATCCGCCGTTGAGGATGTTCATCATCGGCACGGGCATGACGTGTGCGTTCGGTCCGCCCAGGTAGCGGTAGAGGGGCAGATCGGCCGAGACCGCTGCCGCGCGAGCCACGGCCAGAGAGGTTCCGAGCATCGCGTTCGCGCCGATGCGGGACTTGTTGTCGGTGCCGTCGAGTTCGATGAGCGCCTGGTCGACGAGACGCTGATCGTCGCTTTCGAGCCCGACGACGACTTCGTGGATTTCGTCGACGACGGCGTCGACGGCCTGGGTGACGCCCTTGCCCAGGTAGCGCTCCGGATCACCGTCGCGCAGCTCCACGGCTTCGAACTCACCGGTGGAGGCACCGGAGGGGACTCCGGCGCGACCGACGGACTCATCGGCCAACAGCACTTCCACCTCGACGGTGGGATTTCCCCGGGAATCCAGGATTTCACGGGCGTTTGCGGCAACGATCTCGGCCACTGAGTACTCCTTAGCATTCGGTTTCACATGGGGAACATGTGCCTGCAGGACAGCTTAATGCACCGCGCGTCCGGGCTCACCCTCGGTCCGAGCCCCGGTTGGACTCGGAATCGAGCAGGCAGTGCCGCAGTCGTTCGGGCGTCGCCGGGTCCATCCCGTGCGCGAGCAGGTAGGCTTCGACTCCCCCTGGCACTCCCCCGTCCTTCGCCGAGGCGGCCCCGTGCTCGGCTGCGATCCGATCGAGGATCTCGTGCATGAGTTCGGCAGGGGCGGCAGTGGCCGTCGCAGCGAGGTTGCCGGAGATGCCTGCATCGGAGAAGTTCCGGGTGATCGCTTCCAGGAATCCCCCGGACAGGTGGGTGGAGGTGATGGCGTATTCGGCGACGATCTCCTCGCGTCCCACGCCGAGGAGCTCGAGCAGGAACGCTCCGATCACACCGGTGCGATCCTTCCCGGCAGAGCAGTGGAAGACCACGCCTTCGGTGCAGTGTTCGGCGATCAGATCGACGGCGGCGGCCAGCCGGTGGCCGAAGTGGGCGATCATGAGTTCGTAGATGCGGCCGAGGCTCCGGTCGCGCAGATCAATTCCGGTCGCCTCGGCGGCGGCTTTCATCTCTTCCCTGCTCAGCGGTCGGCTGGGGAAGAAATGGTCATCGAAGACCGGCAGCTCGATATGGCGGACGTCGAGGTCACCGAGCGCATCGGGCAGCTTCGCCCGCTCGCCGATATCGCGCAGATCGATGACGGTGCCGATGCCGAGTCCGCCGATGTCGGCGCGCGCCCGATCGCTCAGCTGCGCCAGACCGTCAGCCCGGAACACCTTCCCGGATCGCACTCGATGCTCCCCCGCCTCGGTGACGGGTCCTCCGAGGTCACGGAAATTGAAGGTGCCTTCGATCTCGAGTCTCTCCAGACTCATGGGGTTCTGTCCTCGTCCCGCACCGCGGCCTTCTCCTCTGCTTTGATCCGACGGTATTCGCGTTCGACGTCATCCAACGATGCCATCTCGTCCCCGGAATCACCGGTGAACGCCAGGGGATGACGACGGATGAGTTTGGCCTCGAGGCCATCGATGATGGCACCGAGGCTGTGCCCGTATACCTGCCCGCTGCTCTCATCGAGCAGGGCGGAGTGGAAGAGCACCTGGTAGAACACATCGCCGAGCTCTTCGATGACGGCCGCCCGGTTCTCAGGCGTGGGTGCTGTCGTGAAATCCTCGAGAGCATCGATGAGTTCGTCGGTCTCCTCCCGAGCGTACTTCTCCAGGCTCTGGTGATCCTGCCGGCTCGACCAGGGGCAGCGTCGCCGCAGAGTCGCCATCGCGTCGATCACCGGTTGCAGCCGCGGTTCGGCCTGACTCGGTCCGATCCGGTCCGTTCCCTGCTCGTCACGTTCACCCACGAAAGATCCTCCTGCCGCCACGAAAGGCCCTCACCACAAGCGGTGAGGGCCGGTTCGCCGGTCACTTCGAGAATTTGTCCTTGACCGATGAGCCGAGGTCCTTGACCGACTCGCCGACGTCCTTGGTCTTGGCCTTGAGCTGGTCGGTGGCGCCTTCGGCCTTGAGCTGATCGTCACCGGTCACATCGCCGATGGTCTCCTTGGCACGACCGCCGAGTTCTTCGGCTTTGTTCTCGAACTTGTCGCCAACACCCATGGGATACTCCTTAGTAGACAGCTGTGTGAGATGCACTTGCTGCTGCAAGCCTCCGCGCTTCGCACTCTACGCCACTGCACTGACACGCGGGCCGGTCGACGATGAACAGTCGGCGAGTTCTCAACCGTTCTTCGCGGCACCGGCTTCCTTGACCTCCGCGGTTTCGGACTCGATGACCGGCAGGATCGCGTCGAGGAACTGGTGAGCCCACCGCAGAACGTCCGAATCGGTCATCTCCTTGGAGTCGAATCCGCTGCCGGCCATCGGCTTGGGCACGAGGACCGAGCGCAGCGCCGGTTTGAGCAGCGACTTCGGATACAGGCGTTTGAGCCGGACCACTTGGGAGTCGGAGAGTTCGACGGGTCCGAAGCGGATGAAGTTGCCCTGCATGACGATGTCGTTGACCCCGGAGGCTCGGGCGCGGATGCGCAGCCTGGCCACATCGGCGAGGACGCCGACGGGTTCCGGATAGGGGCCGTAGCGGTCGGTGAGTTCGTCGAGCACCTCTTGCAGCTGCGTTTCGTCGGTCGCCGCAGCAAGCTTCCGATAGGCCTCGAGTCGCAGTCGTTCGTGATCGACGTAGTCGGCCGGCAGGTGGGCGTCGACGGGCAGTTCGATGCGCATGTCGGCCTCGGGCTCGGTCTGCTCACCGCGGAACTTCGCCACGGCCTCGCCGACGAGGCGAACGTAGAGGTCGAAGCCCACACCTTCGATATGGCCCGACTGCTGACCGCCGAGCAGGTTGCCGGCTCCGCGGATCTCGAGGTCCTTCATCGCCACCTGCATCCCGGCCCCCAGTTCAGTGTGCGCGGCCAGGGTCGTCAGACGGTCGTGTGCGGTCTCGGTCAGCTGCGTGTCCGGCGGGTAGAGGAAGTAGGCGTAGGCACGTTCGCGTCCACGGCCCACACGTCCGCGCAGCTGATGCAGTTGGGAGAGCCCGTAGCGGTCGGCATTGTCGATGATGAGCGTGTTCGCATTCGCGATGTCGATTCCTGTTTCGACGATCGTCGTGCACACGAGCACGTCGTACTTCTTCTCCCAGAAGTCGACGATGACCTGTTCGAGTCGTGTCTCGTTCATCTTGCCGTGGGCGATGGCGATCCGCGCCTCGGGCACCATCTCGGCGATGTGACCGGCAACGGCTTCGATATCGCGGACCCTGTTGTGGATGTAGAAGACCTGTCCCTCGCGCATGAGCTCGCGGCGGATCGCTGCCTTGATCTGCTTGTCCTCGCGTTTGCCCACATAGGTCAGCACCGGGTGCCGTTCTTCCGGCGGTGTGGCCAGGGTCGACATCTCGCGGATGCCGGTCACGGCCATCTCCAGGGTGCGCGGGATCGGGGTCGCCGACATGGCGAGGACGTCGACGTTCGTCCGCAGCGCCTTGAGCGTCTCCTTGTGTTCGACGCCGAAGCGCTGCTCCTCGTCGATGATGACGAGTCCGAGTTCCTTGAACCGCACTTCGCCGCTGAGCAGCCGGTGGGTGCCGATGACGAGGTCGAGTCTGCCGTCGGCCAGATCCTCCTTGACCTTCTCGGATTCCTGTTTGGTCTGGAACCGGGAAAGAGCGCCGATGGTGACGGGGAATCCCGAGTAACGTTCGGCGAAGGTCTCATAGTGCTGTTGGACGAGCAGCGTCGTCGGCACGAGCACGGCGACCTGTTTGCCCTCCTGGATCGCCTTGAACGCAGCACGGACCGCGATCTCCGTCTTCCCGTAGCCGACATCGCCGCATATCAGACGATCCATCGGCACGGTCTTCTCCATGTCCGACTTGACCTCGTCGATGGTGGTCAGCTGGTCGGCGGTCTCCACATAGTGGAAGGCGTCCTCGAGTTCGCGCTGCCAGGGGGTGTCCGGCCCGAACGCGTGGCCAACGGTGGCCTGACGGGCGGAATACAGGCGGATGAGTTCTCCGGCGATCTCCTTGACTGCCTTGCGGGCCTTCGCCTTCGTCGTCTGCCAGTCGGCGCCGCCCATCTTGTTGAGATTCGGGCTCTCCCCGCCGACATAACGGGTGACCTGGTCGAGCGCATCGCTGGGGACATAGAGGCGGTCGCCGGGCTGTCCGCGTTTGGCGGGTGCGTATTCGATGATGAGGTATTCGCGGGTGTGCTTGTTCGCACCCTTGCCCGCGGTCCGCTGCGTCATTTCGACGAATCGCCCGACACCGTGCTGGTCGTGGACGACGTAGTCGCCGGGTGCCAGGTTGAGCGGGTCGACCTGGTTGCGCCGACGGCGGGTGGGCAGCTTGCGCATGTCCCGCGTCGAGGTGGCCGCCGCCCGACCGAGCACATCGGCTTCGGTGAGCACGGCGAGCTTGAGATCGTCGAAGACGAATCCGCCGAAGGAGGCGGCCGTCGTCACGGTCACCAGGGCTTCGGGCAGATCGGTGGGGTCATCGACGAAGGCGGCGGGCACTCCGGCTTCGGAGAACACCTCGACCATGCGTCGGCCGGGCCCCTGGCCCTCGGTGAGCACTAGGATGCGCCACCGGTCGTGGATGAGTCCCTTGACGTCGGCGAGGATCGCTTCGACGTCGCCGGCATAGCCCTTCGGGATGCGCGCGGGAACGGAGAAGATGTTCTCTTCGGGGCCGGCGAGCTCCTCGTCGGCGGCGAATCCGCCGATCTCCCACCAGGCCAGGCCGATGAGGCGAGCGCCGTCGGCCATCTCGGCCACGGTGCGGAAGCTGGCGGCCGACAGGTCGATCGGGGTCTGACCCCCACCGGCGGCTCCGGTCCAGGCGGCTTCGAGGAATTCGTTCGTCGTCTCCACGAGATCCGCGGCGCGGGCGTCGACGCGTTCTGGTTCGGTGATGATGATCTTCGACGTGGGCGGCAGCAGAGCGATGAGCGGCTCCATCCCGTCGGCGAGGACGGCGGTGAGCGACTCCATGCCTTCGACGGCGACTCCGCCGGCGATCTTGTCGAGCATATCGGCGGCGCTGGGGACCTCCTCGGCGAGTTCTGCGGCCCTCTTCCGCACCGAATCGGTCAGGAGCAGCTCCCGGCACGGCGGTGCCGACAGGTCCACGGGTGCGTCACCGTCTTCGGTGGGGATGGAGCGCTGGTCGCTGACGGAGAATTCGCGGATCTCGTCGACCTCGTCGCCGAAGAACTCCACACGCAGCGCCCGCTCCGAGGTGGCCGGGAAGATATCGACGATTCCGCCGCGGACCGCGAATTCGCCGCGTCTGGAGACCATGTCGACGCGGGAGTACGCGAGTTCGGTGAGCCGTTCGGCCAGGGCATCGATCTCACATTCGTCGCCGACGGCGAGCTCGACCGGTTCGATGTCGCCGAGCCCCTTGGCCAGGGGCTGGAGGAAGGCGCGCACGGGCGCGATGATGAAAGTCAGCTCTCGACCGGGAGTGGGATGGGCCAGGCGGCGCAGCACCTCGAGACGCTGACCGACGGTGTCCGAACGCGGCGACAGCTTCTCGTGCGGCAGGGTCTCCCAGCTGGGGAAGATCGCGATCGACGCCGATGGCACCCAGTCGGCCAGCGCCTGGGCGAGGTCTTCGGCCTCACGCGTCGTGGCCGTGACGATGAGCTGCGGCGCAGAGGCCCCGTCGGGGGTGACGGTGCGGCGCAGGATCGACGGCCACAGTCCCTTGATCGCATCGATCGTTCCACCGGCGGTGTTCGCGTCGTTGAAGGCCGCGACGAGTTCGGTGATGGTGGGATTCCGGCGGGTGAGATCAAGTCCGTTGAGCACCCGAACAGTCTAGGCCACGCAGCTGACACGACCCATTCGGCACACGAATCGAAACGGTGGAGGGGCGCGGGAGCCGAAAACGTGTGAGGATGAGCATTCGCTCATGAAGAGAACAGTCCTTTCAGGCTTGGCCGCAGCGGTTCTCCTGCTCGCCGGATGCACGGCCGATGCCGATGACGACATCGCCGTCGCCGAACGCTGGGACTTCCGCTCCCGCCCCGAACTCGCCCCGCCGAAGGTCGACATCGACTCCGGGGCCTTCCCCGACGACAACGGAGAGCTGGAGACGTTCCTCGCTCCGAAGGGACAGACGCAGACCGACGACAAGTCCTGGGTGGGCGGCCTCATCCTCGACTCCGCCGGTGACCCGGTATGGATTCGAGACGAGGCCGAGGCACTGTGGGATCTGCGCGTCCAGAAGTATCAGGGGCAGCCGGTGCTCACCTGGTGGGAGGGGCTGGCCGAGACGCCTCACACCGCCGGTGAGGTCGTCATCGTCGACACCTCGTATCGGGAGATCGCCCGTGTCGGCATGGGCGGAGAGCTCCCCAAGGACACCTCCGACCTCCACGAGACGACCATCACCGCCGATGACACCATGTTCCTCATCTCCTATGTCAAGACGCAGACGGATCTGCGCTCCGTCGGCGGAGACGAGGACGGTTGGGCCTGGGAGGGAATCGTCCAGGAGGTCGACATCGCAACCGGTGATCCGCTGTTCGAGTGGCACTCCCTCGATGCCGTCCCCGTCGACCAGTCCGAGGCGGAGCTCAAGGACGGTGAGGGCACGAAGGACGACCCCTTCGACTACATCCACCTCAACTCCGTGTCCGAGGACGACGACGGCAAGTCCCTGCTCGTCTCGGCACGCAACACTCATGCGGTCTACCAGCTCGACCGGACGAGCGCCGACCTCAACTGGGTCCTGGGCGGCAAGGCCTCGGACTTCGAGATGGGCGACGGCGCACAGTTCGCCTGGCAGCACGATGCCCAGCGCCGGTCCGATGGAACGCTGACCCTGTTCGACAACCATGCCGCGCCTCGGCTCGGCGACACCCGCGGTCTGCGCCTCGACGTCGACGAGAAGAAGAAACGCGCCGAGGTGGTCACGGAGTATCCCGCCCCCGACGACCGTTCGTCGGGCAGTCAGGGCAACTTCCAAGAGCTGCCCAACGGCAACGTCGTCCTCGGCTGGGGTTCGGAACCCTACGTCTCCGAATTCTCCAAGGACGGCAAGCTGCTCGCCGATCTGACCTTCACCGGCGGATCGAACTACCGGGCCTACCGGTTCGACTGGCATGCCCAGCCGACCGTTCCCCCGACCGCGACGAAGTCGCAGCCGCAGGCCGACATCACCCGCGTGCACATGAGCTGGAACGGAGCCACCGAGGTGGCTTCGTGGAGAGTGCTCAGCGGAGACGACGAGGAGCACCTGGTCGAGAACACCGAGGTCGAACGCACCGGCTTCGAGACGGCGGCGGACATCACCCCGAACGGTTCGACGATCATCGTCGAAGCTCTCGACACCGACGGCAAGTCCCTCGGGTCGACCAGAGCGGAGTCCCGGAACAGATAGCTCCAGGGGCTTGCCGGGCCGTGAATATTTCGAGGCGATAACGTGCCTAACGGTACGATCACGATTGACCGGGCGGCCCGGATGTTCGGGGTTCTCCAATCTTCATCGCCCACAATTGGACCATGACCGACCACTCCCCTCGTTTCTCCGCCGAGGAATCCCGCCTCCTCTTCGGCTCTGACTCCACCGACTCCGGCGATCCCCGCACCGGTCGTTCCGCGAATCTCCCGGTCGCGCACCTGAACACCGCAGTCGACCGGCCGCATCTGCTCTCTCGGTTCGCTCCGGTGCTGATCGTCCTGGCGGTGATGTGGGTCGTCGAGATCGTCGACGCGATCCTGCCTCTCGACCTCGACGCTTTCAGCCTGCAGTCATGGAATCCGCTCTCGCTCTACGGCTTGATCACCTCGCCGCTGCTGCATTCGGGCTTCGGCCATCTTCTGGCCAATACCTTCCCGTTCTTCGTCCTCGGCATCGTCATCGCGTTCGAGGGCAGGCGGCGCTTCTGGACGGTCACGGGCATGACGGCGCTCAGCTCCGGGCTCGGCGCGTGGCTGACGACTCTGCCCGGCCAGCACATCGTCGGAGCGTCGGGCATCGTCTTCGGATTCTTCGGTTACCTCGCCCTGCGCACGTGGTTCACCGATGACCTTCTGCGCAAGATCATCTACTTCGCGATCGGCCTGTTCATCTTCGTCACCTACGGGGCATCGATGATCTTCGGCATGCTGCCGCAGACCAACGACATCTCGTGGCAGGGCCACCTGTTCGGATTCGCCGGCGGCATCTTCGCCGCGTGGTGGCTGCACCGCCGCCCGGAGACGCAGAAGCCGGCCTGAATCCCGGGCAGCGCCCGCACCCCGATCAGCGGGAGTGGAACTTCTGCTGCATATCGGTGAGTCCGTTGACGATGAGCTCTTCGACGGCGTCGGCGAGGTCGGAGACGAACATCGGCAGCATCGTGCGTTCGTCCTTCGAGAACGGGCGCAGCACATGATCGGCGGTGTCCTGGCGCCCCCGCGGACGTCCGACTCCTGCTCGCACCCGCAGATAGTCCTTCGTCCCCAATACCGAGGTCATCGAACGCAGACCGTTGTGTCCGCCCTCTCCCCCGCCGAGCTTGGCTCTGATGGCGTCGAAGGGGATGTCCACATCGTCGTGGACGGCGATGATTCGATCGGTGCCGATTCCGTAGAAGTCAGCCAGCGCGCGCACCGGTCCGCCGGATTCGTTCATGTATCCCGTCGAGGTGGCCAGCACCACCCGCGGACCGGGCAGTCCGGGCACGCTGCCGCCGGGCAGCCGCCCGGTGCCGACGTTCGCGCGCAGCTTCGTCCGTGTCAGTGAAGTTCCGATGCGGGAGGCGAGTTCGGCGATGACCATCTGTCCGATGTTGTGCCGGGTCGATTCGTACTTGGGTCCGGGATTGCCCAGTCCGAAGACCAACCATGCGTCGTTCGACATTGCCGTCCTTGTCCGTCGTGTCCGTGCCCGATGACCGGGAAGTGATGCTGCTGCTCGCTGCCGGGCGAGTCAGCTGCCGGGGTCTCTCCTGACACACATATTCGGTGGGCCGCCCACCGGGCGACCCACCGAACCGCGTAGTCAGTCAGTGCTCCTCACGGCACCTTTGGGTGCAGCGAGGAGAGAAGATCACTCCTCTTCGGAGGCCTCTTCTGCACCGGACTCCTCAGCAGCCTCGTCCTCGGTCGACTCTTCAGCAGACTCTTCCTCGGCATCGGACTCGGTGTCCATCTCGATCTCTTCGGAGACGTTGACGATGAGCTGCTCTTCGTCGGCGACGAGCTCGACGCCTGCAGGCAACTCGACCTGACCGGCCAGGAGGTGCTCGCCGGCGGGACGGCCTTCGATGGAGACCTCGATGATCTCGGGCAGCTTGGTCGCATCGGCCTTGACGGCGATGGTCGACTCTTCCTGCGAGACCATGGTGCCGGGAGCGGCTTCTCCGACGACGTGGATCGGCACGTCGACCTCGATCTTCTCGCCGCGCTTGACGATGATGAGGTCGAGGTGTTCGATATCGCGACGGACGGGTTCGATCTGCACGTCACGCGCAATGGCGAGGACGTTCTTCGATCCGTCGGTGCTTTCGATCTCGAGCAGAGCGTTGGCGTGCTTGAGAGCCAGCATGGTGGCGTGGCCCTCGAGCGACACGTGCACGGGATCTCCGCCGTGACCGTAGATGACCGCGGGGATGCGTCCCGCGCGGCGGATGCGGCGCGCTGCGCCCTTGCCGAACTCGTTGCGAGCTTCGGCCAGAAGTTTGAAGTCAGCCATTTTCTTCCCTTCGTGGTGAACTTACCTTCGAGCACCACGGCGAAACAGCCTGAGCACCCACGCGAATCTCGAACCCCGTGGGCTCGCTTCGTGGGACAGGACCGCGTCGATCACGGAGACATCAGTCTCCCTCGCCGAGGCAACCCGGCTATTCTACGGCACCGTCTGTCTCGGCACCAATCCGAGAGGTCACGGCCGCAGCACACGCGTCGATTCCGGATTCGGTGAGAAGGATGTCGTAGTGGTTCGTCCCCTGCACGTCGACGATGTCCATCCGCGGCCACCGACGAGCGAAGTCGTCGATCGTCTCCGGCGGGTACAGCCCCGGTTCGGCGGCGACGAGGTCGCGTTCGGCGAAGAGGAAGACCACCTCGGCCTGGGAGTCATCACTGCCCATGACCGCATCCAGGGCTTCCCGGTAGGCGGAGCCGGTGTACATATCGGCCGAATCGGCCTGCATCGCCTCCACCGAGGTCGACGGCTGGAACGAGTGATCGTCTTTGGCCGCCAGATCGTAGACGAAGCTCTCGGTCGCCACGGTGTCGAGACCGTCGACGAACGCGGGATGAGCGGCGAAGAACGCCAAGTACTCCTCCACACTGCCGAAGCTCATCGACAGCCGCTCGGCGGCCGGGCCGAGGACGGCGGCGATGAGGTCATCGGTGTCGAGGTCCTCGTCGTTGAGGTCATCGACCGGTCCGTCGCCATGGGACTGCCCCACCGGCAGGGGAAGGCCCCCGTCGATGAGGACGGGACCACGGAAGCGGCGGGCCGCCTCGGCGCCGGTCTCGAGGTTCTGCGCACCCGCCGTTCCGGCCAGGGTCATCGCGACGAACCCGCCCATGGAATGCCCGACCAGGGTGACCGGGCCCTCCGGAGCGAAGGCATCGACGGCGGCGATGACATCCTGCGCGTGCGCGGCCATCCCGAACGGGCCGGGCAGGGTGCGGGAGTCGGCTCGGCCGCGCAGGTCGGGGCCGATGATGCGGATGCCGGGCAGGGAGGAGACGAGGCCCGCGAAGAAGAGATGATTGGAGGTGATGCCGTGGATGACGCACACGGTGGGGACACGGCCGGGACCGCTCGCCACCGGCTCCCACACTCCCACGGACAGCTGTCCGCCGGGGACGTCCACGCGGTACCGGTTGTAATCGTGTGAGGACATCGTCACTGATCCCTTCGCTTAGGCGTTGTCTCCAGTGTAGGACCTCACGGCAGTCCAGACGATGCGAACCCCGAGTCGCATCGACTCGGGGTTCGCATCAGATCCGGCGCGATTGCGCGGATCACGGGGCCTCAGCCCTCGGGATCAGACTTCGAAGAGGCTCGTGACCGATCCGTCTTCGAAGACCTCGTGCACGGCACGGGCGATGAGCGGAGCGATGGAGAGCACGGTGAGCTTGTCGAAGATCTTGTCCTCACTCAGCGGCAGAGTGTTCGTGACGATGACCTCTTCGGCCACGGAGTTCGACAGACGCTCGACGGCCGGGCCGGAGAACACGGCGTGGGTGGACACGACGATGACGCCCTTGGCGCCGGCGGCCATGCAGGCATCGGCTGCCTGGACGATGGTGCCGCCGGTGTCGATCATGTCGTCGACGAGCACGCAGGTGCGCCCCTCGACCTCACCGACGACGCGGTTGGCCTTGGTCTCGTTCGGTCGGGTGATGTCACGGGTCTTATGGATGAAGGCCAGCGGCACTCCGCCCAGCGAGTTCGACCAGTTCTCGGCGACCTTGATGCGGCCGGCGTCGGGCGAGACCACGGCGAGGTCGCCGGGATACTTGTCCTTGACGTAGCCGGCGAGGATCGGCATCGCGATCAGGTGGTCGACGGGGCCGTCGAAGTAGCCCTGGATCTGCGCGGTGTGCAGGTCGACGGTGATGATGCGGTCGGCGCCGGCGGTCTTGTACAGATCGGCGACGAGACGGGCGGAGATCGGTTCGCGTCCGCGGTGCTTCTTGTCCTGCCTGGCGTACGGGAAGAACGGAGCGATGACGGTGATGCGCTTGGCCGAAGCACGCTTGAGCGCGTCGACCATGATCAGCTGCTCCATCAGCCATTCGTTGATGGGAGCGCAGTGGGACTGCAGGACGAAGACGTCGCTGCCGCGCACTGACTCGGAGTAGCGGACGTAGATCTCGCCGTTCGCGAAGTTGTAGATGTCGGTGGGGAGGAGTTCGGTCCCCAGATTCTCCGCGACTTGTTCGGCGAGTTCGGGATTCGCCCGACCGCTGACCAGGACGAGCTTCTTATCGCCCGCCGTCGTTATCTCATTCACTGATCCGTTCCCCTTCGGATGCGTTTTCGGCCGCCTGCGCTGCAGGCGTGCCGGGACGGTTTGTCTGGACCCAGCCCTCCAGGTTGCGCTGCGGGGCCACCGAGATGGCCAGCGCTCCTGCAGGGACATCCTTGCGCACCGTCGTGCTTGCACCTGAGTAGGCGCCGTCGCCCACGGTGACAGGGGCGACATACATATTGTCCGAGCCCATGCGTGCATGCTTGCCGATGACGGTGCGGTGCTTGTTGACGCCGTCGTAGTTGACGAACACCGAGGCGGCTCCGATGTTCGACCCCTCCCCGATCTCAGCATCGCCGACGTAGGAGAGATGGGGCACCTTCGCACCCTTGCCGATATCGGCGTTCTTCGTCTCCACGAAGGTGCCGATCTTTCCGGACTCGCCGAGTTTGGTGCCCGGCCTCAGGTAGGCGAACGGTCCGACGTTGGCTTCCGGGCCGACGACGGCGAGTTCACCGTGAGCGCGCACGACCTTGGCGTTCTCCCCCACTTCGGTGTCCTTGAGCGTGGTGTCGGGGCCGACGACGGCGCCGGCTCCGATGTCGGTGGCGCCCAGCAGCTGGGTGCCCGGCAGGATCGTCGCATCGGCGGCGATGGAGACGTCGACGTCGATCCACGTGGTGTCGGGATCGATGATGGAGACTCCGGCACGCATGAACTTCTCACACTGCCGGCGGTTGAGCTCTTTGCCGAGGTTCGCCAGCTGCACACGGTCGTTCGCTCCCTCGACCTGCCACAGGTCGTCGGTCGCGGTGGCGGCAACGGACAGACCGGCCTGACGGGAGAAGCCGATGACATCGGTGAGGTATTTCTCACCCTGCGCGTTGTCGGTGGTCAGAGAGGCCAGGCCCTGCCGCAGTGCGGAGGCGTCGAATGCGTAGATTCCGGAGTTGATCTCACGGATGGCCCGTTCGGTCTCGCTCGCATCCTTCTGCTCGACGATGCTCAGCAGGGCACCGTTCGCATCGCGGACGATGCGGCCGTACCCGGTCGGGTCGGCCACCTCGGCGGACAGGACGGTCACGGCGTTGGCGTCGGATTCATGGATCTCGACGAGCCCGTTGATCGTCTCCGTGGTCAGCAGGGGCACATCGCCGTAGGTGACGACGACGGTTCCGCTGAGGTCCTCGGGCAGCTGTGTCAGTGCGCATTCGGTGGCCCGCCCGGTGCCCGGGACGTCATCCTGGTCGGCGATGAGCAGGCTCCGCTGGGAGGACACGGGAAGGGAGTCGAGGTGGGCGACGAGCTGATCGCGCTCGTGGCGGACGACGACGATGAGGTGTTCGGGAGAGGTTCCCGCCGCGGCGGCGACGGAGTGGTGGAGCAGGGAGCGGCCGCCGATGGGATGCATCACCTTGGGAAGAGCCGACTTCATTCGAGTGCCTTGGCCCGCTGCCAGAACGATGACGGCGGTCGGATGAGTCTGCGACATAGTTGAATCCTTCGCATGTCGGGTTGGGCCAGCTCCGCCCATAGGATTCGAACCTATACTGCACGGCTCCAAAGGCCGGCGTGCTGCCATTACACCAGGGCGGAACAGCGTGCACCAGTAGAGGGGCCCGCGCTCACGAGACACCATCATGCCACTACGATTAACTGTATGGAAATTCTACGCGAGATTCTGCTGACCCTGCATCTGCTGGGCATGGCCATCATCGTCGGCGGCTATTTCACCGTCGTCCGCTCCCCCAGAGTGATGCCCGGTATGCTGCACGGCGCCTATCTGCAGCTGATCACAGGACTGCTGCTCGTGGGCCTGGCCGAGATGGGCGATGACGACGTCAACCATATGAAGATCGGCATCAAACTGGTCGTGGCGATCCTCGTCACGGTCTTCGCCTTCATCGGCAACCGGAAGCAGAAGGCGTTCACGGCCTCTGCCCCTGCCGAAGGCGGTGCCGTGGCGGTGAAGAACCCGTCGGCGACCATGGCTCACCTGGTGGTGGCCTTCGCCGTCATCAACGTCATCGTGGCCGTCTTCATCCACTGACCCTCCCCAATTGCTACCTGACGGCGGCTCAGCAACCTGGCGCGAGGTTGCTGAGCCGCCGTCGG
>OMJG01001304.1_pt1 | contig 14736 bp, 9 predicted proteins | sample 1646431 | NCBI WGS metagenome assembly OMJG01 (sample SAMN03771674, study PRJEB25209) | food metagenome | isolation source: Cotija cheese | place: Mexico:Jalisco,Michoacan | collected 2011-12-12
CCAGTTCCTCATGCGCGTCCTCCTCGTGATCCTTCTTGCGCTCCCTTCTATCATAGAGGACCCCCGACCTCGGTTCCTACCGGGGTCGAGGGTCCTCTTCCTCGATCAGTCCTGATCGAGAGGCTCTGACATCACATTCGATGTCGAATCACCGGACTCTTCATCCGCGCTGACCTACGTGAGCTCGCTGGACATGAGGCTGGACACGTCGGTGAACTCCCAGCCGGCCGCGCTCAGACGCTCAGCCGAGTCGATGCGCACACGCCCCTCGAAGGCGCAGTATCCCGCTTCACCGAGGATGACATCATCCCCGTTGACGCCGAGCACGACGAAGGTGTGTCCGGCCGGACCGGACCCGAGGCCACCGAGTACGCCGTCGGAGTCGAGGAGGTCTCGAGTCCGGCGAGATCAGCCATGACACGGGCAGTGTCGATGCCGTTGTTCGGACCGTACCCCTTACTCCAGTTCGCGTACTCGTAGACGAAGTACCAGGTGAACGCCGTGCAGTTCGCCGTACGCGAGCCCGACAGAGCACCGCGCTGGCAGGTGGCAGGACCCCCGCCGCCGAAGGCGGCGTTGAGAACACCCGCACCCTCCTTGTTGTACTTGTCCATCACGGCCTGAGCCTGCTCCTCGGTCAGACCGCCATCGGAGAGGGTCACGTCCTGAGCGGCCTTGGCCACGCACGGGTCACCTGCGGCATTCGAGTTCGACCGGTTCGCACCATCGACCGAAGTCTCGGCCTCATCGAGGATCGAGTTGGCCAGACTCTCGTCGGCCTCCCAGTTCGGCATCTTCGCGAACCACTTCTGCGCCGCCTGCTGACGAGCTCCGTGGGAGTGATCGTTGATGCCCTCCCACTTGGTGAGGAAGTACGTCGTGGCCTCGTTGACCGAGCCCGCACCGGGGTTGTCGCCGGCGATCATGTCCTCGATGATCGTCTTGCGGAAGCCCTCGGAGTCATGCAGCAGGAAGCCCAGCTGCGTCTCCAGGGAGTGCCACGGCTTGCCGATCGACTCAGCGTAGTCACGCAGGTTCGTATTGCGACCACCACTGGCATCGACGTCGGTCCACTGGCCCAGTCCGATGCCGAGCTTATGGATAGCCGGGTACTTCGCCGAGTAGCCCGAGAGCTCAGGGATGTTGCGGATGACGAAGTCCTTGGACTCGTAGTTCTTCTTCGTCGCCCCGACCTGGTGCCTCTCATTGAAGACCGTCTCCACGCTGGTCGGGTCGATGCCCGACTCCGCCGTCCAGTTGCCCAGGATCCCGGCGATGTTCTCATCGGGCATCCCCCAGGCGCTGAGCACCGAGTAGACCGTCTTCGCGTTCTGCTCGGTGGTCGCATCCGTGTTCTCGTCGCCGTTGTCATGAGCCCGCCTCTGACCCTCACGGATGTCATCGGGCCCACAGGCATCGAAGTAACCGACGTTCTGACGCAGTGCCTGAGCCTGGGCCTGACCATGGACGAGAGCCCCGCCCAGACCCATGCCGCTGGCGATCATGGCGAGCATGATCACCGCGGCCGCACCCGAGCCGATCTGCGCTCCGACCATGCGTGCTACGAGAAGGCCGCCGCCGGACATCGCACCCATCGTCTTGGCGCCGAGAGCGGCCAAGCCGCCCTTGGTGTCGTTGAGCGCGTTCTGAGCTGCCGCGGTCATCTTCGCCATCGCACCAGGGGAGGCATCCCCACCGGCGTCAGCGGCATCACCGGCATCACCGACATCAGATCCGCCTCCGGTATCGTCGACCTCTCCGCCGGCATCGTCGGCACCGTCTCCGGCCCCGCCCTGGGACTGGACGTCACCCATCGACTGCTCGGGGTCGTCATCGGCCTGATCCGAATCCTCGTCGGTATCGGAAGACCCCTCCGGACCATCACCTCCATCAAAGCTCAGAGGGGAGGGTCCAGAGCCATCCGGCCCGTCCGGTCCTCCGCCCCCGGACTCGCTGTCATCCGAGGGGTCATCACCGTCACCCTCAGAATCGGAACCCGAGTCCTCATCGGAGGAGCCTCCGGGCTGACCTCCCGCAGGCTGGCCGCCCTGCGGGGGAGCGTCCTCGGCATCAGGCCCCTGCGGGGTCATGTCCTCATCGAGATCCTCCGACGCATCCCCGTGCGCGTTCACACCCGGTTCGTCCGACCCATTCGGGCCGGAGGTCGGGTCGGAGGGCTGACCCTGCAGAGCATCGACCCCCACAGGCTCCGCCTCGCCGGCAGGAACCTGCGGCTCATCCGCCGCGACCTGGGTCGGGGCCATGGGTGCGGCTGCGTGAGCCGGCGCCGAAGCACCCAGGGTGCGAGGTGCCGCCTGGCCACCCTGCTCCTTGGCCTGCTGTGCGGCCTGGGGGATCTCCTCATTGGCCTTCTCGCTCGCTCGACTCAGCGAGCGCCCGGCCCGCATCGCCTGCGAAGCCGGGTTCCGACCACCGGAGTCACGGTCCTCCTCAGCCTCCGGATTGGTCACCGAGGGACTGCCCCGCTGCTGGCTGTCTGCCATCGTCTCTTTCCTCTCTTCGTCGTCGTCAGAACACGATGACCGCATCCTCGCCGACGTGCGTCGTCGAGGACGATCCGATGGAGCGCAGCTGCGACTCCATCTCCAGCAGATTGAACGTGCCATCCACCTGATAATCGTACTTGAGGTCCAAGTACTCCGCGTAGGCATCCTCGAGGCCGTTGGCGACATCGACCAAGGGCGTCATGGTCGGATTGTCCTTGTAGTCCTCGAACAGCAGGCGATCGTTCGTCGTGCGCCAGGTGCGCGAGTCAGCCCCTGACAGCTTCGACCCCGAGGACGAAGTCTCCTCGATCTCGGTACGATGACGCTCGACGAAGTCCGGAATCGTCTCACCCGGATCGACGAGATCGTCGAGGTAGCCCGAGCGGATGCTGCCATCGCGCCAGTCGAAGTCGATAGCCCCAGGCACCGTAGTGCGCGTGTCGAGCTCGTAGGTACCCTCGACCACCTCGACCTCACGCTCCTCGGTGGTGCCGTCGTCGTTCTTGACCTCCTGGACCTCCATGCGGCCGGCCTCGCCGGTGATGACGTCACCGTCGATGTACTTGGGCGTCGTGGGCACCACGAGGCCGACGTCACCATCGCCGGCGCGAGTGTTGCGAGCCTGGGTGGTGAGATCGTTGATCCGGGCCAGCGAAGCACGCATCTCCGACAGCGTCGTGCCCATCTCCTTGCGCAGATCGGACTCCTCAGACTTGAGAACCGAGTCGTAGTACAGATCCGCGATCGTCGGATCCGACGACTCGAGAGCTTCGATGGGGGCAGCCTCGTCCGCGGCAGGGTTCGCATAGACCTTCCACTGGTCGTACTCCTCGAAGCTGGAGTCCTCCAGTCCATCGGGCATCTGCCCACGGGTCTCGACGGCCTGCAGCTCAGAGTTCGACCTCATAGTGATGTCGAGCAACTGCCAAGCCATCGGCTCCGGACTCTCGAGCAGAAGACCCACGTACCCGGTCGCTCCGAACGAGATGATCTGACCGGTAAGACCCTCGGTCTCGAGCTTCTGATTGGCCAGATTCGGCTTGGCACCGGCGATGAACGCCTGATACGTCGTCGCATCAGTGGAGATCTCACCGAGGTCGCCCTTGATGTGCATGAGCACCATCGCCCGGGTGCCCTCCTTGTTCCGGTAGACCTCATCGACGGTCCCCTGGGTCTTGGTTCGAGACGTCTCGAAGGTGTCGACGTACGTCGCTCGCGCATCGAGAACAGCACGCTCGTTCATGATGCGCGAGCGAAACCCATGGTCAAGACGATTATTCCGATCGCTCCAACCGAGAGGAACCTCCGCCCCATACGCTCTGCCGTCGTGTGCTTGTTCGGGGTCAGCCTCTCGATGAGACCGAGAATCCCCGTCTTCTTCACCTTGCGGGGCTTTGGATCCTGCTCCATGAACACTCGCCTTTCCTGATCTGCGTCTCTTCCGTCTGCTTGTCACCATCCTACCCTGATCAGGGAGACATCTGATCGAGACCCTCCCTCAGATCACGGAAGGCCCTGTCGAGATTCCTCGACAGGGCCTTCGGATCCGTGTCCGTATCAGCGCAGCATCACCGGCAGATGCGTGATCGGGACCGCGAGACCGTTGCCGAGCTCATCGAGCGTCTGACGTCCGCCCTGGCCGATGTTGTCCATCAGAGCCCAGGCCGAACCACCGACGGCCATCGCACCGCCGATGAAGAACGCGGCGATGATGAGGAACCAGCTCTTCTGCTGGGCCCCCTGGGATCCGACGAGCTTCATCAGCAGCTGGATGACTGCCCAGCCCATCACGATGATGCCCACCAGGGCGACGAGAAGACCGATGATCAGCTTCGCCATGTCCTGGGTGTTCTCCAGGAAGTCGACGATGCTGAAAGCCAGCGCCGAAGTATCGGTGGTGAACGGAGTCTTCGCCAGCAAGGACGCTCCGTCGGACAGAGGTGTGAGCGCCTGAGAGGCGATCGTGGTCAGAGTGGACATGGGGTGTTCCTTTCGTGTTCGTCCGTAACAGGGGGCGCAAATGGCCCGTTCATGCTTCTCATGAGGGGGCACATGGGACACCCACATGCCCCCTCATAGTACCACCGAGATCATGTCATGCTCGCACCTCCGGAGGTTCGTCGCCGGAGTTCGAGGACGGCCACGACTCAGCGGGTGACCCGCCGTCGTTACCACCGTCATCCAACGGCACGTCCTCGTCGTCATCCCCGAAACCTCCGAGGATGTCGCGCATCTCCTTCTCGGACAGACCGGAGGAGGGATCCTTCGGACCCCATCCGCTCTGCTGAGCAGGTCCAGGCTGGGAAGTCATGGGCGAAGACACCGGCGCGGGCTGGGAGAAGAACCCATCACGCTCCGGCGAGCCATGATCACCGCCGGCGACGGGGGCCTGCCCCGTGCCCAGACCCTGACCTGCGCCCTGCTCCTGAGACCACTGCTGGGAGGTATCACTGAGACCTGAGAGGAACCCTCCCGAAGTCAGACCACCGAGACCGGCGGCGCCGGCCTGCAGTCCTCCGCGGAACGCATCCTCGTTCATCCCAGGGGTCTCCGAGCCGGTGTCGGAATCCGTCACCGAGCCGGACACCATGCGATCCTCGGCATCAAGCGGTGCCTGCCCCGAGTGCGGGAGGTAGCCAGATGCCGCCTCCGGCTGAGAAGGTCCACCCTCCCCGGGCACGGACATCTGCTCAGGACCCGACTCGGAGCCCGGATCAGTGCCTGCCGGGGGCTGCAGCTGCTCGGAGCCCGGATCAGTCGTCTGTCCGGACCCACCGGGAACCTGCATCTGCTCGGCATCATTCGAAGCCTCGGGAGTCAGCGCCTGCTGACCCTGGCCGAGTCCGGTCTCCGGATCGCCCTCGACGGGGATCGTGCCGGGACCAGACGTCTCGCCGGATCCCGCGATGCCCTCCTGATCGGCTCCGAGAGCACCGGAGGCAGACGCATCCGAAGCACCCTCCCCGGACTCGACCGGCAGACCGGCCTCGTCCAGCTGCGTCTGATCGGACTGGGTCGACGGGCCTCCGGCCTCGACAGCCCCCGCCGGGACCGCGCCCTCTGTCTCGACACCCTCAGCAGTGCCGTCCTCGCCGGGCACATCCGCGGGCTCATCAGAGCCGTAGGAGGCCGGGACGATGCCTGCGCCTCCACCGGACTGATCGACCGACTCGTTCTCATCGCCCTCGGCGTTGATGTCGGCATCGACCGGGGTGTCACCACCGTCGACAGCTACCTCAGAGTCCTCAGAGGCAGGCGTCTCGGCGTCGAGGTCCGTCGCCAGTCCGGCCCCGGCGCCTCCGGCCAGATACCCGGCCGTGGAAGCCTCGTTGTCGGCGTCCGACGTCGGCATCTCCCCGTCGTCGTACTCGTCGCCGCCGGATCCGTATCCGACGTTCTCGGTATCGACACCCGATCCTTCGATCTGACCCTGATCGCCGCCTTCGCTCTCACCGACGTCACCTTCCGGAGCCGAGGGGTCAGGTGCGTCCTGATCGCCGGAGACATCGTCACCGCCGGAACGTCCGGCGTTCATGCCCATGGCCATAGCAGCCATCGGCATCATGCTGCCGAGCATGCCGCCGCCCTGCGACTCCTGAGAACCGCCCTCGATGCCGATGAGCTTGTTGACCAGGTTGGTCATCACCTCGTTGATCCCGCGCAAGATCGTCTTGCGCATGCGCAGGCTCATCACGATCGCGACGATGCCGCCGATGATACCCACCAGAGTCCCGATGAAGGGCCAGATGGCGATCCCCGAAAGCATGCCCATGAAGCCGCTGAGCGGATTGTCCGGGTCCGTGGCACCTTCGCGCAGCAGCACGATCGGGGCCTCGATGACCGCCGGAATCCCCGCGAGCAGGTACTGAGCCAGCACGTAGAGCATGATCGTGCCGAGCACCTCGATGGTCATCGCGAAGACGAGCAGGATTGCTCGCGAGATGAACGCAAGCGAGCCGATGACCGCCAGCGGTGCGGCCATGAGCAGCTGCACGGTGCGCTTGATCGAGGAGAAGAGCATGCCGAAGGCATACACCAAACCGATCAGGGAGAACGCACCGAGCAGAATGATCCCGTGCACGATGTACATCGGACCCATCACACCGCCACCGACCGTGGTCACGGCCGCGTGGTACGTCTTCGAGTGCTGGTTGGCGGACTCACCCGGATCGTAGACCGTCATCTGAGTCGGGGAGAACGATGTGTTCAGGTAGTTGTACGTCGCTGCCGGCGAGAGGTTGCCCTCCGTGACATCCTTCTGACTGTTCGGGTACTCGACCGCGCTCATGTCGCCGGCGCCCGTGGTGAAGGTGTAGCACTTCTGACCCACCATGCGGCACTGCATCGTCATCGCCGACTCCAGACCCCTCTCCGTGTTCAGCACCGGATTGTCCTTGGGATCGAGCTCGGCATCCTCCATGGACTCCATCGCCGACGCACTGTTGTACGGATCATCGAACCAGGACAGGACGTCCTCGCGCGTCAGATCCTTTTCCGGATCGTGCATGCGCGTGGTGACACCGCCCATCCACGTCGAGGAGAACTGAGCACCGTCGACGACCTCACCGCTCATGTAGCGCTCGATCATGTTCGTGCCCCACACCAGGCCGCTCGGATCGAAGAACGATCCGACGGACTTGCTGCTGCCGCCCAGATCGGTGAACCCGTCACGACCGCCGACATCAGACAGCGTCCAGCTCGAGACCCCTTCCAGGCTCGAGTTGAGGTTCGAGGAGCCGGAGACGTCGTAGCCGTTGAGGTTCAGATCCTCATTGACCATGGAGTTGATCGCCAATGCCGAACCGCGAACGCTCGTCGAGGCCTCCGCCGTCGGCTGTCCGTTCTCGGCATCCCACGCGATGACTGCGTCCTCGGGGATGTGCAGGCGCGTGTTGACCGCCCAGGTCTCGAAGTCGACGAAGGTCGATGCCACGATCTGGGCCGGACCACCCTGGTTTCCGTCGCGCACAACCTGCGACATGCTGTCCAGCGTCGAGGTGTAGAGCACACCGAGGATCGGTATGCCGACGACCATGAACACGATGCGGATGCCCAGCTGCTTGAGCTTCTTGTTGCGCTCCTGTGGATTCCCCTTGCTCTTGCCCAGCAGGATGAACAGGACGAACAGCAGCAGCATCAGGGGGATGGTCACCATGAAGCCCAGACCCAGACCCCACTGGTAGAGCACGCGGAAGAGTGAGTCGATCCCGGAGAACACCGGGTTCATGCCTCCACTGGCCACCCCGGAGGTACCCCCGGGGATGAGGAACCCGATGGAGGAGACGATGATGTTGAACGGATTGAACATCTTCAACACGCTCAGCACGATCTGGAAGATCCCTCCCACCGAGGCCGCGATCCAGAAGAGGGCGTACATGAGCATGCCCGCGCCCTTCTGCATGGGCGGGGCCGCATCCGGATGCGGAGCACCCGAGTTGTCCAGGCCGAGGCCGTTGAGCGTTGCCCCGAACATCGCATAATAAGGCAGGCCCGAACCGAACTCACCGGTATCTTCGGGCAGCGATGCCAGCGAACAGGTCGTCGACGCACGGTCACCGGATCCGCAGATCCATCCGTTCGGAGTGTGTCCGAGGAACGAGCCGGCGCTGTCAGCCTTGCCAGCGATGGCGTTCCACTTCTCGCGAGTGACCTCATCAATGTCTGAGTCCGGCGAGCTCGCGTTCGAGAAGAGCATCGCCGAGGACGAGGTCAGACTGGCCATTCCCAGACCGGTCTCCTCACCCTCTTCATCGGTGACGGTCGAGTCGTCCCCTCCCGGGGCATCAGACTCGTCTTCGTCCTCCTCTTCCTCTCCCTCGTCACCATCGTCACCGGGCGGCGTCGGGGTCGCCGGTACGGCGATCGGGTTCGCTGCGGGTCCTCCCGCGGGACTCATCGCCTGGCTGAACTGTCCGATCAGGCCTGCTGATCCGATGCCGGTCAGCAGCACCAGCGCGAGCATCGCCCCCGCCATGAGGCGCGCGAGAACCACTCGCGCGCCTTCCCGGATCCCCGACGCAGCGCCGGAGCTGTGCTCGCTCATGCGCACACCTATCCTCTCAAGTCCTTCATCAATCGTCCTCGTCACTACCTATCCTAGCCGAGAAAGTGCTCGATCATCGACACTTCTCGCCTCTCGACCAGGGGTCCTCGCGAATCAATGGTCATTCCACCCACTCATCACCGAGGATCTCACGCCACTGCTTCTTGCGGTAGATCCGCAGACCCGCTGCGTAGTGGGGACGGAAGACGACGTTGGTCACGCCGCGACGCAGGTACTGCACCGGCTTGGAACCCGATCCCTTGCGCGTGATCTCCTTCATCAGCTGCGGGGGCATCGACTGCTGGAGCTGATCCTGGTACTTCTTCGACGTGGCCGTCGTCATCGTCCCCAGGATCGTCCAGTCCGCTCGACCGTAGTCGTTGAAGTCCGACTCCTTGAGCATCTTCTCCACGTCGCTGTACAGATACGCCACGCGACCTCCGCGATCGAAGAGCCGATCGAGCTGCTCGCTGATGTACCCGCGGATCGAGTCACTGATCTGCTCGACCCCGTGGATGATGAGCGTGTCGCCGTAGCCCAGCTGGGAGACGGCGAAGCCGAAGACGTTGACCAGCTGAGCCATCGCGACCCCACGGCCACGCTGAAGCAGGTCGGTGAAGTTGTAGACCACACGCGGGGCCGTGGTCACCCCGTCCATCGAGTCCTTGGTCGTGACGTCGAACAGATCGCCGTTCTCCTCGCGAAGGTTCTTGAACGTATCCCGCACGGCCATCACGCCTTCGGAGGCCTTCTGCATCTCCATACCCGAGCCGCCGGCGTGGGTGCGGTACTGCGTCTGCAGGTACGCCACGAAGTCACGCAGCCTCGGCACCTGCGAGTGCGGGATGCCGACCAGGCGCAGCTTGTCCGGGTTGTCCTGCGCATCGTGACGCCACATACGTGCATCCACGTAGAACTGCTGGAGGACCTCGGAGAGCTGGGAGCCGAAGACACCGCGCTCGGAATCCGTGGCTTCATAGAGCTCGAGTGCCATCAGACGCAGCTTGTTCACGTGCGAGGGGTAGAGCGAGAGCTGGTTCTTCCGCTCACCGAAGACCTCGAACGGGTTGACGTCACCGTGGTTGAGATCGACCGTCGTGGTCAGGTCCCGCATCGGCGGACCCAGCCGCTCGATGTCGGCGCCGTTGAGCACGAGGTGGACGCAGCGCTGGTTGTTCATCAGCGCCGACTGTCCGATCTTCGAACCCCACAGGTCGGGGACGAACGGCCGACCCAGGTGAGGGAAGCGCGTATCGTCGGAGATGACCACGTGGTGATCGAATCCCTGCTCGATGTCGAAGATGACCGCCGAGGTGTTGAGGTCACCAACCATGTGCCCGATGAACTCCCCGCCCGGATCGTCGAGACCGTTGGTCACCAACGAATACGCGCCGGCGTACTCCGTCGAAGTGTAGTACTGGCCCGCTCCGCGCTTGGCGTTGTTGCGTGCGGTCAGCGCACTCATCTCCTGACGCTGCTCAGCGTGGTACGGAGCCACCGTCAGCGTCGAGAAGTCCCGCGAGTACTGACGCATGATCCGGTCGATCGCCAGATCCAGGGACTCCAGATCGGGAGCCTTGACCATCAGACGCATGTGCACGTTGAGGTAGGAGGCGCCGTTCATCAGCTCGGAGGCGATGACGTTGAGGTCATTGGCACCCTTCGTGGCAGTACGTGCCTTACGGCGAGAGCCCGACTTCGCCTCATTGCGCTCGATCTTGTCCACTCGCTCGGCCGTGGCCATGCGTGCGTCGATCCAGTCCTCACCCATCCGCGAGACCTGGTCGAGCAGGATCGTGGTGACACTGTCGGGCATACCGCGTGGGATGCGCGAGACGCCCCAAAACGCCGGGAAGCGATCGACGGCAGTGTCATCGTGGAAGAAGGACAGGATCGAGGCCACATCACCATCGACCTCGAAGTAGTCCGACTTCATCAGGTAGCTCTCACGCGGCTTGAGCTCGACCAGGTGCGGGTGGTCAGCGAAGGCGCCGTCGATGCGCCTGGCTATCTTCCTCGCCGCTCGACGCTGACGCCACGTCAGCTTCTCGGGCTGAAGCTCCGGCCGTTCGACCGGCGACAAAGCACCGGCGCTGAGATCCTCGAGGACCTCATCGAAGGCGTCGTGATCGGCCGGCGTCGAAGCGCCCCGGGTCGAGCTCGTCTTCTCCTGCGTGGCGGTCATGCCATCGCTCCTTCCTTCGTCGTCAAATCGGTCGTCTCGACCTCATCATCGGCAGCGGCCTGCTCAAGCATCCGCAGTGCCGACGCCGTCATGCCGTTGTCCATGAGCACCGCCTCAGCGCGTCGAGGGTTGTGCAGCCACATGCGCACAGCCCGGCGCTGACGCACTCCCAGGCCACCCAGACGCTTGGACGGATCCAATCGCAGCGCCACCAGCGCCCGCTCCAGACTCACTCGCCCCACACCGGGGACCGTGGACAGGAACGCGTCCATGCGCATCGACCGCCACGCCGGCGGCGCCGAGGACTCATCGAACAGGTCGAGGACGTCAGCATGGTCGATCTCGCCATCGGTCAGGTGCTCTTCGAGATCACCGAGCTCATAGGCGGACATATCACCCATCGACGAAATCGCCACGCGACCGCGCATCACCGCCTCGACCAGCCGCGGAGAAGAGAACCAGGTGCGCAGAGTCGCCACCTGACGCACTCCGACGCCACCGAGACGCTTGCCCTTGGCGAAGCCGAACACCGCCATGGCGCGCTCGACCCCGACATCACCGATTCCCTCGACAGTGCCGAGGAAGTCCGAAACTCGCAACGATCGCCACGAGGCCGGCGCAGTCCGTGCCGAGACCTTCTCGAGGACCTCGGAATGACTCACCTCCCCGGCTCGCAGAGCCCGCTTGAGCTCAGCGCGCTCCTTGCGCGAGGCGACTGCCGCCCGGTTGGCCGCCACGCGGTCCACCTCCGGCATCGTCTTCTTCGTCATGGCCGTACTCCCTTCACGATCTTCTTGGTGCTGACTTCTGCTCGATGGTCTTCGGTACGAGTGAACATCGAGAGCATCCGCAGGGTCGCCGTACGCGAAAGCGCCTTGCGTGAACGGAACGCCAGCGGTGAGGAACGCACCTCATCGGTGAGTACGCTCATCGACTGACGCAGGCCCTCGACGTGCTCGGCCTTGATGATCAGGTACTGATGCGTGGACTTGAACGAATGGCCCACGTGCTTGGTGAGCAGATCGAACTTCTCGTTCATCACCTCACGCAGCTCCGGGGAGTCATGGATCAAAGCGTCGTACTGCTCTTTGAGCTGCACCACCTGACGATCGACTCGCTGCGGTTCCTTGGCGGTGATGAAGATCCACTCAGTGCCCATGTCGACCTGCCGCCACCACTGCTCGATGCGGTCGAGAGTGCGCTTGCGATCGTCGTCGAAGCTGAGCACCGAAGCATTGCCCACGATTTCGTAGGCTCGCCCCACGGTGCCGTCGGCGAACGTGATCTGGGCAGTGTCGTCGATGTCACGGTATCCGGCAACGCTGAAGAAACCACTGGGGTCGTTGGTCATTCGCGTGTAGATCTCACGGTTCTCCTTCGAGTGGTAGCTGGCCACTGCAGGAACCTGCATGAACGCCATCTCCTTCGTCTTCGAGTACGACCCGAAGACGAAAGTGGCCACGATCCACCACACGACGATCAGTGCCTTCACCCAGAAAGAGGCACTGCTGACCGGAGACCCGACGATCACGTAGAGCAGCGCCATCATGCTCCCGAGCCAGAAAAAGATCCATTTGAAAGGGCGTGGACGCACAGTGCCGTCCCCGCCCGGAGACAGAGAGATCTCCGTGTCGAGGAAGCCCTGATTCAAGGGCTTCCTGATGTTGTATTCCTTCTTCGCCATACTCTCTTCCTCATCACCGCACCGCGTGCGCTCGTCCTCTCACACCCAACGATACCCGATCATTGACCCAGAAGATGCACGAGGACCCCCGGACAGAAGCATCCGGGGGTCCTTCACGACCTCGATCAGCCCAGTTCAGGGCCCATCTGACCAGACGATCGAGACGACGGCTGGGGTGCATCGGTCTCGGCGATCGCATCATGCGAGGTCATCGGCGTGTTGTGAACCGACTGCAGAGCGCTTCGACGAACCGTGCTCTCGACGTCGAAGGATTCCCTGGCGATCCGCTGGGCCGTTGAGACCACCGAGGTCTCGACCTCCGGGTCCCACGACGGATCGCGCATCTGCGATGACGGATCCGTGCCGCTGGCCTGCTGAGCCAGTCGAAGCGCCGCCTCAGGCGTCTGCTCCTGATCACACGCCGGAGCTGTGAGGCCTTCGAGTCCGATCGTCACATCACCGTGGGTCCAACCCTCAGCATCGGCTTCGAGGGACAGGGTCAGGACGTCCCTTGACAGGAACGCCCCCTTTCCCATCTCAGGCCACTGATCGAAACGCTGCATGACCGGGGCCATGGGGCGTGCCTGAGAAGCCTGGATCATCGCATCGAGATCCGGCTGAGCCATCGCACGATCACCGAGGTAACGATCCCCCGCTGCCTGAGAAGCTGCAGGATCGTGCAGATACGTGGCCACTCGGTACACCAGGTGTCCGTTGTCCACAACTCCTGTCTCCTGGACCTGGTGAACCAGATCGACGACCGGACGCGGACTCTCATCCTCAGGCAGGGGCTCCTCTGTCTCAGGGGTCCCCGAAGACATGATCATGTCCGTGGGGCCGAAACCGACATCGTCATACGTTCCCATCATCCACCCTTTCGAATCGTTGAACGCTCAGCGCGTCAGAACCGGAGCCTGATCACGGTCGACAGACCGCACGCTTGAGACCGGCACGAGGGGCTGCCACTCCGGCTTGGGCGGCTCCTGAGCCGGCGCCTCGGGCTCCTGCGTCTCAGCGGTCTCGAACGGCACGGAGCGACCCCAGACAGGCTGCTGATCAGGCTCCGGTGCCGGTTCATGAGCAGGCTCCGTCGTCCGGGCGCACTGGTTGGACTCGAAAGCCTCCTGGCATCCGGACTCCCACTTCGCCGCCGTCGACACAGCCCGTTCGGCCATGGACTCCCACTTCGAGTTCATGGAATCCATGTCCGCGGAATCGACGCCGGCCACGGAGTCAGCGAGGGTGTCCTTCACGCGATCAGCGACGTCCTGGCGCAGCTGGGCCGCCTCCGTGATGCCCGAGGCACGCAGGGACTCGAGGTCGAGCTCGGCACCACGATCGGTCTGGGACTTCAGATCGTCCTGGATGCGCTCGCGCAGGGTGTCGATATGACCGTCGTGCATGTGCTCGATCGTCTCCACACGCTCGGACAGGAGATCCGAGGCCGAAGCGTCGTCACGACCGACGAAGTGACGCACGGTCGGGCCCACAGCGCGATTGGTGTGCGCCGGATCGAGGATCTCCTCACCCCTGGGGTAGAGGTCCGTGTTCACCTGCCAGTCCTCGTCAGAGCGTGCCGGGAAGGACCGCTGGATGTTCTTCATCAGCACCATCCGGCTCGTGGGGTCGACCAGTCGCGTCGCAGCATCCCCGGGAACGTCCCGGGCGCCCTCTGCGAAAGGGGAGCCGCCCAGACGCTCGATCTCGCTCCAGCGGTCGTCGTTGAGATAGGCCCAGAGCTCCTTGGCCTCACGTCGGTCCATGGACACGCTCAGCCCGTCCTCGCTGCGCAGGGCGACAGCGGCCGGGTACTCATCGCGCAGCTGCTCGTCGAGCGTGACCACACGGGGGTGCATCGGGTCCTCGGGGCTCGAAGGCCCGGTCGCCGCAGCTCCCCGCTCGAGCACCTCGGTGATGAGCGGCTCGCCGGTGCGCTCAGGTGCCTTGCGGTCGAAGGCGACGTTCTGCTTGCCCGACTCCGGAGTGCCGGAGTCGAGGCCGTGGCCGCGGCGCTCCGGCAGGAGATCATCGAACTCCTCATCGAGTTCGGCGACCAGCTCTCTGGCATCGCCGGTGATCTCGTGGAGATCGACCCCCAGGCGACTGGCGACGTTCTCATGGATCGTCGACCAGCGCTCATCGAGGAAGTACGCCATGATCCACTCGGCGCCGTCCCGGTCCAGCTGCAGCGTCGTATGCGCTTGTCCGCCATCGGCGACCATCTCCTCGACGGTCATCTCATGCTCATCCGGATCGAAGGAGGCCGGCCTCGTGTCGAGGTGGGACTGCTTGAGCGCATCCGTGACCGGCTTGAGCT
>OMJG01001305.1_pt1 | contig 14730 bp, 11 predicted proteins | sample 1646431 | NCBI WGS metagenome assembly OMJG01 (sample SAMN03771674, study PRJEB25209) | food metagenome | isolation source: Cotija cheese | place: Mexico:Jalisco,Michoacan | collected 2011-12-12
AATCAGTTTTTGAGCGTGGAGCAAAAATCCAAAGTGATTTTTGTCCCACGCTCCTCTCTTTTTTTATTTAGTCAAGCACACCATGTTCTGCTTCAAACGTCGCTAACAACTGGCGCACTTCATCCGTTGATTTTGTATTCATTAATTGTGCTCTTAAATCACTGGCACCTGGAAAGCCTTTGACATAAATTTTAAAGAAGCGATGCAGCCCAACGATGGAACGAGGCACCAATTCTGCATATTTGTCTTGCAAATCCAATTGTAAACGTAGCAAGCCCAGCAATTCTTGTGGCGTATGTGTTTTGGGTTCTTTTTCAAAGGCATAAGGATTTTTAAAAATCCCCCGACCAATCATGATGCCATCTACACCATATTGTTCTGCTAATTCTAGGCCCTTTTGACGATCGGGAATATCCCCATTAATCGTAATTGTCGTTTGCGGTGCGACACGGTCCCGAATAGCCATAATTTGCGGAATGACCTCCCAATGGGCATCCACTTTACTCATCTCTTTTCGTGTTCGCAAATGAATGGATAGATTCGCAATGTCTTGCTCTAATAAATGCGTGATCCACGCCTCCATTTCCGCCATTTCAGTAAACCCAATGCGTGTTTTGACACTAACAGGTAAGCCACCTGCTTTGGCGGCGTCAATCAATTCAGCCGCGACTTCTGGGCGCAAAATTAGCCCGCTGCCTTTTCCACGCTCAGCCACGTTGGGCACAGGACAGCCCATATTTATATCTAATCCTTGAAAGCCCATCTCCGCTACGCCGATACTCATTTCACGGAAAAATTCCGGTTTATCCCCCCAAATATGTGCCACCATCGGCTGTTCATCTTCTGTAAAAACGAGGCGCCCGCGTACACTCTCTTTTCCTTCAGGATGACAATAACTATCTGAATTAGTAAACTCTGTAAAAAACACATCTGGTGCCCCAGCTTCTTTCACGACATGACGAAAGACCACATCAGTGACGTCTTCCATCGGTGCTAAAACAAAAAAGGGCTTTGGCAATGTTGCCCAAAAATTCTTGCTCATCTTCATATACTCCGTTTCTGATTTTTTCTTTATTTTCAACGACAATTGTCGACATATTCTGGTGCGAAACATTGCTATTATACAGGGAAATGCACGAAGAATCAAAAAAGCATACTTAGAAACAAGAAAACTGTCTGAATCTGCTCGCTAGAATGAGTGATTCAGACAGTTTAATCTTTTTACGGCTTAACTACGTAAGCCACGCCCTGTTTCTACAAGGTACCAACAAATGCCATATAAAACGACAATAAATAAGATTAAAATGGTCATAGAAATACCAATTGGCACATCTTGAACCCCTAGGAAACCGTAGCGGAACCCAGAAATCATGTAAACAATCGGATTAACTTTTGAGACAGCTTGCCAAAATGGCGGCAACATGGAAATGGCATAGAAAACCCCACCCAAATAGGTTAAAGGCTGTAACACAAAGGTCGGCACAATCGATACATCATCATAGGATTGCGCAAAAATACCATTTAACAAACCAGCTAAAGAAAAGAGAATCGCTGTCATCAATAAAGTCATGATGACCATCAGCCAAGAAACAACGTGCAATGGCACAAAAAATAGAGAAATGATGGTGACTAACGCACCGACCAAAATACTACGACCAACGCCACCAATCACAAATCCCCAAATAATCACATGAGTTGGAACTGGCGCCACGAGAATTTCTTCGATATTTTTCTGGAATTTTTGTGAGAAAAAGGAAGATGAAACATTGGCGTACGAGCTTGTAATGGCTGACATCATAATTAAACCTGGCACGATAAATTCCATATAAGAAAAACCGCCCATGTCGCCAATTCTCCCGCCAATCATTTTCCCAAAAATCACAAAATATAAGGACGTCGTAATTACTGGCGGTACCAGTGTTTGGACCCAAATCCGTAAATAACGGTTGGTTTCCTTCACAGCTAAACTTTTTAAAGCAGTAAAATACAGACTAAACATGTTGATCCTCCCTTTGGTACGTATCCTCGGTAATCTTCAAGAAGAGCTCTTCCAAACGGTTGGACTTATTCCGCATTGACAATACTTTGATTCCTTGTTGACTTAGCTGTTCAAACAAGTGATTGACACCTTGGTTTCGTTCCACTTCCACCGCTAACGTTAACTCGTCCTCAAATACGCTTTGATAGCCTTCAATAACAGGCGCCTGCGTATAAGGTGCTAAATCAAAAATAAACGTTTCAAATTGTAATTTTGCTAACAAGTGCTTCATGCTGGTGTTTTCAATCAATTCACCAGACTGAATAATCCCAATGTTGCGACACAACATCTCAGCTTCTTCTAAGTAATGGGTCGTCAAAATAATCGTGGTTCCCTGCGCATTTAACTCTTGTAAAAAGGCCCACATTTCACGGCGCAATTCAATATCGACACCTGCAGTTGGTTCATCTAAAATCAATAACTTCGGCTCATGCATCAGCGCGCGAGCAATCATCAAGCGACGTTTCATTCCGCCAGAAAGCATCCGAGCCCGTTCGTTCCGTTTTTCCCATAAATTGGATTGTTTTAAATACTTTTCACTCCGTTTCATGGCTTCTTTACGAGACACCCCATAATAGCCCGCTTGATTGACCACAATCTGCTGGACCGTTTCAAACGGATTGAAGTTAAACTCCTGCGGCACTAACCCAATCTGTTGCTTCGCCCGCACCATCTCCGTATCTAAATCATACCCAAAAATTTTGACTTTCCCCGAAGTCTTATTAACTAACGAGGTCACAATCCCAATCGTCGTTGATTTTCCTGCGCCATTCGGTCCCAAAAGAGCATAAAAATCGCCTTCTTCGACTGTTAAATCAATCCCCCGCAACGCTTCAACACCTGAAGCGTACACTTTGCGTAAATCTTGTATCACAAGAGCATCAGTCATTCGTAACTCTCCTTAATGTATAAATATTCATGAGTATTATTGTAACACTTCTCGATAAAAACGGGGGTTATTTTGATTAAATTTCACAGTTTTGCTTAGCTATTTTTCAGCAACAAACTAGCCAACGATTAACGTGTTTATTTTGACTTGAAACTGTTTAAACAGTTTCAAGAGCGTTAAAACCTTTTCAAATCAAGGATTTAGAGTTCTTTTTTTTTGGCACAGAACTTGCTTTATATAAAAGTGAGGTGAAAAGAATGAAAAGAAAATTTTTAATTGCTAGTCACGGAAACTTAGCGAAAGGCTTCCAAAGTTCCTTGGATATTCTCGCAGACAAAGGAAAAGAGCTGGCGGTCATCAATGCCTATGTGACTCCTGAGGACTACACGCCAATTATTCAAACGTTTCTTCAGTCCCTTGGCGCAGAAGAACAAGCTATTATTTTAACAGATTTATATGGTGGTAGTGTCAATCAAAAAATTGTTCAAGAAGTCATGACGACAAAACCAGACAATGTTTTTATCATTTCCAATGCCAACTTAGCCATTGCCTTGTCGCTGATTTTCTTAAAAGAAGGCGAAAAGCTAACCAAAGAAGATATTCAAGCAGCAATTGCTGAAGCACAAATTCAATTCGTTGAATTAAACCCATCAAATGAAGAAGAAAACTTTTTTTAGGAGGAAATTAAAATGATTACACAAGTACGAGTAGACGACAGATTAATTCACGGCCAAGTAGCCGTAGTTTGGACCAAAGAATTGAATGCCCCCTTATTAGTTGTAGCGAATGATGAAGCAGCCAAAAACGAAGTAATGCAAATGACGTTAAAAATGGCTGTCCCTAATGGCATGAAACTATTAATTCGCTCAGTCGATGATGCGATTGATGTCTTTAATGATCCTCGTGGCAAAGACAAACGAATTTTTGTAATTGTGAACAGTGTAGCGGATGCTACTAAAATTGCGAAAAACGTGACAGATATTGAAAGTGTGAATGTTGCCAACGCTGGCCGCTTTGATAAATCAGATCCAGCCACCAAAACAATGGTTTTCCCGAGTGTCCAATTAAACCCTGAAGAGTTAGAAGCTGCCAAAGAATTAGCCAGTTTGACTCACGTGGAAAGCTATAACCAAGTACTGCCAACCAACTCAAAATTAAGTCTAAAACAAGCCGTCAATTAAAAGGAGGAAATGAACAATGCTTATGCATGCAACAATGGCAGCCTTAGCTGTATTTATCTGTTTTGCTGGGAATTATTTAACTGGTCAAAGTATGATGGAACGTCCCTTAGTCGTTGGATTAGTCACAGGAATTTTAATGGGCGACATGAAAACAGGGGTCTTAATGGGGGCCTCTTTAGAAGCAATTTTCTTAGGAAATGTTAATATCGGTGGTGTTATCGCAGCGGAACCTGTAACTGCGACTACTTTAGCCACAACGTTTGCAATTATTTCAAATGTCGAACAAAAAGCCGCCATGACGTTAGCCGTACCAATTGGGATGTTAGCCGCTTTCGTGGTGATGTTTTTAAAAAATGTCTTTATGAATATCTTTGCTCCTTCTCTTGACAAAGCAGCACGTGAAGGCAACCAAAAAATGGTTGTGACACTGCATTACGGAACGTGGATTATTTATTATTTAATCATCGCTTCGATTTCATTTATCGGAATTTTAGCAGGAAGCGGGCCAGTAAATCTGTTTGTTGAAAGTATTCCACAAAATTTGATGAACGGCTTAAGCGCAGCTGGCGGACTTTTACCTGCCGTTGGGTTTGCTATGTTAATGAAACTGTTATGGGATAATAAATTAGCCGTCTTTTACATTTTAGGCTTTGTTTTAACCGCGTACCTACAATTACCAGCCGTTGCGGTAGCGGTCATCGGGACAGTAATTTGTGTCGTGAGTGCCCAACGGGATGTAGAATTTCGCGACATTCTAAAAAGAAAACCTGCGGCGTCTTCTGCGGTTGAAGGCAGCGCGAAAGAAATCGAAGAGGAGGACTTTTTCGCATGAAGTTAAAAGAGAATTTATCTAAAGAAGAGAAAAAAATGATGCGCTCTGTTTTCTGGCGTTCTTGGACGATGAATGCTAGCCGGACAGGAGCTACACAATACCACGCAGTGGGTGTCATGTACACTTTACTCCCAGTTATCAATCGTTTTTATAAAACCAAGGAAGAACGGGCCGAGGCATTGGTGCGTCACACCACTTGGTTCAATGCAACCATGCATATCAATAACTTCATCATGGGGCTCGTTGCTTCGATGGAAAAACAAAACAGTGAAGACGAAAACTTTGATGCTAGCTCTATTACAGCGGTTAAAGCCTCACTAATGGGGCCACTTTCAGGCATCGGTGATTCCTTCTTCTGGGGCATCTTACGTGTTATTGCTGCAGGTATTGGGATTTCATTAGCCAGCACTGGTTCGCCATTAGGGGCGATTGTCTTCTTACTTTTATACAACGTTCCTGCGTTCCTGATTCACTATTATGCGTTGTATAGCGGCTATTCAATCGGTGAAAGTTTTATCCAAAAAATGTACGAATCAGGCGGAATGAAGATACTCACAAAAGTATCGAGTATGCTAGGCTTAATGATGATGGGCAGTATGACTGCTTCGAATGTAAAATTCAAAACGATTCTTGAAGTTTCCGTTAAAGGAAGCGAAGACGTAGTTAAAATCCAAGACTATTTGGATCAACTATTCGTCGGTATCGTACCATTAGCCGTGACATTACTTGCTTTCTGGCTATTACGCAAAAAAGTCAATGTTAACGTAGTGATGTTTGGCATCATGTTCTTAGGCATCTTGCTAGGATTACTAGGCATCTGTTAAAATTGAAACAATAAACATTTAATTATTAAACACTTAGAGCCTGAGACAAAAATCCAAAGTGATTTTTATCTCAGGCTTAAAAGCTGATAAACGGCGGGAACAGAAGCAACCCCTTTCCCGACCTCTCTTTTGGAAGGACGATGAATCATGCGCTTGGAGACCTACCAACACTTAGTTGATATTTTAGAAACCAGCAACACCCCGATGAGCACACAAGAAATTGCCACAAAAATTCAATTAAGCCGCTCGGTAACCAGCTTATACTTAAATAAATTATTGGAAAAAGGTGAAGTCCAACAAACGGGAAAAAAACCCGTTTATTGGCAATTAACCCGTGCAACAACCCCCACGACCGATGTGTTTCGACAATACATCGGTAGCCAAGGCAGCGCCAAAAAAGCCATCGAACAATGCAAAGCCGCTATGTTGTATCCCCCATTGGGTATGCCTTTATTAATCCATGGAGCCAGTGGCGTCGGCAAAAGCTTTTTGGCAAAACTGATTTATGAGTATCTAAAAAACGAACAAATCATTGGCCTGGAAAAATTCTACACCTTTAACTGTGCCGATTATGCCAATAATCCCGAATTGCTATCATCCATTCTCTTCGGCCATACCAAAGGCGCATTCACTGGGGCTGAATCAGAAAAACAAGGACTCTTGGCCCAAGCTAATAATTCCGTACTCTTTTTAGATGAAGTACATCGATTATCCAACGAAAACCAAGAAAAACTCTTTCAGTTTATGGATACAGGGACCTTCCGCCCTATTGGTGAAGAAGGAAAAATGGTGCATTCCAAGGTCCGGCTACTATTTGCGACCACCGAAAACCCGAAAAAAGTCTTATTACCAACCTTTTATCGCCGAATTTCCGTAATCGTCTCACTTCCGAACTTCAAAGAGCGCCCCATTCGAGAACGGATTGCGATTTTGAAAAACTTATTCCACCGAGAAGCGAAACGAATGACCAAAGACATCAACGTGGACGAAGAAATCTTTACGGCATTATTAGAAAATGACGAACCTGGCAACGTGGGAAGTTTATCCAACAAAGTGCAGCTCCTTTGCGCGTCGCAATTACGAAAAACTTTGCCCAATCAACCCGTCGTCATTGGCGATGCGACTCAACCAATGATTACGATTCCTTTAGACAAAGAAGTGTTAGAAGAAGACACACTTTCTTCCGATATTTTCGCAACATTTGAAGCCTTATTTACAAAAGAAAAAACACTGGCCCACTTAAAAACTGAACTGACACAATTCATTAAATATTGTTTAGACGATGAAATAACCTTAGAAAATGATTATTTTTTACAAAACCTAGTCACGGAAGTCCAAACCAAAAACAAACTAATTATTAACCAACCTGAACAAACTGAAAAACCGATGAAAGATGTTGCCAAATTGCTGAAAATTTTACCGCCAACATTTAACGAAACAATGCTCCTTCCAGTCCAAGCACAGTTAAAAGAACACTATCCGCGAACGGTTTCCCTCGTGAAAAACTTAGTCAGTCCGCTGCCAGAAGAATACCGTTTCTTGACAGAGGTACTCTTATCTGTATTACTTAGCGGAGAAATTTCTGAAACGATTCCTTACCAAGCGCTCCTCGTGGCGCATGGTGAATCGACTGCCACAAGTATTCAAGCCGTTGCCAACAAATTATGTGGTACCTATATTTTCGATGCGATTAACATGCCCTTAACCTCTTCCGTCCGAGATATCGTCGCCGAAGTTAAAGACTGGCTTTCTCAGCGGGACACATCACAAGGCGTCATTATGCTCGTCGATATGGGTTCCCTGACACAACTTTATAAAAGTTTGAAACCGCAAATTCTTGGAGAACTTTTGGTGATCAACAACCTGACCACTGCCTATGCGTTGGAAATTGGTCATCAATTAATGAACGAACAACTTTTCTATGGTATTGCTAAAACCGCTGAAAAAAAATTTAAAACCGATGTACAGTACTTTGAAGGCTTTTCAGTGGAAAAAAATATCATTGTCTCTAGTATTTCAGGTCTGGATATTGCCAAGCAAATCAAACAAATCTGTCAAAAATACCTGTATACTGATATTAAAGTCATTACTCTAAAATACAAAGATTTGGTAAACACGTTAGACATTGCCAACGCCGAAGAAAATTATTTAAAAGAAACCTCGCTCATTTTGACGACGTCCTACTTAGACAATCATACGAATGTTGCTAGCGTGAATCTCTTAGACATGTTAGACGAAGATGCAGGAACCCAGTTGATGGAACCTTTCCAAAACTTGATGCATCCCAATAACATTGATAGCATGATTAACGAATTTGTTCACTTCTTCTCGAAAGAAGGCTTGTCAGAAAAACTAGAATTTCTAAATCCTGACGTCATTATTAAACAAGTCGAAAACGTTACAAAAAACATTGAAAAACGCTTCGACCTCACACTCAGCGGCAAAATGAAATTTAACTTAATGATGCACAACGCGCTCATGGTAGAGCGGACAATGCTCGGCGTTGAAGACTATGAAATCCCTGCTAACCTAGAGGAACTAACCATTAACCAAAAACCATTTTTCCAAAATGCTAAAAACATTTTCTATACTCTAGAACAGTTTTATCGAATAGAGATTTCCAACTGGGAACTCTATGTGATTTATGAAATTTTGTCTTCTCGGTGAGGGGGGATGGGAAAAGCCACTTTCCAGAGGAAAGTGGCTTTTTTAGTTTTTTGTTTAGTAAGATATTTCAGTCTGCTCCTTGTTACTCTCTTCTTTAGAACTCAGATTTTTTTCAGTAATATCTTCTTTTAAACTTTCCTTATTTTCTTTTCCATCATTATCAAAATCTATAAATTCATCCATACTGTCTTGTGTTTTCAGTACGTCTGTTTGATTCATATCAGGATTTTCCTTAAATTTTGATTCACTAACTATATCTTTTACTGCCCCACTATTCACATACCCACAGAATGTGTTTCCTTGATACAATTCATGATAAGATGCATTATTGGTAGAGTTATAAAATACTCGGTTTACCGTGTATGCATTCCCAGCTACTGACATCCCTAATTTCCCTTGATAATTTAAATCTTTCCAAAGTGTTGTCGCATTATTCGTTAAAGAAACTTTTTTTCTGTTAAAAGTTTCTAACTGTGTAAATTCTGAAGATCCTTGTCTTAAATATCCAATCCAGGCTGTTCCTTTTTCATCTTCATATACAGAGTACAATAATTGTCCGTTAGACAATTTGTACGCTATCTTTACATAATAAATTCTTCCTCTAACTGTTTTTGCTTTTTTGGTAGTACACTCAATATTTTCAAAAAAATCTTGTCCATCTTTAGTTATAGTAATATATTTATTAATAGCTTGTTTTTCAGGAGAAGAGGATATATCTTTAAAATGTATATACCCATCAACAGAGTTTTTACTGATCCATCTAGAATTATATCTTCCTGTATATCCATAATTATATTCTTCAATCAAAACTCTATCCCCATCAACTGCCGCTACCCAAGCTACATGATACATACTGTTCCAATAGGCTACTGATCCTCTTCTGGGTATCATATCTACCTTATAGCCTTGCCTTCTAGCATTATTTCCCCATTGGTTAGCATTCCAGTCTAAACCATCACGTCTAATATCAAACTTATTTTCCACACTCAATCGATTTGCCACAAAGGAAGTACAGTATCTTGTAGCCATACCCCAATCATCAGTAGTTGCACCTAAAGGCAGATTTTTCCATTTAGCAGGATAATCATCACCTATTACTTTATCTTCTGCATTTACTACCCCTGATTTAAAAGAAAAGCTCATAACAACTAATAAAATCCCTAAAAACGCCCATATTTTTTTATTCTTTCTCATAAAATAACCCTTTCATATAAATATATTTTATAACATTTAAATTATAACAATTAAAGTTGTGAATTAAAACACAATCACGACTAAAGTTATTAAATGTTTTGTAAATAAAACAAAGATATAAAATACCGATTTTTCATGCTATACACTTTCCGACTCCGTCACCGCATTTTTCAACTCTTCTTGCGCACAGCTTTTGACTTTGTGATTTTAAAGCTGTTACTTTTGCTTGTTCTTTCTTTTTAATTTTTTCTTACTGTTTCTTTGATCGGCGCAGGCCTCTATTTGCTACATAGTTACTAATGTTGATTTTTTGATAGTTTTTTTCAATTTGTAAAAGTTATTCCTGTAAACGTGCGAGTATTTCTGCTACATCTTCCATAACCTCATCAAACATTTACTGATTCTCCTTTCGTCGTAACCCCTGCCACTCTTCTTCATATGTATTCATTTTCTTTCTATACACTTGTCTGTTCTCTTCTAACTTTTCTTCCTGTTGGAACAACGATCGACGGATGGCTTGTTGTCCATCATTTTTCGCTTGCTCAAGCACTCGATAAACAGTTGATAGTCTCTAGACCTCCCTCAACTTCTGCTTTTTTAGCATTTCTTTGTGCTTGCCGTGCTAATTGATCTAATTCTTGATTTGTCGCTATTTGGTTAGCAATTGTTTTTTCAGTTGACAAATCAGTTCATTTAGTTTTTTTCGATTTTTGTCATTTTCCTTCATATAGTTGAATTGGCTGATTTTGGATAATCATTTCAATCGCTCCCTCCTATGCTAAAGTATTTCTTTGTTCAGATAACGAAATCTTTATTTCCATATCTCTAGCCTCGGACAAAGTATTTTGCCAGATTTTTTTAGTTTTTTCGCTTGACTCTTCTTGTTCATATAACTACTCAATATACCGCTCAACACGACTCCCCTATCATTCCCATTAGTAATTTTTTATTATGATTTTATTTAGGCTAAACACATGATTTTATGTTTTGAACTATCCTTCTATAATATTTTATAGACATAAGTAAAAGCACAGGTCAATGCTTATTTTGATGACATACGAATGATTAAATTTATCAATTTCAATTATAAATCGAGACAAAAAAAACACTTTCTATCAACAGAAAGTGTTTCAATAAATATTTCGTTTAGGCAGCGCCATTTCCTGTAGTGTAAACGAACAGGACAGTGAACAGGATGGATACGCCAACCATTATTAATTTTTTCGTTTTGTTGGGGTCCTCTTGAAGTAGCCATTTAATCAACAGACTGCCTCTAATCCGTTGACTTGCCTTCTCTTTTTCAGTCGCTGACTTTGTATAACGCCAACCACAAAAGTGCCAACGAAGTAAATTGGCGTACCAAGCTCGATAGTTTTTAGATAGAAAACCGCCACAGATGAACAACGCTCCTAATAAAATATCCAAATACAACCAAACAATAAATGTTAACGGAATATCGATTAATGAATAATTCTTCACTTCAATCACTTGATCTTTCAAGCCAAATTGATGAATAATCCGTTCTTGGTATTCAGAATCCGTCTCCGCTTCTTCTTTTCCCCCAACAACTTTTATGGCTGACTCGACGCCCATACCTTTTATAAAAGCTTGCTTGGAATGACAATACTTACATTCCACCACTTGATCAGCGGTATCGTACCATCTAAACGCATTCGCCCCACAACTTTGACAAACCACACTACTCATTTTTTGCCTCCGATATTCGTTATTTTTTATGGTTATGTTTCATTACTTAATGATACCATTTTTTTGAGAATTCGGCTTATTTCTGAAGAAGTTGCTTTTGTTCAGCTAATTATTTTAAGATATAGCTAGTAGGGCATAAGTCGTTTCGACTTATGCCCTACTTTCTTTATATAACATTTTTATTGCCAATCAATTCACTTTTTTTTCCGCCCAATCTGCTGAATATTGTTTTCCTGCGACTAGGTCATACTGAATCAATTCATAATCATGAAGCAACTCTTTTTGCTCCTTAGTAAGATCTTTTTCTTCTGTCGTTTTATTTTGATCACTAGCAAATACTTTTTTACCATTCTGAACGTTTTGACTACCAGAATTAGGGTCAATTGTTGTAGCTGGTAAATTATTTGTCACTGCTGTTAACAAGGCATAAAATGGTGTCACTTTAATATTAGCTTGCTCGAGCGCCAATGAAGAAAACATATACGGAGATACTAATGAATAATTTGGCAGTTTTCTTTGTTGTTGTGCATATTTATTGTTATATACGAAATAATCTGTTTCTCGATACAACAAAGGATACTTCGCTAAATCTTGTTCCTTATAGATACCTGGTAAATGATCTCCATACCAAACAATTGTAATTGGTTTTTCAATTTTATCAATTTCTTCAATAAATTTCTGCGTTGCTTGATCTGTATAATTTAAACCTTGAAGATAGGTCTTCATTTGATTTCTATTGCTTTCTGAGACACCAGCCCCCTCGAAATCAAATGTGTCTTCTTCGTAGTAATTGTTATATGGCATATGATTTTGCATTGTAGATAGTTGGATAAACTGAGTCTTACCTTCCGTTGCATTTATCGCATCAATTGTTTCTTGATAGGCTGCTTCATCTGAAATATACGGATTCGCTTCAATCTTTTGTGTATAATTCAATCCATCTGGACTTCCAATATAATGAAACTTATCAAATCCAAACTTTTCAAATACATTTAAACGACTATAAGTATTTGCAGAAAATGGATGAATTGCCACAGCTTCATCAAATAAATTTAAAAAAGTAGGCGTCTTTTTTTGCTTGTTCACTAACTGAGTGTAAGGCACAGGCAAGGTAGCCCCCAAGTTACTTAAATCCATCCCTGTCAACGATTGCCACTCCATGTTTGCTGTACCTCCACCATAACCTGAGGAAAGCATTAAACCCGATGTTGTTTCTTTAGATAACTGTGTAATAAACGGAAATGGATTATTGTTCAAAGTTATATCCTTCAATCGAGACGGATCACTGAAGCTTTCGCTAAGAGTAAAAATAACCGTTTGCTCTTTTTGCCAATCCTGACGCTCTGAATTTATTTTTTTAGCCTCTGCATCATACTTTGCCATAATTTTTTTAATGTTCTCTTGTGAGTATCCAGAGGGTTCCTCCATAATTTTCACATCAATATTACTTAAAAATTGGATGACTGGACCATTGATCTGTGTCCCACGTCTTTGATTATAAAATTGACTATCAATACGAAAAAGCTTAAACACCAAATTAGGCAGCGAGTTCTGATGGTTAATGAAAAAGACCCCTGAAAAAAACACTAAAATTGAGACAATTCCTAATACTCGTTTTTTTATGTTTATTTTTAGATGATAGGTTCTTTCCAAACGTTTTTGTAGAATCCAAGAATAAATTCCTACTAAAAATAAACCAATGACGCTAACAATAAGAATGACAGGATTTAGCATATCTAAAATTTCACTAATACTGTTTAAAAAAGCTAAATCCGCCGGTAAAATTGGTTCAAGTCTATATTTAATTTTCAAAACTGTCGCGATAGTTAAAACAAGATTTATCACTAAGGTAAACGCAAACGCATACCAAAATCTATTAATCAATAAAATAACTAACATTAAGAATGCCATGATTACGATTACGTTTAAGAAAACTTGTGCTTGTCTATAGATAAAAATAGTAAAAATAGAACGAAGTGCTATATCCTTCGATCCGTAATCTGCAATTAATAACAATTGCATAATCGTGAATAAGTAGAAAAATAGCGCACTATAAAATAATCTGCGGTAAGCGCAGACCCAGTTCCATAGCTTACTTAATTTCAATTTTAGTTGTGAAAAATTTTCTACTCTTAAATTCTGCTCAATTTTACGATATAGCGGAATTTTTTGTAAAAGTAATACAACACAGCTAGAAAGAAGTGCTACTATCAAATAAGCAATAGTTAAATAGATAATTTGTTTTGCCCAAACAGTACCAGATTTCACCTCCGTTTGAACAAATTTCTCAGAAACTAGACGTGTAACAATTGGCCAGTTCACTAAGATTTGTACAACCAATAAACTTGTAGATAACACATTAAAATTTAAACGCAATAAGGAAAATCGTTTATTTACATTTTCTAAAAATATAAATAAAGAAATCGAATAGTACACGGAAAAAAGAGACCAAGGAACATTGAATCGAGTAGCAGTACTTGTTCCTTTGTTTAAAAATAGAGAGATATGTGTCATTAATAAGACTAAACTTGCTAATATTACTATTCCAAAAGTCACCTGAATAAATTTCAAATGATAACGAGGAAGAAAATTAAACCGATAAATGGCGTAGCCAACTAAGTAAAAATAAATTAAAAGTAAAATGCTATTACCGCTAGCCATTCCCCAAATATCTTTTCCAAAAAAAGTTGGTAAAGCGATTAAAAAGAATGTTAGTAGTGACATGGTCCATTTGATTTGTTCGTTCTTTAACCGATCTAAATACTCGTATAAATAAGGGCTTAATAAAAACAAAAGCAAGTAAGCCGTAGCAAATGGAAAAATATTTTGACTAATTGGAAAGAGTATCGTCCAATAATCACGTATATTTAATGAAAAAGAAGCCAAAGACAAATTTAAAACGAGTGTTCCAAAAACATATAATAAATAAAAATTTGCAAATTTAGCTAGCGGCTTGGTTCCTACTGATTTTTTTCCGTGGTACCCCATATATAAAGCCAATAAATTCCCACCAACTGCAACTAATCCTAATGCTACTGAATAAAGATAAAAACGCGTACCATTTTGGTCATATTGTGGAATCGCTGTACCCGAAAATAATACATGTTGAACAATTATAAAAATACATGCCATAATTGGTGTAACTATTGGGTATTTTTTGATTCTATCATATTTTCACCTATCTTTAATTTAAAAAAACCGTCCAAAATGGACGGTTTATAATTTTAGTTTCCTCATTTGGAAAGTGTCTTTCAAAATGATAATTGAGTGGCACTCGATTTCCAAGGAAATCTTCGTCCCAGATTGTTTTCGTAAGCGAACACGTTCGCAACGACTCCAAATAATTAACGTTTTGAGAACTGTGAAGCTTTACGGGCTTTCTTAAGACCTGGTTTTTT
>OMJG01001306.1_pt1 | contig 14729 bp, 13 predicted proteins | sample 1646431 | NCBI WGS metagenome assembly OMJG01 (sample SAMN03771674, study PRJEB25209) | food metagenome | isolation source: Cotija cheese | place: Mexico:Jalisco,Michoacan | collected 2011-12-12
GAGCAACGGACTCTTAATCCGTGGGTCCAGGGTTCGATCCCCTGACTGCCCATCACTTACTAATCAGCTTTCACGAAGTCGACTTCGTGGTTGCTGATTTTTTTGTACCCTCAAGTATAAATATCCGCTTCGCTTATGTTTATGCATCAACCAAAGGACGGCATCCCCTCTATTTTTTGTCGAGCGCCCTTAGCACGTTCTTCGTATTTTGACTCCTAGACAGATCTGGTCAGCCTATTTAAACTTAAATGTGACGCTATTGTACCATCATTTATGTATGATCTTAATTTGGAGAGGACCCCCGTCACATGAAAAAACGTTTGTCCATAGCCCTGAGTTGCTTCGTTTTGCTCATTTACCTACCTGTTAATGCTGCGACACGACGAATCACTCCGGCGAATAAGTTTCGTTATATGACCAAGAAGGCTAGCTACTACAACAAGTCAACTAGCACCTATTATCGATCGATTTGGACTAACGCGCGCAAGGCTTGGAATGGATCTAAGACGTTCAAATGGTCAACCACTAAGAATAAAAAGTCACGGTCATTTACCACTTCTGTCAACCGCAACTCTGGCATATGGACTAATGCCACTGGCATGACCTACAACGGCCTCGCCGTCAACCGCCAAGGCGTTCAAACCGGTGCTGGCATGTACTTGAATCGAACTGTTTTGACAAAATATCACTACACCAAAAAGCAACGCACTAATGTTGCCATTCATGAGATGGGCCATGCGTTAGGGCTCGCTCACAATGATGGTGGTTCGGTTAGCGCAATGAATCCGGCTAATCGAACCTACGCCCTTCGTAATTGTGATATTCGCGGGGCTAAGCAGATCTATGCGTCCGCAGCAACGACGACTAAGACACTGGCGACAGCCGCTCAATCAACCTTAACCGTTGACCATTTGAAAGACTACGACAACGGTATTACTGGCGTCGAACAACTGAAAAAAGCTGCCCCCGTCATTGTTGAAGGGCACATTACCAAGAGTGTTAATCACCACAAAGCGCCCAAGAATTATTACACCACCCAAACCTTGGCCATCGACAAAGCCTTTAAAGGCAACGTCGGGGCGACACTAACCTTCACGCAAGGCGGAACCACCCACATGGCGGTAACGGCGAGTGAAATCTTGCCGCAACACCAGACGATCATCGTCATGCTGGCTAAGAACACCCACAGCACCTACTACGTCATCAATGACGGTCAAGGCATGTTCGTCGATACGTACACCAATAATGGCAACGAACTTTTTGACCACGTCTCTGACCATGCTATTTACACCGAGGCGATGCTACACTGAAAAGCGTTGGCCAATTGGTCAACGCTTTTTCTTACTATACTATGTTCGCCGATAATAGCGCCACGCGGCTCCGATTACGTCAATTAACAAAAAGAGGCCAATAAAACCACCGATACACTCTCCTAATAATCGACCGTAATCCCACCAAAATAACTGGCCCGTCGCAATGAGGTCCATCACACATTTTAAACCGAAAATCGGAATCAACAGCCCCAGGTAGAGCTTCAACAAATCAAGCGTTTGCTGAACCTGTTGCCACAAAATCTCGCGAAAAGTCACAATCACCGTCTCCTCCCCTATAGCATTTATAACCAGGCGTAAGGTTACGCACTGATTCCCCTGAAATGATCAGTCATTATTCTCCATCAGCTATTTTACACTAAGCTGGCCAAAAAAAGCGACGACCAACACTTTTTCCACCCATTATAATGCGACTAATAAAAATGCCCCGCTTTGATCACCAGATCATCGCGAGGCATTTTCGTTATTTCCAATAAGCGTATTTATACTGAGCATCCGTGGTCATCGTGTAGGTTAGGCCACCAACTGTCTTGGAAACCAGGTGCGCTTTAGCCTGTTGGTACAAGGGAACTAATCCGGCTTGCTTGGTAACATACGTGTCGGCTTGCTTCATCAGATTCCACCGTTGCATCGTGGTGTACGTTGCTGTGTCGTCAACCTTCTTCATCAGATTCGTGAAGTGGGTGTTCTGCCACTTGGTGAAGTTTACCGAACTGGTCCCATCCGCCATCTGCAAGAAGTCAGCTGGATCACGCCAATCGGTCGTCCACCCATCCAGATCAATATCAAAGTTCCCGGCGGCACCCTTGGCAATCTGTTGCGCTAACGGCATCGACTTGATGGTAATTGTCAAGCCCGGTAAGTATTTCTGGGCCTGTTGTTGCAGGTATTGCGCCGCATGCTTTTGTTCATCCGTATCAGCCGTCAACAACTCCAGACTGGCCTTCTTGATTCCCAATTCCTGTTTGGCTTGCTGCCAAAGTTTAGTGGCCTTTTGGGGATTATAACTCACCAAGTTCCCCACTTCTTTGGTGAAGTCTTTACCCGTCTTAGGATTCGTGCCATCTCCCGACGGAATTAAACTCGTGGCGGCCTTGGACCCATCTTGCAAGACATTCTCGGTCAGGGCCTGACGATTAACCACGTAGGAGAACGCTTGGCGAACTTTGGTATTGTGCGTAATGGTCCGTTTGTCATTAAATTCTAAGAAGCGCATCGAGCTATTCAGGGTCGTAGTCATTTCCGGATTATTAGCATTCTGCTTGATATATTGGCCGGTCAACACGGTCTCTTGCACCTTACCTGACTTGAATAAGTTAGAAGAAGTCCCCGCATCCTTGACTACTTGAACGTTAACCCGCTTAATTTTGACGTTCTTAGCATTCCAATAATGGGGATTCTTCACGTAAGACCAACTATCGGCAGCACCGTTCCACCCAACTAACTTATAGGCTCCTTCGGACATGGTCTTCGCCGCTGACGTCCCATATTTACTGCCACCAACCTGCTTAAACAGGCTAGTCTTAATCGGGTAAACTGCCGTGGCTAAAATGTCGGGTAACCAAGGTTGCGGCTGGGTTAGCGTGATCTGTAAGGTCCGTTGATTCAACGCCTTCACCCCTAGTGTGGACGCCGCCTTTTTCCCTGCTTGAATCGCTGAATAATTTTTAACGTATTTAAGCTTATTGGCTACCTGTGATTTAGATTGCGGGTTAACCTGCCAATCCATCGACGTCACAAAGTCCTGGGCCGTCACCGCGTCACCATTTTGCCATTTGGCATTCTTTTTGAGCTTAAACGTATAAACAGTCCCATCCTTAGTGGGTTTAACCACTTTCTCTGCCACACCAGCAATTACCTTACCGTGACTATTCAGGGTATATAGGCCCTCCGACGTTTGTGAAATCATGCTGGAACTATTCGTATCACCAGAAATCGCCGGATTAGCCGTTGCGGGATTTCCCGTCATTGTTACGTTCAACGCCTTATCCGTCGTACTCTTCGCTTGGGCCCCACAGCCGGCCAACGCCATCACGGCTAGCAACCCGACACCCAATCCCATAACCTTATTCATTCTCCATTACCCCTCTCAATTCGCCACAAAAAAATCGTTCGTCTCGTTGGCCGTCTCCGGTCAACAAGGGCGAACGATTCGCGGTACCACCTTGATTTATCTCTTATGGTGTTCATGAGAACACCGCGTGCGTTAATGGGCACGACCCAGTACGGACTACTCATTTCACCCGTACGACTTCCAGATGCGCTTCATGGCGATTGCTGACCCGGCTTCCATCATTCCCGGACTCGCTAAACAGTTGATCCACCATTACTCTTCTGGGCAACGTCGTTTTGATTGATATTAAATCTATCATCATTCATTTTCGCTGTCAATCGTTTTATAAATATTCATTTAATTGAATATAAGTCCAGAATCAGTGCATAAAAAAGACGACCCCACGTCGCCGTAAGGTCGTCCACTTGAATATAGCTTAAAAAATAGCTCAGATTTACGATAAATCTTTTTATTTATTCACATCTTGCGGCTGGCGCCCCGTCATCGTGGTCGTTTCCCGGCTAACCGTTTTCCCGGCCTGACTGGTCGTCGTTTGCGTCTTGACCGCCACGTGCCCCTTACCCGTGGTATCCGTCAATTGAACGGCCGTCTGCCCTGAAGCCGGCTTAACAACCGAATCCGTCACCGTTGAGCGGTTTTGCGGCACCTGGCTGAAGAGCAATCCCCCAGCAACGAGGCCCAGCGCAAGCCCAGTAATGCCCCTCGTTCGTTTTTTCATATGATTTCCCCTGATTTCCCTATTGTTCGTGACAATTCCTCTGATGCCATTATACACCAAACGCCCAAATAAATTACTTATAAATTTCCACACGGTGTTGGTTCCGTTGAATCACGAGGCCATTTAGCCCCAAAATCATTAAATTAGCCACGGCCGCCAGAATAAACAGCAAAGTATAAGACCCGTGATCAATCACGAGGCCACCAAATAACGGTCCAAAAGCTTTGCCAACACTGGCCCAAGCATTGGCCATCCCCTGGTATTTTCCCTTAACCGCGTGCGGGGTCAAGCTGTTAACAATCGCCGGAATCGCGGGGAATGCGGTGGCTTCACCCAGTGTTAAGATGACCATCGCTATCACAAAGTGCATGTAATCCTTGGCAAATATTAGTGTGAAAAACGACAAGGCCACAAAGAAAATGCCGGCATAAACTTGTAAGTATAAATTGCTGAAAAAGTTACTCAACCAATTAATGATCGCCTGAAAAACCACAATCAACCCCGCATTAAGTGTCCACAACAGACTGTAGTCACGCATAGGAATGCCCATCCCCGTCATATACACGGAAAGATTGGATACCCATTGCTCATACATAATCCAAATGATTACTAGCGAAAGAAAAAAGGCTGCCATGATACGGCGATTAGGTCGCGCAATGGTCACCTTCTCTTGTGTCTGTGCGACTACATGGCGGTGCATCACGGCTGGTGCGCGATAGCACGTCACCACCACCGCCATAAAACAAACGAAGAGACTAAAGGCAATGGCAAATAAGAGCGTGACACTGGTACTATACACAAAGCCTACCAGGGCCGTTCCCAACACCACTCCTAGGTTTTGCGCAAAGTACAGCATATTAAAAATATATCGACCGTCCCGACTATGAATCGTGGTGCCCAGCGAGTTGACCATCGTAAGCGTCCAACCCGAAGCTAGCCCTAAGAAAATCAGGGCGATGGGAAAGGCCGGCCAGCCATGGTTCAGCATTAGTCCCCCCAAGGTTATCAGCGATAAGGCGACCCCACCGATTGTGAGATAATAAGGGTTAAAGCGGTCAAACAACCGGCCACCCAAAACACTACCAACCACGTTGGCTGATGAATATAGAAGTAAGATCACCCCGACCACTGTTAGTGATGCGCCCAAGCGGTTATGGAGGTAAATGGTCGTCAACGGCCAAATAAAACTCATCCCAATACTGCTACACAAAGCCCCCAATAGTAACCATCGCAACCGAATCTCTTGCATCGAACCCCACCTTTCCTAAAGTTAAAATTCAATTAGATTCCATTCTAGCATAGGCGCGCTTCAAAACACTACCCCTCCGAGTCATTTCAATTGCCTTTTACCGCCGTTCCCCCGTAAACTGATGATCAGGAGGTGGCGAAATGACTGTTTTATTTATCAACGGTAGTCCCCGTAAAACGGGTAATACGGCCGCACTGGGCGAAAGACTCTTACATCAGGTGCCTCACACCACGTGGCACTTAACCGATTATGCTTTACACTTCGAACACGACCAGCGCGAAACTGGGCGGCCGCAGCAAGACTTAACGGATGATTATGAACAACTCATGACGCAATTTGCGACGTTTGATGACATTGTGCTGGGGACGCCGGTCTATTGGTACGGGATGACCGGCCAACTCAAAGTCTTTATGGATCGCTGGTTTGATAGCTATACCCACGATTTCCCCTTTGCCGGTAAACGCCTCTACCTTTTGGTCGTTGGCGCTGACCAGCCCCAAATTAAGGCGACGGGGATTACGCAAGCCGTACAGTATTCCTGCGACTGGCTTCATATGCACTTTCAAGGCGCAACTGTGATTACGGCTGACGGTCCCGATGATGTTCGGCAATTAACGACGCTCCCGGCGAGTTATGCCGCGCTGGCCGCAAAACTACAAGATGCCTACTAGATTACATAAAAATAGCGGCGACTTCAGTATGATTAGAACTGAAGTTGCCGCTATTTTAGGCCAAAAAAAACCACCGCTCGGGGAAAGCGATGGTCATCGGAGTAGGGGTAACGTCATTATATAAGAATGACGTTAACTATTTTTTCATTATTCCAGGGGAGGAGGAGTACATGAAAAAAGATTGTTAATCTTTGGTAGAAGCACCTTACTGGTTAACTTCTATGTTTTATATACTAAACGGAAAATATGATGAAATTGTGAACTTTCTGGCACACTCTTATGAATTTTTCAAATTTTGGCGATTTATTTGGTTATCATCTAACCCAACGTTGCCCAAAAATAAATCCGATCACCAAATTTACATTGGTTGATCGGATTACCTTTCATCATTACCCCTGATCCGGCGTGTAAGCCACCGAAGAAAATTTATTGAACGACTTCACGAAGAGTAACTTAACCGTTCCTCGAGGACCCGACCGGTTTTTTTCAATGATGACTTCGACTTCTCCCACGTCTTGATCCTCTTCTTCTCGCGGATCACCGCCGCCATCACTGTCGTCGCCTTCCCGTTCGTAATAATCATCCCGGTAAAGGAAGGACACAATATCGGCATCTTGTTCAATTGATCCGGATTCCCGGATATCGGACAAGACTGGTCGTTTATCTTGTCGTTGCTCCACGCCCCGTGATAGCTGCGACAAGGCAATCACTGGCACGTGAAGTTCTTTAGCCAATTTCTTCAATTGCCGTGAAATATCGGACACTTCTTGTTGCCGACTTTCGTGGTTACTTCCTTCAATCAATTGAAGGTAATCAATGACAATTAATCCGAGGTCGCCGCGTTCCTTAGCCAGTCGCCGACATTTGGCCCGAATTTCGGTAATCTTATTTCCGGCCGTATCGTCGATATAAATGCTGGCCTTCGCCAAACTGCCCATGGCGACAATTAAATTTTGCCACTCATCTTCGGAGAGTTGCCCCGTTCGCAAATGGTTGGCGTCAATTGAGCCTTCCGCACACAGCATCCGGTTAACCAATGATTCGGCACTCATTTCCAAACTAAAAATTGCCACCGTTTTATCCGTCTTAGTGCCAACGTTTTGCGCAATGTTCAACGCAAACGCCGTCTTCCCCACGGCCGGCCGGGCGGCTAAGATCATGAGTTCATCATCATGCAAGCCGGTCGTCATCTTATCCAACTCCGCGTAACCCGTCGATAGACCCGTGATGGTATCGCCCTGTTCCGACAGTTGGTTGATCTCTTCAAAGGAACTATTTAGGACCTCACGAATCGGCTTAAACCCGGATTGATTGCGGGTTTCAGCCACACCCATGATGTCGCGCTCAGCGTTATCTAAAAGGTCTGAGACATCCCCATCTTGTTGATACCCCTGAGTGGCAATGTTTGTAGCCGTTTGAATCAGCCGCCGCAAAATCGCTTTTTCTTGAACAATTTTGGCATAGTACGTGGCGTTCGCCGCCGTGGGCACAGCCCCTGCCAGTTCGGCAATATACGTGACGCCGCCGACATCATCTAATTCATTCTTAGCCGTTAACCGGTCAGTAATGGTCACCACGTCAATGGCTTCGTCGCGGTCATTTAGGTCCATCATACTTTGAAAAATAATCTGATGTTCCCGCCGATAGAAGTCTTCTGGGGTGAGATATTCCAACGCATCCACCAACGCATCGGTACTCAAAAAGATCGCCCCTAAGACGGCCTTTTCAGCTTCGAGGTTCTGTGGTGGTGTGTGGTCTGTTAATACGCTATTATCCATACTTACCCCTTCATTTTTAAACGCTGTTCTAAATGACTATTTTACCATGAGAGGACCGGGGTCGTAAAATATATGCTTCAAATTCAGTGCTAGTCCGCACTGGTCAGCCAGCGCACGGTAACCTGGTATTTCCATCCAAGTCGTTGTCAGCAATCGAGTAGTTTCCGGCGTTTTATCATATTTTTCTGTCAGACCGCCGAGTTTAGATCACACGAGAAACAATTCGATAGCTAATCTAAATAACCGTTTTGGCAACAAAATCCCCACGATCATTTATGATCAGGTAATCTGGTGATGCATCATCAGGAGGTGTTTCACCATGTGGGTATTAATTTTGTTACCAGCCGAAAGAGAATTCCCAGAACCAGATTTACGCACCAAGTGATTTTCTATACTATACAAGCACACCAAGTCGTACTGCAACCTAATTGGCACTACCACGTTGCATAACACCAAAAAGCAGATTGTCACCGAACATGCGATGGTGACAATCTGCTTTTTCTGTGGTTATTTTAACAATTCCGTCGCCGATTCATATTGGTGGCTTCCTGCGTCCGCAAGTTCTTACCGGTGATTTCATCAAGGACTGCTGAACCGAGTAAAACTAAACCGGCAATTCCAATGATAAAGTTGATAAACCAGATAAAACTAAGGGCCGGATCGGAAAAAAGTGCTAGAAAATTAATCAAGAAAATTAAGCTAACCCAAAATTTTGGTGTCTTAAATAACATCGCATACACTCCCTTTTGCGGTTAAGTATATCACGATTAGTCGCACATGTAAAAACGTTTTCTATATAACCTTTAATCCATTAATGCCATTTACCCCATCAAACGCTTAAGTGCGCCCTAAATGCCATCTCCCCAAAAGAAAAAGGCCACCCAGCGGCGACCTTTCAAACACAGACTACTGTTGTTTAGCAACCACGTGCACCCGAATCTTAGCGGTCACGTCAGCATGCAATTTAACCGGCACATTGGTGAATCCCAGAGACCGGATGGGTTCCGGTAACTCAACCTTGCGTTTATCCAGCTTCAGATTGTATTGCTTATCCAGTGCTTGAACAATTTGCTTACTTGGAATTGACCCGAACAAGCGGCTGTCTTCACCAGCTTTGGCGACAATTTCCACTACCGTTTTGTCATCTTCCAGGCGCTTTTGTAAGTCCTTAGCTTCAGCTAATTCTTCTGCTTCACGGCGCTGTTCAGCTTTCCGTTCTGCATTCAATTGACTCATTGCGGATTGGTTAGCTTCCTTAGCCAAGCCCCGCTTGATGAGAAAGTTTTGGGCGTAGCCATCTGGGACATTCTTAATTTCGCCCCGCTTACCCTTGCCTCGAACATCTTTTATAAAGATCACTTTCACGTCGGTCACTCCTCACTTATTCCATTCTAGGTTTAATCCTACGCCAAGTCTGACGTAGAAGCAATTAACTACGTTGTCGCCGTTTCTGGCTCATCACTGTGCGTTAAAATATCTAGCAGTTGTTGGCGAACTTCCGCCACCGTCTTGTCAGCAATTTGGGTTGCCGCATTAGACAAATGACCGCCACCTCCCATAGCTTCCATGGTTAACTGGACGTTGATTTCACCCAATGATCGCGCTGAAATACCAACGCGACCATCAGCTCGCCGGGTTACCACGAAAGAAGCATCGACCCCCGACATATTCAACAAATCATCCGCCGCTTGAGCCGCCGTAACGGGATCATAGCTTTGGTCTTCCTCACCCACAATCAACGCCATATCTTCGTTAACGAACTCAACCATTTCAATCAAGTGGTTACGTTGCAAATAACTATCAACATTTTCTTTCATGTACTGTTGCATCTCAACGGCATCGGCACCGGCAGACCGTAAGTAACTGGCGGCATCAAACGTCCGTGTCCCGGTCCGTAATGAGAAGTGCTTGGTATCAACGAAGATCCCCGTCAACATCGCCGTTGCTTCCAGTTTATTGATCGGTTCGCCTTCTTGAGACTGATACTCAAACATTTCCGTAATCAACTCACACGTTGAGCTCGCATACGGTTCGATATAAACCAACAACGGGTTCTCAGGGAATTCTTCACCCCGCCGGTGATGGTCAATAATCATCACGCGGTTTTCCAATCGATGATACAGGTCGGCAGAAATTGAAATCGACGGTTTAGAGTGATCCACCATTAAGAGCATGCTTTGATCGGTTGCCTTCTCTAAAGATGTTTCTGGTGAAATAATCGCTGCATCAATGTCCGGATACTGTTTCAGGTTGTCCAATAAACGTTGCACATCGGAGTGCACCGTTTCCTTATCCAACACAATCCAGCACGTCTTGTTGTTCATCTTGGCAATCCGCCGAATTCCGAGACAAGCACCCAGTGAATCCATATCTGGCTGTGAATGCCCCTGAACAAAGATCTGATCGGATTCGTTCATCAACTCTTGCAAGGCCTGCGAGATCATCCGTGCGCGGACCCGCGTCCGTTTCTCCATCGGGTTAGTCTTACCACCGTAGTACCGGGCTTCTTGATCGGCTGCTTTGACCACAACCTGGTCACCACCCCGGCCTAAGGCTAAGTCCAGATTACTCTGAGCCTGGTCGGCCAACTTGTTAAGATTAGGATCACCATACGCAATCCCCATACTCAAGGTCAACGGGAAGTTTTGCTTCGAGGTGCTTTCACGAATCGTATCCAAGATTTTGAACTTATCCGCTTCAATCGCGGCTAACGACTTCGCATAAGCCAAAATGAAGTAATGGTCATCATCCAATTGCTTGAGGTACATGTCAAACTGCTGGACCCACGTTGACAGCTCATTGGTCACGTAATTTCGCAGGTTGGAAATGTCCTGATCCGTCATCGACTGGGTAATCTCATCATAGTTATCCAAGAAAATCTGGCCAATCGCAATCTTTTCATTGTCGTATTGCTCCTGAATCAACTGATAGTGCGTGATGTCATAGAGATAAACGGCATGAAAATCCGGTTGAACATACAACGTAAAGCGATAATCGCGCCAAGTGACCGTTGTCATCTTCTGGGCTGGCGCGTCTGCGATTAACTTCGCTAACTCACCATCAACAGCTGTCAGTGAGCGGTTCAAGACATCCGTATCACCAAAGTAATGCTGGAGATACGGGTTAACCCATTCAATCTGATCACTATCGCCCAGAATCATAACACCCGGCGGCATGCGGATCAGGGCTTCTTGCTCACCCTGTTGAATCCGAAAAGACAGATCGGAAATATATTGCGTCGTATCCGCACCAATCTCAGCCATCGTATTAAACACCATCAGTGTCGCCACGCCCACCAAGATTAGGATAACGATCCCAAAAATCCAATTAAGCAGAAACGCCAATACGATACCCAAAATGGCGAGTCCGGCCGTCATCATCGCGATGCCCCGTAAGCGCCGGTTCTGTAAAAACTCCGGCACGTTCGCTCGTGAAAATAATTTATTCATTTTGCTCCTCATCTGATTCTTCTGGAAAAGTTAGATTATCCCCAACCAAGTGTTGGGGTAAAAAGGTTACAAATAACAGTTTTATTTTATCACACTAACTCATAATCACAAAACAAGTTTCCCACGATAACCCGCGACATGACGGGATTAGTAGCGTATTGGGCAGTTTTCAATATTTTACGTACTTGCGTTGTTTCACGTGAAACATCACCCTAAACACCCTGTTACGATGACTCGACGGACGACACCTAATTACCTAAACCAGCATTCGCCAGCCAAAGTAGCTAATAATTACCCCTAAAAACGGCATTAACCAGCGATTAAGCCGTTCTGTATTTAATCGATGCAAGACTAGCGGTGTCCCAATTGATCCGATAATCGCGCCCACCATTAGCCCCATTCCGGCGGACCAGTCCACGGTGCTCGTTATCAGATGAATCGCCAACCCAATGGCGGACATGACCCATAAAACATAGGTGGCCGTTCCAGCTGCCTGTAAAGCTGATAAGCCCAAAATAGCTAGTCCTGCTGCAGTCGTTGCGCCACCACTTAACCCGCCAATTCCGACCATCAGACCACTCAATAACCCAAACAGACTGGCGACCCACCCTGATTGCCGAACGTCCCGTTGTTTTCCTGGTCGAAGGGCCTTCACTACCACAATGATTCCCATGACGAGTAAAATTACGCCGACAATCCGGTTATACAGCATTGCCGTGATGTATTTTGCTAAGAGCGCGCCAGCTAAGATTCCAGGAATCGCCGTCAACAGCAATTGATTGCCCAATTTAAAATTGACGTTATGAATCCGAACTTGGGTTAAGAAACCCAAAAAGAGCGCCGGTAAAGCAACAAATAATGACGTTGGTACCGCGACAGCCGTTGCCAATCCCAATTGACTGGTCAAGACTCCCAGATATAACGACGCGCCCCCGCCGCCAATTAAACTAACAAAAACCCCGATCATAAAGCCATACCCGATACTTAACAAGGCCAACACACCTTTCAATTAAAAGTGGAATATATTCCATATCATAATCGGAATACATTCCACTTGTCAATACCGTGTATTTAGACTATCTTAGAGATAACTTGAAAGGAGTTATTTTTATGCGACAAGATGCGCAGTACAATCATCAAAAGATTTTGACAACTGCAACCCACCTACTTTCGACACAAGACATTGCAACCATGAAAATGACCGATATCGCCCACGCTGCTGGGATTGGTGTGGGCACGCTCTATCGTAACTATCCTAATAAAAGTGCGCTTTGCCTTGCGCTAGTTTATGATCGTCTACGGGTCTTTATTACGACGACGCAGGCCCAAATAAAACAAACGACCCCCACACCAGCCACGCTTAAAGCTGTCTTAGCAGATTACTTGGCCTTTCGCGATGCCAATCAGACATTACTCAATACCATTAGTGAAGTGCCACAAGCCGGTCAAGATTTTTATCAAAGCCCCTTATTCCAACAACTCACAGCTCTTTTCCAACAGTTGCTGACCCCCTTACATCCCGATTGGTCAGCCCAGACGATTGTATTTCGCTCGGATATGCTAGTCGCTATGCTCAAGAGTGAAATGTACGCTTTCGAACGCCAGCAGCGCGGACTAAGCAATCCGGATTTGTTACACGAACTCTTAAGCCTCCTAGAGGTATCGCCCGCTGACTAACCGCCCATTTCAGTTGTCAAATTCTCATTTTCCGCTAATCATTGATTAGTCATTAAGTGTTACCAAACGGGATCTCTCCCACAAATTCGTTTTTAAAAAGTTCTCTACATACCTAGTATGCCGCATTTTGAGTCGTTGTTCATTAAATTTCTCGTTGACATTCTCACTAGGCATGCTAAACTAGCAATCATTAACAAACGATTAGAAAACAAAAGTGATGACGAAGACTAGTACCCCTGTTGCTCATTGTTAGCGAGCCCGGTTAAGTGCAAGCGGGTCAAGAACAATGGTGGAAACTCCCTTCTGAACTGTCAGCTGAATTCACAGTAAGCCCGACCGGTGGCCCCGTTATCCCCAAGTGAATCGCGACCTGGCCCAACTAACGGGACCTAGCCCGTGACATTTGGCCTTCTAGGAGTGTCGCCGTTCACGATTGAGTCCCAATTAAGGTGGTACCGTGCGCAAGCGCCCTTACAGAGAAATTTTTCTGTAAGGGCGCTTTTTGCCGTTCCCCTGACAGCTCTGTTCTAACCGTTTGCCTAGGAGGCTATTTTATGCGACGTTTTGTATCTCTGATTCCAATTACCCTACTGCTACTCGCTGGCTTAAGTACCTGTGGTAGTAAAACCAGTGCTAACCAAAATAAAACGCTCAACGTGACTTTGGCCGATGAGCCAGCCACCGTTGACCCCAACAAAGACACCGACACCAACAGTGCCAGCGTCATCGCCCAAACCATGGAGGGACTGTACACCTACAGTAAATCCAATAAGATCATCCCCGGTGTGGCAACCAAAGTGGTGAAACCCACCAACCATGGCAAGACCTACACGTTTACCTTAAAGAAAACTGCCAAGTGGGCTAACGGGCAACGCGTCACGGCGCAAGACTTCGTGACGTCGCTTCGCCGAATGGCTGACCCGACCACTAAAGCGCAATACGCGAGCGTGCTGTCCGCCTTTAAGAATTACAACGCCGTACAGCACGGTAAACTCGCGCCGTCTAAGCTTGGCATCACCGCACTCAGTAAAACCAAGCTTCGGATTCAGTTGACCAAGGCCGTGCCCTACTTTAATGACTTAGTAGCCAGCAAGTATTACCCGCTTAATACGGCGACCGTCCGAAAGTATGGATCAAAATACGGGACAAATGCCGCCAGAGCAATGAGCAATGGCCCTTACAAATTGATTGGTTGGACCGGCAGCAATTCCACTTGGCGTTACGTCAAGAACCCTCACTATTGGAATGCCCAGAACGTCAAGATTCACCAAATCAAGGTGGCGGTCACCAAAGATTCCACGACCGCAGCCAATTTATTTAACGCTGGTAAAATCCAAGAAACCACGGTTAGTGGCGAATATGTCCGGGCAAATGGTAACAGCAAGCAACTCCACACCCACCTGCTTGGCCGAATGAATCTACTGTACTTCAACAGTAAACGCCAAACGACGGCCTCGGAAAACCTCCGTCAGGCCGTCTCCTACGCCATTGACCGTAACCAGTTGACCAACTCCGTCCTCAAAGATGGCTCCAAGGCGGCTTTAAGTGCCGTTCCCCGCGGTGATCAGACCAACCGGCAGACTGGCAAGGACATGGCAAGTGAGGTGGGTAATCTGTTAACTTACAACGTCAGCAAGGCCAAACGCTATTGGCAAAAGTACTTAAAGGAAACCGGCAAAACCAAGGTGACCTTGAGTATCTTGACCGATGATAGTGATGACGATAAGAAAGGCAAATTCTATAATTAATCCGAACAGAAATTAAAAAGCCCAAAGCAATCAC
>OMJG01001307.1_pt1 | contig 14720 bp, 15 predicted proteins | sample 1646431 | NCBI WGS metagenome assembly OMJG01 (sample SAMN03771674, study PRJEB25209) | food metagenome | isolation source: Cotija cheese | place: Mexico:Jalisco,Michoacan | collected 2011-12-12
TTCGCGCGAGGTTGCTGAGCCGCCGTCAGGTAGTAAGTGGGTCAGGGGCGGGGGACGATGGTCGTGTATCTGAAGTGCTCCTCGCACAGTCGTCCAGCCTCTGCTGCGTCTCCCGCGGCGATCGCCTCGACGATTGCGGCGTGATCGTCCACGGCGTGGTCGAAGAGCTCGGCGGAGAACGGGTCGTGACGGAAACCGGCGTTGATCTTCGTATCGAGGTCGATGGCCATGCGCACGAGTTCCGGGTTGTGCCCGGCCCGGGCGATGGCGAAGTGGAACTGCGCGTCCGCCGTGCGGGCGGCGGCCGCCTCGGCGCGTCGGGAATAGACTTCGGCCAACTCTCGGAGCTCGCTCAGCTCATCCTCGGTGCGTCTGCGCGCAGCGGTCGCGGCCAGGGAATTCTGGAAGACGGCGCGGGCATCGAGGAGGTTGCGACGTTCGGCGTGGAATTCGTCGATCCTGCCGGCCATGGGGGCCAGCGCCTCGGGGCGGGCGGTCTTGACGAACGTCCCTCCCCCGCGGCCGCGGCGGCGTTCGACGACACCGAGACGCTCCAACCGCAGCAGGGCAGCGCGCACGCTCGAGCGGGAGACCTGCAGATCCGCGGCCAGAGCCCGCTCTCCCGGCAGCAGTGTGCCTTCCGGCAGCGCTCCCACGGCGATGCCGGAGAGGATGTGGTCGGCGATCTGCTGCGGTGCGCTCGTCAGGCTCACCACTTCGCCCAGGCCTGCGAACTCGTGGCCCGCCGATGTCGTGTCGTCGCTCAATCTGCCTCCCGTCTCCTTGGCACGGCTGCTTCCGATTCTAGACTCCACGCGCCCTTCGCACCCTCATCGACAGGCGGGCGGCCGGCGGGACAAAGCCGCGTTTCCAGCATAGGATCGACACCATCATGACTGTTCACACTCGCCTGCTCACGCCCGGCACCGTCTCGCCCGAACGCGGTGTGCCGAAGAACATCCCCCGCCCGGAGTACGTCGGTCGCGCCGACGCCGACGAAGGCCGGGGAAACAATTTCTACAGCCCCGAGGAGGTCGAGGCGGTGCGGGCGGCCGGTCGGATCGCGGCCAACGCCCTGGCCGCCGTCGGCGAAATGATCGTCCCCGGCATCACCACCGATGACATCGACCGGGTGGCGCACGAGTTCATGTGCGATCACGGAGCGTACCCGTCGACTCTGGGCTATCGCGGTTTCCCGAAATCCGTATGCACCTCCGTCAACGAGGTGATCTGCCACGGCATCCCCGATTCGACCGTCATCGCAGACGGCGACATCGTCAACGTCGACATCACGGCCTACTACCAGGGCATGCACGGGGATACGAACTACACATTCACCGCCGGAGACGTCGACGAGGAGTCTCGCCTGCTCATCGAACGCACCTACGAGTCGATGATGCGCGGAATCAAAGCGGTCCGACCGGGGCGGCAGATCAACGTCATCGGACGGGTGATCGAGAAGTATGCGAAGCGCTTCGACTACGGCGTCGTGCGCGACTACAGCGGCCACGGGGTCGGACGCGAATTCCATTCGGGGCTCATCATCCCGCACTATGATGCCGCTCCCGCCCACGCCGAGACGATGGAGCCGGGAATGATCTTCACGATCGAGCCGATGCTCAACCTCGGCACCATCGACTGGGACGTCTGGGACGATTCCTGGACCGTGGTGACGAAGGATCGCAGGCGTTCCGCCCAGTTCGAGCACACGCTGGCGGTGACCGAGTCCGGCGCCGAGATCCTGACCCTGCCCGACGCCGACACCGCGATCGCCGCGGGACCCGCACACGAGGAGAGATGAGATGAGCACAGAGGCCTCCCCCCGCTTTGCGATCGGCATCGACATCGGCGGGACCGGGATCAAGGCGGCCCTCGTCGACACAGTGACCGGCAAGCTGCCGTTCAAGCGGCTGCGCGAGCTCACCCCGAAGCCGAGCACCCCGGATGCCGTGGCTGCGACGATCACCACGCTGCTCCATGCGCTCAGTGAGCGTGCCGTGGAGCTCGAACTCGTCGCCGACCGTGCCGCTCTCGATTCCCTGCCGGTCGGCTGCGGATTCCCCGGCGTCATCCGCGAAGGACGCGTCGAATACACGGCGAACCTCGACCAGAGTTGGATCGGTTCGCCCATCGCCGAGATCATCGGACAGAGCACGGGCCGTACCGTGTACTTCCTCAACGACGCCGATGCCGCGGGCCTGGCCGAGATGATCTTCGGCGCCGGACGCAAGCATCGGAAGAAGACGGTGCTGCTGACGACTCTGGGCACGGGGATCGGAACTGCGCTGTTCACTCAGGGCCGGATGGTGCCCTACACCGAACTCGGTCATATCGAGATGAACGGGGCCGACGCCGAAACGCAGGCCGCGGAATCGGTCCGGACCCGGCTGGGACTTTCCTATCCGGAATGGGCGGCCCGGCTGCAGCAGTACTATTCGCAGATCGAACTGCTGGTTGCCCCGGACGTCATCATCGTCGGCGGCGGAGTCTCGAAGTCCCATGACCAGTATCTGCCGCTCATCAAGACGCAAGCGAAGCTCAAGCCGGCGAAGCTGTACAACAACGCCGGAATCGTCGGGGCTGCGATGGTCGCGGTCCAAGACGGGAAGGCGAAGATCCGTCGCAGCACGTCGTGATTGGGGCGCCGCAGCTGACCATGAGGGCGAGGACAGGCCACCGATAAGCCGGGTTCTGTCGACGAGTCGGTCGCCCTTCTCGCCTGACGGTCATCTATCTGGGACCGATGTTGCCACCGGCCTCAAGCAATCCACCCGACGACTCGGCGAGCAGCCTCGAACGTCGTCTGTCTGATCTTGCTCCGGATGGGGTTTACCCAGCGGCGACGGTCACCCGCCGCCCTGGTGGTCTCTTACACCACCGTTTCACCCTTACCCAGTCGGAACTGGGCGGTCTGCTTTCTGTTGCACTGGCCCGCGGGTCGCCCCGGGTGGGTGTTACCCACCATCCCTGCTCTGTGGAGCCCGGACGTTCCTCAGCCCTCGTGAAGAGAGCCGCGACCGTCTGGTGACCTGTCCTCAAGCATCCCAGTGTAGTCGCTCGGCAAGGCCCCCACGCACACGGCACCCACATGCAGCGGATGCCGGACATCGAACGTGATCAACCTCATCCGCACCCGGCCTCAGCCGCGACAGTGCGTGATCATACGATGGGGTGGTGAAGATCCTGCTGCCGCCCTCCGAGGGCAAGACCCCGTCGTCATCCGGCCCCACGCTCGACCTCGACAGTCTCTCGGCTCCGGAGCTCACCACGAAGCGCAAACGCGTGCTCGCTGCGCTGAAGAAGGTGTCGAAGCGTCGAGATGCCCTCGAGAAACTCGGCGTCGGCGCGTCGCTGACCGCGGACGTCGAACGCAACACGATTCTCGACGAGATCCCCTGTGCTCCCGCACTGCTCACCTATTCCGGAGTGCTCTACGAGGCGATGGGCGCGAGAGAACTGGTGGCGCGGTCGGATGATGACGAGACGCTGCGGCACCGCCTCCACGACGTCCACGTCTTCTCTGCCCTGTTCGGCCGAGTGCACGGACTCGACGCGATCCCCGCTTACCGACTGGCGATGAAGACCGATCTGGGAACCCTGGGAAAGCTGACATCCTATTGGAAGCCGATTCTGGCGAAGTCCTGTTCCCTCGACCCCGCCGAGGTGGCCCTCGACTGCCGTTCGAGCGATTACCGTACCGTGTGGCCGGGTCCCGCTGATCAGGTCGTCACCATGGGCGCTGTGTCCGTCAGTGGTGGGAAGCGTCGCGTCGTCTCCCACTGGGCGAAGTTCTACCGAGGCGAGTTCGCCGGTCGACTGCTCTCCGACGATCGAGCCCTGCCGGAGACCATTGATGACCTTGTGTCTCGGGCTGAGGAACTCTATGAGGTCGAATTCACCGCATCGACGAAATCAAAGCCGGCGAATCTCATGATCGCCCTCCGCGACTGAGACGCATGGCAAAGACGATCCCGTCCTTCAGGGGTGACGAGATCGGTCGAGACAGGATCAGCTGCGACGCAGCAGCACCGCTTCGCACTCTTCGCATTCATAGGTTTCGTTGACGTCGGCGCCGAGCATCTCATGCCAGACAGCTCCGCCGATCTCCTGACCGCACGCCTGACAGTTGGGTCCATTCAGCAGTGCGGCTCCGGGACCGCCTTGCCGGACATTGTCATCGAACGCCGACAGCAGCTGCTGCGGCATTTCGCTCCTCGCGCCCGACGCCGCGGATTCGTTCTCGGCGATGAGTTCCCGCAGTTCGGCTTTCCTGTCCTTCACCGCGGTCTGCACCTCTTTGCCGGAGGCCGTGACCTCGGCGATCCGGTCATCGACTGCCGCGAGTTCGTCTTCAGCGGCTTCGAGCTTCTCCATCTCCTCCAGCTGCGATTCTTCGAGCTCGGCGACCCGAGCTTCGTGACCAGCGATCTCCTCTTGCAGATTCACCATGTCTCTGCTGGTCAGACCGGTGCCGTCGTTGAGCTCGGCGGTCTTCTTCTCGACCTTCGATCGTTGTGCCTCGATGAGACGGGTGGCTTCGGCGATGGCCTCCTGGTGGCCGTCGACGACCGCAGCGGCCTCGGTCCGCTTCTCGCCGAGCTCCTTGTGACGGGAGATGAGCTCCTGGAGTTCCTCAGCCCGTCTCGGATTGTCGTGTTCGAACTGCAGGGCGCGCCCGTGGGCGGTGAGCTCGATGAGGGTCTGCAGCGCAGTTCTCTGGCTGTCGGTGATGAGCATCGTCGGTCTCCTTGTCAGTACCGTTCGACCCAGGGGTCGGTGTTGACCGCCGAGTGCTGCAGCGAGACAGCGAAGCCCCGCCGGGCGAATTCGGTCTCGAGCGCCTCGGCCGCCGCATTCAGCCAGACTGTCTCAGACGCCCAGTGGGAGACGTCGATGAGCGAGAGTCCACGCGCGCGACGATTCGCCGTGTCAAGAGCCTCGGTGGCCGGATGATGGCGGAGGTCTGCGGTCACGTAGACGTCGGCGCCGCTGGCTCGGACCTCGTCGAACAGCGAGTCGCCGGCGCCGCCGCAGACCGCGACACGGGTCGCTGTCGCAGCCGGGTCGCCGGCGATGCGCACACCTGTCGTGGTGCGCGGCAGCTGCGTCGCCAGTCGCCTGGCGAGGTCGCGAACCGGTGTGGGCCGGTCGAGATCGCCGACGCGTCCGATTCCTGTCGCCGGCGAGCCGCGTTCCGAATCGTCAGCGCCGGAGTGTGCGGCCAAGGGCCGCGCATCCTCGATGCCCAGAAGCGAGATGAGCACATCTGAGACTCCGCCACGAGCCGAATCGGCGTTCGTGTGCGCATTGAACAGAGCAATGTCGTTGCTGATGAGAGTGTGGACGGCTCCGCCCTTGAGCGTTGCGGCGTTGACCGACTTCACGGGTTTGAGCATGAGCGGGTGATGGTTGAACACGAGGTCCGCACCGAGGACGACAGCCTCGGCGATCACGGCGTCCATCGGATCAAGAGCCAGCAGGATCGACCGGACCTCGGAATCCGGGTCGCCGACAGCCAGTCCTACGGAGTCCCAGGGCTCGGCCAGAGCCGGCGGCCACAGTGAGTCGAAGACCTCAACGCAGTCACTCACCTTCGGATGTCTCATGCCCCCCACACTATTACATCGGGGTCGGTGATCATGGCCCGGAATCCGGCAATCGGGAACACCCCGAGGATGACGAAGAGATCGGCGGACGATTTTCCGGGAACGTGATTCAGATCATATATTGGGGCCATGACAACTACAGGCACCTCCTCCGAATCACCCGTCATCAGAAACTCGTCCACGGTCTCGGACCTCATCCGACGCAGCGCTGGTCGTGTCCCCACCGACACCGCCATCGAGTTCGGCGACCGGACCTGGACCTATGCTGAGCTCGACGCCGCCGTGACCGCGGTGGCCCGCGAACTCGTCCGTCACGGTGTGACGAAGGGCGACCGGGTCGCCGCCTATGGGAAGAACTCCGATCTCTTCGTCCTCCTCTATCTCGGCTGCGCCCGTGCCGGGTTCATCCATGTGCCGGTCAACTATCAGCTGAAGAACGACGAACTCGACTACATCCTCAGCAATTCCGGTGCCGAGATCGTCTTCGCCGACGCCGATCTCATGTCCGCTGTCACCGCAACACCGACCGGGGCCGAGGCGCAGGTGATCGACTTCGCCGATCTCGTTCCGGTCGCCACCGCGGAGGAGATCGCTCCTGCCGACAGTGCCGAGTTCACCGTCGACGACGCGGACGTGGCTCAGCTGCTCTACACCTCCGGTACCACCTCGGCGCCGAAAGGGGCGGTGATGACCCATCGTGCCCTTCTGCACGAGTACCTGTCGTCCCTCATGTCCCTTGACTTCGCAGCGAAGGATCGTGCCGTCCATGCCCTGCCGCTCTATCACTCTGCGCAGATGCACGTCTTCCTGCTGCCGCTGCTGTCGATCGGCGCGCACAACATCATCGTCCCTGCACCCGTGCCCGAGCAGCTGCTCGCCATCTTCGAGGAACGCCAGATCAATTCGTTCTTCGCCGCTCCCACCGTCTGGGTAGCGCTGGCCAACAGCCCCGACCTCGAAACCCGCAACCTCGACAGCCTCCACAAGGCCTACTACGGTGCGTCGATCATGCCCGGGCCGATCCTTCAGCGCCTGCGCCGGCGGCTTCCGCAGCTGGGCTTCTACAACTGCTTCGGCCAGTCCGAGCTCGGGCCCCTGTGCACTGTGCTGCGTCCCGAAGAGCACGACGATCATCCGGGTTCGGCCGGTCGCCCGGTCATGTTCGTCGAGACCCGTGTCGTCGACGCCGGCGGTCACGACGTCGGCCCCGGCGAGGAGGGCGAGATCCTCTACCGGTCGCCGCAGCTGTGCGAAGGCTATTGGAACCGCCCGGAAGCCACCGCCGAGGCGTTCGACAACGGCTGGTTCCATTCCGGGGACCTCGTCAAGGTCGACGAGGAGGGTTTCGTCGAGGTCGTCGACCGGGTCAAGGACGTGATCAACACGGGCGGCGTGCTGGTCGCCAGCCGCCAGGTCGAGGACGCGATCTTCGAACTGCCCCAGGTCGCCGAGGTGGCTGTGGTCGGGATCGCCGATGAGAAGTGGATCGAGGCGGTCGCCGCCTTCGTCGTCCTCAAGGACGGCCAGCCGTCACTGTCGGCCGAGGAAGTCACCGGCCACGTCAAGTCGCGTTTGGCCGGATTCAAGGTGCCCAAGCGGGTGGAGTTCGTCGCCGAACTGCCGAAGAACTCGGCGGGGAAGATCCTCAAGCGCAGCCTGCGCCAAGCCTGAGGGCATGCGGCCCCTCAGGCGTTGGCGACTTCAGCGGTGCCTGCACCGCGCCTGCGGATGACGGGATCGGTGTGGGTGGCCGCCTCGGCGGTGGTCTGCGAATAGGAACAGCAGCCGGCTGCCCCACCGCATCCTCCAGCGGATTCGTCCGTTCGGGCATCCCCTCCTTCCCCGGTCTCCTGCCCGAGGATGGTGAAACCGTTGTCGCGGATCATCGCGAGGTCATCGGCGGCGGCTTGGCCCTCGGCGGTGAGGTAGTCGCCGAGGAAGATCGAATTGGCCAGCTGCAGTGCCATCGGCTGCAGCGACCTGAGGTGGATCTCGCGGCCGCCGGCCAGACGGATCTCTCGGTCGGGGCAGACGAATCGTGCCGTCGCGACGATCTTCATGCACTGCATCGGGGTGAGGTTCCACTGCCCCTCGAGCGGGGTGCCGTCGAAGGGGACGAGGAAGTTGATCGGGATCGAGTCGGAGCCGAGGGCCTTGGGCGCGAAGAGCGCTTCGATGATCTGCTCGTCGCTTTCGCCGAGTCCGACGATGAGGCCGCTGCAGGGTGAGAGTCCGGCGGTCTTGGCCAGCTCGAAGGTGTTCGCCGGGTCCTCATAGGTGTGGGTCTTGACGATGGTGTCGTGGAAGGACTCGGCGGTGTTGATGTTGTGGTTGTAGGCGTCGGCTCCGGCTTCCTTGAGCGATTCGGCCTGCCCTTCTCTGAGGATGCCCAGGCAGGCGCAGACTTCGACGTCCGGATTCTCGTCCTTGAGCCGTTCGACGATCTCTCCGACTCGGTTGACGTCGCGACGGCTGGGGCCACGACCGCTGGCGACGAGGCAGACTCGGGAGGCTCCCCCGCCGATGCCCAGGCTCGCCTGATCCATGGCCTCGTCGGTGCTCAGCCTCGAGTACTTGAGGATCTCCGCCGTCGAGCCCAGCGACTGAGAGCAGTAGGTGCAGCTTTCCGGGCACATTCCCGATCTGAGGTTGACGAGGTAGTTGAGTTTGATCGTCATCCCGAAGTGCTCCCGGCGCAGTCGTGACCCCGCGTGGACGAGGCCGAAGACGTCCTCATCCGGCGTCGACAGAAGCGCAAGTGCCTCGGCTTCGGTGATCTCTCCCCGTTGAGGATGGACTCGGCGAGCTGGTCTGGGTTCACAAGCTGGTCGGTGCTCACAGGCGTCATCGTTTGGTCCTTCGCCTCCGTGCGATTGAAGTGGTTCCCCGTCAGTCCAGGTCACGCCCCCTGAGCACCCCTCAATGCGTTATCAGAACCGTGATCGCTGTCTCTGCAACAGGTTCCGGCGGCACCGTCCTGAAGCGCGTTCAGCGGCCGTCGACTCGGCGAGACAGTGACCGGGCGCATAGACTTCTCTCGCCGGCACGGACCGCTGTCCTCCGGCCGGCCCACGGCCCAGAAGCAGCACGATCGGAACGAGGAGCACAATGGCGGATACGGCACAGAGGGACACTCGCAACGGAACAGGCAGTCGCCGCGGCTGGCGTCTGCACGGTGATGGGCGCACCATCGCTCCCGGTGAGAGGGTTCTGCCCGAGGAGCGTCTGAGCTGGCCGCGGACCATCGGCATCGGGGCCCAGCACGTCGTGGCGATGTTCGGTGCGACATTCCTCGTTCCGCTGCTCACCGGCTTCCCGCCGTCGACGACGCTGTTCTTCACCGCCATCGGCACTCTGCTCTTCCTGCTCATCACGAAGGGCATGATGCCCTCCTACCTCGGGTCGTCGTTCGGACTGCTCGCCCCGATCGGTGCGGTCACGGGGTTCTCGGCGACGTCGGGAGACGACCTCGAGCCTCATGCCATGGCCCTGGCTCAGGGTGGAATCATCTCCGTCGGAGTGACTCTGGCGCTGGTCGGACTCGTCGTCCATGTCGTCGGCGTCCGGTGGATCGAGGTGACGATGCCTCCCGTGGTCACCGGCGCCATCGTCGCACTCATCGGCCTCAACCTGGCACCGGCCGCCTGGGACTGGGTCAAGGCCGCTCCCCTGACGGCTGTGATCACGATCATCGCAATTCTGCTGACCACGGTGGCATTCCGCGGCATGCTCGGACGGCTGTCCATCCTCATCGGCGTGCTCGTCGGCTACGGCGCGGCATGGCTGCAGGGCGAGCTCGACTTCTCCACCGTCACGAAAGCCGACTGGGTGGGACTGCCCGCGTTCCATGCCCCTGCCTTCGACCTGGGCTACCTGGGCCTCTTCCTGCCCGTCGTCCTCGTCCTCATCGCAGAGAACATCGGTCATGTGAAGTCGGTCGCCGCAATGACCGGCCGCGACCTCGACCGACTGACCGGTCGCACGCTCTTCGCCGATGGGTTCTCGACCATCCTCGCCGGATCCGGGGGCGGTTCGGGAACGACGACCTATGCCGAGAACATCGGAGTCATGGCCGCCACGCGCATCTACTCCACCGCCGCCTACCTGTGCGCAGCGATCATCGCCCTCGTCCTCAGCATGCTGCCGAAGTTCGGCGAGATCATCGCCACCATCCCACCCGGCGTCCTCGGCGGAGCGGCGACGGTCCTCTACGGAATGATCGGCATGCTGGGAGTGCGCATCTGGGTGGAGAACAAGGTCGATTTCTCCAATCCGATCAACCTCAACACCGCTGCGGTCTCACTCATCGTCGCCATCGCGAACTTCACCTGGACCCCGGGCGGACTCCAGTTCGAAGGCATCGCCTTGGGCACCGCCTCGGCGATCATCGTCTATCAGGTGATGAAGGCCATCGCCCGGTGGCGGGGCACGGATCCCGACCGCGTCGCGGAGAATTTCGCCGAGGCGGCCGACCGCTCGAACTCACCCCGCTGCACGAAGCCGGTCGACTCAATCGATGCGGATGCGGGCACCGAGGACCCGCAGACTCCGCGGGAATCGGACTGAACATCGAGTTCTGGACCAGTCATCGGGTTCAAACTCGAGTACCTGTTCAGAACCCGATTGAACCGGCCCCACGTCAACGCTCGGGCCGACCGGGGTCAGGCACTCAACGGGCCGGGAATGCAGAAGTGCCGCAACCTCGCCTGAGCGATGCTGCGGCACTTTCCCATGGTCGGGATAGCGGGATTCGAACCCACGACCTCCTCGTCCCGAACGAGGCGCGCTACCAAGCTGCGCTATATCCCGTGACCAGGAACTACTATAGCGATGGGAACGCGATCTGAAAAATCGGGACGGTCCACTTCGGAAGAATGAAAGGTATGTCTCATTGGCACTGACAGCCGAAAGCATCACCACCACTGCTCTGACCATCCTGTCGCACTACGGTCTCGGCGACCTGTCCATGCGCCGGCTCGCCCGTGAACTCGAGGTTCAGCCCTCGGCGCTGTACTGGCACGTCAAGGACAAACAGTCCCTTCTCATCCTCATCTCCCGCCGCCTCAAGGCCGAAGTCGATGCCCTCAGTCCCGCCGTCACGGATCCACTCGCCGCGGCCATGTCGCTGCGCGAGGTGCTGCTGAAATACCGCGACGGAGCCGAGATCGTGCTGCTCGGCTATTCCATCGCACCGGCAGACGTCACGCCTGAAGCTTTGGCAGCCGATCGGCTGGGTGCCGAACTCTCTCACGGAATCCTCACGCTCACGCTCGGCGCCGTGGCCGTCGAACAGAACCGCAGGCTCTTCGCGATCGACCCCGCCGCTGCGGCAGAGAATTTCGCCGCCAATGCCTCACTCCTGCTGCGATCTTCCCGGTGACCGCCTTGACCGGCACACTCATCGCCGTCGATCCCGTTTCGCCGCTCACCTCCGGATGTGGCATACTGATCAAGCGCTGTCGCAGTCGACGACGACGCAGGTGGGGCCTATAGCTCAGTTGGCTAGAGCATCTCGTTTACACCGAGAGGGTCGGGGGTTCGAGTCCCTCTGGGCCCACCGTCAAGGCATCCCGTGTTCACGGGGTGCCTTTTCCATATTCCGACCCAACTCACCAGCCCAGATCGGCACGTCCGATCCACGCAGGTCCGACCCCGCCGCCCGAACCTCGCCGAGGCGACCACGGGGTCGATCACCCCCTGTCGATCTCCGTGCGGATCGTGAGCAGGAACGCCGCATCGGTCAACGCCTCCACCGAGTGCTTCTGCGCGGGAACGGCGATGAGTTCTCCCGCACCCAGTTCCCATGATTCGTCGGCAGTCACCACCCGCACCCGGCCCGTGACGACGTGCAACGTCGCTTCCGGTGGAGAATCATGTTCTGCGAGTTCTGCACCCGCTCGCAGAGTGAGCAGGGCCTGCCGAAGATAGGTTCCGACGAAGACACCCTTGGCGGCCCTTCCGCTGCGTGCCCCTCGCGCCTTCTCCAACAGCTCTGCGCTGAGGGTCTCCAGGTTCTGTGCGGACGCTTGTTCGGTCATCGTGAATTCCTTCCTCAGTGGTGTACAGCTCGGAGGCTTGCTTCCTTCCTCAGCGTAATCTCGATTTCCTACTGTGGTGATAGTTTCGATGCGGAATCATCGAAGCGACTGAGAGGTATTGCTGTGGCAGACGAACCCGTCATCGACGTCCGGAACATACCGAAGCCGGAGCGGCATCCGCTCATCATCAAGGCGTATGAGGAACTCGAGATCGGCACCGGCCTGATCCTCATCAATGATCACCCACCCGAGGGTCTGCGTGCGGAGTTGGTCCGCGAGTTCGCCGGTGCGGTCGGTTGGGAGCCGTTGGAGAGCACAGAGGGTGAAGCTCGGGTGCGCATCGTCCGTCGCGCCGGCACACCGGCCCCTCGCGTCGTCCTCGACGTCACCGAACTCAGCGATACCGCCGAGGACTCCGGATCCGTCTGGCAGCTGCCGGCACAGCGCCGTGACCTCGACGCGAATGTCATCGTGCTGGCCCCGGGTGGTGAGATCCGCGAACATACCGGTCCGTCTCTCGACGTCCTCATCCACATCCTCGCCGGTGCGGGCACTCTTGAGACCGAAACGGGAACGATCGACCTGTCCCCCGGTCAGATCGTATGGCTGCCCCGTAAGTCCCGCCGTCGATTCCTGGCCGACGCCGAGGCGGGACTGCAGTACTTCTCGGTCCATCAGCGCAAACCGGGGCTGAGCATCACCGCCCGCCGCTGATCACGGACCCGTGATCAGCGATTCGGAGACTCTGAACGACTTCGAACGGGTGCCTGTGATCAGCTGCCCGGTGCGGGGTCGTCGGGACGGGCAGCGGCGATCGCGATGAGTCTGCGCAGCACCGCCTCGTCGATGTTCTCCAAACGGCGCACGTAGACGCACCCGGCCCCCTCGGTGTATTTTCCGAGCTGCGGGAGCAGCTTCGCCCCTTCGGGAAGGTCCTTGAGCCCGTACAGCGAGAGCTGGCTCTTGCGCGGGGAGAAACCCGTCGCCGGCCACTCGCCGTGACTGCGCGGGTTCACGGGCGACCGATAGCGGTATCGCCCGTAGCCGACGATCGAGGGTCCCCACATGACGGGTTCCTCGCCGGTGACATCACGGAAGATCGCGTCGAGGGCGATTCCGTCCTCCCTGCGCTTCTCCGGAGTCACGGCATCGAGGTACGCGGCGACATCGACATCGGTCGGCTGGGTCTTGTTCTCTGCCATGAGGACAGTATGGCAGTTCAGGGCTCCTCGGGGATCCATGCCGAGCCGTCCTCGACCCGATAGATGAGGTTCGTGCGCGTATGCGCGACAGCGGGATACCGGGTGAGATAGTCGAGCACGAAGGACTGCACAGCGGCAGCATCGGTGGCGACGATATGCAGCAGATAGTCGTCAGCTCCGGCCATATGGTACATCCGCACCAGTCCCGGAAACTTCGGGGCGGCCGCAGTGAACGCATCGATCTCGGCGCGATCATGCTTGGCCAGCCGAATCGACACGAGCGCCTGCAGGCCCATGCCCAGTGCTGTCGGATCGACATCGATATGGAATCCACGGATGACACCGAGAGATCTCAGTCGTTTGAGGCGCAGGGAGACCGTCGATTCGGAGATCCCGACGGCCGCGGCCAGGACTGCGCCCGAGGCCCGCGCATCGGCGTTGAGCTCCTGCAGGAGGCGACGATCGGTGACATCGAGTAAGACATTCTGCGACATGAGTCACAGTCTTCCACATCTCGTCGCAGAATCTCCCGTCAGAACCAAGTATCCTCACAGGAGATTGCAGGATCATTGCGTCTGACGGGAGAAGTGTATTGAATGCGGTTATGACATCGATGCACCCCGAGACCCGCATGGTCCACGGCGGAATGGACGGCCTCGCGGCCGCAGGCGTCCACGTCCCCGCGATCGACCTCTCCACCACCAATCCGGTCAATGACGTCCGCACGGGCGGAGATTCCTACGAAAGCCTTGCCGGCGGAAACTCCTTGAAAGAGGGCGATTCCCCTGTCTACCAACGGCTGTGGCAGCCCGGTGTGGCACGGTTCGAATCCGCGCTCGCCGAATTGGAGAACGCCGAATCGGCCGTGGCCTTCGCCACGGGAATGGCTGCCATGACTGCCGCACTCCTCGCCGCGGTCGAGGCCGGAACGCCCCACATCGTCGCCGTCCGTCCCCTCTATGGGGGCAGCGACCACCTGCTCGAGTCCGGCCTGCTCGGCACCTCGGTGACCTGGGCGGAAGAAGACCGGATCGCCGAGTCGATTCGTGAGGACACCGGGCTCGTCATCGTCGAGACGCCGGCGAACCCCAGCCTCGACCTCGTCGACATCGACGCCGTCGTCGCGGCGGCAGGAGACGTGCCGGTACTGGTCGACAACACGTTCTGCACCCCGGTGCTCCAACGCCCGATCGATCACGGGGCCGCTCTCGTCCTCCACAGCGCCACGAAATACCTCGGCGGTCACGGAGACGCGATGGGCGGGATCATCGCGACGAACACCGCCTGGGCCATACGACTGCGTCAGGTGCGCGCCATCACCGGGGCCCTCCTGCACCCGATGGGCGCCTATCTCCTCCACCGCGGACTGCGGACTCTGGCCGTGCGGATGCGCGCGGCCCAGGACACCGCAGGCGAACTCGCGCGCCGACTCCAGACGCGCCCGGAGGTCGCCCGCGTCCACTACCCCGGCCTCGCCGACTCAGATCCGCGTGGGCTCGTCGGTTCGCAGATGCGCGGCGGCGGGGCGATGATCGCCATCGAACTCGCCGGAGGATTCGACGCGGCCCGGACCTTCGTCGAACACTGCGACCTCATCGTCCACGCGGTCTCCCTCGGCGGTGCCGATACGCTCATCCAGCACCCGGCCTCACTCACCCACCGGCCCGTGGCGGCCACCGCAAAGCCCGGTGACGGCCTCGTCCGCCTGTCGGTCGGGCTCGAATACGTCGACGACCTCGCACGAGACCTCTTCACGGCCCTCGACGCCATTCGCGAAGCGGCCTGACAGAGCTCACTGCGCGACCGCCTCAATCGGCTCTTGACCTTGACGCTGCGTCAACTTCTAGGCTGTCAGACATGGACTGGTCCATTCA
>OMJG01001308.1_pt1 | contig 14715 bp, 22 predicted proteins | sample 1646431 | NCBI WGS metagenome assembly OMJG01 (sample SAMN03771674, study PRJEB25209) | food metagenome | isolation source: Cotija cheese | place: Mexico:Jalisco,Michoacan | collected 2011-12-12
CAGTGTTATCGATGTCATCAAGTGACCAATGCAACTGTTGCAAAGCGTCTTTTTCAAACAACCGCATATCCATTAAGCGGTTATTGAAGGTAATTACTCGGCTTCTGGGGTTACTAAACCCTCATCAGACTCTTCACCTGACAAAGCCTTCTTGATATCAGCATCATCCATTCCCATGATTTTCATGGCGATATACTGTGCAATATTGATTACTTCTTGTTGTTCCAAATCTTCAAGTGCTTCACGTTGCTTGTCTGTTAAATGAAGCATGGTGTCAATGTAATCAATTAACTTTTCAATCATGTCTGCCATGGCATCAAATACTTCAATACCTTGGTTATCTTCTGTAAGAGTCTCCATCTCAGCCATTTCCTTTTGGAAAATATATGTCTTCTTAAGGTTCTTTACTGAGCCTTTTACTTCAAAGGGTTTCTTTGCCAATTGTTCTACTTTAATGTTCATGCTGATTTCCTTTCAATTGCAATTGCATAAAAAAAGGGAGTCCACCTGTCTTATTAACAAGTGAACCCCCGTCCAGTTATTGGGCTTTTCACCCCATTTGAATCATTTTATTCAGCTGTGATTGTCGCTGTAGTAGGTGTTACGCTGGTGTTACTCACCTTCGGGCTTACTCGGTGTAGCTGAGTATCCACCAAAGACTTCTGCCAACATGTCTTCCTTCTTGAAGCCTTCGTCTCCAGAGTAGAAGATTTTGATACCTTGGCCGTTCCAACGGTCATCACCAAATGATTGGTATGTCAAAGTATCGTTTTGACGAACTTCAGTATTCGTATCAGTTTGAACATTGACACCAGTTTCAATAACTTGACCATTTGAGAAGGCATAAAAGAATGAGTTCTTGCGGTCAAGTGATTCTGATTCAACTAACAAGGCAACACGTGGCAAATCCATTGATTGAACATAACCACCCTTGCCATCTGATTCACGTCCCAAAATCTTTGACTTAATGTCAAATGGTAAGTTGTTCCAAACTCCAGCAACTGAAGGGAATGACTTTGACTTCAATGTATCAACTTGACCATTGTCTCCATATTGAGCGGCTCCAGCCGTTGCAATGTTAGTAATGTTGGCCGATACAGTACCTAAATCGCGTGAATTACTTTGATATAGGCCATCTTTTGCAAGTCCTGCATCACCAGTAATAATCTTTCCTGTTTCTTTATCAATAAGCGCCAAATATGTGTGCTTTAATCCTACTTGAGCCATTTAATTAATTCCTTTCAAAATAAAAAAGGGGCTTAGATGTCATATCCCAGCTCCTCAAGAGTAAATTCGTTGTTTATACTTATAATTTTTATTGTTTGTTGGACATCCGTATTGGATAAGTCCAAGTAACGTGGTTGACTGTAACCAATTACCCAACCTGCTTGCTCCAAAGCTTTCATCAATTTGATTTCCACCAGAAGCATGTCTGTATCCAACTCAGTCCCATAAAAGAGTTGTACATCTGCTCCAACTCGCACAGTGTTAAAGGTCATATCACCTTGAGCCCCAATATCTGATTGAGTCTCTTTAATTAACACCTGTGTGGTTGCGTAATCCTCGATGTACTCTCCTGGAATTGAATCAGTGAAGACTTGGAAATCAGGGAAGGTCTTTTGCACCACGTCTTTAATCATGTTCACTGGTGTCATTTGTTAATCCTATCCACAATCTTTTTATATTCCAATGCTTCAGCTTCTGCCATCTTCTCTTGAACACGTGGGTCTTCTCGTAACTTGGCAACCATGTTATCACCATTAATCGCAACCTGTCCTGGATGCTTATAATTGTAACCACGCTTGCTGTACATCGGGAACCTTGTACCATTCTCAATAAAGTTGGCGATATAAGCGCGTTCCTCACCAAATCCAACCGTACTTGAACCGTCTTTCTTACCATCAACATTGGTGTTTTGGGTAATAACTGAATCTGCCAAATGTGGTGACTCACCGGTTTGACGGTTAACATAATGAGCCTGTTTGTACTTCTTGGCCAACTCATCCGCAAATACATCAGCGCCTGCTTTGGTAATCTTGGCCTTGTCCTTCACTGATAAGTTGGTGGATACATCTTTTGCCTGGTCGACAATCTGCTGTAAAGCCTGCTCAAAGCTCAACTCTTCTGCCATATCGCTATGCCCTCCGTTTCAAAGTAATGAAGTCATACGTTATTTTGGAGTTGCTTTCGTCTGGGCTGTATTCAGAGACGTCATACTTAACATCATCAATCTGTACCATCGGATATCCTTCTGTTGAGGCATGATGGCGGGTGACGATAACCTTAGTATTTTCCAATCTTGTACCAATCAATTGATACTGTTGATGCAATGTCCTTGTCTTAGGGGCATACCACAATGAAACTTTTGGGACAAACTGCTTTGAGATTGCGCCAGTATGCTCATTTTTAACTGATTCATATGTGCCAAATTGAGCTTTACGGTTAAAATCAGAAGGTTTAAATGTTGCCATTCGATACCTCCGCATTCCAATCAACAATGCCTGTAATTTGTTGCAATAAAATCATTTGACCATGTGATAAGCCATCAGACATTGCTGGGTCGTAATACATATTCTGTGCCACAGAGGCAACCAGCCGGTTAAACTGAGGAGCAACCTTTAAGACTGCTTCTGCGGTTAAACCATTGGCAATTGAAGATAATACAAGGCTACTCGCATCATTAATCGCATTGGTTAATGACTTAATCTCTTCCTCTGTTTGGTCGATATGAAGCTCATCAGCAAGCTCCTCAGGTGTTATTAATGCCATTGGCGGTTACCTCCTTTCATTAGCCCTCTGCTGGAACAGTGGTTGTCGTCGTCGTTGGCTCAGGCTCAACTGGCTTGACCGTGGTCGTACTTGTCGTGGCCGGAATAGTTGACGTTGTCGTCGTAACTGGCAACTTATCGGTGTGAAATGACAATGCTGTCTTATCAGCTTTGCCTGCATACGTTAATGCATAATTGTCGTATTGGGTGTCAGGAGTTAAGCCAGCAATCTCAATTGGTGAATCAACACCAGATTGAACAACCTTGTTATCTTGATATAAATCAAACTTTGCCATTTATTCCTCCTTATTCAGCTTCAATACTTGCCGTTGTGGCAGTGTGAGTTACTTTACTCACCTTTGGGCTATTATTTACTCGCTGAAAAAGTAAGAAACTTTCCGGCTTGGTCATCAGCCACTTGGAAATCAGCACGTAATGCAACGGCCAACTTCTTACCAAAGATGTCATCGTCTTGCCATGCTACTGAGATATCTGAGCGCATTGCTTCAAGAGCAAAGGCCTTTACATCACCCACGAATGCATGTGCTTCACCAGCTTTACCAAGAACGTCATCGGCAACAATCACAACTGGGGCACCAAGTAATTGCTTACCAGATGGGGCTGTGATGCTATCTTGCAATAGGTAACGGCCGTCATTATCCTTTAATTTGTCAACTTCAGCAAAGAATGATTCTGAAACAACAAACATCTTGTTATAATTTGCCAATCCCTTGTTAAACGCATCCTTGATACCATCAACATCTGAAACAGCTACTGGTGTAGCCTTAGCAAGAACTTCACCAATCTTAGCTTGCTCAGTCAATGACTTTGCTTCAGATACGTATGTTGAGATAACACCATTAATTTCTGGAGCATCTTGCAACATTTCCATTGATACAGGCAATACACCACGATAAGTAACGGCCTTGTAATCAACTTCCTTCAATTGCAACTTAGCAATTTCTGGATTTTGTGCCAACTCTTCTGCAGTTGCTAAACGTGCAGTGTTCTTGGCCAAAATTGGTAATGCACCAACACCAGTAGTTACGTTTACACGGTTAACATAAGTTGATAATTGTGTTGCGTCCGTTGGTACCTTTTGGATGTCCAAGATTTCCTTAGGGATAATCACTTGACCATCAACAGTAGAAACTCCGTCACGTACTTCACCAGTCTTTAAGAATGCTTCAAAGGCATCCATGTTATCAGCAATTTTTGCTTGCATGTTATTAATTCCTTCCATATTTCCTGAGCGTTGCTCTTCCTTCTTGCCGTCTTTCTTAGCTGATTTGATTTCCTCGTCATCAGAAGCTTCTGCATCTCCTGCATCAGCATCATCAGGGATTTCATCATCATCGCGCTTCTCTTCGTCTGCAGATGGCTCTACAGGCTCCTCTTGTGTCTTCTCAGCGTCTTTTGGAGCTTCCTCGGGTAAAATCTTCACCTTCGAGGTTTAAAGCCTCTGTAATAGTCTCAATTTGCTTAGATAAGGCTTCAATTTCATCCTTAAGTTGCTTTACATCATCCATACCAGCTTGGACATCTTCTACTTTTGTAGAATCATCCTGAGCGCCAGCACGAACGTATTCAATCTTTGAATTAAGAGCCACCTTTTTATCGGCCAACTCTTGATTCAAATGTTCAATCTTTGACATTTCTTATCCTTTCCTGTAATCAAAAAGGACATGAAAATTAATCCATATCCTCGTATGTCTCCAATGCAATCAGCATCTTCTGTTTAATTATTTGTGCTTCAGTAAACTCTTTGAAGCTTCGTGTTACCTCAACACTGGTATCATCATATGCCGGGACACTGACAATACTAATTTCACGCATGGTGGCAATCTTTGAAATTACTCGGGTCGCTGTACCATTGATATTTTTCCAATGCTCACCATTTGGCGCAACTGTGAATCTGAATGATAATCCTTTAAGATTGCCATTCTTAATCTGGGTGTATACGTCATGTCCAAGCGTTGTATCCGGTATCTGCAGGACGAAATGTAATCCCTTTTTATCAGCACTCAGTTTCAATGTCCCTGCATCAACTCGTCCCAATACGTTGGCGAAATCGTGATTGAATAACGCCAGTGTCTTACTTGTATCAACACCATCCAAGGCACCTGATTGGATAACCTCAGTGAATGGCAAATTGGTTGATGGTGTATCCCAGATAATCGCATATCCTGCAACTTCACCAATAAAACCAACTTGTTGTGATTGACGTAACTCAGCATTGTCCAGCTCAATGGCCCTGTATTCTGTTTCCATTAAATCAAACCTCTTGAGCTTAATAATTGATGAGCCTCTTCTGGAGCAACAATCCCTTTATCAACCAGGTTAATGAGGTTGGTCATTTGCTGTTGGCCTGAGTAATCCATGATTGATTGCATGTTTAACTCGATATTGCCACCCAACTTGTGATTCAACTCAGCAAGTAATGGCTCAATGTAACGATTAAGACCATTCACATACATGGATGTAATCATATCCAATGAAGATTGCTGGTCACCGGTTCCGTTCAAATAAGAATCAGGCACGCCAAATACTTTTGATATCTGAGTACGTCCCCAGTCGATGCTGGTCAGATATTGAGCAATATCAGCGTTAATTGATACCGTGCTGAATGAAGCTGTTTCATCAAGAATGATTGTCCGTCCAACGTTATCACCGGAATTGGCTTGTTCAAATTTCTTACGAACAGCCTCTTTGGTATCTTCATTCATTTGACCTGCTTCAGGTAACTTCAAAAGGCCTGTCGGTGATATCGCATTGGTCATTGTTGACAAAGATAATTTGTTTGCTTGTTGCTGTCGTTGCAACTCAGGGGATAATGATTCAAGTGGTGAATGTCCCAGCAATGACTCGATGTACAATGTCCCGTACGCCATGACACGTGTGTGTAAAACATCCGCCTGGTTGAATACACCGGATATGTTTGAATCGTTGATTTGATACGTAATAACACGTGTCTTATCGTCTTGGTCAATCGTTACAGATGCCGGATTAACAGGTGTTAATGATACAGGCACGCCCTGCTTACGATTAATGACTGCAATGGCATTACCTGATAGCAACAGGTTCAATAAATATGTTTGCCAAAAGGTATAACCAGGCACATCTTCATTGGGTTGATTTAACATCTCAATCATTGGTGAATTACCTTTGAACTTGGCACCAGCAATGTCTGAGCTGATTAAAGAAGTCACCGCGTATAAATCAGAATTTTTTAACGCTACAGAAGCATCAACTAGGTGATTGGGATTGGCTGTTCCATTGGTAATGATAAAAGGCATCATCGAACCGGCACCAACTGACATACTTGACCGGGTCTCTTCAGTTGGGAATAAATTGTTAAGCAGTCCCATTATTGTTCACCCTTAAGCTGTTTAATCGCTTGACCAAATATCAGACCCATGAAGATTGCTGATAAACCAGCAAAGATTAAGCCAATAATCATTGACCAAAAGAATAGGCCCACATCAATGACCACCAAACCAGCTACAAACAGCGTGATTGGTAACCATGATAAAAACTTCAACATGTATAAGCTCTCCTTTCTGTAATTTTTGTAATTGCCTTACATAAGAGATAACGTCAGTGGATGCCAACTTATTGAACAATGTGTGTGTTATTAAACAACGTGTCCGATTAATGGCATAAAAAAAGAGCCATCCGGTTAAGGACGACTCATAAAGTGATTATCTTTTATAAACATCATTGCGTTTGCTTGTTCTAACAACCACAACTTTAAACTTATTATCTTGGATATCTGCAATTATCCGATATTTGCCAACTCGATACCGCCAAAAATTACTCAGATTACCTTCAAGAGCTTTACCAAGTAACCTTGGATTATCAGAACCTTGGATATTTGTTTCAAGGTATTTAACAATTTGTCGTTGTACCTGCTTATCTAACTTCTTAAAGCTCTTATAACCTTCTTTGTTAAACTCCCAAGTAAACATTATCCAAATACCTGCTTAATTACCTCTTCACGCGATACAGTCTCGGTTGATGTCTGCAATACCTTAATTGCTTCATTGTAATCATTTTCGTCTTGTACTCGTTCTGCTAAAGTGTCACGGATATAATCGGCAATTGATAGACCATGAAAGTCTGCTGATTGAGTAATTTCATCGTGTAGCTTGTCATCAATTCTTACTGATAAAGTGGTCATAATTATCACCTCACTTGTTTGTTGAGTTAATTATAACACGTTTGATTACAGATGTATTCACCTTAAAATGAGATGTTTTGATAATACTCATCAATCTGTTCTGGACTCATGCCATCGAACATTGATTTCTTTTTCAGTGGTTCAATATTGGTGAAGTTCTCAAAGTAATACATACCTTCATATAAAGCATCGACAAGGGCATCAACACAGTCAATTTTGCTGGTATTCTTGGCCTTGTTAATTTTATAACCTGAAGGATTACCCACTGTAATGGCATTTGATAAACCTACCTGCAATATCTCATCATCAAATGTGGTTATTTGGTCTCTGATAATTCCGTCCCTAAGAAAAGATGTTGGCTCATATAATTGAGGTATTACCTGCTTAACCGGTATTGTCATAATCTCAGGGAATACTTCGTCCAGTTGAGCGACAAACGCCTTTGAGTTCCACGCATCGAATAGCAACGCTTGGACATCCAATTGATGCATCTCAATAAACTCTGCCAGCCACCAAAATACCTGCTCTTGATTAATCTGGCCATAAGGGTCTGTGCTGATTGTCGCATATCCCAGCCGTTCACTCTCCTCATAATTGATTGAGTCCTGTTTCATCTTTGACTGTATTGACCCAGCCCTTTCCCAAGGAATAAAGCTGTGGTTGAGCAGATGGAACTTATGGACACCATTGTCATCTGTATAAGGGAATACAAAGCCGACACTGAAATCATCATTGACTGCTGAGAAGTCCATGCCGATATAAACGGTTCGGCCATCAATATTAAAGTCCTCTGTTGGTATCACAGTTGCTTCAATCTGTTGAGCCGTTAAGAAGGCATCATCCTTGGCGTTGACGAATCGATTCAAATTCTTGGTGATAAAATCGTTACGTTTACCAGTAGCAATTAACTCATCACGTTCAGCAATAAGTTTTGTCGTGGCAGACTGCTTCATTTCAGGTAACTCAAATAATGGATTGCTTTTAATCCACATGTCGGGTTCATATATCTCATCATCGTTATCCTGTTGCCAGAATAGGAATAGGATGTTATCCATGTCTGAATAATGCTCATCTTCAAACAGCTTACTGAATCGCTTATAATCGCCATACATTGGTGACCGTAAATCAACACCTGCGGTACTGATGAAAATGGTTTGACTGTATGGCATGAACCCTTGACCAGATGTAATTGAGTTGATAAAGTCACGATTCTTGAATAAATGATACTCGTCGATAATCGCATAACTATAATGTCCCAATCCATCGGAAGTTGTTGTACTTGAATCAGACAACTTGGCCATCGTGGTGGCTTGACTTGGAATGGTCATTTGAATTTTGTTGTCTTCGACCCGCAACCGCTTTTGGACTGAGCTGAAGGCATCTTCCTTTAACGATTGCCATTGTGACCTCATATAACCATATAAGGCGTTTGCGTGACTCTGGTCGGCACTGGCAACAGCCAATTGACGATTGTGAGCTGGTTGGCCAAACAGGAAGTTAAACAATGCCAGTACCGCCATTATCGCTGTCTTACCATTCGCCCTGGACATACTTATAACAGCACGGTCAAAACGCTTGGCTCCTTTTACTCTTGGGTCAATCCAGGCTTCCAACAGAGATACGATAAACTCCTGATAAGGTGACAGCACGAATGGTTCATTTGTTTGAAGGTCTCTGAGTAGTGAAGCAAAGTCGATAATACGCTTGGCTCTGTCAGGTTGGTACTCATAAGGGAAATCATCGTCAGTCCATTGACGTTGTAAATCCATTAATTGCCTTAAGGAAGCACGTTGGATTAAATCACCAGCCAATTTCTTGCCTGTCAGCACTGATACAGCGTATTTGACAGTTGGGTCATCTGAATATTTATCAAGGACATCTTGATACTGTTTTAAATCAATCTTTGATAAGTCCATTACTTACCTCCAAATTGCGCCATGATATCCTTGAAGTCTTCAGAACCATCGTCAGTCATTGTGTCAACAAGGTTTGTTCTTGATTGAGGTGACAAGCCCAGTTCTGCCCCAAGGGTTTTCATCTTTTGCAAGTTGTCACTGAGGATATCCACATTGGGATTCTTATAAGTACGGCCACTGTCAGTCGTATAAGTTGCCCCATTCTTTTTAATATCTTCCCATGCTTTGCGCATCATGGCATAGGCTATGCAATAAGCTTCCAATGAGGTCTTATCAATTGACGTGGCCAGCCCGGACTTGTTTAATGCTGGTACCAACTGCACCCATAGTCTGGATGAAATATTTTCAAGGTGGCGTGGTGGCGTTTCTTGAAGTTTATCAATTTTATCGTTTACCGCATGAACTGATTCAGCATGTTTACGTTCCTCACTGCGCTTTGATTCTGTGTCGACTTTTGCTTTACGTGGCATATGTATTGAGCCTCCTTTGGCTGTTGTATTTATTTTGGATACAAAAAAAGCCTCCATGTCAGACCGTCGGGGGAAACGGTACTGGCACAGAGACGGCCTTTTCTGTATATGAAAGAGAGAATTTCAAAAGTAATCAATTATGACACCCAAATCTTACGCACGTTTACAGTGGAAACGCCTTTAAATCAACGTTTTGGAGGTAACAAACAGGGTAAATATGTTACTTTTACCAAATTATAAACGTATTTTGTTGAAACCGTTCCAGTTTGGCGCGTTTGGTATCTCTTTGAAACGTTGATGGGGCGGGGTTTGTAAGACTTTATGTCGAATTGGTATACTTTTTCAGTTTAAAATGGATTGGGTGTCGACTTTGACCGAGTTTGAAATGACTTTTTATCTCAAACTTTGACTCAACTTACCCTTACATAAGAGATAACGTAACCGCGTGCCAACTTTTGACAATGGTCTTAATTATTACCTTCATTCAGCTTCTCATTAAGCACTTTAATCCACCATGCCTTATCCAAATGCTTCAACACATTCGACTTACCATCTCGTATCATCTTGGTCTCGATTGCTGTCTTAATACTGTGCTCATGTCGACTGATTAACCACAGGTTGTCGGTATCATACCATCGGTCCTTGGATAGCAGTGACCTCTTAACCACATGGTCAACCTGACAATCATTATCACTGAGCAACTGTCCGCTTACCTCAGAGGTGTATCCTTGTTTAATCTTCACATACTTGGATAATCGTACCCACCTTCGGCTGTGATAGAAGCTGGTTGCATCTGTGTCTCTTACTTCCTCATCATACTTCTGTTGGGCAACCTTCTTATTGTGTTGTTCCTTCATTGTGCCCTTCAGGTTATTGTCAATCTCATCCAGCATACGTTGTCGCCTCTTGTCATTAGCCACCTGGTGGATTGCACAATATTTATCGTTATACTTAATCAGCTCTTGGCAGTTCAACCAGTTACATCGTCTCATTCTCATACTGCTGTTCCTTCCTTATAAACGAAACACCCAGCTGTTATAACTGGATGTCTGTGGTGTTATTTATTTGCTGTACTCATGAAGTTGTTTAAGACTTAATCCGGTTGGTTGTTGCTTAATGCTCTTCCAATCCCTGGTCGATTTAGGTAACTTCATCAGCTCTTATCTCCTGTAAGCTTATAAACTTCATTGATAAACTTGTAGCAGTCTTGTCGTGTCTCAGGTGTATCCCATAACTTAACAACCTTCCCAGGATACTTGGTTGCATCAAACGCCTCGTCAAAGAAGGGATTATCCAACGACTCTTGCAGAAAGTTATTAATCCATTCCTTTGGTGTATCTTCCTGCTCAATCATCTGAATGAACGTTCGTGCCAGTTGTTGGTTATCTTCCAGCTTAAGTTGGGTGTCACTCTTTAATAGTTTATTCAATCGCTTCCTTGCGTTACCATCTTTTGCAGTTGCGATGGTTTGCTTTAACTTCTTGTTAAATGAACTTGTCGACATGTTACGTTCAGCTTTTGTAGCCTCACTTCCCTTTACCAAGACATCATTAATAAATCCTGCCGTGGTTTCTGTAAACGCCATTGGGATAACTGTCAGTGCTCGTTGTATCTCATCCTCTGAATAAGCTGACTTGCTTGCTGGTGTTGCCTCGGTATTTTCACCATCATTGTCTTGGTCAGCAGTGAATAGCTTCATATAAGCGTTATCGGCTTTGTGTTGCTTGCGGATAAGGTCTTTCTTTGCAAAGTTTACTTCTGCCCTTTGACGACCTGATAAACGTTGTGCCACATCATCCAGTGAATGTCTGTGTAAATAAATCTCTTCCAATAAGGCGCTTGATGCATCTTGGATTGAAATGTGCAGTTCTTTGGATAATGACCTTGCGGTAATACGGAATGTGTCTGATTTCATGATGGCTTGGATTGCTGTTTCGTTAATGTTGGTCATTGGTTATTTCCTCTTCTTAATTCGGTCATTTACTTCTTTACGTAATTTCTCGTTGCGTTCGTGCATTCGTTGGTGTACTTCTCTTGATTTGTTCATTTGCTTGGCTGTCGGGATAATGAGGAAGGCCAGGAATGTGATGACCAGAACTACAAAAAGTAAAAATCCGATTATTGCCAGCCAGATAATTGTGTTAATCATTTACTGTCTCCCTCCTTATTATCTGAATTGCCCTTCCAGAACTCTGGTGTGAACATGCTCAATATCAAATTGATTAACTTTATAACGTTTAATAACAGCGATATTCCGATTAAGATGCAAAGCAGATAAACGATAATCATTAACATGTGTCTGTCCTCCCTTTAGTCGTGGTACAAGATGTCTGTCGCCTCAACTTGTACTTTGAACTCATTGGTACGCTTATTCTTGTAAAGCCTTAATTCACCAACTAATGTTACTTCAACGCCATCTTTTAAAGCTGATAACATTTCATCGTATAATCCGACAAATGTGAGGCCTTCGATGATGAGCTTGCCGTAAGATGAAATACCTTCGAATTTGAACAGTACCATTTTGCCATCACCAATTTGATGGACTTGTGTGAAGTAGCCCTTCAAGACCGTGAAATTTTCTTGTGTATCTAAATCAATTGTCATAGTGTTTGATGAAGCTGTATTAATGTTATCCATGTTAAATATTCTCTCTTTCAAAATGTGTTGGTTTGTGTTATAGTGTATTTGGTGGAAATTATCGATTTTTCGCTGTTGTTAAAATAAAATGATAATCAGAAGTCCAAGCATTGTACCAGTGGCCAATGTTAAAAATACTTCATGTTCTGATAAATGGTTATTGCTGTTCATGGCTGTTTATCTCCTTTAGAACTTGCGAGGGACAACGTAAATGTTTTCAATTGTATATGGCTCTTGCAGTGTTTTATCAATCAGCAACGTTTTAAATTTATTGTCTGGAGTTACCAGGAAATTCTCGGCAACTAACCCATGTAATGAAGCAGATGTGCCATTAAACTTAATGTTTTTGTTGGTTGGATACTTCTTATTTGCAATGCTTGGAGTAACCTCATTCACAGTTCCTGTCGCCTTATTAACATGGTAAACATGGCCTTTGGTGTCAATCTCATAACCTGGTACCAATTTACCTTTGTGCATCATTGGTACACGTCCTTTGGCAATACGGTCTGATTGGTATTGCTTATTTGCAATGTATTCAGCGTTTTCCCTACCGTCCCAAAACCTCATGACATTGTTGCGATTATCGTCCAATTGCAGGTTGTTAATGTTGTTATTGCTCTTGTTGCCATCCAAGTGATGGACCACTGTTTGGTTTTCTTTATTTGACCATTGACGTTTGAAGCTGAATAATATCAAACGGTGGACCCCAGTATTCTTATAAATGTGACCAGTATAAGTTAATGAAACTTGCTTATAGCCTCGTTCAAGCTTTTGTTGAAGCTTCTCATTTCCAGCTTGGTCAGTGATAAATCCATTATCAAATACTCGCAATGGCGTTTGTAATACGCCTTCTGGCGTTACTGATAAACTTACCGATGTGAACATGTCTGTTTTAATAACCGGGTTCATGAAGTCATTGAAGGCTTCTGTTGATTTTGGTGATAATAATTGTGTTTTCATTACATTTGTCATGTTAATGTCTCTCTTTCATATTGAGTTGAATTGAATTAATCAGGTTTCTTATTTACCCCTTCTTATTTTAATATAGCGCCCGATTTCGTAAATCGCGTTTTGTCATCAAATTGTAACATTTACCCCTATCACCCTCGCTGTATTTGGATAACTCTCACCGTTTTTGATTGATTAAGCTACTGCCTCAAGGGCTTTAACCACTGCCCGCTTATCCATGTTGTACTTTGATTTGAACTTTGAACGGCTCAAGTCTTCTGCATCTTGCTTTACTGATTCTGCCTCATCTGCTGTTAATCCAGATAACCAAATTTGGATTTTACCTTTACCAGCTCTTTTACTTCCGTTGTTTGCATTTATAATTGATATCTCGTCAGTGTAGAACTTCTTATAATCTGGTTTGAATACATCTGCACCAGTTTCACCATGCGGATAATCTTTAAATTTCATCTTTAACTCATGTTCTGAATACATATCCAAACGTACGTTAAACTCAGACACCTCACTGGCCTTCTTAAATTCAAGTTCTGCATTGTTGAAAAACTCTTCATATTGGTGATAAACAACATCCCATGGCTTAAATTCTCGTCCTTGTTGATTCAATAACCACTTCTTTACTTCAGCGTATGCCTTATCAGCTTTGTAATGGCCCAGACGCTTTTGAGGGCTGTCCGGTTGTTGATGTCGCATTGTCTCGAACGACTCTTTTAATCCAAGTAATACAATTTCATCTGAAGCCCTTGTCACTGAGGTATAAAGCAGGTTTTGACTGTAATGACTTTTGTGACCATTTGCAATCTTGCTATTACCCATAAAGAATGTCACTGATTCAACTGTAATTCCTTGCATACTATGCACTGTCGCTATGTAAGAGTATGTTGCATTGTCAATATTTGCATCCTCTGTTACTCGTGGAATACCATTAAACTTTTGTTCCAACTGCTCATAATCATAATGGTTCGGATTCAAATAAGTCTTGTTGTTTAACTTGATAAAATAAGCGCCTTGATTAAACATCTGGATGTTATTTTCCATTGCCTCAAGAATAATTCTGTCAGCTTCTGCGCCTCGTTGCTTTGTGGCAACAAGAATGGCAGACCAGTCTTCAATGGCTTTCAATAAATCCATGTGATAAAGCTTATGTTCGACAACATTGTTTTGGACAATGCTATCAAAGAACTCATTGTTATAACTGGTAAAGCCCAACTTCTTTAAGCGGTGATTCTCTGTTAATAAGTTAATTCTGATTGGTGTGTCCAATTGCCACATCTTTGGGGCTGTGAACTCTTCATAATCGAAATCATCATATGCCTTGTCAGATACCCAATCCCAAAAGTCTGTTACGTTCAAATTGTTACGCAATAATGATTCGACTGGACTGAACAATTGTGATGATGGTTGTAATTGCTTGATGTCACCATATAAGTGAACTTCTGCATATGGCACTGTTTGAAGCATCAGCAACAATGAATTGAAGTATGATGTGGCGGTTTGTCCAATTTCATCCATGTAAATGTAAGGTTGGCCATTGTATGAGCTTTCCAATACATGAATATCAAAGGCCAATTGCTTCATAATGTTTACTTCTGAAGCTGGTGTCTCTGAAGTCATATGCTTATAAATTGCTGAAATAAGATTCTGCTTTGAAGCATTGGTTGGTGTTGAAATGTATACCCCATGTCCAAGGCGCTTATCTTCCAGAGCACGTGTGACTAAATCGTATGACTTCCCAACACCTGGTTCACCAATCGTTAAGTCAAATAACGCTGCTACAA
>OMJG01001310.1_pt1 | contig 14707 bp, 14 predicted proteins | sample 1646431 | NCBI WGS metagenome assembly OMJG01 (sample SAMN03771674, study PRJEB25209) | food metagenome | isolation source: Cotija cheese | place: Mexico:Jalisco,Michoacan | collected 2011-12-12
TCACGAAATTACCGGAAGTGCCCATGCCACCATCAGCAATGACTTGCACATAGCGTCCACCGGATTCATCGAGGTAATCTCTACGAGCTTCGGCAACATCAGCGATAGACGTTGCCATCGGCGCATGGACACCGATGGTGGTTCGAGTGGGAGACACAGCGCCGCCGCCAAATCCAACGAGAACGCCAGCAGCACCGGTGCGCATGAGATGCAATGCTGCCTGATATGTTGCTGCTCCCCCAACGATGACAGGCACGTCAAGCTCATAGATAAATTTCTTGAGATTGAGTGGTTGATGGTTGGTTGACACATGCTCTGCTGAAACCGCAGTTCCACGAATGACAAATACGTCAACACCGGCCTTGACGACAGTGTCTGTGAATTCCTGCGTGTGTTGCGGTGATAGGGCCGCTGCAACGGTGACCCCTGCACTGCGTATTTCATGAATGCGTTCACTGATCAGCGACGCCTTGATTGGCTCCTGATAAATCTGTTGAATTCGTGCTGTTGCTTCTGCCTGAGGCAATTGTGCAATCTCGCGCAGCAAAGGTGTCGGATCCTCATAGCGCGTCCACAAGCCTTCCATATCGAGAACGCCGAGACCGCCGAGCTTTCCCAAAGCGATGGCTGTCTGCGGACTCATCACCGAGTCCATCGGCGCCGCCATGATCGGGAAGTCGAAGGTGAGGGCGTCGATCCGCCAGTCGAGGCTCACCTGGTCGGTGTCCCTGGTGCGCCGCGACGGCACGATGGAGACGTCGTCGAGCCCGTAGGCCCTGGTGGCGCGCTTGCTTCGTCCGATGTCGTACATTTTTCCTTTCCTGCCGGCCCCTCCGGACCGTCTCGACCTCAGCGGCCGGAGTAGTTGGGGGCCTCGACAGTCATCTGGATGTCGTGCGGATGGGACTCGCGCAGGCCGGCGGAGGTGATTCGCACGAAGTGACCCTTGGCGTGCATCTCCTCGAGGTTGCGGGCGCCGGTGTAGAACATGGCCTGGCGCAGGCCTCCGACGAGCTGGTAGGCGACGGCGCCGAGCGGACCGCGGTAGGCGACCTGGCCCTCTATGCCCTCGGGGATGATCTTGTCGTTGGTGGTGACGTCGCCCTGGAAGTATCGGTCCTTGGAGTAGGACAGCTTCTCGCCACGGGCAGACATGGCGCCCATCGACCCCATCCCGCGATAGCTCTTGAACTGCTTGCCGTTGATGAAGACGAGATCCCCGGGGGACTCCTCGCAGCCGGCCAGCAGGGATCCCAGCATGACGGTGGAGGCGCCGGCGACGATGGCCTTGGCGATGTCCCCGGAGTACTGCAGCCCGCCGTCCCCGATCACCGGCACGCCGTACTGACGGGCGGCGCGGGTGGCGTCGAGGATGGCGGTCACCTGGGGGACGCCGACACCGGCGACCACCCGGGTGGTGCAGATCGAGCCGGGCCCGATGCCGACCTTGACTCCGTCGGCCCCGGCCTCGCACAGTGCCTTCGCTCCCTTGTAGGTGGCAATGTTGCCGCCCACGATGTCCACCCCGGCGGCCCGCTTCTCGTGCTTGAGCCGGGAGATCATGTCGAGCACGCCCTGGGTGTGGCCGTGGGCGGTATCGACGACGATGAGGTCGACCCCCTCCTCGACCAGGGCCATCGCCCGTTCCCAGGAGTTGCCGAAGAAGCCGATGGCCGCGCCCACCCGCAGGCGTCCCTGCGGATCCTTGGAGGCCCTCGGGTACTGGTCGGACTTCACGAAGTCCTTGAGCGTGAACAGTCCCTTGAGCCTGCCGTCGGCGTCAACCAGGGGAAGCTTCTCGATCTTGTGGGCGGCGAGCAGCTTGAGGGCCGCCGAGGGGTCGGTGCCGACCGGCGCGGTGACCAGGGGCATCGGGGTCATGACGTCGCGGATCGGGCGGGAGGAGTCCTCCTCGAAGCGCATGTCGCGGTTGGTGATGATGCCGAGCAGCCGGGTGCGCTCGTCGACCACCGGCACCCCGGAGATCCGGTAGCTGTGGCACAGGTTCTCGGCCTCGGCGAGGGTGGCGTCGGGTCCGATGGTGATCGGCTCGTCGATCATCCCGGCCTCGGACCGCTTCACCTGATCGACCATATGGGCCTGGGCCTCGATGGACAGGTTGCGGTGCAGGATGCCCAACCCGCCCTCCCGAGCCATCGCCACAGCCATCCGGGTCTCGGTGACGGTGTCCATGGCGGCGCTGACGAGGGGGATCGCGATCCGGATGTTGCGGGACACCTGGGTACCGGTGTCCACCTCCGAGGGGATGACGTTGCTCTCCACCGGCTGGAGGAGCACGTCGTCGAAGGTCAGCGCCAAGGGCGCGAACTCCTCGAGCGAGCTGCGTCCGGGGTCCTGGGGGGCGGGAATCACGGCGTCGTCAGGAACGCGATCACTCATGGGCAACCTTTCACCTGGGGGTGCTCGTCATCCTAGTCCCGCGGTGCGCTCGGCCTCGACCCTCTCACCGGCCACCCGGTCGGCCACCGACTCCCATCCTCTGCGCGCTCCGGCCGGCAACCAGGCCGCCAGACCGACCAGGATCGCCAGGGGCAGTGCGAGGAAGGGTGAGGAGAACCACTGCAGGAGGCACAGTCCGGATCCCAGGACGCCGCCCAGCACCAGTGCGGATGTGGTGCGGCGGCTCAGCCGCAGGGTGCTGACGACGGCCAGCGCACCGATGAGGTACCAGGGCTGAAGGCTCGCCCCGCACACCGCGAAGGCGGCGAAGGCACCCGCCTGGAGCGCCATCGGGCTGCTGTCGGAAGCCCCCCGACGGCCCGGCAGCGGGCCCCAGCGGGCCCAGCACCACACGATGGCCGCGGCGGTGAGCAGCAGGCTGATCGCCGTCGCGGGCCCGACGAGGCGGGGCACCGGGACCCCGGTCCACCCGATCACCTGGACGGTCATCGCGATGAGGGAGTCGCTGGTCACCGAGGCCGGGCTGCCGGCGGTGTCGTTGAGCCATCCCAGGCCCAGCCCTCCGATCGCGGAGAGGCCTCCGAAGACGGTGATCGCGGCCGTGGCTCCGGCCATGGCCCGCCCCACCAGCGCCGGCCAGGTGTCCCGGTCCCCGTCGGCCACCGCCTGCCGGTGCACCAGGGCCACCAGTCCCAGGCCGGCGAGCACCCCGGGCTGTTTGACCGTCCCGGCCAGACCCACCAGAGCCCCACCCACGATCAGCCCGAGCCAGGGGCGTCGGGCCCGGGCAAGACTCCATCCTGCCCACAGCGCCACCAGCGCCACCCCGACCTGCAGGCCGTCGTTGTGGGCGCCGCCGACGATGTTGAGCAGCACCAGCGGATTGGCGACGGCGAGCCACATGGCGGCCTGAGGGTCGGCCCCCGCCATCCGGGCCAGCCGGGTCACGGCCACCGCGATGACGATCATGGCGACCACCGCGGGGATCCGCATCGCCATCACCGACCAGAAGGGATCGTCGCTTGCCAGCCTGGTCATCGCGGCCTGGATCCACAGACTGGTGGGCGGGTAGACGGCGGTGGTGCCGCTCCAGTGCCAGTCGACATGACCGGCCATCGGGCCGGCCTGTCCCTGAGGAACGAGATAGGGATTGTGCCCGTGGGCCAGCAGCCACCCCTGGGCGGCGTAGGCCGAGGCGTCGAGGCTGAGCATCGGCCGGGTGACGAGCATGGGCAACGACCAGCAGATCGCGGTGAGCCCGCGTCCACCCCGCAGCGGTGCGGACCGCAGCCACGCCGCCAGCAGCAGCACCAGTCCGATCAGGCCCAGCATCCACGGCCCGGCCTCGATGCCGTGGAGCTGCTCGGGATGGCCGGGCTCCTCGTCCAGCCACGCCCACCACGCCATCAGCGCCGATCCTGCGGTGCCGACGGCGACGGCCTCGACGAGGCGGCGTCGGTGGGCGGTCGGGGTCATGCGGGTCCTCCAGTCAGTGGCCGGGACCACACTATCGGGGCCCCTGGACGCAGATCGGCCCCGGCAGCTGCCGGGGCCGATCGTCCTGCCTCAGGTGAGGCTCAGCGACTCACTTCTCGTCGTCGTCCTCGGGCTTGTCCACCACCAGGGTCTCGGTGGTGAGCAGCAGGGAGGCGATCGAGGCGGCGTTGGCCAGCGCGGAGCGGGTGACCTTCACCGGGTCGATGACGCCGTCGGCGATGAGGTCGACGTACTCGCCGGACTTGCCGTTGTAGCCGTGTCCGGGCTCCAGCTCGGAGACCTTGGAGACCACGACGTAGCCGGGCTCGCCACCGTTCTCGGCGATCCAGCGCAGCGGCTCGCGCACGGCCTTCTCGACGATCTGGACACCGGCCTTCTCGTCGCCGGTCAGGCCGAGGCCGTCGGACAGCACGCGGGCGGCGTGGACGAGGGCCGAGCCGCCACCGGCGACGATGCCCTCCTCGATGGCCGCGCGGGTGGCCGAGACGGCGTCCTCGATGCGGTGCTTCTTCTCGTTGAGCTCCACCTCGGTGGCGGCGCCCACCCGGATGACGCAGACGCCACCGGCGAGCTTGGCGATCCGCTCCTGGAGCTTCTCGCGATCCCAGTCGGAGTCCGAGGCGTCGTACTCGGCGCGCAGCTGAGCCACGCGACCCGAGACGTCCTCGGCAGCACCGGCGCCGTCCACGATGGTCGTGTTGTCCTTCGACACCACGATCTTCTTGGCGCGGCCCAGGACCTCAAGGCCCACCTGGTCGAGCTTGAGCCCGACCTCGGGGGCGATGACCTGGCCACCGGTGAGGGTGGCGATGTCCTGCAGCATGGCCTTGCGGCGGTCGCCGAAGGCCGGGGCCTTGACGGCCACCGAGTTGAAGGTGCCGCGGATCTTGTTGACGACCAGGGTGGACAGAGCCTCCCCGTCGACGTCCTCGGCCACGATGAACAGGGTGCCCTTGGCGCCGATGACCTTCTCCAGCAGCGGCAGGAGGTCGTTCATCGACGAGATCTTGCCGGAGTTGATGAGGATGTAGGGATCCTCGAGAACGGCCTCCATGCGGTCCTGATCGGTCACCATGTACGGGGACAGGTAGCCCTTGTCGAACTGCATGCCCTCGGTGAACTCGAGCTCGGTGCCGAAGGTCTGGGACTCGTCGACGGTGATGACGCCGTCCTTGCCCACCTTGTCGAAGGCCTCGGCGATGAGCTCGCCGATCTGCTCGTCACGGCTGGAGATGGTGGCGACGCTCGCCATGTCGGCGGTGGTCTCCACCGCCCGCGAGATGGACCTGAGCTGGTCGACGACGGCGGTGACCGCCTTGTCGATGCCGCGCTTGAGGCCGACCGGGTTGGCCCCGGAGGCGACGGCGCGGAGACCCTCGTGCACCAAGGACTGGGCCAGCACCGTGGCGGTGGTGGTGCCGTCGCCGGCCACATCGTTGGTCTTGGTGGCGACCTCCTTGGCCAGCTGGGCGCCGAGGTTCTCATAAGGATCGGTGAGGTCGACCTCCTTGGCGACGGTCACGCCGTCGTTGGTGATGGTCGGTGCACCGTACTGCTTGTCGAGGACGACGTAACGGCCCTTGGGGCCCAGCGTCACCTTGACGGTGTTGGCGAGGACGTCGACGCCGCGCTCAAGAGAGCGGCGGGCCTCCTCGTCGAACTGAAGCTGCTTGGCTGCCATGTATCAGCGCCTCACTTCTCGACGATCGCGAGGATGTCGCGAGCGTTGAGGAGCAGGTACTCCTCGCCGTTGTACTTGACCTCGGTGCCGCCGTACTTGGAGAAGATGACGACGTCGTTCTCCTTGACGTCCATGGGGACGCGGGTGCCCTTGTCGTCAACGCGGCCGGGGCCGGCTGCGATGACGCGGCCCTCCTGCGGCTTCTCCTTGGCGGTGTCCGGGATGACGAGTCCGGAAGCGGTGGTCTGCTCGGCCTCGAGAGGCTGGACGAGGACGCGGTCCTCGAGCGGCTTGATCGTGGTTGCCACGTCAAGACCCCTTTCATGATGAAGACGAATCGTTCGATGTCACTCGCCTGGGGTTGCGAGCCCCGAGCTGTGAGCGGACCGCCGACGTCGCGGGTGCCACCGGTCCGTTGGCACACTCCCTAGGAGAGTGCCAACAAGAAAAGTACACCGGCGTTAGCACTCCTTCAACCCGAGTGCCAGGTATCGACCGTCCTCCACGATCCTGGCCGCGCGGCGCCGATCCCTCCCTCCCCCGTGCCCGACCCGGATCCCCAATGTGGCACCCAGCGGCGCGCGCGGAGGGCCCGGCTCGCCGGCGCCGCTGGACGCCACATTGGGAACCGGCCGGAGGTGGGAATCGGAGGATCCACCGGGCCGGCGTCGGTGGCTCCGGACAGACTGGGTCACATGATCATCACTGTGGCAGGAACCTTCACCCTCGACCTTCCGGCCGAACGCGGCATCGTGACCCTCACTTCCGGGGCCGAGGGCGGCGACCGCGGCACCGTCGCCCGCCAGGCCACCAGCACCACAGAGTCACTGCGTCACCAGCTCGTCGAGCTCGAGGAGAACGGGGCGGCGACCTGGTTCTCGGTCGGGGCACTGACGACGAGGGCATGGCGGCCGTACAACAGCGACGGCACGGTGATGCCGATCCGCTACCGGACCTCCTCGCCGATCACGGTGAAGTTCGCCGACTTCTCCGCACTGTCGGGATCGGCCACGACCTGGGCCGAGACCGCCGGCCTGACTGTCGACGACGTCACATGGGCCCTCACCGAGAAAACCCGCGACCAGATGGCCGATGAGGTGCTCGCCGGTGCGGTCCGCGACGCCACCCACCGTGCGGAGGTGCTCGCCCGGGCAGCCGGCCTTCCGGCCCCGAGGATCCTGGCGATCGCCGATCCCGGCCTGCTGAGCGAGGCCTCAGGTGCCCGCTCCGAGATCGACGATGACTACGGCCACGGCGTCCGCATGATGAGCGCGATGTCGCGTGGCGGATCGGAGGCGGTGGAACTCTCCCCTGCCGACATCACGGTGAGGGAGTCGGTCCACGCCCGCTTCGAGGCCTGATGCGACCGGTCAGGTCACGATCCGTTCGGCCACCAGCGCCCGGGCCCCCTCGATCGTGGGGGTGAGGATGACGGTGGCGGCATGTGGTCCCCTGGGATGCAGCCGTCGCCGAAGCGCCGCCGGGTCGACGTCCAGACCGCGCACCTTGATCTCCAGGGCGCCCACCCGGTTCTGGCGCACCCAGGACCGCAGGGCCTTCTCCGCGAAGGGCATCTCCTCGAGAACCCGGAACCAGGTGAGCCACGGCGAGGCCACCGGTTCGGATGCGAGCAGGTAGGCGATCCCCGGGGCCGGGATGTGGACGTCGGCGCCGGCGGCCGCTCGCATCGCCCTGGCGCGGATCGCAGCCGGATGGGGTTCGGCGAGGAAGCCGGTCACCGCTCCGGCATCGAGGGACGGCTCTCCCCCGGGAAGGCTCTGGAAGGCAGACGGATCGTCGCTCACCAGAACGGCTCTGGGGCCGGCGGTCTCCCTGCCCGCTCCGCCCCCCGGTCCGGCCGCTGACCACAGGGTGGCCTCGACGAGGTCTCGCCGGTGCCCCACCCAGTCGACCCGCACCCCCTCGGGGATCAGCTCGCGGGGCACGCCGGGGCCCAGTTTCACCACGGTCGGGTGGGGGCCGGCGAGCATCTGCTGCACGAAGTCCCAGGACGGGCGGATGTCCTCGATCCGCCAGCTGCGTCCCCGCCCGGTGCGTCTGGCCGGGTCCAGCATGACGGCGGTGTCGGGGCCGCATCCGGCCAGAAGCTCAGGAGCCAGGCGCTCGGCGTCGCCGCAGATCACCCGTGCTCCGGGCAGGTTGAACCGGGCGAGTTCGGCGATGCCGGGGTCGATCTCGACGGCCGTCACATCCAGACCGGCGTCCAGACAGGCACGGGCATCGGCCCCGCAGGCGCAGCCCAGGTCGACGACCCGTCTGATGCCGGCGTCCCTGAGACAGGCGGCCCGCCATGCCGACACCGCTCCCCTGGTCGCCTGCTCCAGCCCGTCACGGGTCCACAGCATCCGCGCCCCGACCGGGCCGACCTTGTCGAGCGCACGTCTGCGCAGCGAGACCTGGTCCAGTGCGGCCGCTGCCAGATCCGGATCGAACCGGGAGCGCAGCCGCGTGGCGGCACCCAGGGAGTCCGGGTCGGCCTCGTCCTGTGCCGTCTCAAGGGCCTCGGCCCCCTCGGCCGAACGCAGTCGTCGCGCCAGATCCGCATCCATGGGCACAGCCTATGGCTGTCGGCACCCCGGCCCGCCGCCGTCCGGTACCCAATGTGGCGCACACCGGCGCCGCGACCCGGAACCGGGCCGCTCACGCCGCCTGACGCCACATTGGGGACGCGGCGGATCGGCTGGTCACAGCCGGGTGACGCTCCAGCCGGTGGGTCGCCCGTTCTCGTAGGGGATGCAGCCGTGGAACTGATGGACCGCGGAGTCGAAGACCAGCGGGAGGAAGTACCGGTCCCCCTCCCACATCGGCAGCTCGGACAACCCGTCGATGCGCTCCCAACTCAGCGGGCCCTCCTCATTCGCGTCTGGAATCTCCCCGTGCCACCCGTCGATGACGAAGATGAGCCCGAAATGGTCCTCCCCGTGGCGGCCGAACCCCGGCCATGACACGGTGCCCCGCAGATGCATCGAGTCCACCTCGATACGGGCCTCCTCGCGCAGCTCCCGGCACATCCCGGCCGCCGCGTCCTCCCCCGGCTCCACCTTGCCGCCCAGCCCGTTGTACTTGCCGAGCTGGTCGTCGTCGGGGCGGGCCACCCGATGCACCATGAGCACCCTCCGGCGGTCGGGATGAAGCACGAATCCGAGGGTTGTCAGCACCGGGGTCATCATGGTGCCCAGTCTGCCCCGCCTCTCGGGCGCAGCGCCCTGGCCGCTGTCGGGGGTCCGCGGATTCCTCGCCCTCGGCCCTGTCGAGGTGCCGGGACCCGCCTATTCTGGATGGAGGTCCGAACAGTGCGACGCCGCACACGGCGATGTCGCACACCTCGATGTTCCACAGGGGTGACGATCATGAGAACCCAGGACGCGATCCGGCCTCCGGCGGTGGCCGGATTCTTCTACCCGGCCGATCCGGCCGAACTCACCGAGACGCTCGACCGGCTGCTGGCCGCAAGCGAGCCCGACGAGGAGGACGTCGACCCCGACCGCCTGCGGACGCTGATCGTCCCGCACGCCGGGTACATCTACTCCGGGCCGACGGCTGCCCACGGCTATCGGCTCCTCGCACGCCTGGCCGCGCACCATCCGCCTCGCCGGGTCGCCGTTCTGGGACCGACCCACCGGGTGGCCATCCGTGGTCTCGCGCTGCCGGCGGCCGGCGGTTACGCCACCCCGTTGGGGGTCTGCCCGGTCGACGCCTCAGGTCTGGACGATCTGCCCCAGGTCGCCGTCCACGCGGCCACTCACGCCGAGGAGCATTCGTTGGAGGTGCAGGTGCCGTTCCTCCAGCGGATCCTGGGCGATATTCCGATCACTCCCCTGGCCGTGGGGCTGGCCGAGCCCGATTCCGTCGCGCAGGTCATCGAGACCCTGGCCGCCGATCCCGACACCTTCATCGTCATCAGCTCCGACCTGTCCCACTACCATGCCCATGCCGAGGCCCGGCGCCTGGACGACCACACGATCGCACGCATCCTCGAGCGTCAGGACACGATTCCCGCGGACCGGGCCTGCGGCGCCCATCCCCTCAATGGCATGCTCCAGGCCTCCCGTCGGCTCGGCTGGGCCCCGCACATCCTGGCCCGGGCCACCTCCGCCGACACCGCCGGCGATCCCTCCCGGGTGGTCGGCTACGCCTCCCTGGCGCTGGACGCCGAGGACACGCCATGACCCGTTCCCTTCAGCACCCGCGCACCAGCCGCCTTCCTGCGGACGCCGGCTCCTGGCTGCTGCCGGTGGCCCGTGCGTCGATCGCCCGGCATCTGGGAGCGCCGGTGGCACCACCTGCCGCCCCGCGATGGGCCATGGCGGAGGGGGCCTGTTTCGTGACCCTGCGGGTGCGCGACAACGACTCCCTGCGCGGCTGCATCGGATCACTGCGCGCCTGGCGGCCGCTGGCCGACGACGTCACCGCCAACGCGGTGGCCGCGGCCACCAGGGACCCGCGGTTCGACGCCGTGACCCGCCCGGAACTCGACCGGCTGAACGTCGAGGTCTCCGTGCTCTCGTCCCCCGATCCCCTGGCCTTCGACGATCAGGCCGACCTGCGGCGTCGGCTGCGCCCCGGCGTCGACGGTCTGATCCTGACCTGGCACGGGCATCGCGGCACTTTCCTGCCGCAGGTGTGGGAGGAGCTCCCCGACCCCGCCCGCTTCCTGGACCAGCTCAAGCGCAAGGCCGGGCTGCCGTCGGACTGGTGGGCCGACGACGCCGTCCTCGAGCGCTACACCGTCACCGCATGGAAGGAGCCCTGAGATGACGACAACCTCCACAACCGATCAGACCCGCCAGGCGTCCGCAAGATGGTGGCACCGGCTGGACGACGGCAGGATCCAGTGCGACCTGTGCCCCCGCAACTGCCGACTGCGGGAGGGCCAGCGCGGGTTCTGCTTCGTGAGGCTGCGCCAGGACGACCGGATGGTGCTGGACACCTACGGCCGCTCCTCCGGATTCTGTCTGGACCCGATCGAGAAGAAGCCGCTGGCCCACTTCCATCCCGGCACCCCGGTGCTGTCCTTCGGCACCGCGGGCTGCAACCTGGGCTGCAAGTACTGCCAGAACTGGGAGATCTCCACCTCGCGACAGTTCGACACTCTGGCGGCCGAGGCCGGCCCCGATGCGATCGTCGAGGCCGCGGAGAACTGGGGCGCCAGGTCGGTGGCGTTCACCTACAACGATCCGGTGATCTTCGCCGAGTACGCCATCGACGTCGCCCGGGCCTGCCGCGAGCGCCGGATCGAGCCGGTGGCGGTGACCGCCGGGTACATCAGCGATGAGGCCCGCCCGGAGTTCTTCGCGCCGATGGCGGCGGCGAATGTGGACCTCAAGGGATTCACCGAGGACTTCTACCGGCGGGTCACCGGCGGGCGGCTTGCCACGGTGCTGGACACCCTGACATACCTGGTGCACGAGACCGACGTGTGGACCGAGATCACCACCCTGGTGATCCCCGGCCACAACGACTCCGACGACGAGTTGGCGCGGATGTGCGCCTGGATCGCCCGCGAGCTCGGCCCCGACGTCCCGCTCCACTTCTCGGCCTTCCACCCGGACAACCGGATGCTCGACGTCGCCCCCACCCCGCCGTCGACCCTGCGGCGGGCGCGACGGATCGGCCTGGACGCCGGGCTGCACTTCGTCTACACCGGCAACGTCCACGACCGCCGGGCCGACACGACGTGGTGCCCGGGATGCGGGGCCGCGCTCATTGTGCGCGACTGGTACCAGATCATCGACTACCGGCTGACCCCCGAGGGCTGCTGCCCCGACTGCGGACGGGCGATCCCCGGACGCTTCGACCGGGAACCCGGCGACTTCGGACGCCACCGGATCCCCATCAGTATCTGACGATCAGCTCAGCGCATCCCACTCGGGCAGGACGATGGGCTCGGCGGCCCACTCCACCCGGGCGGCCTCCGACAGGCGCTCGGGGGCGACGATCACCCGGAAGACGTAATCGTCGAACCAGGAGTCGTCCATCGTGAAGAACCCCTTGCGGCCCACCTCATCCCCCCAGGAGTTCTCGACCCGCCACCGCCGCGGCTCCCCGTCGACCAGGTCGACCCCGACCAGAGCCATCGCGTGGGTGGGACCGATCTCCCGCATGCTCATCCGCTCGGCCTTGGTCATCGACAGGTCCACCCCGTAGAGGGAATCGTAGTCGTGGAGCCGGGCGTCCCAGATGCCGCCCTCCCTGTCGAACTGACGGGCCACATCGCAGTCGAACCAGACCGGTTCGCCGTCGCGGATCGCCGCTATCGCGGCGGTCTTGAGGTCGTCGAGCGGGGCGCTGAGGTGCGTATACGGGGTGCCGCCCTCCATCCACGGGGTGTGGTCGATGACGTACTTGCGGCCCACCGGGTTCTCCGGGCGGGGATCGTGGGCCAGGGCGATGTAGCCGTACACCGCGTCCGGCACGACCTTCTTCGCGAACTCCACCGGAGTCAGTTCGCCCTCGTTGTGGAAGGCCTTGTCCTTGTCGCGGTACTGCCAGGTGAAGGAGGTCGGGGGTGTGCCCAGGTGGATCGCGAGCACCCGGTAGACGTCGCTCATCGCCTGCAGGCGCACGGCCTCGATCCTCTCGGATCCCTCCTGGGGGTCAGAGTCCGTGGCGGCTGCCCGGATGCCCAGTACCGCGCGTCGCAGCACGGTGGACAGGACGCGGTTGAGCTGGGCGGTGTTGCCGGCGGACTCGGTGTCGGGCATCGCCCAGGCGGGGACCAGCCCGTACTTGGCAACCAGATCGAGGAACTGCGGCCAGTATCCGCCGTCGTCGCCGGTGTGCTCGAGGATCAGGCGCACCTCCTCGTCGTCCAGATCATGGTCGGCGACGGCGACGGCCCGGGTGAGGACGTGGTTCGCCTTCTCGAGCTTGTCGTGGAAGGCGATGAAGTTCTGGGAGAAGGCGAAGTCCTCGAGGTTGAGGTCCTTGATGACCCGTGCGCGCAGCACGTTGAGGCCGGCGAAGGCCCAGCAGCGGCCCGAGTGCTTCTGATCGGTGACCGGCCAGGCGTCGAGCCGTTCGGAGACCGATTCGTCGAGGCGGTTGACGACGTCGCGGTCGAGGCTGACCTTGTCGGCCCCGGTGCCCGTCACGGCGTTCTGGACGATCCTGGCCACCGGGTCGGCGGCGAAGGTCTCGCGCTGCCGGGCGACGAAGGAAGGATCGAGGACGCTGCGTGTCATGGGGGCTCCCGGGTTCAGGTGGGTGTGTCGGCTCCTCACTGTGCCACCGCCGACCGACACCCACAACGCCGAGCCCCCGGAAAGATCCGGCCAGGACTCAGACCAGGACGGTGGTGACCGGCAGCCCCGAGTCGGCGCCGATGTCCATCGAGGAGGGACGCAGCCCGGCCTTGACCACCTGGACGCCCAGGGCGGCGATCATCGCCCCGTTGTCGGTGCACAGGCCCGGGCGCGGGCGGCGCAGCTCGACGCCGGCTGCCTCCATCCGCTCGGCGAGCAGGGTGCGCAGCCGCGAGTTCGCGGCCACCCCGCCTCCGATGAGGAAGTGCTCCAGTCCGTACTCCCGGCACAGGTCGACGGCCTTGGCGGTCAGCACGTCGGCGACGGCCTCCTGGAAGCTGGCGGCGACGTCGTCGACGGGCACCTCGCGCCCGGCCTGCTGCTCGGTCTCCACCCACCTCGAGACGGCGGTCTTCAGGCCGGAGAAGGAGTAGTCGAAACGGTGCTTGGCCATGTCGTGGCGGGCGGTGAGGCCGCGCGGGAAGCGGATCGCGGCCGGGTTGCCCCGGGCAGCGGCCTTGTCGATGACCGGGCCGCCCGGGTAGGGCAGGCCCAGAAGTCGGGCGACCTTGTCGTAGGCCTCGCCGGCGGCGTCGTCGATGGTCGACCCGACCTCGGTGATGCCGTCGGCGATCGAGGTCACCTTGAGCAGGGAGGTGTGTCCCCCGGAGACGAGCAGGGCTCCGCAGGGCATCGGCAGATCGCCGTGCTCCAGCAGGTCCACGGCCACATGCCCGGCCAGATGGTTGACGCCGTAGAGCGGCTTGCCCAGCCAGCTCGCCAGCGCCTTGGCGGCCGACAGGCCGACCACCAGGGCGCCCATCAGGCCCGGCCCGGCTGTCACGGCGATGCCGTCGAGTTCGGACAGGTCGATCCCGGCCTTTGAGGTCGCCGCCTCCAGCACCGGGACCATGGCCTCCAGGTGGGCGCGGGAGGCGACCTCCGGCACGACGCCGCCGAATCGGATGTGCTGCTCCATCGAGGAGGCCACCTCATTGGCCAGCAGTTCATTGCCGCGCACGATGCCCACACCGGTCTCGTCACAGGACGACTCGATGCCCAGGATGAGCGGTTCAGACATGTTTCTCCTCAGTTATGGCGGGCCCCTCGGGGCTCGCGGATTCGACATCGGGCAGCGGCGCCGCCATCACCAGGGCGTCACGTCCCGGGCCGTAGTAGCCGGGTCTTCTCGAGATGGTGGTGAAGCCGTGGGCGCGATAGAGGCGCAGTGCCGCGAGGTTCTCGTCGTGGACCTCGAGGATCATCTGCCGGGCTCCCCGGCCGGAGGCCCACTGCATGCCGGACTCGAGAAGCCTGCCGGCCCGCCCGGCTCCGCGGGCCGACGGCAGCACCATGATGCGGTCCAGATCGCAGGTCTCGGCGACGTGATGGAAATCGGCCACGCCGAGGGTCCGGTCGCCGTCGGTGTCGACGAGGACCAGCCGTCCGGTGACGGCCCGCGACTCCTCGACGGCGTCCAGATCGGCCTGCCAGGCGGTGGGGCTCCAGGAACGGCGCTGACCGTGCTCCCAGTCCCCGAAGGTCTCGCGCTCGACGGCCATCACCTGGTCCAGATCCGCCGGACCGGCGGCCCGCATCGTCATCGGCGGTTCACCCGCGCAGCGCTGCGGGCAGCGTGAGGCGCGCCGGGGTGAGTGTCGCCTTGCGGGTGGTGGGCACGGTGGCGTCGGGATCGCGCAGGTACAGCGGCTCGAGGCCGACGTCGGGCATCCGGGTCCAGGAGGCGGCCAGCACCCCGGCGTCCAGCTGCTCAGGGGCGCCCTCGGCGGGGGTCAGGCCGCGGGCCGGACATCCCGGCCCGCCGACCGGAAGGCCGTCGGGC
>OMJG01001313.1_pt1 | contig 14676 bp, 14 predicted proteins | sample 1646431 | NCBI WGS metagenome assembly OMJG01 (sample SAMN03771674, study PRJEB25209) | food metagenome | isolation source: Cotija cheese | place: Mexico:Jalisco,Michoacan | collected 2011-12-12
ATGTGACGCAAACTTCGGCGAAGTAAGTGCCACAAGTAAGAATGTAACGCAAACTTCGGCGAAGTAAGCGTCACATTCAAAAAAGCATCTCAAAGTCTCCCAGACTAAGTCACATATTACACGTTCAGCCGCAAAAAAGATCCCAGCGAGCTAAATCAACAAAGCTTACTGGAATCTTTTGTTATCTACAACTTAATATTTAAACTCATCATCAGTTTGATTAAAGTATGCGACTTGAACATCGTTTCCATTCATCACTAGTTTTGTGATGGAGCCATTTTTAGGTCCGACCGTCTGATCAACGTTCTTGTCAAAACGAGCTGCGATACTTCTGATCGTGGTCCCATGGCTGACTAGCAAGATGTTGTCGCCATCGTGGGCAATGCTCTTGATATAATCGAAGCCTGCATCGACACGTTTCCAGTATTCCTGGGCGTCTTCCGCATTGTGGAACGGATCTGCTTGTTTCGTGAAATTCTTGGTGTCATCCATCGAGTATTTAGCGGCCATCTCGTGAAACGAGCGACAGCCGTGGGATGCCCCGATCATTAACCAAGCCTGGTCCGAGTCGCTGCCTTCGTAATAACCATAACTTTGTTCGCGAAAGGCTGGCAGTTCTTCTGGCTCTGGCAACTCTGGTGAAGCAACGTTTTCTTGCAATAAGAAGTGACAAGTTTTCTCAGCACGGGTCGTATCACTATGAAATGCTTTGGCAAAATTGATGTGGCTCAAATGGTGCCCCGCCATGTGTCCGTCTTGCATCCCCTTGGGAGTTAGCGGCGAATCACACCAGCCCTGCATTCTGTTATAGCGATTTAGGATCGTTTGTCCGTGTCTGACTAAGTAAATGTTAAATGACATAATTTCTACTCCTTACTTTCAAATCTTTTAGTAATCGAAATCTTCGCCTGTTTGATTGTAATAATCGACTGTGAAATTGTGCCCATCTACGGTCAGCTTAGTGACCGATCCGTTAGCTGGATCTGGGAATAAGGGTGTTTTTTCGTCAAACAGATTAGCGATACTTCTGATCGTCATCGCATGGCTGACCACTAAAACGTTCTTGCCATCTGGAATTTTATCTCTCAAATAGTCAAACCCGATTTTGACCCGACTCCAAAACTCTGCATCATTTTCTGCATCGTCAAATGGATCTGCTTCTTTCATGAAGTCTCGTGTTTCCACTAATGAGTAATTATTTACGACATCTTTGAATGAATGGCAGTTGTGCTTGGCTCCGATCATCGTCCAAGCTTGGCTGGCATCTGAACCTTCAAAATAGCCAAAGCTTTGTTCCCGAAAATTCCGGAGTTCTTTAGGTTTTAGACTAGCGTCTGTCGCCTGATTTTCTGCTAAAAGATACTCGCATGTTCTTTTGGTGCGCATTGTGTCGCTGTGAAAAGCGTAGTCAAAGTGTTTATTTGCCAAACGTTTTCCGGCTAAGTGTGCGTCTGCGACACCTTTTTGTGTTAATGGTGAATCACACCAGCCTTGCATTCTATTGTAGAGATTTAAGTAAGTCTGTCCATGGCGCACTAGATATACTGAAAAAGACATTATAGAATTCCTCCTTCTACAGTGTTGTTATATTTAGTATACAACAGATCACTGACTGTATCTTCCCAAATACTTAAAACCGGCTTTATTGGTCGACTGAATTTTGATTATTCAAAATTTGGCGTAAACGTGCTACGACTTCCCGACTTCCTGAAAGCAATAAGTGGTCGCCGAGCTGCAGTTGCGTGCCTCCTTTAGGTGCAATGAATTGATGTTCACGAACGATCCGGCTGATCACGATATTTTGAATCTCAGGCAGCTCTGATAATTCTGTTCCTTCATAAAGAGAGTTGGTCAACTGGATCTCAAATATTTCAGCATCACTCGACGTTAACAAGCGCAAGACCTCAGGTGACTGGATCGCCGAGCGTAACACACCGACACCGGTCGTGAATGTGCTAAAGAATTCGATGTTTTTCTTTTCAAGTTCGACTTTCATCTTTTGCGCTTCTTCTGGGTCTTGGGTGTCTAAGCGTAACAGGACTCGCGGAACTCCGTATTTTTTGGCGGCGAGTGCTAAGTCGTAGTTATCCGCTGCCAAACGGTGGGCCAAGACCAGTACATCGGTGTCAAAGATCCCCGCTGTGATCAATTCTTTGGCATCCATCGTTTCTAAAAATGTAATGTCAGTTACGCCTTGATAAGCTTCATAGCGCCCATGATTATCCGTGTATAGTTTGACTGAATACCAGTCTGCTGGGAGCCCCTGGGCGGCATTTACCGCTGTTAAATTAGCACCGATCAAATGCACATCGGTTTTGGCAGCAGGTTCGTGCTCTGGGTGATACAAACGTTTGAAAAACAAGGGTCCTAATAAGCAGGTCAGGATACCTGCGATAATAAAGGCTCCACTCTGGTCGGCTTTCATAGCCCCAATGTTTTGGGCGACGGTCGTGGCCGCTAAGATCAGTGTGATGGTCGTTTCCGATAGCATCGTTGCTGCAAAAGCATTAGGTTTGCTAAAGAGTGCTTTGAACCCGAAGAAAGCGGGCAGCTTGGTCAGCATAAACGCCACTAGCAGCAACGGGATCAAAAGCAGCGTTGTTTTAGAACTTAGCAATCCCGGCAAGTCCAGCTTGGCCCCAGTTAAAATGAAGTAAAACGGGATCAAAAAGCCGTAACCTAAGGCGTCTAATTTTTGCTGGGTCGTTTCTTCCGGTTCTAATAACTTAATAACGATTCCAGCCAAAAACGCACCGAGGATGTTTTCAGCACCCACAGTTTCAGCGAAAACAACTAAAACGATGATCACTAAAAACGCGAAGCGCATATCTAGCTGCGTTGTTGATTTCGTGTATTTTTGAAAGTGAGTAAAGAAGTTGCGAAACCGAAATAATAAGAAGGCAGCGGCTAAGAAAACTAGTGAGATCAGCCATAAAGTTCCGCCGCGTCCGCTCTTGAGTGAGGAGTAGATCGTTAAGGCCAGTAGCGGGATGACTTCACCTAGGACAGCGAATAAGAGGATCGTTTGGCCAAACTTCTTGCCCAATAGTTCATTTTCTTTCAAGACACCGATCACGATCCCTAAGGCAACTGTCGCTAACAAGATCGCAGCGAGAGCCATATCAGAAAAGAGTCCGCTGATTTTTAAAATTGCTGCTAAAATAATAGCTGCTAGCACTGTCAGGCTATAGGCAACTCCGGCTGCAAAGACAGGGGAGTGTTCTGAGGTAGTCTGCTCAGCTTTTTTGGCTGCCAAAGCAGTGGAGGTGTCGGTTCGTTTGAATAAAGAAAAGTCGATCTCCATTCCACTTAAAAACAGTAGTAAGATCACGCCTAAAGTTGACATGGTCGTTAGAACGCCGTTTAAGTGGATCACATTGAAAAAACTTTTACCCAAAACGATCCCCACTAAAATTTCGGCGATCGAACTGGGTAAGAGTAAAACTTTAAATTTTGCTAAGAGCATCGGGGTGATAAAAGCGGCGAATGCTACGATAACAAGGGATAGATCCACAAAATCAGCTCCTTAGATTTAGGATAATGGTTGAAATAAGTAGTTTACATACATTGATTTAATTGTACAAGCAATTTAGCCGGAGGTGCAACTTTCAACGTTCTTTTAATTTGATAAAACGAATAGACTTTGTTTGTAGCAGCTGTCAAATAATGGTAAAATATTTCATTAGATTTTAAATCAAACGGGGGCGTTAGGCGTGAGTTTGACTATTAAACAAAAAGAGCAGCGGCGAATGGATGAAGTTGTTGCAAAAATCAAGCAAGCAGAAAAGAAAAGCCAGGCCAACATTGATAGTGCCGGCAAGGATCAGCAGGCGATCATGAATGATTTCAAAAATAATGTGCGGATCAAAACGGGGACATATTCAGGCATGATGGAAACGTCTTTGACGGTCCGTCAGCAACAAACCATGCTGCAAGAAAGAGAAAATAATTGGCGTCAGGCAACGCGGCAGTTAGATGTGCTGCAACGTTTGGAAAAAACGCCGTATTTTGCGCGGATCGATTTCCAAGAAAATGGTGAAAGCAAGCCGGAAAGTGTTTATATTGGGCTGAGTTCTTTTACGGACACGCCGGATCACTTTTTGATCTATGACTGGCGCGCACCGATCTCAAGTATCTATTATGAGGGCGGATTAGGGCAGGTGTCTTACGAAACACCCGATGGCAGGCAAAACGTTGAATTGACATTGAAACGTCAGTTTATGGTTGAGGACGGCACGATCTTGACAGTTTTCGACACAGATGAGACAGTGGGCGACCAGATGTTGTTGGAAGTTTTAGATGAATCTTCTGATACTAAGATGAAGAGTATTGTGTCGACCATTCAAAAAGAACAAAATAAGATCATTCGCGATACTAAATCAGACTTGCTGTTTGTTCAGGGTGCTGCAGGGTCTGGAAAAACGTCGGCAGTCCTTCAACGTGTAGCCTTCCTCTTGTACCGCTATCGGGGCAATTTAAATTCCAGTCAGGTGATATTATTTTCGCCAAACCAGTTATTTAATGACTATATTAATGAAGTTTTACCAGAACTCGGTGAACAAAATATGGTCCAAATGACTTTCTATCAATACGCTAAACGGCGGGTGCCGCGGCTCCATGTTGAAACCTTACAAGAACGTTTTGAAGAAAGCAATGACGAACAGGAACGAAAAGCTAAGAACTTAAAGGATAGTTTAAGTTTCTTTAAGGCTACTAATGCCTACGCTGACTTTTTGAATAGTAACGGGATGCACTTTAAGAACATCATGTTTCACGGTAAGCCGTTCTTTAGCAAAGAGCAGATCAAAGAAATTTATTACAGCTTTAACAGCAATTACAATCTGCGCAACCGTTTGGCAGCGACGCGTGAATTTTTGCTGAAGAAATTAAGCAGCAAGGTCAACCGTGAGGCACGGACAGAACGAGTTCAAAAAGCGGTCCAAGATTTAGGCCAAGATGAACTGAATGACTTATATGGTGACCATCCGCGCAACTTTGCCAATGGTGACAAGGAAATTACTTTTCTGACCAAAGAATATGTCACGCGCGAATTTCAAACGATCAAACGGGCGATCACCCGCAATCGGTTTATCAATATAAACGGTCAGTATGTTCATTTCTTGCGACACTTGCCTGATTTGTTGGACCTAAGCGAGTTTGGCTTGGCTGAAAATGAGTGGCAAAAAACAGTTGAAAAGACGATCGCCACGATGAAAAACGGCAGCATTTCTGTAACAGACGTGACCGCTTACCTCTACTTGTTTGACCAGATCATCGGCAAGCGGGGCGACCTAGAGATGCGGCAGGTCTTTATTGATGAGATCCAGGATTATTCAGCTTACCAGTTAGCCTTATTAAAGGAAGAATTTCCTCGGGCTAAATTCACGATGTTGGGTGATTTGAACCAGTCGATTTTTACGCAAGAAAGCAGCCATTCACTGTTAAATGAATTAAGTACGATGTTCGAACCTGATAAGACGCAAGTGGTACAGTTAACGAAGTCTTATCGTTCGACGCAACAGATCACTGATTTCAGTAAGGATATTTTACACAATGGCGAAGAAGTTGAAGCTTTTGATCGGGCGGGCGATTTGCCGACAGTCACGGTCGATTCCAATGAGCAGCGCATGGTTCAAGATGTAGCTACTCAGTTAGACCGTAATAAAGAAGATAAGATGACCACAGCTATCATCACTAAGAGTTTGCAGGAAACTGAAGAACTGACAGCTAACTTGAAGGAGTTAGGTCAGTCCGTGACTGCGATCAAAACTGAAAATCAGCGTTTAGTCCCAGGAACGATAATTGTGCCGTCTTATTTGGCTAAAGGCCTGGAATTTGATGCGATCATCGTCTGGAATGCGAATGAAGCAAATTATCACCGCGAGGATGAACGTCAGTTAGTCTACACGATCTGTTCACGCGCAATGCATCGTTTGAACATTTTCTCCGCTGGCAAGTTAACGCCATTGATGGCCGACATTCCAACTGAGCGTTATGAATTGATCGATCGGTTGTAAAATGAAAATTACAGAAAAATAGGAACTGGGTCCCAGCATTTTGATCAAAATGCTGGGCTCTCTTTTGATAGCTGGAATTATTAAAAAACGAGCTGCTATTGCTTGATTTAGTCAGCAGTATGGCAAACGTTTGTCTGTTAAGTTCATTTATTCCAAAAAGGTCCAGATGAAGTTGATGTGGCCCCAAGTATGCGAAAGAAGGGTCCAGATGAGAGCTAACTGGGTAAAAGTATGTCAAATGAAGGCTCGGGTTCGATTCAAGAATCTCTCAAGATAAACGCAAAACAGCCAATCGGGAAAACTATTTTTTTCGTAAATAAAACTACAACATAAAAAGGATTTGAAATTTTCCTATTATATTGCAGTTTGCTGTTATATTATTGTAGTTTTTGTTGAATAACTGGGGCCAATTGAGTCAGCAACAAGTCATAGGCACGAGGTGCATAGTGCAAATCATCTTCTTGCAGCAGTTCTGCTGCAGAGTGTTTGACAGCTTCAGCAAACCAATCAATGTAGTCTGCTTGTTTATCCTTGGCAGTTTCAATAGTGGCTAGTGCGTACTGTTGCAGTTTCTCGATCGGGCGATGACCTTGTCTTGTTGGTCCTGTGATCCCTGGTGTGATCAAGATAGATTTTGCAGCCCCTATTTTTTCTAGCATGATCTCAAGATTATTTTGATACTGCTGTAAAGTCATTTTGGGTACTTGAACATCGTTGGTCCCAAAAAAGATCACGACTAGGTCTGGCTTATGTGCCAATACATCTGTCTGCAAACGTGCGAGGCCGCCCTGAGTATTGTCGCCTAAAACGCCGCGGTTCATGATTTCCGCTTGCGTAGGCGCTAATTTTTGTCGTAATTTGTCAGTGAAAATTGAAGTCGGGTAACCATGAGTTGCCCCAGCGGTGATACTATCACCAAATAAAATGATCCTTTGCATAAATTTCTCATCCTTTAGAACTCTTTTAATTCACTATAGCATAATTGTTCTGCTCGATGCCAAATGTTGATTTTTAGTAAGCGTTTTAATTTTAAACGAACACAATGGTACAAATCCCGACCTGTTGTGCTATAATTCATAGCGAATGCTTAAAATCAAAAGTGGAAGGCGTTTATCACTAATGGAAAATCGACTTAATTATTATCAGATCCCTCGTGAAGAATGGCGCTCATTTTATCGGGATCACTATGTTCCCTTATCTAGTCGGGAATTGATGCGGATCAAATCCTTAAACGATGTGGTCTCTTTAAAAGATGTAGAAGAAATCTATATGCCTCTGGTCCATTTGCTGGGAATGCGAATGGAGGCACGCAATTATGGTCAAAATCAATTGGCTGACTTTTTAGGTATCAAACATAAGCCGACTCCCTTTATTTTGGGAATAGCCGGTTCAGTGGCCGTTGGAAAAAGTACGGTTGCACGGTTGTTACGTGATTTGTTGACGGAAATTTTTCCCAACAAAAAGATCCAGCAGATCACAACTGACGGTTTTTTATATCCATCTGAAGAGTTGAAAAAAAGGCATATTATGAAACGCAAAGGCTTTCCTGAAAGCTACGATATGAAAGCTTTGATCAATTTTATCAATGATGTGAAAAATGGCCTGCCTGCTAAAGCTCCGGTATATTCCCACCAGGTCTATGATCGTGTCAAAGGTGAGTACGACCTGATCGACCAACCGGACGTCTTGATTTTGGAAGGAATCAATGTATTGCAGTTGCCAAGCAACCAGCAAATCTTTGTCAGCGACTTTTTTGATTTTTCAATTTATGTTGATGCAGATGAGAAGCTGATCAAGAAATGGTACATGGAACGTTTTGAATTGATCTTGGATCGTGCCCAAGATGAACCAAATGACTATTACCACGCGTATGCGATCGGTGATCGGGATGTCGCGCGTAAAATGGCGGAAAATGTCTGGCATGATGTGAACCATAAAAACCTACACTCATATATTTTACCAACCAGAAATCGCGCAGATTTAGTTTTAAATAAGGGTGAAAATCATCTGGTTGACGAACTATATTTACGCAAATTTGTTTAGGATAGCGTTTTTGTCCGGTTTTTCTTGAGAAAACATTGACCACTAGGAATTCAGCCGGTACAATTAACTGAGTAAAGATTGTAAAAATTAAGATGAGGTGAATATCTTGGCTAAAGTTGATATGCAGGACTTCGACAAGATCATCGTTCTTGATTTCGGGAGTCAGTATAATCAGCTGATCACACGGCGTATCCGTGAATTCGGCGTTTATTCTGAATTGTTGTCACACAAATTGACAGCAGCTGAAATCAAGAAAATGGCACCAAAGGGGATCATCCTTTCGGGCGGTCCCAATAGTGTTTATGATGATGGTGCTTTTGATGTTGATCCTGAGATATTTGATCTTGGTATCCCAGTGTTAGGGATCTGTTACGGAATGCAGATCATGGCAAATGAGCTGGGTGGTAAGGTTGAAAGTGCAACTAATAAGGAATACGGTAAGGCATTGATTCAAGTGACAAATGATCAGGCGCCAACCTTTAAAAACTTGCCCGAGGAACAAACAGTGTGGATGAGTCATGGTGACTTAGTCACAGAAGTTCCGGAAGGTTTTGTATCGACAGCAACGAGTGCTAATTGCCCGATTTCTGCGATGGCAAATAATGCCAAGAAATTCTATGGTCTGCAATTTCATCCAGAAGTTCGCAACACAGAATATGGTAATGACATTTTGCGTCATTTTGCCTTTGATGTTTGTGAAGCTCGTTCGAATTGGACGATGGCAGATTTTATCGATATGCAGATCGAAAAGATCCGTGAAAAAGTTGGCGACGATAAGGTCTTATTAGGCCTGTCCGGCGGTGTTGATTCTTCAGTTGTCGGCGTCTTATTACATAAGGCGATCGGTGACCAGCTGACATGTATCTTCGTTGATCATGGTTTGTTACGTAAAAATGAGGCGCAGCTCGTGATGGACAGTCTAGCCGGAAAATTTGGGCTGAATATCATCAAAGTTGATGCTCAGCAACGTTTCTTGGATAAACTAGCTGGTGTTTCTGATCCGGAAAAGAAGCGTAAAATTATTGGTAATGAATTTATCCAGGTCTTTAATGACGAAGCTATCAAATTGAAGGGTGTTAAGTGGTTGGCACAAGGCACACTTTACACTGATGTGATCGAATCAGGTACTGATACCGCGCAAACGATCAAGTCACATCATAATGTTGGTGGTTTGCCTGAGGACATGGTCTTTAAGTTGATCGAACCGTTAAATACGCTGTTTAAAGATGAAGTCCGTGAGTTAGGTGAAAAACTTAATATGCCTCATGAACTTGTTTGGCGTCAGCCGTTCCCAGGTCCTGGTTTAGGGATCCGAGTCATCGGTGAGATCACTGAAGATAAGTTGGAAATCGTGCGTGACAGCGATGCAATTTTACGTGAAGTTATCGCTCAGCATGGCTTGGACAAGGAAATTTGGCAGTACTTTACTGTTTTGCCGGGCTTCAGGTCCGTTGGTGTCATGGGTGATGGTCGGACATACGATTATACGATCGGGATCCGTGCCGTTAACTCGATCGATGGGATGACAGCTGATTTTGCTCAAATTCCTTGGGATGTCTTGCAAGAGATTTCAGTGCGGATCGTAAACGAAGTTGATCACGTTAATCGCGTAGTGTACGACATTACTTCTAAGCCGCCTTCCACTATTGAGTGGGAATAGACAGAATCGGCTTATAAATGCCGGTATATCAACGTTTTGATGACTGTCTAACCCGTTCGTGCAACTATCGTGCAACTTCTGGTGCAAGTCCAGCGGTAGCACCGTTGTTTTGAACCTGCGCCACGTCTGATTTAGCGGTCGAAATTTCGACTAGACCATTCAGCCGTTTGGCGGCCTCAAAGTTCATATTCGGATATAAGTGCCCGTAAGTTCCGAGCGTCGTCTGAATGTCTTCGTGGCCGAGGCGTTCTTTAATCACCAGTGGGTTCTCACCCAGACTGATCAATAACGAAGCATGTGAATGCCGTAAAGCATGAACGCGGATGCGATGAACTCCTGCCAGAGCTGCATGCCGTTTAATGATTCGCATGACCAGATCGCGGCGAGTAGGAACGCCGTTGAACGATAGAACAAAATCAGTTTTACACTCAAGCGCTTGTGTTTTCTTCCAATCGGAGAGAAGCTCAAGTGTTTTTGCGTCCAGTGGAATCGTGCGATTGCTGGCTTTGGTCTTCGGTGTGGAGAAGGAGTAGTTCGTGTAGCTGCGTAACCACAGCGTCTTGTTGATCCGAACTGTGCCTTCCTCAAAGTCGATGTCGTCCCACTGCAGGGCGGTTGCTTCACCGATGCGCATACCAGTCATAAACAGAAACCACAAGGTGAAGAAGCAGAAGTTCTGGTAGAAGTCTTCGATATAGAAGGTCTTGATGACCGCCTCGAATTCTTCCTTCGTCCAGAAGTCCACTTGGTTCTTCACTTTCTTAACATTGCCGACGGTCTTGGTGGGGTTCTCATTCATGAAGCCGAGTACAATGGCTCGTTGAAAGACGCGTGATAGCATGCATTGGACTAAGCGGGTGTAGCTTTTACTTACTTGATAGGTCATTTGGTTCTGCCATTTCTGTATGTCCACCGGCTTAATTTTGTCCATGTACATGTGCTCAAACATCTTGAAGTGCTTCAAACTGGAACGCCGACTGTCGTAGGTTTGCGACTTGACTTGGTTCTTGTACCATGGAAGAAAGAATTCTTCCCAGAATTGTTTGAATTGAATGTGTTGTTGGTCACGTTCCGCTACAACTTTCTCTACACCGCTACCGACCATTTCTTTGTAGGCCTTGCGTGCATCACGACGGGTCGTAAAGCCGCCGACCTGCTTCTGGATCTTCTCGCCTGTTTTAGGGTCAACACCGAGGTAGGCGCAGAAGTAGAAAGTACCATTGCTGCGTGTTTTGATTGGGTCTTTAGTTGTAGCCATGTTTTATTTCTCCTTTGGTGCTTCGGAGTGCATGGTTTTGGCGAGTTCCGCCAACGTGCGCGTGCTAATTTGGAGACCCAGTATTTCTTCAACGGCAGTTACCGGTACGCGTCCGAGCTTCGGGCTTTTGTAGTAGGGAACACCTTTGCGCACCATCAGCAGCTTTGCGCGTCTGATAATGTCCTGTGCGCGTGAGGCACCATACCCAAGAGCAATCAGTTCGTGTTTCGTCATCGTGATCACGTGAACCATATTCTTCTCCTTTCTGGGGAGCACGGATCGTACCGATGCTCCAGTCTACCATCCAAAAGGTACGTGCAACAACACCTAGTGTGAAAAATAATAAAGTGATTCGTCATCATTCAGCCCGGTTCCGACCGGCTATCGAGGCTCTTAAACAGAACCTCTCTCCCTTGTTTCGTCAGGGTGACGTGCAAGTATCTGGCCCACTGGTTTAGTCGCTCGCTCGTTAGAGGTCGTGGCGTTTTGGAGCCTTCGTTGCTGAATGATGCCATTCAGTTGTCAAAGAACGTTGGCGGGAAAATAAAAACCCGCTTCGTATATACAGACAACGAAAGCGGGTCGAAATGAAAGAGATGGCGAAAAAAGATTATGGTTTTTTCTGACCGGTTTTTTTGAAGATATTGCAAGGTGTTTCTCAACATCGAAACACTTTGCAATGTAGATCAGTTTGATTTGAAGCTCTTGCCTCAAATCCGGATCAATATGCCGTTGCCCGTATCTGGTCTCGTAGTCAATATCACGACCAAATAATTCAAGCAAGAGCGTAATAGCGTCGTTGTCATCCTCCTGAACTGCTAAAATAACCGGTACTAGGTTATCGATCTCTGAGTAATGCATCGAATACCTCCGCATCCATTACAGGTTTGTGTATGCTACCCGAATTCGTTCTAGTGCACGCTGACGCCGATAATTTACTCCTTGACTTGTTTTGCCACTACGGTTGCCAATTTCGACGTCGTTGAGTTCGCCATAATAATATTGATACAAGACCGTTTTATCCGCCGAAGAAAGTGTGGAAACTGCTCTTGATAACTTCTCACTTTCGATGAAATCTTCAAGATGCTCGATTTCCTCATTGGTCAACCTGAATTCATCGAGATGATAGGGATCTTCGATTTCTTCCAGTAGCAAGGCCTCCAGTGGTGTTTCCTTGATTCGCCGAAGAGAGGCCTTATACCGATTGATTCGTTCATTTTTGAGGGCTTGTTGTACATAGCGAATAAACATTCGTGTCACTTCTTGCTCACTACTCATTGGGTTATCCTCCTCGTTTGATTTTTTGGGCTACATAATTCCAGACAATTTTTTCGGTCGCTTATGAAAACGATTTCCAAATATTTCTTTGACGAATTACCTGATGGAGAGTAAGCACCTAATAACAGACCGGATATGAATGCCAGCTTCTGGGCGATATGATTGCCTCATCAAATATGGTGAGGTGATTTTTATTGGATGAGAAGCCAGAGATTGTTCGCATCAACTTGGAAGAGAATCAACGCCGGCAGACTCAGAGCGTGCCGACTAAGGCGTTCCAGGTCAGGATTGGTGACAGACCGTGGTGGTCTATGGCCGGATTCAAGGTTACATTCTTGATGCCCTACTGAAAGCCGTGTTCAACGATGCTCATTGATGTGCGTAGACTAAGCGGCATTTATCTGATCTGTGGCAAGACCGACTCGCGTCGCGGCATCGATGGTTTGGCTGGCGTGATCAAGGAAGAATATCAACTTGACCCATACAGTCGAGCGCTATTTCTATTCTGTGGCACACGCAAGGATCGGTTCAAAGCCCTCTACTGGGCTGGTGATGGATTCATACTGCTCTATAAGCGGATCGAAGACGGCCGACTTCAGTGGCCAACGACCCAAAGTGAGGTGAAAAAGCTACACGCAAAACAACTAGAACGGCTGTTATCGGGCTGGGGACTGGAGTCCACATTTCGGCCTTACTGTCCACAAAGACAGACGCCGAATTCTGGTAAAGTGTCCACTAAATAAAGCTAGGAAGCCTGTCGTATCAGTGGTACACTCAGCCCATCTTGATGAATTGAGGTCCACGCCGATGGCGAAAACGACTGAAGAATTACTCGAGCAGGCGCTCGAGCAAAATAGCGAACTGACCAAACAGGTTGGGAGTCTGACTGACCAAATTCAGGCCCTGACGGAACAGGTCGCATATTTAACTCGGAAACTCTACGGGTCTCATTCAGAGAAGCTGGTTGATCCGAATCAGCTTTCTCTGTTGGAGGACAGTAGTGTTTTTACGGACCCAGAGCAGACTGGGGAACAAAGCGAAGAAGCAGTCGTAACGTCAACCCAGCGTAAAGCTAAACGGCGCCGCGTTGAAACCATTGATGTCAATCTACCGGTTGAAGAAACGGTTATTGAGCGCGAAAGCAGCGTTTGCGAACATGGACATCAGCTAATAAAGGTCGGCAAACACTTTGTTCGCCAGGTCGTGCAACACATTCCAGGTAGACTCTATGTTGAGAACATTTATGAAGCGACATACAAGTGCGCTGACTGTGAACAATCCGATGGCGTCTCTCACCTGTATCAAGGCCAGGCGCCGCAGGCGTTGTTTCCTCACAGCGAGGCAACCCCATCATTAGTCACCGAGGTGCTTCATCAGAAATATACTCTGGGGACCCCACTCTACCGCCAGAAATTGGAGTGGGCGCGTGCTGGCCTGATCGTCAGCGAAACAACGATGGCCAACTGGGTCATTAACGCCGCAGAAATCGTCAGACCAGTTTATGATCTTATGCATGAGCATCTCTTATCGCAGCGATTTCTTCAGGGTGATGAAACACCATTCCAAGTGTTAAGAGAACCTGGCAAGTCTGCCAGGAGCAAGTCTTACATCTGGGTCGAGCGCAGTATTCGTCTCGCCGACCAGCAGGTCGTCTACTACGCATATGGCAATACCCGTTCCGGTAAGTTCGCCCAGCAAATTTACTCAGGTTATACGGGTATCCTGCAGTGTGATGGCTACGCCGGTTATAATCTCCTCGGCGATAGCGTCATCCGGGTTGGTTGTTGGGCCCACGTAAGACGCAAGTTCTACGATGACGCCGCGAAGGTCAAAGGTAAGTTCACTCGCACGAAGCCTTTAGAGCTGCTCAACCAGATGTTCCATTCGGAAGAACAGTGGTGCCTTCTCTCGCCAGAGGAGCGTCTGAAGTGTCGACAGACCGACCTGAAACCGCTGATCGATCAGTTCTGGGCATGGTGTGAACAAGCCGCTCCAGCGCCAAAGTCGCGATTGGGCGTCGCTTTGACCTACGCCTTGAATCAGCGCCAAATGCTCAACCGTGTCTTGGAGTTTGGCGAGATCGATCTGAGTAATAACGCTTCAGAGCGAAACATGAAGTCCTTCGTGATCGGTCGCAAGAACTGGTTGTTTGCGACGAGCCCGAAGGGTGCCGAGGCCAACGCCATCTGGATGACGATTGTTGAGACCGCAAAGGCCAACGGACTGGATCCAAGAACTTACATCGAACGTCTTCTGCACGAGCTGTCGCAGCTCCCCACTTCTCCTACGAGAGAACAAGCTGAGTCTTATTTACCTTGGAATCAGTATCTGAAGCCATCAAAACAAGAGATTACTTGAACAACGAAGGTGCGCCCGGCATGGGCAGTAACTAGGCGGTGTAAGTCCGCTGTGAGCCGTAG